>WNFR01006425.1_pt1 | contig 16535 bp, 8 predicted proteins | sample 5400221 | NCBI WGS metagenome assembly WNFR01 (sample SAMN13153357, study PRJNA577476) | soil metagenome | isolation source: 40 cm soil under Madrone tree | place: USA:California | collected 2016-06-14 | reverse complement strand
ATTGGTAATCTGGCGCGCCTTTATCTATGACGCGAAGCCTGGTTACGATCGGGCGGCGGCGGCCTACGACAATCTCCAGCCCTTCGACGGTCAGTTTGCCGGGAACGTTCTGTTGCAAGTCAAGAATGGGCCAATTGATTTTCAGCCGCGCGAGCCTTTTCACCCGCTTTTCGGGGCAATGCCAAAAACTCAGCTGATGCCGGAGTTCCAGATCACTCAGGAGTATCTCGGCTTCTCCAACCATCTCGTTTTTTTGGCCCAGATGTGGCGTGAAGTCTTCGATTCCGACACTTACGCCAGGGGTGCCGGCTCGACGGTGTCCAGAGTGGTGGATGGCAGTCTTTACGCTCAGCGTCTGACTGGGATAGCGGGAGTAGCAAATACCGGATCTGATCGGAATTGGACCGGACATCACTTCGGCCAGGCAAACTGGTACGCCTTCGGACGTCTCGCCTGGAATCCAGATTTAACCTCTCGGCGAATTGCTGAGGAGTGGATCAACATGACATTCACGCACGATGCCAGGGCGGTCTCTGCCATCGCTCGCATCATGCTTGAATCGCACGAAGCGGTGGTGGATTACATGACTCCGCTTGGCCTTCACCACCTCATGTGGGGCGGGCATCACTACGGCCCCGCTCCGTGGTGGGATACTGAGCCGCGTCCCGACTGGAATCCGGTTTACTACCACCGCGCTGACGAACTTGGACTGGGATTTGATCGTACCAACACGGGCAGCAACGCCGTGAGCCGGTATCATGTAGAGGTCCGCGATCGTTTCGCTAATTTGGCCACTTGTCCGGAAAAGTATCTGCTTTGGTTTCACCATGTGCCTTGGGATTATCGAATGCAGTCGGGCAAGACGATGTGGGACGAGTTGGCCTTACACTATCAGCGAGGAGTAGATTGGGTGCGCGTCACACGCAAGAATTGGGATGCGTTGGAAGGTGTGATAGACGACCAGCGTCACAACGAGGTAGCGCAAAAGCTGGCCATTCAGGAGCGCGACGCTATCTGGTGGAGAGATGCGGTGCTGCTCTACTTTCAGACCTTCGCAAAGCGTCCCTTGCCGGCAGGGGTTGCGCAGCCTCAGAAGACCCTGGCGGAGTACAAAGCGAAGAGTCTCGCGTGGTGAAGAGAATCGCTGCATTTTCCATTTTCCGGTTGACGCATTAACATCAGCATTTGAACTCACGCGAAAGGGAGTGAGCATGATAACCCTGATGGACAACTGTGCTGCGCAATCGGAGCTGCTAACCGACAATTCGGAACTTAGACGACAGGTAGAACTAATAGTCACGACAATGCCCGTGATTGATGTTCACACACACGTATTTCCACCGGCGTTCGACGGGATGTTCCTCCAGGGCATCGACGAGCTGCTCACTTACCACTATCTTATTGCCGAGACTTTCCGCTCCACTGATTTATCGCACGAAAAGTTTTGGTTGATGACCAAGACAGAAAGGGCTGACCTTGTCTGGCGGACGCTGTTTGTCGAGAACACGCCTCTATCAGAAGCTGCTTGCGGAATCGTTTGTGTTCTGGATGTATTTGGCCTCGACCCCAGATCGCCCGATCTCGCGGAAGCGCGCGCTTTCTTCAGTACGCAAGAAAGACACGAACACCTCGACCGCGTGTTACAGATTGCCGGAGTAAGCGACGTCGTAATGACGAACGATCCGTTCCATGAACGGGAGGTCCTTCTCTGGAACGGCGCCGGGCATAACAACCCTCGCTTCCATGCGTCGCTGCGGTTGGATGCATTGCTCAACGAGTGGCCGGAAGCTATGCAAACACTCACCCGCCAGGGGCTGCGAATTGATGCTGCCCTGGACGACTCGACTGTTGCCGAACTGCGCCGCTTCCTCGACGGGTGGATAACGCGCATGCAGCCACTCTACATGGCCGTGTCGCTCCCGGCAGAATTTAAATTTCCAGATAGCGACGTGCGTGATCGATTAATCCGAGAGGTTGTCCTGCCAACTGCACGAGAGCACAGCCTTTCGTTGGCCCTGATGATCGGTGTCCATCGCGGAGTCAACCCTGCCCTGAGATCCGCAGGCGATGGCATGGGCCGAGCCGATGTAAGAGCCCTGGAACGCATGTGTGAAGAAAATCCTGACTTGAAGTTTCTGGCAACTTTTCTGTCGCGCGAAAACCAACACGAACTCTGTGTGTCCGCGCGCAAGTTTAATAACTTAATGCCCTTTGGCTGTTGGTGGTTTCTCAACAATCCGTCAATCGTTTCTGAAATAACGCGCGAGCGGCTCGAACTTCTGGGACCGAGTTTTATTCCACAGCATTCCGACGCACGAGTGCTCGAACAGTTGATCTACAAGTGGCGTCATGCACGTAGTATCATCGGTTCATCGCTGTATGAGTCATACGAACGACTTTTGCAAAACGGTCGCGCGGTAACGCGACAGGAGATAGCTCGCGACGTAGAGCGAATGTTTTCCGGGAACTTCCGTTCGTGGGTCGGACTGCCGCCGGAGTCATCGTTACGGAACCGGGAGCGCGGTAGTTGAGTGTCGTCGCTACCGCCCGGTTCTGTAATACCCCTGGAAAGTGAGATTTTCCATCATGACAACAGATAACTATTCACCGCGTCCGGAACATAAGTTCACATTTGGCTTGTGGACGGTTGGTAATCGCGGGCGCGATCCGTTTGGGGATGCGACCCGCCCCAGCCTGAGTCCTGTTACGAGCGTCCAGCGCCTGAGCGAACTGGGCGCTTATGGAGTGAACCTTCACGATAATGATCTGATTCCGATCGATGCTACGGCCCAGGAGCGCGATCGCATAGTGAAAGAATTCAAACAAGCGCTGGACGATAACGGGATGAAAGTGCCGATGGCGACCACGAATCTTTTTTATGATCCCGCTTTCAAGGATGGCGCTTTTACCTCTAATGATCCACGCGTCCGGCTTTATGCATTGCAAAAAACCATGCGTTCAATGGACCTGGGAGCAGAGCTCGGCGCGCATGTATATGTGTTCTGGGGCGGACGCGAGGGCGCCGAAACTGATGCAGCCAAAGACGCTCGCGAGGCACTCAAGTGGAATCGCGAGGCGCTCAACTTTCTTTGCGAATATTCGATGGACCAGGACTACAACTATCAGTTTGCTCTCGAAGCCAAGCCGAACGAACCGCGCGGTGATATTTACTTGCCGACCACTGGCGCCATGCTCGGTTTTATCGCAACGCTCGATCATCCGGAAATGGTTGGGGTCAATCCGGAAGTGGGGCATGAACAGATGTCTGGCCTCAATTTCTATCACGTGGTCGCTCAGGCAGTCGAAGCCGGGAAGCTGTTTCATATTGATCTGAACGATCAAAAAGGGCCGCGTTTCGATCAGGATCTACGTTTTGGCTCCGAGTCAATTAAGAATCTCTTCTTCCTGGTCAAACTGCTGGAAGACTCGGGCTACCAGGGGTCTCGCCATTTCGATGCACATGCGTATCGTAGTGAAGATGAAGCCGGCGTGTGGGAATTCGCCCGCGGCTGCATGAGGAACTATTTGATCCTTAAAGATAAGGCACGTCAGTTTAATGAAGATAGTGAGATTCAATCTCTGCTCGCTGAGATTCGCAGCACGACACCGGAATTTGCAGCACCACTCGGGCGTTATAGCCGATCCAATGCAGACCGCGTAAAGACGCTCGCCCTTGACCGCGCGGAGCTTGCCACCAAGAAGCTGCCGTATGAACGACTGGATCAGTTGACTGTCGATATCCTGTTTGGAGTGAGGTAAGCCTGGATCAGCACTGACTCTACTAAGGAATTGTTTTGTCAGTTCCGCGCAGCAAGTTATCGAAGCGTGGATCGGATCGTAGGCCTTCTAAATGTGGATCGACGCGAACAAAGGTGAATCCCACGGCATGTTCGCGCTCAGCTTGAGCGAGCCATTGAAACGCATTATCGCGATCGCCCAGTAAGCAGTAAATGATCGCAATCTCGTAGGCAGTGACCCACCGCTCCTGTCGTCGTGCCAGGATCTCCTGCAGAATGATCCGAGCTTCATCGTGCTTCCCGATTGCCGCCAGCACATGGGCCCGTTTCGCGTGGGTCGTCGGAGTATCACCTGCAAAGACGCGCTCCTGCTCATAGGCAGCTAGCGCTTCATTGTGCATACCTTTTCTTTCGTAGGCCCAACGCAAGATCGTGTGCGCGGCGACCGCTCCAGTATCAAGCTCAAGGGCCTTGCGACACTGTGCAATACAATCGTCAAATCTGCCGGCGAGAAACAGGACGTTGGCTAGCGCGGTCGCCATTACAGGTGATTGTGGTGAAATTTCGCGGGCACGTTCGATCTCGGCGAACGCTTCGTCGTGCCGGCCCATAGCCGACAGACTGTAAGCGTACCAGCGATGAGCCACCTGATTACCTGGCTTCAATTGGATAGCTTTTCTTAATTCCCGCTCGGCGGAGTCCCAGTCGCGGTCGTAGTGGAGCCGTACGAATCCCAATGAAGCATGTGCCTCCGCCATCTCTGGATCAGCTGCGACCGCCCTTGTGGCCGAACGCTTTGCCCGTTGCCAGGCTTCGGGTGGCGGTGGCTCGACGTACCAGTTAAGCAGGGAATAACAGTCGGCGAGTTCCGCATGGGCCATCGCAAATTGCGGATCGATTTCTACCGCACGCTCTAACCTTTCGATTGCTTGTCGCAGCCCCTCGGCGGTTCGCCGGGTCGCGTAGTAGCGACCGGCCGTGTAAAGCTGGCGCGCCTCCTCGTTTCCCGCGGGTTGCGTCTCGGGCACCGGACTCGCTACCGGAGATGTCATAGGCGTGCTGGTTGAACTTGATTTGCGCCGGCGCAGAACAACTGCGGCTGCGGTTAGGATCTTTCGACCAATGGTTGGGTTTCTCGTTTTGCGAAGCAACTCTTCAAATCCGGGTTCGCCCCTGAGCGGATCCAGCTGTGGTTCTACACCCAACCAGGCAAGCCAAGCGTCGCCGATTGCATATGCCTCCTGCAGCAGGATGAGCGACTGTTCGCGCTCTCCGAGAAGAAGATGAATCAACGCGCGGTGATAAGGTGAGACATAACAGTGTGCCGACATTTCCCGCAAGCGAGCGAGCGCCGCACGCGCATCTTCATGACGTCCCGCAGATGCATAGGCAGCGCCCAGTCCTGCTACATAAAACTGGCCCCCACTTGATAGCTCCAACGCTTTCTCTGCTACCCGAACAGCCTCGTCGACATCCCCTGCGTGTCGGAGGGCCCAGGCATACGTTGTCAGTCCGTAGGAAAAATCCGGAACGGCCTCGAGCATATGTTGGTAAGTGGACATCGCCTCATCAAAGCGCCGAGCCTGGTAGTAGCACCAACCTAAGCCCTGCATGATACTAGGTGACAGCGGATCCAATTCGCGGGCACGCAGCATCTCTGCCAGCGCTTCGTCGAAGCGTCCAATCATTTGCAGGTGAAACCCGTACCAGTGATGTCCTGTCGCGTAGTTTGGATTGATCTCTACTGCGCGCCGGTGTTGACCCTCGGCGACTGCCCAATCAAAATCATGACATACAGTGGCAAAGCCCAGCGCGCTGTAAGCTTCGGCCGCAGTTGGGTCGAGATCGATCGCCTTGCTGGCAGCGTCCTTGGCAGCAGCGGCACACTCGGCAAATGGCTTGATTCCAAAAACGCCGAGCCAGTTGTAGTAATCAGCAATACCGGTGTAGGCGAGCGCATAGTCGGGATCGAGCTGGATGGCGAGGTTGTAACATTCGAGCGCCTTGGCAAAACCGGATTCGGTATAGCCGTTCCAGTAGTAGCGACCCCGCAAGTAGGATTCGAAAGCTTCAGAATTATCAGTGCCTCGTTTTGAGAGTTGGCGTTGCTCATCACGAGTCAATTGGGGTAACAGCGCCGCCGCGACTTGCTCCGAGATCAGGTCTTCAATCTGCAGTACGTCTGTCCAGTCCTCGTCAAACTGCTCGGCCCAGCGGGTTGCACCTTCGCTCACATTCAAGAGCTGCGCTGTAACACGTATGCGATCTCCAACGCGGCGCAAACTGCCGGCGACAATGTAGTCAATCCCGAGGTCCCGCCCGGCTACGAGTGGATCGACGGAAGTGCCTCGGTAACGCAGCACGCTGCTGGTTGGTCGCACAATCAAACGCTGGACATTGCTTAGTCGAGTTATAAGCGCATCCGCCAATCCGACACCGAGGTATTCGTCACCGGTATTCTCCGCAGGCGAGCTGAGCACCTTGAATGGAAGTACGGCAATGGATTCCTGACCACTCTGGGAGTCGGCCGACAGCGTGGGTAGAGCCGCCAGGCGGTGGTTAAGTTTCCGCAGTAGATCGTTGAAACGGGGGTGCCCGTGCAACGGATCCAATTCCGGGTCGACCCCTATCCATAGCAATTTCGCGTCTTTAAGTTCGTTGGCGCGCTCCAGCAGATCGAGCGCAGATTCAAATCGACCCAGAGCGCAATGGACCAGCGCGAGATGATAAGGCGAGACATAGCGTCGTTCGGCAAGCTGGTCCATTTCCTGGAGCACGGCTTCAGCCTCGGCAACGTTCCCGTCGCACGCATGGGCAGCGCCTAGTCTGCCCAACGTATGACTGGCTTTGCCCATCAACTCAACACACCTCGTCGCGGCGCCAATCGCCTCCTTATGACGGCCTAACCGGCTCAGCAGGAAACTCGAGCCGTAAAGCATCATTAGATTCTGAGGCTCGGCCTCGAGAGTGTTTCGCGCCAGCAGGTAGCCTTCGTCGAACCGTCGTGCATGATAGGAACACCAGATCACGCTAAAGCGCGAGATAATTGACAGGGGATCCAAATCCCGCGCGAGATAGGCTTCACGCAAAGATTCCGTGAAGCGTCCTTCCATCGCCAGCTGTAAGGCGTACCAGATACGCGCTGTGGATAGATTTGGATTGAGTTCAATTGCTTGTTGGAGTCGCCGTTCAGCATTGGCCCAGGCAAAATCACGACAGAGTATTGCCTGGCCGAGGGCCGCGTGTGCCTCAGCCAACGTTGGATCAAGCGCCACCGCAGTCGTAGCTGACTCGTGTGCCGCAGCCGAACACTCCGCAAACGGTAGAACGCTGAAGATGCCCAGCCAGTTGTAATACGCAGCCACGCCAGCGTAAGCGACGGCATAATTTGGGTCGAGCGCTATTGCCTGGAGATAGCAGACAATGGCCCGCGCAAAGCCGTCTTCACTAAAAGTATTCCAGTAGAAGCGACCGCGAAGATAAGCTTCGTGAGCTTGAGGATTGTCTGTGCCACGTTTGGCCAGCCTCACGCGGTCATCACCGGTCAATTGAGGAACCAGTGCTTCTGCGACGTTCGAGGAGATCGCGTCTTCCAAACTAAGCACGTCGGTAAAGCGTTCATCAAACTGGCCGGCCCAAACAGAGGTACCGTCGCGCACGTTGAGCAACTGAACAGTCACGCGTATGCGATCTCCAGCTCGCCGGATCCTGCCGTCGAGTACGAACGCGGCGCCGAGTTCCCGTCCGGCAAGAAGCGGATCCGACTCGATGCCATAGCGCAACACACTGCTTGTCGGCCGGACTGCAAAACGGCGAATGGCGCTTAGTCGAGTAATCAGGGCGTCCGCTAGCCCAGTTCCAAGATAGTCGGGACCTGAGTCTGAGCCCTGACTCAAATCGATCAACTTCAACGGCAGGACTGCCAGCGAATTCTCTGTCGCGATCGGCTGTGACGTCAGCCGGCGAGAGCCAAGGGGTTCATCCGGCATGTCAGAGACCGGTCGTCCATCGAGGTAACGCATTATGTCGTCGCGCAAATGCTCAGCGGATTGATAACGCCATTCAGGCTCCTTCCGCAGCGCCCTCATGACGATGCTATCGAGATCGCCCGAGAGCTCACGACGCAACGAATCAACCGTTGCCTTTCTCGCCGAGTAGAGGAGCTTAAGAGTGGTTGTCTCGTCGCCCGAGAAGAGGTAAGGCAGCAAGTCGTCGGGGCGAGTAATCATGATACTTGGTGGCGCCGGCGCTTCTTCGCAAATCACACGCGCTATCTCATGAGGAGCGCGATTGCGCAGCCGATAGGGACGATGACCGGTTAGCAGTTCGTAGAGCAAGACACCAAGAGAATACACATCGGTTGTGGGCGTAGTCGGCGCGCCTTGTACCTGTTCCGGCGAAGCATACTCCGGCGTCATCAGACGCATAGCGGTGGCGGTCGGGTCGTGAGTGATATCTCCAGCGAGGTCAGGATTGAGGAGCTTGGCAATACCAAAGTCCAGGAGCTTCGCCACGCCTTCGGATGTTACGAGAACGTTGGACGGTTTTATGTCTCGATGAACCACTTGCTTCTGGTGAGCATAGTGGACCGCATCACAGAGTTCACGAAAAAGGCTAAGGCGTTCCGGGATGCTCAGTTGATGTGTGTCGCAATAACTGTACAGTGGCTGGCCTTCGATGTACTCCATGAGGAAGTAGGGAAGGCCGTCGTCGGTTGTGCCTCCATCCAGCAGCCGGGCGATATGCGGGTGGTCCAGTGCGGCGAGTATCTGGCGCTCTTTACGGAAGCGACGCAGGATAAAATCGGTATCCATGCCGCGCTTGACTAGTTTTATTGCGGCCCGCTTGTTGAACTCATTGTCGGCGCGTACAGCTTCATAGACCGCGCCCATACCACCGCGTCCAATTTCACGTACGATCCGGTAGGCGCCCAGACGACGACCAAGCATCGGATCCTCTTCGTCGTCATTGCCGCCGGCGAGGGACTCAATTGCGCTTAACCCGCCCAGGTCGGTTGCTGCATGCAGCGGCTCGTCGAGAAGCTCTCCCGCGTTTTCGTGTTGTGACAGCAGCGACTCAACATCGAGCCGCAGGCCAGCGTCGTTTGCGCAGACTTCAGACACATAGCGCGCACGCTCTTCCGGTACGAGATCGAGTGCTGCCTGAAAAATCTCCTCAACCTGTCGCCAGCGTTCGGGGGTCATAAATCCTGTTTGGGGTATTTAGTAACGACTGTTAGTAAGGATGACCTTAGTGCCTATATCTCTAGGTTTTTTGCATTTCACCGTAAAGCCAAGCCTTGGCAAAACGCCAGTGGCGCTTGACCGTCGTAGGTGTAACTCCCAGTACGTCGGCGGTTTCGTCAATTGAAAGGCCACCGAAGTAGCGTAGCTCAACCATGCGTGCTTTTTGTTCGTCGAAGGCAGCCAAAGCCTTGAGCGCGTCATCGAGCGCAATCAATTCGGCACTGCGTTCGACGGCTCGATCGATGTTTTCGTCAAGGGAGAGCTTTTGAAAATCCTGACCGCGCTTCTCTGCGTTGTGTTTGCGCGCGTGATCTACAAGCAGTCGACGCATTATTTGAGCAGCGACTCCAAAAAAATGGGCCCGATTCTGCCAGTTCACCCGCGTCTGATCGACCAGGCGTAAGTAAGCCTCATGCACAAGGGCCGTGGGCTGCAATGTGTGATCCGGTCGCTCACGACGCAGATAATTCGCAGCAAGTTTTCGCAGTTCATCGTAGATGACAGGTAATAAAAGATCAACCACCTCGCTGTCGCCATTGGATAACTCGATCAATAGTTTTGTTACGTTGTCCGCCGGTTCTGCACTCAAATTTTGGACTCCTAATGATCGAAGATTACCCAGGAGGTCATAAGTATAGACAGAATGTTTGTGCGAAGGGAATTTCATAGGAGGAAGACCAGTTCACCACGGAGACACGGAGAACACAGAGAGAACCCTGTGGGACGTGAAATTAGGTGACTACCAAATTCTGAGTCAACTTTCTTAACGGCGGCCGCGCTGCGACTTGAAAGATTTTTCTCTTGTTGGCCCTTTTCGTCGTTCGTTTGCGCGTTAACGTATTGAAGGGAATTTTGGATACTTTTGGAAAGAGGTGAAATCATGCAGGCTGGGCAATTAACCATGGTGAGTCGCCCGAGTAGATGGCACTTTCATTTATTTTCGTTTTTCGCAAGAATCGGCGGCTGGATAACTCGCCTGTTTGGTTGTCGGCATAGAGAGATGAGTCGTCCGTTTTCCAGTCAGGGGCAGACGTATCGAAGTTGTTTGAGCTGTGGCGCGCGCCGCCAGTTTAATCTCGGACGCTGGGAAATGCAGGGCGACTTCTATTACCGCCTGCCAACCGGCAAACACCTTCGTGCACTCAATGGTTTGACCAGCGCCACAAGATCGCTTCGCGTTGCGGGCGTGAGATAAAGAAGACTCCTCGAATTCAACTCCGGGGTGAAGCGGGGGGCGCGGCACCCGGGGGTAGTCTTGGTTATGAGTGAGAATCAACCGGACAGAGCAATACGACTTGCCGGAGCAGACGATGCCCCGGCGATTGCTGCGCTGCTCCTCCAATCTTTTGCTGAATACGAACCTCTCTACACCGCGGAAGGTTTCAAGGCGACGACGCCGCCGAGTCAGGAAGTTCTCAACCGCATGAAGGAGGGCCCCGTCTGGATTGCTATTAATGATGGTGCAATCGTCGGCACCGTATCAATAGTTACTAAAGGTGAGTCGTTGTACGTACGTGGCATGGCTGTTCTGCCTTCGGCTAGAGGGCAACGAACAGGCCAATTGCTTCTGGAACACATCCAACGCTACGCCGCTGAACAAAACTGCAGACGTCTGTTTTTGAGCACAACTCCCTTCCTGAATCGAGCGATTCAACTCTATGAGCACTTCGGCTTTCGGCGCTCACCCGAAGGTCCGCATGATCTATTTGGGACACCGTTGTTTACAATGGCAAAGAAGATCAGTAGTATCTGATCCGGTTCTGTAGTTGCTGATCATACTCAGCAGCCCACCAAGAAGCCGAAAGGTGACAATACCCGCCACCCGATACCTGTAACCCGACAACCGATCTAAAAACTCCGGGCACACGACGTGCTCTTAAAATCTTCCGGCGTCATGAAACGTCAGAGTTCTGCCTTCCCGGGGCAGAATGCTTCGGTATCCTGTCCGTAGCGGTCGCTTTTACCACATACCTTCCTTGCAGAGCATGTCCCCAGGACACACGCCCAAATGCTGAGCAAAATAATTTAGTAAGAATTGAGGTTCCCCTGATGAGTTCGAAGATGATTTCCAAAATGAGGGCAATAGTGTCGACTCTCAGACAGTCGCGTCTTTCATGTGTTCTGTTGTGCTTGCTCCTAAGTTTGTCTTTCCTGACAACAGTTGCTGCGCGCGGTCACAGGTCGGGAAAACAACGACGAACCTTACAAACACGACGTCAGGCCCGGCTAGCTGCCGCGGCTCGTCAACGTGCGATTGCCCGTCAACGCGCTATTGATGGTGCGCTGCGTGGCGAAGTGCAGAGAATGATCACTAAGGACAACACCGCGGGCGAAGACGCGGAGGTGCGTCGTGCTGCTATCAACGCGCTGGGTAATCATGCGGGAACAGTCGTTGTGATGGATCCAAAGACGGGGCATGTTTACTCGATCGTGAATCAGGAGTGGGGGGTGCGCCGGGGATTCAAGCCTTGTTCGACTATCAAGCTTGTTACCGGGCTCGCGGGTTTGAATGAAAAAGTTATCGACCCGAACGACACAGCAAGCGTGTCTGGTGCTTACCATATCGATCTGACTGACGCATTGGCCCACTCGAACAATACCTACTTCCAAATGGTTGGGGGTCGCGTCGGCTTTGACAGAATGATCTCCTACGCTCGCCAACTCGGACTCGGCGAGAAGACGGGAATCAATCTCTCAAATGAATCTCAAGGAGAGGTTCCCGAGGCAAAGTCAGGTTATGCCGTCAATCACATGTCGTCACATGGAGACGATTTTAAAGTCACCGCAGTCCAACTCGCCACGCTGGTTTCCGCGATGGCCAACGGCGGCAAATTGCTATCGCCGCGCATTTCCCCCAGCGTGCCGATCCCGCAGCTACCGTGGTCGGCAAGACGGGCACCTGCATCGAACAGGGAACCTGGGTAGGTCTCTTCGCCTCCTACGCACCGCTGGTCAACCCACGTTTGGCAGTAGTCGTCATCGCACGTGGTACGGATGCTCATGGCCATTTTCCCGCCGCTGTAGCTGGACGGATCTATCGTGAGTTGAATGCACGCTTCGATACGCCGACCAACTTGCAGCTTGCAGCCAAACCCGATGGCGGCCGCAGCAATATATTGAATGAAGAAGATGTTGAGGAGACGGGTGCTGAACTTCTAGAGTCTGGTCAAGCGAGTCTGACCAGCACAATGAAGGTTTCCGGCAACCCTACATCCGTGCTGACGCCCACCTCGGGTAACGCACAGGTCCTAGTCAAGCTCCCAACTAATAGGCCGGTGAATAGCAAGGTCAGGCTTGTACTGATGCCGATTCCAAAACGAAACGAAGAAACTGCGAAACAAGCAAGCAAGACCCCGTTACAAAGAGTGGTCAAGACGCCGGAACAACGACCACGTCGCGCGAGCAAGGACCGGTAATAGCGCAAAAAAATAGTGGTGTCCTAACTTGACAAGACTGTAGGGGGGCGTCCCTCCGTGGGCGCCCCTTTCTGCTCCACTCGGGGCGCCCACGAAGGGACGCCCCTACATAAATTAGCAGTTTGGGTTTTTGGTTACACCTTCAGGCGTAATTCAGACTACGGTTCCTTCTCAAGCGGCTGAAGCGTCTGCGCGATTAACAACCAACGGCCAGCCCTTTTTGACCAGAGACGTTTAACGTGTGTTTCCGACTCTTCCTTGTTGTCAATGCCGGATTTTTGTTGCGCCTTCGAGTCGCCCTCTATCACGACAATTTCTGATCGCACACTCATCGTTCTTTCATCTTCAATCCCGTAATAGGAAAGCGTGCCTTCCCTGCAAAGCGCGAGCGTATCTTTCTTAGTCGTCCCTCTTTCGCTGCCTTCGTATGCGCTGGCGAAATAGTCAGCCAAAAGACGGTCAAGCGAAGTTGGATCGCATTTCAAGGCAGCTTGCCTGAGTTGATCCTCCATCTTCAGAATTTCGCGCTCGAGTTTTTTGTCTATGCGAGTGCTGATCGTTTTAGATGCGGGCTCTTCCGCAGGACTTTGAGCCCATGCCTGGGTTGCAGCCGCAAACAATATCGCTAGACAGAAATTGAACAGTCTCATAGGTGGAACCAAAATTGGCGTCTGATCAGATTAAGAGTAAGACGACTTCAACGTCAAACAAGGTCGGGCACTTCTTTCCACTTCAAGTCTCCGCCGTATCTACTATGGTTCACAGTAGATTTCTATTTACAGAGTAGAGTCTTTTAACATATAGTGCGCCTGCAACATATAGTGCGGCTGCGTTACGCTCTATTGTCCAATCTTGCCTCTGTTTTTTCGGTGGCACTTCAGTATTTTCAGAACAACTGGCCAGGCTGGTAACGACCTCGGTTCCCAAAGACTGTCTTTAAGAAAGTTTCATAAGGCGTGTTGTGTCTCTTGACACTTCCATAAAGCTCTCACTTGAAGATTGCGCCCATAACAACAAGGAGTAAGTGAAAAATGAAGCGGAATACCTGCTGGATCATAATCGTCATCATCGGTTTGTTTCTGTCCTTCTCATTAATTCCAGTAAGCCACGCTACGCGCTCCAAAAAGACCAAGACGAGCGTGAATAGCGACTTGTCTTCGAATCGTGATGGCTTTGATTTAAAGCACCTGCCTACTTTCTCACCAACTAATTTACCGCGTACTCAGACGGCTCAGGCTCCAACACCTGTTTCAGGTCGCGCGGTCAATTTTGCGCTTTCAGAACCAGTCAGGAATCTTCCCGATGCGAAGGATGTAGTAAAGGACTCGAAGATTCAGAGTCCTGACACGGAGGAAGGTCGTGAGAAGAACGAGTTGAACGGGCTGGAAATAAAGAGCGCAAATCCTTCCGCGACGGCTATGGCCTCGATCGATAAAGCACTCCAGGGCGCGAGGCCCATCGCGTCTGAGACTCCCGGTGTACCGTCGCTAACTTTTGATGGACTTTCAGACGCCGACAACGCAGTTCTCATTGGTGGCGCCGTTGCTCCTTCCGACGAAAATATCGATGTCGGTCCCAACGATGTCATCCAAACGGTTAATGATGGCTTCCGGATATGGGACAAGAATGGCGTTCCTAAAATTGCCCCCAAGCTTATCAGTAGTCTGTTTAGCAACCTTGGCGGAATATGCGCTACTACGGACAGGGGCGACCCAGTCGTACTCTACGACCGGATGGCGGATCGTTGGTTCATTACCCAGTTTGCCTTTGGTAGCAGCCAGGCGCCGCCGTTCCACCAGTGCGTAGCGGTCTCCCGGACAGGCGATCCGCAGGGCATTTATTTCACTTACGACTTCGTTACACCCGGGGCGAATTTTCCTGACTATGGAAAGTTTGGTGTTTGGCCCGACGGGTATTACATGACGGTCAACCAGTTTCTGGAACCGGGCGACATGTTCAATGGAGTCGGCGCTTATGCCCTCGATCGCAAGAAGATGCTTGTTGGAGATCCGACGGCAGCCTTTATTTATTTCGATATGAACTTGACTAGTTTTCCGGAGGGGTTCAATTCCACGTTGCCTTCCGATCAGGATGGTCTCGAGGCTCCGCCCCTGGGTGCACCAAACGTCTTCGCTTACTTGCTTTCCGATGAATTTGAGGGTCCACCGTTCAATACCGACTCCCTTAGACTCTTCAATTTCCATGCGGACTTTACAACTCCGGCGAACTCTACCTTTATCGAACGCACGGAGAGTCCTCTTGCCGTCGCGGCTTACGATCCGCGAAATCCTCCCGGGAGAAGCGAGGTGAAGCAACCTGCGCCGGCAATCGGAACGGACTCATTGGATTCGATTGCTTATCATTTAATGCATCGTCTGCAATATCGCAATCGCGGTGGGGTTGAAACTTTAGTCTCCAGTACGACGGTGAATGTCAGCGGCGTGAACCCGACAGACCGAACGCTTTATCAGGCCGGCGTGCGCTATTTCGAATTGCAGCGAAATACTCCCAGCGGGCCTTTCCTGCTTTATGACAATGCGACATTTTCGCCTGATGCAGGTATTCCCGCGACCGGGGTAAATCGCTGGCTCCCGAGCGCGGCGATAGACCACATGGGAAACCTCGCTGTGAGCTACAGCACCTCCAGTACGAGCCTCTTTCCATCGATTTGGTACGCCGGCAGAGACTTCAATGCTCTTGGCGGTCTTGCCGGTGAGACCTCTATGTTCAATGGAACTGCGGTACAGCTAGGTAGCGGTAACCGTTGGGGCGATTATCAATCTCTTCAAGTCGATCCGTCAGACGATTGCACCTTCTGGACCACCAACCAGTATTACAGCACTAATAGCAGTTTTAATTGGCGTACGAGGATTGGTAGATTCAAGTTTCCCACTTGCCAGGCGCCAGCACAGGGCACTCTAACCGGGGCCATTACTGCATGTGATTCAGGTGCACCGATTTCCGGCGCGATCGTGGAGCTCTCCAATGGGTTCTCCGCCACAACGAAGGCCGATGGCACCTACTCGATCAATGTTGCTCCAGGAACATATTCGGCTACTGTGACAAACGGCGCCCGGAATTGCTCCCCATCCGCCAACACGCTAACTATCACCAATGGTGGCACCACCACCTTTAACTCGTGTCTTAACGGCACTCCCAATCCAATTGTCGATCCTTTGAATCCGAGTCCGGTGACGATTTCAGGTGGCAACGGGAATGGCATCATCGACGCAGACGAGTGCAGCACTCTAAATGTAACCGTTAAGAATCTGGGATGCGCACCGGCCAATGGTGTGACTGCCACTTTGTCTTCGTCGACTTCCGGCGTCACGATAGCGCAACCGAACTCACCCTATCCGAATATGCCAATTGATGGGACTGGTACTAACACAGTGCCTTTCTCGGTTAGTACTGCTCCTGGCTTCGTCTGTGGAACAACGATTAATTTCACACTCACCGTGAACTTTGCCGGTGGCACTTCTGTCAGTAACTTCAGTTTACCGACCTGTACGGAATTGTTGCCTGACCAGATCGTGAACGGAACTATTGATCCGGCTGATCCTAAATCGACTGCTGGTCGAATCAGTCGGAATGGCCTCGTGAGTGTGTGTGGTTCAGCCAAAGTTTGCCCTGGAGCACTTGGCGCTGGCGGCAGATCGTTCGATCAAATGTCTTTTACTAATCCTGGCTCGCAGCCGGCGTGCGTGACTATCACGCTCACTTCCGCTGCCGGTCTCGCCTTAATCGGTTCGGCTTATCAGAACAGTTATGATCCGACTGATACTACGTTCTGCCACAACTATCTGGGCGATCCAGGTGGCAGCCTAAACGGAAGCGCGTCATGGAAAGTAGACGTTCCGGCCGGCGGAACTTTTGTGGTCGTCGTGATGGAGGTCAATGCAGGCACACCCTCTACTCCCTACTCCGTGAAAGTTTCCGGACTGCGAGCAGCAGCAGTAGACGGTGGTGGAGTTTGCCAAACGTGCATGATCACGGTTCCTGCAAACATCACCGTCAACAATGACCCGGGCCTGTGTTCTGCAATCGTAAACTTCGCGGCTCCTACAAGCTCCGGGGCTTGCGGCGCCATCACGCTTAGCCAGGCGTCCGGTTCAGCTATCCCGGAGGGCACGACT
>WNFR01006728.1_pt1 | contig 16536 bp, 13 predicted proteins | sample 5400221 | NCBI WGS metagenome assembly WNFR01 (sample SAMN13153357, study PRJNA577476) | soil metagenome | isolation source: 40 cm soil under Madrone tree | place: USA:California | collected 2016-06-14 | reverse complement strand
GTTATCCCGCCCCTGCCCACCTTTGGGAACATCATTTCCCCCTCCTCGTTCTTCTTGCCTTGAGCGGTGCCTGAACCGTGGAGGTCCCAATACCTCTCAAGCCATTTCGCGTTCGCCTTGACGGCAATCCCCGATTCGTACAACCTCGACTCGATTCACACGGGTTGACAACCCCCGTCGGCCTTCGCCGTTTTCTTGCAAGGATTCGCAAGCAAAAGGAACATGTGTCACTCCGCGGCTAGAGAACCTCGGATTCGTGCTGAGCGAGCTTCTGAGTTGACTTGTCTGTTCCGGCCGTTTTCCGCACGGACAAACCCATGGTGGCGTGGACTCTGCATCAAACCCCAAATCATCGCAATGCTCTACGCATCACATCGAAAACAATTGTCGATAACGCGGGTACCCATTCATGAGAAACGAGTTAGAGCGCGCAGTAACACGCGCCACCCAAAAGGATCCTCAATATGCGCTTGCTTTTGCCGGTTTGGCCGATTGTTACAGCATCATCGGCTCGGCTATCGTCGGAAGCGTGCTCTCCCAAGAGGTAGCCCCCAAGGCCAGAGCCGCGGCACTCAAAGCGCTGGAACTGGACAATACCCTTGCCGAAGCTAACGCGTCTCTGGCGACCGTGCGATTTAACTACGACTGGAACTGGGCCGCCGCCGCGGCTGGACTCCAGCGCTCCCTCGAACAATCCGCGTCATAACGGCATCGCTAAAACGCGGCGGGCCAGCTGAGGCGTCAGGGTTTCCTGCATGCCCCTGCCCTGCCGCCGCAGCCAGGCAATCACATCGGCGCCAAGGTGAAGAGTCAGCTGCTGCTTCAAAGGTCGATAGAAGGGATTGCGGACAGCGTTTTACGAGAACCTCTCCGTCAATTTCCGGGATGTCGGAAGTATTGATCTCGTTGTCAGGCCGGCTAGAGAGCTTTTTAAGACGGCGTTTGCGCCCAGCCGCGAAGCGACTATCCGAGAGACTCTTCTTTACGATTTTCGTTATACCGTTTGCGCTCCTTCCGAACTGCTCTTCGAGCTGAGATGATACGAATGATTTCGTCCTGTCCCTCACTTCGAAAACGTCGCAGCCTTTTTGTTCCCTTCTGTTCCCCCGCAGGGGAAGGACCTTGAGGGACGGCAAGAGTTAGTTCGTTGAAAAGAAACAACAAAACGGGAAGTTTGGTGAACCGGGGAGGACTCGAACCTCCAACCCGCTGTTTGCCCTTCGAAACGCTAAATACTTAATGTTTCAAGCGGTTTCCCCGTTTCGAGGAATGCAGAATTAGGCGGTTTTAGGCGTAGTTGTTACCAAGGATGTTACCAAACTTAATTCTGGTTCTGCGACCATCAACAACAATGGAATCGCCCCTAACATGACATCTTGCTCCTAATATGAACCTGTCCGGTAAGCTAGCGTTAATCAGACTTAGCCGCGTCAACTTAAACTGGAAGCCGCGCCTTTGAAGTAACAGAGACGTGGCTTGGGGTTGGATGACAACCAGGGTCTGTGCGCTCTGAGTAGTCAAGTAATCTGCGGCCGCTCTAACCCACAAATCAGTGAACGAATCTCGTTACCGTGCGCCATTCGCACCCCAAACGTCTCTACTTGGTTGAGCAAACTTTCCGCTCGTTTCAGGTCGCCCGCCGCTCGCGCCTTCTGTGCCTCGTGGATTTTGACATCCGCAAAAATCCTCAAGTTCAGCAAGTTGGGAATCGCGTGGGACCACAGTCCAGAAAGAACTACCATCGGGGACAAGTTCTTCTCCCGATTCCAGACCGTCCTCGTCAGTTGAACGTGCCTCTGAAAGTAGCTGTCATACCGCGGAGACTCGTAGGCGCGTTCCATCAACTCCATCCACTTCGAATTGCTCTCCACGCCCTCAAAGTCCGCATCCTTCGGGGCCCCATGTCCGAGGTACCGTTTCTCAACGCCCGGTCCGGCTACTTGATACGCCTCAAGCAAGTAAGGCACCGCGTTGTCAGGATCAGCCGCTTGCAATGGTGCCAGCCATTCCGCTTTCGGCGGTTCAAAGTTCGGCCAAGAATGGTTTTTTGACCCGTAAACCCAGATGAACTGTGGATCAAGCGCAATCGCTCGTTCTGTCAAATCTTCCGCACGTTTCGAATCCCCGGTGCGCAGCGCGACAAACGCAAGCGTGCTCGCATCTTTCTCTTTTTCGGCACGAGCCACAAGTTCTTCCAGCGTCCGCGCGTCTGAATTCGATTGCCGGTATTCCTGCCAACTGGCCCTCACCGTTCGAATCGCCTCGCGCCCCTCAGGCAAAGCTAGGAGCAACGCCGCCGCTGCCAAAACCACCGCCGTAAATACGCGCGACCGCTTCGGCAGCAGCGAAGATCCGTCCGGCCGTTCCGCGCCGCCCGAAAAGGAACTGCCCGCCGGAAGTTTCATCCACTTCCAGGCACTCGAAAGCACCGAACGTGAGAAGAGCATAATTCCTCCGAACGACCACTTCACCGTTTCGAACGCACTCCTCGTCTTATCAATCTCCGCCGCTAGCGCCAGCCCCCAAGCGCGATTCTCCTCCGGCCAATAACGCACCGCGCATTCGAGCGCCCATCGTGCAAACCGCGCCGGCACCGAATTCTCTTGTGCGGACATGCTCATGCCTCGCGCTCCGCCGCCGCCGGTTTCCAGAAGCGCCGTTCCTGCGCCGCGCGAATCTCTTCCCGCGCCCACTCCCGGGCATTTCCCGAAAGCCGGTAAAGATGCCTAGGCGGCCTACCCGGTGTCTTCACCTCTTCCCAGCGCGTTTCCAGCCAGTGCAGCTTTTCAAGCCGCATCAATATCGGATAAAGCGTCCCGGAAGATATGCCAGTGCTCTGGCTCAGCGAATACCCGTGCTGCCATTGCCCCGGATGGCCCAGCAGGGCATCCAGCACCGCCAACGTTTGCCGAGAGAGCCGAATCCGCAGTCCCACAATGTAACTCTACATAGATAGATATAACCAGTCAAGCTTCACTTTTTGTCGCGTTTTCCTTTCTCAGGGGGCAATCAGGTTGTGCAAACGCGGAAACCGGACATGTGGCCCCAGGGGCCCCGGAGTGAGACTGTGTGACCGTCAGTTCAACGAATGCCACCTGCGGGGTGTCTTAGCCTCAGCCATTTGGCATAGGTCTGTTTAATGTCGTCCTTTGGTTACGCAAACCGCTTTCCCCATTCGACCTGGTGTAGCGAAGCGGGACGCGCTTATCGAAGACCGTCGCCCTGGTTGTGGACCACCCATAAGCAAGAGTACAACCGGTCAGGTGCGCACTGCGCATCGCTGGGGATGTTCTTGTCCCGTCCCAACACAAGATCTATCTACGACACTTAAGATGCCGCACACGCGCGCGTGCGTGCGGCATTCCCCCCAAAATCATCCTGCCTAGCCCAAAGGCGGCGACAGTCTTTCGGGATAGTCTGCTACAGACGCACGTGCGCTAAGCAGGTTCCACCAAGCTGCGAAAGACAACCAAGAAGCCTTAAAGCCCGCGCACGTGCGGCAAATGGCTTATTAGGTAGCCGCATGCGCGCGTTTCCCATTCAGATAGAAGCCCGTCGGTGAGATTCGCGTCTCTGGGCCTCCCCGCTATGCGCTAAGACCCCGAAATGCAGAATTCCCGCTTTTCCGTAAAACCTTGTCAAGTGGTTCCGCACGCGCGCGCGCGCGTGCGGAAAATCCGGTTTTTCGACCATCCGTATAATCCGCGCAAGCGGGAGCAATCCTGCGCAAGCGGAGGCAAGGCCGTGAAACTGGGACTGGCAAACATGCTGCAAGTTGGCTCGACTCGTTTTTCGGCTTTGATCCGCATTCGAGGCCAATGGACAGATGCGGGCCGGTCTGCCCATAGCTTCTCTGTGGACTGGCAGGCATGGGGCACTAAGGGCGGGCTCTGCTGGCGAGCAAGCCGCGACGGGTTACGGCACGTGCCTGCCGGTCCTCCGAAATCGTGCGCCCCCGAAAACCCACTAACACCCCTTCCTAGAGACACTCACAAACAGCGGTTATCCGCGCGTAGAGCCACGATCCCCGTCGAGTACGTGTCTCGGAGCATCCAGGCGAAAACAGCGCGGGAAACCGCACCTTCAAATCGAAATCCACTCTTCCGGCGTGCCCCATCTGCCGAGGCCGGAAAAAACGCGCTCTTCTCCTCGCGCGGACTTTTCGCGCGAGGAGTTCTTGGGGTTGCCGTTGGGGTTGGTTTTGGGGTTGGGGTTTGCACACCTGATTCCCACGACCTAAGTAACACGTGGGAATCAGTCCAGAAAACCGGACACCTGAGGAATGGAGTGGTTTTTTGAAATCGATGTTCGACACAGTCACAGGCAAATTCGAAAAGGGGCCGTATCTCCCTAAAGAGCAGGCGAAGGACTCTTGGGAGACGCGCACCCGTGATTTCTACGATTCAAAGCTGGGTACACGTCTAACCTCGATCAGCCACACGCTCAGTCGGCCCGAAGCTCGAATTGGAATTTTTGGGGACTCCGGAATCTTGAGCGTCGAAGCTTCCCTCCCCAAACTCGTGCACGGAAACAATCTCATGCCAGTCAATGATGCAGGGGAGGCGCTCCGCCGCCTTGGGGATTTCGTGTCTACTTACGTCGATGGCGAGATTCCGGAACTCGGAGAAATGGACTATCTCCGCGTGGATTATTGCCACAACTTTCGCCTCGGCTCAACTCTCCCGGATTACGTCCACACACTCAGCAAGGTAAGTTTTCTAAAAGTTGGCGGCGGCTTGATGTACTGAAAACAAAAGAGTTGGTGAACCGGGGAGGACTCGAACCTCCATTAAGAGTCAGCTGCTCTACCATTGAGCTACCGGTCCAGGGTGACAATTTGGAATTTTACATGGGACAAACAATTTTGTCGAACAGCTGGAATTCGGCGCAACCCGCAAGACCCGCCTTATTTTCCGCGCAGGGTGGCGGTTAGGCCGCGCGCGACTTCGCGCGCACGGGGCAGATCGCCGGGCTCGAAGGAGATAGCTGACACGCGCGGATGGCCGCCGCCGCCAAATTTTTCCGCAAGTGAAGCCAAGTTCTGATTGGCCGTCGCCTGATTCCACGGGTTCGTCCCCAGCGAAACTTTCGCGCGCAACGCGGAAGCGCTAACGCTCACGGAATAAACGGATTCCGGGTGCAGCAGATAGGGAATGAACTTGTTGTAGCCCTCGAGATCCATATCGCTGACGTCGAAGAAAATAACACCGTCGCGGGCCTCGATGCGTTCGCGCAGAACTTCGATCGATCGGCGGTGCCGTTCGAGAAGCGGCCCAAGATGCTTGGCCACCAGGGGCAGCTTGACCATTTCACTCAGCGGACGGTAAGCCAGTTCAGGAATGATTCGTGCCGGCAGGCCGTTTTCCGGCGCCGCTTCAATCACCAAGGCGAGCTGCGTCGCCGGCTCGGCAAGCTCGACGGCCGACTGCGGCGTCGGATACTGCGCCCCGTCGATAATGTCGCCCCAGTGAATCAAGTCTGCGAGCGGCTTGGTATCGAAGCCGAACTTTTCACTGGCGATCGTGGCAATGAGCTTGGTGCACGACTTGTATTCCGGCTCGTAAAACATGTGCGGACCGGGCTGGTTGCGGAATTGTTCGGCGTCCGCGGGCGTGAGAAACGCGCTCTGGTGATGGTCGAACCACCAGGTCACTTTCGGCGAATTGGAAAACTTGAAGTCCACGATGACGTTTTCGTCGCCATCGAACAGGCCCGCCTCCCAGGGCTGTGCGGCGCGGTGAGTCATCCCCGTGAAGCCGAACTCTGCAGCCTGGTCAAAGCGTTCGCGATAAAAACGGTAAAAGAGTGCAGCGGAAGCAGTGCCATCAAAACAGCGATCGTGAAAGCAGAGCCGGACCTTGGTCATAAGTGAGCGAGTTTGCCGCTTCGCCTCCAAACTGGTCGGCAGACAGGTTGGCGAAGCCAACCAACATGTACGTCGGCGGCTGGATTGTCAAGAAGAAAGGCTTGCCGCCATTGGCTTGGAATTTTCAGGTTTTCGTTTTCCTCTCAACAGGTGCGCTAAAGTATCGGTGCAGCTGGTTCACTTCACTTGACTTCCAGCACAGAATAGCCTTACTAACTGTATTGCCCCAGCAATCGCATTTGATTTGTGTGCCCAGGAGGCCGCATGCCCGAAGAAAAGAATTTCTTTGCGGGACTTTTCGATTTTTCTTTCAGTCATTTGCTGCTTCGCCGCCTCGTAAAGTTATTGTATTTCATCGCCATCCTCTCCGGCGGAATCACGGTTGTCGCCTGCGTCGTGCTCGGCATGCAGCAATCGCCGGCGCAAGGGCTGATAAATCTCGTCGCGGGAATCGTGGCTCTCTTCGTGGGCGTCCTGGTCATACGGGTGCTGCTTGAGCTGGCCTTGGTGGTCTTGCGGATCGCGGAAGGTATAGAGCGCGCCACACATCCCGGAAGCTAACAACGAAACAGCATTGGGGACGCGCGGGGCGGCGGTTTATTTATTCAGAGGCCAGCGACTCGCGCCCGCATCCGTATGCCTCCGTCCCGTAACGTGAATTTCTGCCCGAAATAAGGCACCTGGGCCAGCACTTTCTGAAGCTCAAGATCATCCGCATAACGCCGCTTCGGAATTCGTCGCGCCAGAATGCTGATTTCCAGCGGGTCGCGGCGGAAGGGGTAGGGCTCCAGCGTCGCGCCGTCGTTTCCCTCGGGTTGCAGATCCCAATCCACTTCAGTGCCCATGTAGTCGGCCGGTACGGCATCGATCGTGGCGCCTTCCAACGGGCCAAGGCAAAAGTAGAGGGAGAGGCGGTCCAGCGCCTCGAGGCGCTGCACGTTGGCCTGCAACCATTTATCGTCGGAAAATTTTACTGTAGCGGGATCCCCGCGAAGGTCCATTTTCAGCCGTAACTGCTGCAGCCGCAGCCTTTGCAGGAAATCACTAACGACGGGGGCTTCGTGGGACTTCACGTACTTGGCGGAAAATCCCGGTATGGTGGCGCGCGTTCGATCGTAAAGGCCCGCGCAATGCATGCTGACGAGGAGGCCGGCGTAGCGGTCCACTTTTACAACGCGTTCGATTCCCCGCTGATAGAGATCGATGTGCTCCTGGGTAGGCAGCGACATGAAGCTGTATGGCATGAACGTGAAGGGGTCGATGCGCGGCTGGAGTTCCCACTCGTTCCAGCCGTTGTCGTGTTCCTCGGCAGCGAGTTGGAACGATTCCGGCGGCTCGGGCCGGGCGAAGATTTCATTGCCCAATTCGCGCGCAAAATACCCCGACAGAACCGCATGGTCTGTCTGGCGAATCAAAATCAGATGATCGCCTTGCTCTTGAATGATCATGGCGCTGCCCTCATTCGCAGCGACGCCTGAAACACGCGCCTGCGGAGTTAGGCGCGATTGGCCCGGCAGGAGGTCTAGCCAAGCAATGCTCTTCTCGACAACGGTATTATGCCCTCACCTCCGCCGCGAATCCAGCCCCATCGCCCGCCCCTTTGAAGGGCTTTCGAGCGGGCTCAAAATCGCAGTGGAGCGGTAGTTCTCAAGCTTGTAGAATAGAACCACCACTGCGGGAGTGGCGGAACTGGCAGACGCGCAAGACTTAGGATCTTGTGGCCGAAAGGCCTTGCAGGTTCAACTCCTGTCTCCCGCACCAAAATTTCCGGCCAGGAAATTTTGCCCTGAGCGGGTCCTTTGGCAGGCTCAGGAAAAGCTCCGCGAGTCGAAGGGCTCTTTTCCCATCTTTCATCTTAGTTGCCGTATGTGGTGCTCAACGGGCGCGACGGAGAGGTCTCTTCGCCGCGTGAATCAAGGCACGCAAGGCCGTATTGACGGATTGCTCGTCCGGGAAATACTCGGCGACGTCCGGTGAGAAGAGTACGAGATTCGTTCCTGCTCGATAGCGGGCGAGATATTTGCCGCGGACGCCGCCTTTTAATTTAGAAATACGGTTGCGGCTTCCTGGAATGAACCCGGTGCTTCCGGCGATTCTGTCTAGCTTTGCCCGGATCCCATTCAAAATTCACAACCTCATCTTACCGCGCTGCGGCCCGAGGGAGCAATCAGCTCGGCTGATGGCGCAAGGAAAGTCTTCCGCGAAAACCTTTGACTGTATGGAGGCTGGCCCACCCGCCGAGGCGGATCCACGCGCCGTTTGGATCATAATAAACTGCTCGATATTGGCGCTTATTGGCACGTCGGCTCCGATGCGAGAAGACCATACGCACCGACGCGCAAGGAACCAGCGATGAATATCGAAATCCGTGATGCTGCTCTGGAAGCCAGAATCAAGAAGCAGCTCCAGGCCACCGGCTCCGCGAGCGTCGAGGAAGTGTTGGTCTGCCTGCTGGAAACTCAGGAGGAACAGGACCGCTGGCTTTCGGAGAACCGGGAAACGATCGACGCGAAGATTCGGCGCGGCATCGAACAACTCGACCGCGGTCATGGAATCCCCGAAGACCACCTCGATGCTCACCTGGCGGACCTGAAAGCCAAACCTGAATGAAACGGCGGTACGTTCTTTTAGTGTCGCGACGGCGGGCTTTCGGTTCCCTTTTCTCTTTTCTCGCACCCTATTTCGCGGTATGACAATGTTCACGGTACTTCCTTTGACTGTGCGCGCGCCGGTCAACTGGACCGAGGAGCATTTCATGGAGCGAAACGTACGAGACCTGCTTAATCTCTACAATCCGAATGATCCGCTGGATCACGCGTGGACGATTCCTTCGCCGTGGTATTTCGATGCGGGCATCCACGAACTCGAACAGCAGGGCGTGTTTGCGAAAACGTGGCAGGTCGTGGGGCGCGCGGACCAAGTGGGGGACGAGGGAAACTTTTTTACAGCTGACCTTGGCGGAGAGCCCATCGTGGTTGCACGGGGCGATGACGGCCAATTGCGCGCTTTCTACAACGTTTGCCGACATCATGCCGCAGCGGTCGTCTCGGAATCGCAAGGCTGCGCGAAACAGTTCCGGTGCCCGTATCACGGCTGGACCTACGGGAACGACGGCGGGCTGAAAGGCATGGTGGAATTTGAAGGCGTCTGCAATTTCGATCGCGCGAAAAATGGCCTTGTTCCGGTCAAAGTGGACACCTGGGAGAATTTTGTTTTCGTCAATCTGGACGGACGCGCCGCACCGTTGAAGGATTTTCTCGGCGCGGTTCCGGGACTTGTCGCGCCGCTGCAGCTCGCCAAGAAATTGAAATACTTCGACCGCCGCATATACACGCTGCACTGCAACTGGAAAGTCTATGTGGACAATTATCTCGACGGCGGCTACCACGTCCCGCACGCGCACAAAGGGCTGAGCAGCGTCATCGAGTACACGAAATACACGATCGAGAATTTGGAGCGCGCCTGCCTGCAATCCAGCCCTCTTTCTTCAGGTTCCAAGTCGAAGTCAGGCGTCGCCGCCACGCGGCAGGGCCGCGCGTTTTATCTGTGGATCTATCCGAATTTCATGATCAACGCCTACGAAGGCGTGATGGACACGAATCTCGTGCTGCCCCTGGGTGTGGACAAATGCGCGGTGGTTTTCGACTACTACTTCGCGGACATCAGCAAGAAAGCTTTAAAGAAGAATCAAGCCAGCATCAAAGTCAGCGAAAAGGTGCAGGATGAGGACGAGGCCATCTGCGACGCCGTGCAGCGCGGGCTCGGTTCACGCGCGTATGTGGCGGGACGCCTCTCCGTGCGCCGCGAAGCCGGCGAGCATCTTTTCCATCGTTTGCTGCACGCGGAGCTGACCAGCGCGCTCAACCATTCCGCCGCCGCGGATTGAGCAAGCCGGCACTAATGCTGAGAATTGAGGTGCGACTCCAGAGCCGAAATTAGAGTTTTCTCGAGCGTGCCGTTGGATTCCAGCAGCCACGAATCTTTTGGCGGAGCGAAACGGTCCACATTCTGGCCATATCCTCGAAAACGCGCGGTAACCTCGACCCGCGTGAAGCCCTTTTCCAGTTCGCGGGTTCGCACTTGGATAAGCGCCTTCCCCTGCGTCCAGTTCACGCGGCCGGCGAAGGGGCCTTCTTTCGAAAAGCGCAGGAGTTCGCCTTTGTCCATGTAGCGATAAAAACTCCAGGCCTCCTCGGCGACATTTTCTTCGCCGATTCGCCAAGTTTGCTCGCGCACGAAGGATTGAAAAAAGTCCTGGACATCTAGCGCGGGAGTTTGGACTTCCACGCAAGCGGGCGGAATTTCGTTCGAACCAGCGCCCTTCCCTTTTTTCTTAGTTTCCCGCGCAGGTTTCGAATTCATGGAATCGGCAGGGCACGGACGAACGCTTGCAACCGAGGCGGTTGTTTTATCGGAAGGCTCTTGAGCAGCGCCCCGCGTCTCGAACGTGGAGAAAAACACCAAGAGACTCAAGGCGCCAAGAAGGATCATTTGGCTCTTGGCCATCGAATCGGCGAACCGTCCGCTCGCATCTTCCTCGGCTTGTGTGAAATGTGTGTTCATAGCAGGACCTCCACCTCTCCCGGGAGAATCCTAATCCTTTCAGATGCGCGCGGAATCGGAAGCGGCTGGTTCCCCGCCTAACACCAATCTTACTCAAGGACGATTGCGGCGCGGCTAGAAAGAAGGATTTGAATCTTGATCCGCCAACCGTCTATGCAAGCTTCCGTCCCGCTTGCATCCAAACATATTACCCTGGGTCCGCTTCATTTGACGCTGTTGGAGGCGTCGCCTATACTGAGAATTCGAGTTGCAGGGTGAATTCTCACCTGTCTGGCCTCTTCTGACAGTTAGACTTGTCCGCGACCTAAGATCAGGGCATACGCTATTGAGACCAGCGAAACACTCTTCGCTCAACTGATTGATGTCCGAGGAAAGGACTGCCGTATGGCCGAAGCCACCTGCCGCCGCGAGCTGGAATTAGAAATTCCCGCGGAAGAAGTATCGAAAAAAATCGAAAGTGTCGCGAAGGAATTCGCGCGCGTCGCGAACGTTCCGGGATTCCGGCGCGGCAAGGCGCCCGTCTCGCTGATTCGCCGCAAGTTTGCGGATGACATCAAGGGTGAAGTGCTGCAGTCGCTGGTGCCGGAGCGCGTCGAAAAAGCGGTGGCCGAACAGAAGCTGACGCCGGTCTCGCAGCCGCAAGTGGATAAGCTGGACTTCAACGAGGGCCAGCCGCTGAAGTTTCGCGCGGTCTTCGAAGTGCTGCCGGAATTCGAATTGGGCAATTACAAGAGCCTGGAGTTCGAGATGCCCACGATGGACATCACGGACGCGGACGTGACGAAAACGCTCGAAGAGATGCGCGAGCGTGCCGCAACCTTTGCGCCGGTCGAGGGCCGCGCCATCGAAGACGGCGACTTTGCCCAAGTGAAACTCCTCGGCACGCCTGACGGCGGCGGCGATCCGCTGCAAGCCGACAGCGTGCTCTGCCACATTGGGGCGGAAGAAACGATGGAGCCCTTCACCGCCAATTTGAAAGGCGCCAGCGCCGGCGATCATAAGAATTTTGACGTCGACTATCCGGCCGACTATCCGGATCCCAAGCTGGCGGGAAAGAAGTATCACTACGCCGTGGAAGTGCTGGGCATCAAGACGAAAAAGTTGCCCGAACTGAACGACGATTTCGCGAAGGACGTCAGTGACGCGGCCACGCTGGAGGAACTAAAGAAAAAAGTCCACGAAGGGCTGGAACATCAGCGCGATCACAAGCACAAGGAGCTGCTGCACGAAAAAGTGCTCGCTGAAATCGTGAAGCTCCACGACTTCCCCGTACCCGAAGCGCTCGTCGAGCATCAAATGGATGTGCGTTTGGAGCGCGTGGTGCGGTCACTGGCGGCACAGGGCGTCGATCCACGCGCGGTGAATCTGGACTGGGTGACGCTGCGGCGCCGCCAGGAAGAGCGCGCCAAGGATGACGTGAAGGCCGAACTGATCATCGACCGCATCGCAACGGCGGAAAGCATTGACGTGACGGACGAGGAAGTCACTCACGAACTCGAGCACCTGGCCAGCCATGGGGGCGAATCGGCGGAAGCGATTCGCGCCCGTTTGACAAAGCAGGGCACGCTCGATAGGATGAAGGCTAAGCTGCGCAGTGACAAAGCGCTCGACTGGCTCGCGCAGAACGCCAAAATCAAAACCGTCGCGGCAGCGAATGCAGCGACGGATGCAAAGTGACGCACTCCGGCCGATTGCCAGCGACATTTACCCAAATGAAACAATTCGAAGAACCCGAGTATCGCGGAACGACGCTCGTACCGATGGTGGTGGAGCAGACCAGCCGCGGCGAACGCGCCTACGACATTTATTCCCGGCTCCTGAAGGAGCACATCATTTTTATCGGGACGCCGATTGACGACCACGTCGCCAATCTTGCCACGGCGCAGATGCTCTTCCTGCAGGCCGAAGACCCGGAGAAAGACATTCAGCTTTACATCAATTCACCGGGCGGCTCGATCACCGCAGGATTCGCGATTTACGACACCATGCAGTTCGTGAAGCCGGACGTGGTAACCACCTGCGTGGGCCAGGCCGCGTCGATCGCCGCGGTGTTGCTCGCCGGCGGCGCCGCCAAGAAACGATTTGCATTGCCCAATGCGCGCATCCTGATTCACCAGCCGTGGATGTCCGGGCTAGGCGGGCAGGCGACAGACATTGACCTGCATGCGAAAGAGATATTGCGCATGCGCACGACTATTAATACGCTGCTGGCAAAGCACAGCGGGCAGCCGGTGGACAAAATCGAGAAGGACGTCGAGCGCGATTACATCATGAATCCCGAGCAGGCCAAGGAATACGGGATGATCGACGAGATCATTTATAAGCATCGCTAGTATTTCGATTTTGCGCCACGGAGTGCTTTGCGGTTTGAAGCGGGGTAGAACGCCGGTTCCAAAAAGTTAGTAGCGTTTCGACTTTCTCTTTCGCTCAGGGGAATATTCGGCCTAGAATAGTGGATAGAGACTCCGTCGAAGCCCGGCGGAGACGAGGCCCTCACACCAGTGAAAAAATTCAACCCAGACGAGCCTTTGCGCTGCTCCTTCTGCCATAAGACACAGGAGCAGGTCGAAAAGCTGATCAGTTCGCCTTCGGACTATCCGCGCGCCTACATTTGCAATGAGTGCGTGGGCGTTTGCCAGACCATTCTGGAAGACGAGAAGCGCGAACAGGCCGCCGTGCCGACGAAGAGGCTTCCCCGCCCGCCGGAGATCAAGCAATTCCTGGATGGCTACGTGATCGGGCAGGACCGCACGAAGAAGAAACTCGCGGTCGCGGTGTACAACCACTACAAGAGGATTTTCCTGAACAAGCAGCCGGGCGATATCGAACTCAGCAAGTCGAATATCCTGCTGATCGGCCCCACCGGAACGGGCAAGACTTTGCTGGCGCAGACGCTCTCGCGCATGCTGGATGTGCCATTCGCCATCGTCGATGCCACCACGCTCACCGAAGCGGGCTACGTGGGCGAAGACGTTGAAAATATTATTCTGAAACTGCTGCAAGCGGCGGACGGCGACGTCCAGAAGGCTCAGCAGGGCATCATTTATATCGATGAGATCGACAAGATCGCCAAGAAGGATGAGAACCCTTCGATCACGCGGGATGTGTCCGGTGAAGGCGTGCAGCAGGCGCTGCTGAAGATTCTCGAAGGCACGGTGGCCAATGTGCCTCCGCAGGGGGGCCGCAAGCATCCGCACCAGGAATTCACGCCCGTGGATACGACGAACATCCTGTTTATCTGCGGCGGCGCTTTTGTGGGCCTGGAGAAAATCATTGAAAGGCGGGCGGGCCGGCGCTCGCTGGGATTTCATACCGACGCCACGCCAACCACGCCGCAGCGCCGCAACACGGAGATGCTCGAACAGGTGCAACCCGGCGATTTGATTCGCTACGGACTGATTCCTGAATTTGTGGGCCGCTTGCCGGTCGCTGGGGTGATGAACGATCTGGACAAAGGCGCGCTAGTCAAGATTCTGACGGAGCCGAAGAACGCGCTGCTGAAGCAATACCAGCGGCTGTTCGAATTCGAAAACGTGCGCTTGCGATTCACAGACGACGCGCTCGAAACCGTGGCGGAGTTGGCACTTCAGCGCAAAGTCGGCGCGCGCGGCTTGCGTATGATCCTCGAAGACCTCATGCTGGAACTAATGTATCACCTTCCCATGCAGCGGAAGGTGCGCGATTTCGTGGTCACGGCGGACATGGTCCGCACCCGCGAAATCAATTGGAGTTTGCTCGAGAAGGCCGGATAACCGGATAAGCCGGTTCGAGCATCGATCTGAGGGGCGGCCGGTCAGGGGCCGCAACAGGAGCAGTTCAGGGGCCCTAATGTTCACTCGCGAAAAACAGGAAATGAAACGCGTACCCATGATGCCGGTGCGCGACATGGTCATCTTTCCGCAACAGATGACTCCTTTTATCGTCGGACGTGAAGCCAGCGTGCGCGCACTCGAAGAAGCGCTGGCCGGCGACAAGAAGATCTTCCTTTCTACGCAGCACGACGCGTCGGTGGACGATCCCAAACCGGAAGAAATCTATGCGGTCGGAACGCTTGCCAACATTGTCCAGAGCGTGAAACTTCCTGACGGCAACATCAAAGTTTTGGTCGAGGGTGTCGAGCGCGCGCGGGCTATTTCGATCGCCACGGAAGAGGGATTCTTCCGCGCGACGGTGCGCTTGCTGGGTGCGCGCGTCGAGCCATCTCCGCAAGTCGATCAGACCGTTCAGAAGATCACCGGACTGTACGAACAGTTCATCAAGCTTTCGCAGAGCCTGAATTACGACACCATGATTGCCGCCGCGCGGGTGGATGATCCGGCGCGGCTCTCGGATACGATTGCCGCAAACCTGCAACTTCCGGTGGATGAAAAGCAGGATTTGCTCGAAACCGTCGACCCCGTCGAGCGGCTGAATCGCATCGGCGACATCCTGGAGATCGAGCTCGAAAAGCTCAACGTCGACCGCAACATCAATACGCGCGTGAAGCGGCAGATGGAGCGCGCACAAAAAGAGTACTACCTGAACGAAAAGCTCAAGGCCATTCAGAAAGAACTGGGACGCGGCGAGAAGAACGAAATCGACGAGCTGAAAAAGAAGATCGACACCGCGGGGATGTCCAAGGAAGTCCATGAGAAGGCGGTCCAGGAACTGAAGCGCCTGGAACTCATGCCGCCGATGTCGGCGGAGTCCACGGTCAGCCGCAACTACCTCGATTGGCTGCTGGCGGTACCGTGGAAAAAGAAATCGAAGGAAATTCGCGACATCAAAGCCGCGGAGAAAATCCTGAACGAAGAGCACTATGGCCTCGATAAGGTCAAGGAACGGATCCTTGAGTTTTTGGCGGTCCGCCAACTCGTGAAGAATCCGAAAGGCTCGATTCTGTGCTTCGTGGGACCCCCCGGAGTGGGCAAGACTTCGCTGGCCATGTCCATCGGCCATGCGACTGGCCGCAAGTTCGTCCGCGTGTCGCTCGGCGGCGTGCGCGATGAAGCCGAGATTCGCGGCCATCGCCGCACCTATATCGGCGCCCTGCCCGGCCAAGTCATCCAGATGATGAAGAAGGCCGGCACGGTGAACCCGATCTTCGTGCTGGACGAAGTGGACAAGATGTCCACTGATTTCCGCGGCGATCCGTCGGCGGCGCTGATGGAAGTGCTCGACCCGGAACTCAACCACTCGTTTACGGACCATTACCTGGACGTGGAATACGATCTTTCGAAAGTGATGTTCGTGTGCACGGCCAATGTGCTGCACACGATTCCGCAGCCGCTTCAGGACCGCATGGAAATCCTGCGCCTTCCCGGCTATACGGAGCAGGAAAAGCTGGAAATCGGCAAGCGGTTCCTTGTGAAGCGCGCGCTCGAAGCGACCGGACTTACCGACAAGAACCTGAAGCTGACGGACGAAGGCCTTCTTCACATCATCCGGCACTACACGCACGAGGCGGGAGTGCGCAGCCTGGAGCGCGAAATTCAGAACATCGCGCGCAAGATGGCCCGCAAAGTCGTCACCGACGGTGCGACCTCAAATGTGGAAATCACACCCGCCAACGCCAACGATTTCCTGGGTGTGCTGAAGTACCGCGAATTCTGGCTCGAGAAACACAACGAAATCGGCCTGACCACCGGCTTGGCGTGGACCGAAGTCGGGGGTTCCGTGCTCGCGACGGAAGCGACTCTGATGGAAGGCAAGGGCCGCCTCACGCTCACCGGCAAGCTTGGCGACGTGATGCAGGAGTCCGCGCAAGCGGCGATGAGCTACGTCCGTTCGCGCTCCAATTTGCTCGGCTTGCCCAGGGATTTCTACCGCAACATCGACATTCACGTGCACGTACCCGAAGGAGCCATCCCCAAGGACGGTCCTTCCGCCGGCATCACCATCTGCACGTCCATCGTCAGCGCGCTGACGAAGAATCCCGTGCGCCGCGACGTCACCATGACCGGCGAAATCACGCTGCGGGGCAAGGTGCTCCCCATCGGCGGCGTCAAGGAGAAACTCCTGGCCGCCCATCGAATGGGCTTGCGTACGGTACTGCTTCCGAAGGACAATGAGAAGGACCTAGCGGAAATCCCGCAGGAGATCCTCTCCAGTCTTACGATGCATTTTGT
>WNFR01003377.1_pt1 | contig 16539 bp, 15 predicted proteins | sample 5400221 | NCBI WGS metagenome assembly WNFR01 (sample SAMN13153357, study PRJNA577476) | soil metagenome | isolation source: 40 cm soil under Madrone tree | place: USA:California | collected 2016-06-14 | reverse complement strand
GGATCAGTTCTACGGCGACCGGTCTGGCAGTTTTGAGGATCCCTTCGGACACCAATGGCACATTGCAACACACGTAGAGGATGTGGCGCCGGACGAAATGCACAAGCGCGCCGCTGCTGCGGGCCGAGGCTAGAAGAGCCGAGCACTCTAGGGGGTCGGTGATTTTAATGGGTCAGTGGGGGTTGAGACCCTAGTCTTCGCCTCGTCTTTGTCGATATTCAGAGGGCCGCTGTGTGAGATGCGGCAGGTCATCCACGGGCCGGATCACTTCAAAATCAATTGGTTCCCCTGCACCCTGCGCTAATTGTAAGGAGTTTGGAAATTAGCTCGTGCGCCAAATCCATTCCGCCAAGAGGAGGAACACCTGCTGTGGAAGCAGGTGCTCGACCGAGATCGCCACAAATGATTGAAAAAAGTTGGTGGACGAACCGGTGCCCCCCTGCTTGCAAAGCACGAGAGTCTATTCCAACGACTCTATTCGTAACTCGTAACTACTAACGTTTCCAATAAATCGGGGAATCCTCGAACATCGCGAGCCTTCCCGCACTCCGCTCGACACAAGCTGCCTTCTGTCGCTTGCGCGACCAACCCGCCGTCCGCCGCGCTCTTACAGTGATCGCAAAATCAAATGTGACAGTTGGCCATGCCGCGCTTTTCCAGATAGCGCTGGTGATATTCCTCGGCGCGATAAAATTTTCCAGCTGGGGTAATTTCGGTCGCAATCGGGCGCAGGAATTTTTTGCTGGCTTCTAACGCAGCTTTCGATTTTTTTGCGATTTCCTCCTGCTCTGACGAATGCGTGAAAATTGCCGAGCGGTATTGTTTGCCGAAGTCCGGTCCCTGACGATTTACCTGCGTCGGATCGTGCAGGTGCCAGAAGGCATCGACGAGGGTTTCGTATTTCACTTTTTCCGGATCGAATTCGACTAGCACCACTTCAGCGTGGCCGGTTTCGTCGGTGCAGACATCTTTGTAAGTCGGATTTTCGGTGTCGCCGTTGCTGTAGCCGACCAGCGCGTCCACTACACCGGGAATCTGGCGAAATTTTACTTCGACTCCCCAGAAACAGCCGGCGGCAAATGTAGCGAGTTCAGTCATGGTGATTTGGTCCTTCCTGTTCGGTCCAATTTCGGTTGCAAGGCTGATTGTAGCGCGTCTCGTGTCTGAAAATCAGATGCGCGCGATCTGGCAAAGTTTCCGGCGAACGGCTTCGAAAGGAAAGATGGGTATGCCACAGAGTCACCCCGACCAAGTCGGGGCAGGCGCCGCGCAGAAACTCTGAGGAAATAGTTCCTATTTGGTGGCGAAGGGAGGGGGCACCTGGGGTATTTTTCGTTTGAGCGTGCAAGCACAGGGACTTATTTCTTCAAGAGTGAAAAAGAGTGACAAAAGAGCTTACGGTGTACAAAGAGGGATCCAGTAACTCCTTTCTTTTCAGCAGCCGCTATGGGATTTAAAGGAACTTAGCGGAAGCGGCGTTCGTGGCTGGGTTTGCGTCGGCATCATCTTTATTCCGCGAGGAGCCCGCGAGATGGTCGCGGAAATTTTCCTTGGTTTGCTGGACGCCGCCAAGATGAATCACCGCCTGGCGGCGGGCTTCGGCGGGAGACATTCCCAGCCGGCGATTTTCGTCGATTGCCAACTGCAGGTGCTCGGCGACTTCCGCGTCGTGATCCCGGTCGATGCGAGTGTGGCGGAAAACCGCGAAGAAGCGCTGCAGCCACTGGCGGAGGCGGTCGATCACGGCTCGTGTTCTCCTTCCGGCATCGCCAGCATGCGCTGCATTACTGCGGAAAGCCGGTGCCAATACGCGGCGTCCGCGGAGAGCTGTTTACGGCCGCGCCGGGTGATGGAATAAAACTTGGCTTTGCGATTGTTGTCGGAAACGCCCCACTCGGAGCAAATCCAGCCGCGCTGTTGCAGCCTGACCAGTGAAGCGTAAATAGTGCCTTGATTGAGGATAATTGCGTCACCGCTGATCTGCTCAATGCGGCGGGCGATGCCATATCCGCGCAGCGAGCCCATGGCTGCCAACGTCTGCAGCACCATTAAGTCCAGCGTGCCCTGCAGCAGGTCCAGTTTCGAATGACCCACGCGACTTCCTGTGCGATGACCACATGAGGATAGCGTTTCTTCTGTGGGGAAGACACAGGAAAGCAATGCGGTCTTTTTGCGGGCTCAGCACCGCCGCTGCACGCCTGCAAGCAAAGTGATACCTTTTCTGTAAGTCTCAAGTATTGGAGTTCGGAGGGGATATGTCGATACGGCCGGTGAAGAGATTGATTAAGGCTAAGCCAACGATGGAAGGCGCGGGAGTGCATTTGCGGCGGGCGTTTGGATTTGGGAATACCACGGAGTTTGATCCGTTTTTGCTACTGGACGATTTTCGCAATGATGTGCCGGAAGACTATTTGAAGGGGTTTCCGTGGCATCCGCACCGCGGGATCGAAACGATTACGTACGTTCTGGCGGGCACGGTGGAACATGGCGACAGCATTGGAAACAAAGGCGCGATTTCTCCTGGCGATGTGCAGTGGATGACGGCGGGGAGCGGAATCATTCATCAAGAAATGCCGAAGGGTGACGCGGCTGGGCGTATGCATGGGTTTCAATTGTGGGCGAATCTGCCGGCTTCGTTGAAGATGACTGCGCCGCGGTATCAGGAAGTGAAGTCACCGGAGATTCCGGTGATTACGGATGATGACGGGACGCACGTTCGCGTGATCTGCGGAAATTTCTGGGGCAAGAGCGGGCCGGTGGATGGGATTGCGGCTGATCCGGTGTATCTGGATGTTTCTGTGGCGCCGGGGCGGAGGAAATCGCTGCCGGTGGGAACTACGCGGCATGCGTTTGCGTACGTGTTTGCCGGCGGCGGGAAATTTTGCAATGCGTCTGACCCGCTGGCGGTGCCTACGGAGCTGGTTGGATGGCTGGACACTTCGCCGCCATTGGAAGCGGACAATCGATCGCTGGTTTTGTTTGATCGTGGCGATGAAGTTGTAGTGCAGGCGGGTGACGACGGGATTCGATTTTTGCTGGTGTCGGGCAAACCGCTGGAAGAACCTGTCGCGTGGTATGGGCCGATTGTTATGAATACGCAGGAGCAGTTGCAGCAGGCGTTTCGGGAGTTGGATAAGGGGACGTTTTTGAAGGGCGGGAAGAAGTGAGAAAAGACGAGAAGAGAAAAGGTAACGTAGAGATGCGGGGTACGCAGAGGATGCGCGGAGAAGGAAAGAACCGCGGGATTCCCGGTTAAGACCGGGATGCAAGGAGCGCAAAACCCGCGGCTACATGAAGAAACTAAAGAATTAGAGTTTTAGTGAGCGGAGGCGGAGGGCGTTGGCGATTACAGAGACGGAGCTGAAGCTCATGGCGGCGCTGGCGATCATGGGACTGAGCAGCCAGCCGAAGAACGGATACAGAATGCCTGCCGCGATGGGAATGCCGAGTGCGTTGTAGAGAAAAGCGAAGAGTAAATTTTGTTTGATGTTGCGGATGGTGGCGCGGCTGAGTTTTCTCGCTCGCAGAATGCCGCCCAGATCGCCTTTGAGGAGAGTGATGCCGGCGCTTTCGATGGCTACGTCGGTGCCGGTGCCCATTGCGATGCCGACAGCGGCCGCCGCGAGCGCGGGCGCGTCGTTGATCCCATCGCCCGCCATGGCGACAATTTTTCCTTCCCGTTTTGCGGATCTCACAAATTCCGCTTTGCTCTCCGGGGTCGCATTGCCGTGCGCTTCATCGATCTCTGTCAGCCTAGCGATTTTCGTCGCGGCCCCTTGATTGTCTCCACTAAGCATCACGACGCGTATCCCGTCATCACGTAGCGCGCGTATCGCCGATTTCGCTTCGGGTTTCAGCGGATCGATAAACAGCAAACTTCCAACGAGCGATCCGTCTCGCGCCACGTACACCTTCGTTACTCCTTCGGCTTCGCTCATCGGATTCAGTGGCGCAGAAAATTCAACGTGCTTCTGGCGCAGAAAGTCCGGGCTACCAACAATCACTTTAGAGTTGCGCACATAAGCTTCAACTCCTCCCCCGGCCGTTGAACGAAATTCTGTGGCAAGTGCGATTGGTATATTTTTGCTTTTTGCCGCTCGCACGATCGCACGAGCCACCGGATGTTCGCTCAAGTTTTCTGCACTTGCCGCCAATCCGAGCAATTCATCTTGCGACATCTGCACGCCGCCCCAAAGTCCAACACGTGCAACCTCTGGACGCCCTTCGGTCACTGTGCCGGTTTTGTCCATGACGAGCATGTCTACAGCGGCGAGTTTTTCCAGAGCTTCAGCGCTTCGAATGAGGACGCCAGCGTGAGCGCCCTTGCCTACGGCGACCATGATGGACATTGGAGTGGCGAGGCCGAGAGCGCAGGGGCAGGCGATGATGAGGACGGCGACGGCGTTGACCAGAGCGTGCGCTAGGCGCGGTTGTGGTCCGATGAGAGACCAGGCGATAAAGGTGAGAATTGCGGCGGCGACGACAGCGGGGACGAAAATGGCGGCGACTTTGTCGGCGAGGCGCTGCATTGGGGCGCGGCTGCGTTGCGCTTCGCTGACCAGTTTTACGATTTGGGCGAGCGTGGTTTCGCTGCCGACACGTTCGGCGCGCATCACGAAGCTGCCGCTGGTGTTGAGCGTGCCGCCGGTAAGCTGGTCGCGAACGGATTTTTCTACTGGCATGGGCTCGCCGGTGAGCATGGATTCGTCCACGGCGCTGGCGCCTTCGAGCAGCGTGCCATCTACGGGGATGCGTTCGCCGGGGCGGACGCGAAGGCGATCGTCTTTTTGGACGAGATCGAGCGCGATGTCTTGTTCGGTGTTGCCGTCGTCAAGGCGATGCGCGGTTTGTGGTGCGAGTTTCAACAGCGCGCGGATGGCGGAAGAAGTTTTTGCACGCGCGCCTAGCTCGAGAACTTGACCTAGTAGAACCAGCGTAGTGATGACCGCCGCGGCTTCGAAGTAGACGGGAACCGCGCCATCCATTTCGCGGAAAGATGCTGGGAAAAGCTGCGGAAAAGTGGTCGCGACAATGCTGTCGAGGAATGCAGCGCCGGTGCCAAGACCGATGAGCGTGAACATATTCGGACTGCGATTGACGAGCGACGACCAAAAACGTTCGAAAAACGGCCAGCCTCCCCAGAGAACGACGGGAGTGGAGAGCAACAATTCGATCCAGTTGCGCAATTCACCGGAAAGAGGCAGTCCCAGTTTTTCGCCAAACATTCCGAGGACTAGAACGGGAACGGTCAAGATCGCGCTGAAGCAAAAGCGATTGCGCATCGAGATGTATTCGGCGTCTGGAGTCTCTTCCGCTGCGATGTCCATAGGCTCGAGCGCCATTCCGCACTTTGGACACGTGCCGGGACCGAGCCGAATAATTTCCGGATGCATTGGGCAGGTGTAGCGGATTTGCTCTTGAGCTGGCGCCGGTACGGGGGATGGCGCGGCAGGCTGTATCGCGGTTAGGTTCGTTGCGGAGCTAGCCGGCGCGGCGGTTGGCGAAGGGTTCAGATAGCGTTCGGGATTGGCGGAGAATTTCTCGGCGCAGCCTTTCGCGCAGAAGAAGTAAGTTTCGCCGCGATGCTCGAAATGAGCTGCGGCTTTCGTTGAATCAACGGTCATTCCACAAACAGGATCGCGTGTCATTCATTCCTCACAAATTTCCAGCACGGCCGAAACCAGCCAAACGGGCTTAGCGTAAGTGCGTGTAAATCAAACCGAGCAGTTCGTCGTACATGGCGTTGGCTTCTTCTTTTTTGGCGGAGCGCAGAGCTTTTGCCGCGCAGTGATGAAGATGATTCTTCATGAGATTGCGGGCCACTCCGCGCAGCGCTTCCTGCACGGAGGCGATTTGCACGATGATGTCGGCGCAGTAGCGATCGTCCGCCACCATTTTCTGCAGGCCGCGCACCTGTCCTTCGATGCGGCGGAGACGCTTTTGATTGCTGTCTTTGAGCGATGGATCGACAGCAATGGCTTTATGGCCGGGGCCGACGACGCATGCACATTCGGCGGAGTGCGCGTGGGTGTTTGCTTTGGACGGCATTCGCTTGATACCCCCTAGGGCTATTTATACCCCTGCCCCCTATCTGTTGTCAAATCGCGGATTTCGCGAATATGCGAGGAAACACAACGGGACTGGACGAGGCTGGTATACTACCGGGCATGACACTCATGGAAATTAGATATGCTTTGGCATCGCCGCTGACCCTCGAACAGTTAAAGGAACTCGGCGAATTTGCAAATGTTTATGGGCTGCGGAAGTTCCGGCTGAACGATGCGAAGACGGAATTGTCGTTTGAGTATGACGCATCGCGATTGCGCGAGACGCAGGTGGAGCATGTGTTGGGTCAGGCGAAGATTGCGGTGGCGAAGAGGTTGAATTGAGTTGCGAAAGGCGTGGGGCGAGGATCGCTCGTTTCTGCAGTCGGGCAATGGGATAAGCAACTGGCCGTGGCCCAATTATTGCCCGTAACTTATTGAATTAAAGAAGCTTGAGGATTGGTCTTGCACTGCACGGGCTCTCATCGACCGCAGCTACAAAACCACATTGGAACGGCGACTACGCCGTTTTGGGAATTTGAGCCGTTTCTGTTCGAGTGAGCTGGTTCTAGCACTCTGGTAACAAAATTATTTGGCCGTGCGGTCCATCGGTTTTTGGCAGGAAACCGACGAAGATTCATTTATGTGCGGTAGCGTTCCATCGCTTATTGCAGCTCGCTTTTCGCTGCGCTGCGTCCTTGCTCTGGGACTGGCGTTGATCGCGGCTGTTGCATCGATGGCGGATACGTCGGGGATGCTGCGGCGCGCAGCTCCCGCAGGATGCCAATGTGACTGCAGCCAGTCGCACGCCCATGCCGGATGCACAAAAATGTGCCAGCCCCCCCGTCGTGCATCGCGCTGGGCGGCAGTTACGTGCGTAAAGCCTCGGATCAAGATACCAGCGGAGACACCGGGCGCCGGGCCGCGGTTTCCCCGTTCAGACCGGGCGGAACGCGCCAGCCGTTAAATCGAATCACGATTTTATTTAGAAGCTTCCAGCAAATTGGGCGATGCAATTTGCGACTCGGGATTTTTCTGCAGCTGGGTGGACAGGAAATCCGCAATTTCAAAAACCGCGCGATTTTGCAGCGACTTAACGTTGTGCTGGAGAGCAGCCAGCTTTCCCGGCTCAAGCAGCGAACGCACGGCGGGCACAGGGTTCTTGAGGCTCTTGACGACAAGTCCGACCTGCTTTTCCACGACCCATTCGGTGTTATAGCGTTCCTGGGGTAAGGTACTGGAATTGCATTCGACGAGGACAGGAAGGCCGGAAATCATGGCTTCGGCGATGCTTCCGGGACCGGGTTTGCCGATCAGAAAATCAGCGGCGTGCATCAAGCGGTTGACCTCGCGCGTAAATCCCACAATGTGCAATGGCAGATTCCATTTTGCCGCGCGCAGCCGAGCGGCCAATTTTTCATTTTTCCCACAAACGAGAATCATTTGCGATGGCAGGCGTGCTGCGTCAATCTGCTCGCCGATGTCATAAATTACGTTCGAACCGTAGCCGCCGAAAAGAACAATCGCGGTAGGCAGGTTGGGATCGAGGCCGAGCGAATTGCGAATCGCGGTCGGCGATTCCTTCTGCTCGGCGTAAAACTCCGGCCGAAGAATCATTCCGGAAGCTTGAAATAGATTCTTCTCGGTCTTGCCAAAATCGCGGGCTTGCTGCTCGGCGCGTTCGGAACCAACGACTACGATCTGCTCCGGGATTGGTTCGATCCAGAAGCGCGGTGGGAAGTCGGCTAAGTCGGTGATGATGGTGACGAAGGGGCGGCCCGGATAGACAGACTGCCAGCTTTCCGCAATTTCCCGGTTGAAGTGAGGAATGACGGAGACCAGCAAATCGGCGGGATGTTCGCGCCAATAATTCGCCAACAGCTTTACCAGCGGCTCGTGGAAGATTCGGATGGTAAGTTGAAGAATCCGCAAGAGATACACGCTGCCCCAGGTCCAGCCGTTGCGCAGCAGGATGTTGTACTGCTCCTGAATGCGAGTGCCGGTGAGGCGGCGAAGCAGGTCCAGATGGTCGGTAAGATCCTGGAACTGCACGAGGTTAACTTCCCAAGGGCGGGATTGCCACTCGCAGACTGCTTTTAGGGCGACTGCGGCATTGCGGTGACCGCCGCCGGCGTCATGGAACAGAACGTGAATTTTACAGGATGCGGACATGACAGGAGTGTTACACAAGAACTATGGGTTGAAGCAAGAGCACGGACCATGCCATGTGGATAACTCCGGAAGTCATTTATGCTCAATAGTTTCCAAGAACACATTCACCTAGTTTTCTTTACCTCTTTATAGGCTGTTCATATCCAGAGCTTAAAAATGGGCCCATGCGATGCGACCTTCACATCCACTCGACCGCTTCAGGAATGTGCAACACTCCTTTGCTCGAGCGCCTTTGTAAGGAGTCCTACAATCGCCCGGACGAGGTCTATGCCCGCTGCAAGGAAAGGGGCATGTCCATCGTCACTTTGACCGACCATGACTCGATTGACGCGGCCGAAGAGCTGCGGCTTTATCCCGACTTTTTTGTGAGCGAAGAAGTGACCTGCCGGATGCCGAGCGGGTCGGAAGTGCATATCGGGGTTTACAACCTGAGCGAGCGTGACCACGTGGAGATTCAGCGGCGGCGCGCGGACTTTGTGGCGCTGGTCATGTATCTCAGCGAACAAAAACTCTTCTTTAGCGTCAATCACGTTTTTTCCGGACTGACCGGCAGGCGCAATGAAGATGATTTTCATTGGTTTGCGTCGTACGTTCCGGCGTTCGAAATACGTAACGGGCAAATGTGGCAAAAAGCGAACCGGCACGCGCAGGCGCTGGCAAAGAGACTAGGAAAGATCGCGATCGGCGGCAGCGATTCGCACGCCATGCGCGGAGTCGCATTGACCTACACGGAAGTCCCAGGCGCGAAAACAGTAGCGGAATTTTTTGCCGGATTGCGCGCCAGACGCGGCAAGGTGCGGGGAGCGGACGGAAGCTTTGCCGGGTTGACGGCGGACGTTCTTTCGATCACCAAAGCATTGTTTCAAGAACGGCCGGTGACGCTGGCGCTGTGTCCACTCGCGGCTCTGATTCCGGTGATTACGGCTGGGCACTGGATGAATGAAATTTTGTTCTGCCGCAGGTGGGCGGCACATTTCCAAGAAGAAGCGAAAACGCCGCGAATGCTGTGGGATTTGAACGTGGGGACTGAGCAGATTTGAAGCTGTTGTAAGGAACGGGTGAGCGATATGACCGTCGCACGCCAAGTATGGGGATTCATTGAACGGCGCGACCACCGCTTGATGCGGCGGCTGAATCGGTGGCGCGCTCCGCGATGGATCCGCTACTGGATGATTGCGGCGACCCGGTTGGGCGACGGATGGTTGTGGTATTCGCTGGCGGCGATTTTGCTGGTGTTCGGCGGACCGCAGAGATTTGCAGCGGTGAGCGCGGCGACATTGGCTGCGACGGTTGGCGTCGGAGTCTTCAAGCTGCTGAAGAAATTGAGTCACCGGCAGCGGCCTTGCCAGCTGGAACCGCATTGTTGGTCCAAAGTGTTGCCGCCTGACAAGTTTTCTTTTCCGTCCGGGCACACGATGACGGCGTTTTCCATCGCGCTGGTGATTAGTTACTTTTATCGCGGCGTGGAAGTGCCGGTGTATTTTTTTGCTTGCAGCATTGCGGTATCGCGGATCGTGCTGGGCATGCACTTTTTGAGTGATGTGTTGGCGGGCGCGATCTTGGGGGTTGGACTGGGTTGCGGCGCGCTGACTGCGTTTGCAGCGATGGGATTGATTTAGTTGAGGTGACGGTAGCGCATAGCCCATGCGGTCGGGCACTGTTCGGTTTGGACAGCCAAGAGTGGCTGTGCTACCAAGAAGGCATCAGAGCCGCGAGTTTCAGCCATTCGAGTGAAGTTTAACTTTAATTACGCTTGCAATTAATGCTCTATAGCACTATTCTCTCGCATCCGGACGAGGCACGGTGCAAGGTTTGTCCGGTCCCATCGATTCAACGAGAGGATTATGCCGCTTACCACAACGGATTGGGTGGTCATCGTTGGATATCTGCTGATTAACCTTCTGATCGGAATCTATTACCGGCGACGAGCAAGTGGAAATACCGCGGAGTTTTTTATTTCCGGGCGCGACGTGTCGTGGTGGCTGGCCGGAACGAGCATGGTGGCGACCACTTTTGCTGCCGACACTCCATTGTTGGTGACGGGCCTGGTGGCCACGCAAGGCATTGCCGGCAACTGGCTGTGGTGGAATCAGTGCCTGACTGGAATGCTGACGGTATTTTTCTTTGCGCGATATTGGCGGCGCGCCGAGATTATGACCGACGTGGAGTTGACGGAACTGCGTTATTCCGGGAAGCCTGCTGCGTTTTTGCGCGGATTGAAATCCATTTATCTCGGGTTGCTGATGAACTGCTTCATTCTGGGCTGGGTCACACGCGCGATGGTGGATATTATCGCGGTGCTGCTGGGTCCTGCAATCGCGGCGGGAAAAGTGTGGCAGATTACGCTGGGCAATCAGGTGCTTGTGCATTACACGCTGGGCGAGCCGCGGCATACGGCGTTGATGATCTGTGTGTTCGTGCTGATTCCCTTCACCGGAATTTACACATTTATCGGCGGGCTTTGGGGCGTGCTGGTCACGGACCTGTTTCAGTTCGTATTAAAGATGAGCATGGTGACGGTGCTGGCGTGGGTTGCGGTGAGCAAGCTGGGCGGAATCAACGCGCTGACTTTGCGCCTGCAGCTTGTTCGCGAAGCGGTAGCCAGTACCGGGGTGCAGACGGCAAATCCACTGAGATTTTTCCCTGATTTTCATTTGGGAATGACCACGAATGCGATGTGGACGATTCCGTTGGTGTCGTTTGTTTTATTTTTGGGTGTGCAGTGGTGGAGCTCGTGGTATCCAGGAGCGGAGCCGGGCGGCGGCGGATATGTTGCGCAGAGAATGTTCAGTGCGAAGGACGAAAAGAATTCGCTGGGCGCGACGCTGTGGTTCAACCTGGCGAATTACGCTCTACGGCCGTGGCCATGGATTGTTACCGGTCTGGTGGCGCTGGCGCTGTATTCGCCGAACGGCGGGCTGACGCCGAGCGCGGATTTTGCGGCCAGCCCGCAGCAAGGCTACGTGATGGTGCTGCGCGATTTTCTGCCACCGGCGCTGCGAGGGCTGATGGTGGCGGCATTTCTTGCTGCGTTTATGTCCACGATCGGCACGCAGCTGAATTGGGGAACTTCATACCTGGTGAATGATTTTTACCGGCGGTTTCTGGTGCGCGATGCGAGTGAACGGCACTATGTGAACATCGGAAAAGTATTTACGGTGCTGCTGGTGCTGGCCGGCGGCTACGTTGCGAGTCAACTGGCGTCGATTTCGGAAGGCTGGCAAATCGTGTTGGGAATCGGTGCGGGAACTGGCGCGGTTTTGATTTTGCGCTGGTATTGGTGGCGCATCAATGCGTGGAGCGAAATCAGCGCAACGGTTACCGCCGCGGTGCTGACGTTTGCGCTGGCCAAGATCAAGTTCGCGGGTAGTGATGCGGTGGTGGTTGCAAAAACCACGTTGATCACGGCGGGCGTGACTACGGTTGCGTGGATCATCGGCACATTCGTAACCAAACCGGAGCCAACGGAAAAATTGGTTTCGTTTTACCGGCGCGTACACCCAAGCATTTATGGTTGGCAGCCGATTGCGCAGTTGTGTCCGGAACTTTCGCAGGTTCGCGATTTTGTGGCAAACGCGGCGAATTGGGTGGCGGGATGTTTGATGGTTTATACCGCGATGTTTGGCATCGGCATGCTGGTGTTTCGTCATTGGTTGTCCGGCGTTTTATTGCTGGGGGTAAGCGCAATCGCCGGCTGGCTGATTTTTTGGAATCTTTCCCGGCAAGGTTGGGGGACCCTTTCGGGAGCGTTGGAGGCCAAGTCCGTCAAGGATTAGCTCAATATCCCCATGAGAAATCGTCCCCTACTGGAAATTTGTGTCGAGACCCTCGAGGCTGCGCTGGCCGCGGAGCGTGGCGGAGCTGACCGCATCGAGCTTTGCGAGGACCTAGCTGTCGGGGGAGTAACTCCCAATCTAGAGCTGATGCGCGCTGCACGCTCGCAAATTCACATTCCGATCTTCGCGATGATCAGACCGCGTGGCGGAGATTTTTTGTATAGCGTGGAGGAGTTCGAGGAAATGATTCGCGATCTAGCGTCAGCCAGAAATTGCGGGATGGATGGAGCCGTATTTGGTTTGTTGGACGCGGAGCGGCTGGTGGATATCGACCGCACACGCGAACTGGTTGAGTTGGCACGCCCCTTGCCAGCGACATTCCATCGCGCGTTCGATGAGATGCCTGATCCGCGCGCGGCGCTCGAAAGCGTGATGGCCAGCGGCGCAGCGAGAATCCTGACCTGCGGTGGGAAAGGAAACGCGGAAAAGGGCAGTGCGGTTATTGCCGAGCTAATGGAGGCGGCGGGAAGTCGTATTGAAATTGTTGCGGGAGGCGGCATCAATGCCGCGAACCTCGAGGGCGTACTGCGGCGCTCGCACGCGCGAGAAATCCATTCGGGATTGAGCTCGACTCTGCCATATCCTCGTGCGGACCATTCGGCGTTCGAGGTGGAAATCCGCAAGATGGCGGCAATATTGGAAAACATACCAGCGAATCGGCTCGCGCATGCGCACAAGATTGAGCAATGAGCAAGACGGGCACGTAGCCAAGATGCATCACGCAAGTGCGCGCGAGGTAGAAGAAGTAGCTGCTACTAGCGAAATGGATTGAAGAGCGGCACAGAAAACGTCTTGAAGTCACGTTCATTGCGCGTGGCGATGGTCAGTCCGTGCAAACGAGCGGTGGCGGTTACCGCGGAGAAATAACCGCGACCCAGACTTAAGTTGCGAAGCCAAGCCAACGCAGCGCCGTGCGGTTTCGATTTGCGCATTTTCCGACGCGACGTCGGTATCGATCAGATAGCGGATCAATCAAACGCCGGAGGCTTGCGCGATCTGCCGGTGCCGCGCTTTGGAATTGGAATATCGAACCGCGGACCTTCGCCGAGCAAAACGTCTTTCCAGTTCCTGGCAGCGCCGGCTTTCGATTTTTGTCATTCGTCGCTGGAGACGACTACGGCAGTGTCCACGCCGCGGAGGGTGACGATTTGCGGACCTTTTTCGACAGCGTCGTCTACAAGTTCGCTGAACGCGCTTTGGCGTGTTGCAACTGCCATTTGGCCGTGGGTTTAGATCTCATGGAGCGATGATATGGCTAGTCAGCTGACTAGTCGAGTCATCGAAATTAGAGTAGCGGAATTAACGCCTGAGCGACTACCGAAGACGGCCTTTGAGAATTTCGGAAAAGCGGCAGCTAGGCTGCCGCACTCCATAAGAACTGGCGACTTACGCCTTTTGGGCTTGGCGACGCAGAAATGTGGGTACGTCGAGATCGTCGCCGGGAACTTCGCGTGCGACATCGCGAACGTTCTGTTGAACTTGGTGTACGACGGTTTGTTGTTCGTTGGAAATTGTTGAGGCTGAGCCGGAATTGGAAGAGGAGCCGGCTCCCGCTGCCGCTGCGGCGGCTACTTCGGGCAATTCCCTGCCAGCTTTCCATGTTTTGGGCAAAAATTCCGGGCGCTTGGAGACGTTTTTCTTGTTGGCTTCCTTGAAGCCGGCCGCGATGACAGTAATTTTGACGGAGTCTTTCATAGTTTCGTCTTGTACGGCGCCGAATATGATGTTGGCGTTTTCGTGCGCAGCTTTCTGGATGATCGAGGAGGCCTCGTGAACTTCGTGGAGGGTTAGGCTGGGGCTGCCGCAAATGTTGATGAGGATGCCTTGCGCGCCTTGGATGGAATTGTCTTCGAGGAGCGGGCTGGCGATGGCGCGATTGGCGGCGTCCACGGCGCGATTCGAACCGGTGGCGACAGCGGTACCCATGACGGCGTAACCCTGGCCGCTCATGATCGCTTTCACGTCGGCGAAATCGCGATTGATGATGCCGGGCACGGTGATGATGTCCGAAATGCCTTGCACGGCCTGGCGAAGAATGTCGTCGGCGATGCGGAAAGCGTCGAAGAAGCTGGTGCCGCGTTCAACCGTTTCCATCAAGCGTTCGTTTGGAATGACGATGACGGTGTCAACCGCGCCAATCAGATCCTGCAGAGCTTGTTCGGCTTGCAGCATGCGGCGCTTGCCTTCGAAGGCGAAGGGTTTGGTGACGACCGCGACGGTGAGAGCGCCAAGTTCACTGGCGAGCGACGCGACGACCGGAGCAGCGCCGGAGCCGGTGCCTCCGCCGAGGCCGGAGGTAATGAAAATCATGTCCGAGCCTTCGAGGGCCTCGATAATTTTGTCGGTGTCTTCGAGCGCGGCTTTGCGGCCGACTTCGGGATTGGCTCCCGCGCCGAGACCCTTGGTAAGTTTTGCGCCGAGCTGCAACTTCATCGGCGCCTGGCAGAGCTTGAGCGCCTGCAAGTCGGTATTGGCCGCGATGAATTCGATGCCTTCCACCTTGGCACGAATCATGCGGTTGACGGCGTTGCATCCGCCGCCGCCGACGCCGATGACCTTAATTTTTGCGGGCGATAACTCCTCGCTGAAACTCATGCGAATTGCCGTGTCCTTTGCCGTCATGTATTCCCCCTATTCCCCCGAATTTCGGCTGGTAAGACCGTTTTGCGAAGTCTGGCTTCGCGTAAAATTTTTTTGCCAAGACGCTGTGGTTGAAATCCTTCGTCCCGAGGAATCGAGACTCAGGATGACAACGTTTTTTCCTATGCTCCGGCGAACATGGCCTTGAGCTTTGCAACAAAATTTGTGGAGCGCATTGCGTGCAAGCGGCGCGCTTTTGCTCCGTACAAAACCAATCCGACCACTGTTGCGTACTCGGGCTGCTCGACTTGCTCCGGCATATCCACCAGGCCGCGAGGCTCCGCTACACGAACAGGCAAGTGAAAAGCCTGTTCCATCATTTCGACTAGCCCAGTCAGGCGCGCTCCGCCGCCGGAAAGCACAAATCCCGCCGGGATTTGCGAATCGAGACCGGCGCGACGCATTTCATCGCGAATCAGTGCCAAAAATTCTTGCGCGCGCGGTTCGATGATGTCCGTCAACATGCGCGCGAAGATGGTGCGCGGCGGACGATCGCCGACGCTGGCGATTTCGATGGCGGCGTCTTCGTGCAGGAGAGCAGCGGCCGCGCAACCGTGATGCCGTTTGATGCGTTCGGCTTCCGGGATGGGCGTGCGCAGCCCGACTGCGAGGTCGTTAGTGAAATGATCTCCGCCGACAGGCACAGCGCCGGTGTGTCGAACGACTCCACCACCGTACACAACCAGCTCGGTAGTGCCGCCACCGATGTCGAGCAGACATGTGCCGAGATCGCGTTCGTCCTGCGTGAGGCAAGCTTCGGCGGACGCAAGCGGTTCGACAACGGTGTCGCTGATCAAAATTCCAGCGCGATTCGCCGCGGTGACAAGATTTTGCGTCGCGGTCACCGAAGAGGTGACCACATGTACGTTGGCTTCGAGGCGCTGGCCGACCATGCCAATGGCGTCACGGATTCCGTTGTGCGTGTCCACGGAAAATTCGTGAGGCAGTACGTGCAGAACTTCGCGGTCTTCGGGAAGAGAAATGTTGCGCGCGGCGTCAACCGCGCGGCGAACATCTTCGCGTTCGATATCGCGCGGCCGATTGCCAAGCGTGACGCCGCCGCGGCTGTTCACCCCGCGCACGTGGCTGCCGGCAACACCGATTAGCGCCGTTTCCACCGGAATGCCGGAAACGCCTTCGGCTTCTTCAACAGCGCGGCGAATGGAGCTGACCGTAGCATCGAGATTGACGATGGAGCCTTTGCGCAAACCTTTCGATTCGGCCGCGCCCAGCGCGAGGAATTTTACTTGTTCGTCCGCAAGCTCCGCGATCAAAACGCAGGTCTTGGTGCTGCCTATATCGAGTCCGACGAGATATTTATCTTTTTTCGACAATCGCCGCCCCCGCCGCTACCTATTCTTCTTCACCGTCATGTGCTCGCCACAGCCGCTCGAATCAGGATTCAAGACGACCTGGCGCGCATACTGCAAATCCACGGACTGCACGCAGCCGGCATTGGATTGCCACTGCGCGAAATTTTCCACCAGCATTCGATATTTTCCGGTAAATTCGCTGGACCCAAAATGAATTGTGACCGCCTGTGTCGCGTTGGCTCCCGGAAAACCGGCCATGACTACGCGAAGGTCGCGCGGATTGCCAAGATCAACTTCGCTGATGTGGTCGGAGGAGCCGGGACGAACCAGGTCGGCATCCTTCAGGAATTCTTGGAAAGTTTGCATGCGCTTCCGGCGATCGGCGTCAGACATGGTGTCCGCGATGCCGGTAACGATCGGAAAATGGAAATCTTCACCATGCGGGCGATCGAGAATTTTTCCAAATTCATCAATGAGCCCAATTTCATTGCCGTTACGTACGAATGCAATGGGACTGCGCTCGGGAATATCAAT
>WNFR01003376.1_pt1 | contig 16539 bp, 17 predicted proteins | sample 5400221 | NCBI WGS metagenome assembly WNFR01 (sample SAMN13153357, study PRJNA577476) | soil metagenome | isolation source: 40 cm soil under Madrone tree | place: USA:California | collected 2016-06-14 | reverse complement strand
GAAGCCGACACAGCCTTGTCGGTGAGCGAGGAAACCTGGGAGGCGATGACCGGCATCAATCTGCGCAGCGGCTTCTTCCTCGCGCGCGAGATCGGCCGGCACATGCGCGAGCAGCAGATCCAGGGCCGGATGCTGCTGATCACGTCGATGCACCGCGAGACGCCGCGCAACCTGCCCCACTACAGCGCCGCCAAGGCCGGCATGACGATGGTGATGAAGGAGCTGGCGCGTGTGCTGGCGCCCGACGGCATCCGCGTCAACGCCATCGCGCCCGGCGCCATCCCGGGCGGCGGTTTCGTCGCCAGCAATCTCAGCGAGCTTGTCGCGCAAATCCCGCTCGGACGCGCCGGCACGCCCGACGACATCGCTCAGGTCGCCGTCGCCATCCTGTCGGAAAGATTTGGTCGGTATGTGGTTGGCACGACAGTAGAAGTCGACGGCGGATTGGGACTGATGAGCTGGATTCCCGCCAAGGCTTGACGGCTGCGGCAGGACGCGTTGATGTAGCGTTGCCAACAGCGCTTTTTGGCCAAAGGGGGCTTCACCATGACACTTCGCATCAACTCCACGGCGCCAGACTTCACGGCCGATACCACGCAGGGACCGATCGAGTTTCATAAGTGGATCGGCGACGGCTGGGCCATCCTTTTCTCGCATCCCAAGGATTTCACGCCGGTCTGCACGACCGAACTCGGCTACATGGCCGGGCTGAAGCCGCAGTTCGACAAGCTCAACACCAAAATCATCGGCCTTAGTGTCGATCCGGTGGCCAACCATTCCAAATGGGCGAAGGACATCGAGGAGACGCAGGGCCATGCCGTCACCTATCCGATGATCGGCGATCCCGAGCTCAAGGTCGCGACCGCCTACGACATGCTGCCCGAAGGCGCCGGAACGACGTCGGAAGGCCGCACGGCCGCCGACAACGCCACGGTCCGCTCGGTGTTCGTCATCGGCCCGGACAAGAAGATCAAGGCGATGCTCACCTACCCGATGAGCACCGGCCGCAACTTCGACGAAGTGCTGCGCATTCTCGAGTCCGTCCAGCTCACCGCCAAGCATCAGGTGGCAACGCCGGTGAACTGGAAGAACGGCGAGGATGTGATCATCGTCCCGGCGGTGTCGGACGAGCAGGCCAAGGCGAAGTTTCCCGGCGGCTGGAAGACCGTGAAACCTTATCTGCGCATCGTGCCGCAACCCGAGGGCTGACCTCAGCCGATCGCGCGCTCGGCCTCGCTGCCGAGCGCCGCGAGCGCCGAAGCGACGATCTGCGGCGCGTTGAGGCCGGCGAGGTCGTATTGCCGGTGAGGTGCTGCCTGGTCGATAAAGCGGTCGGGCAGCGTCAGCGGCCGCACCTTCAGGCCGCGGTCGAGCAGGCCGGCCATCGCAAGATACTGCAGAACCTGGCTGCCGAAGCCGCCAACCGCCCCTTCCTCCACAGTGATCAACACCTCGTGCTCGCGCGCGAGCCGGCGCACCAGATCGGTGTCGAGCGGCTTGGCAAAGCGTGCGTCGGCCACCGTGGTGCTGAGGCCCTTGCTCGCCAAATCCTCGGCCGCGACCAGGCACTCAGCCAGACGCGTGCCGAAGCTCAGCAGCGCGATCTTGTTGCCCTCGCGCAGGACGCGACCCTTGCCGATCTCAAGCGGCGTGCCGCGCGCCGGCAAATCGATGCCGGTGCCTTCGCCGCGCGGATACCGGAAAGCCGATGGCCGGTCGTCGATCGCCGCGGCCGTTGCCACCATGTGCATCAATTCGAGTTCGTCCGCCGCTGCCATGACCACGAAGTCAGGCAGGCAGGCGAGATAGGCGACATCGAAGCTGCCGGCATGGGTGGCGCCGTCGGCGCCGACCAGGCCCGCGCGGTCGATGGCGAAGCGCACCGGCAGCTTCTGGATCGCCACGTCATGGACGACCTGGTCGTAGGCGCGCTGCAGGAAGGTCGAGTAGATGGCGGCGAACGGCTTAAAACCCTCGCAGGCGAGGCCGGCGGCGAAGGTGACGCCATGCTGCTCGGCGATGCCGACATCGAAGGTACGCTCAGGGAACCGCTCGGCGAACTTGTCGAGGCTGGTGCCCGACGGCATCGCCGCGGTAATGGCCACGATCTTCTTGTCGATCTCAGCCTCGGCAATCAGCGCCTTGGCGAACACCGACTGGTAGTTAGGTGCGTTGGCGGCGGCCTTAGCCTGCTTGCCGGTAATGACGTCGAACTTCACCACGCCATGGTATTTGTCGGCACTGTTCTCGGCCGGCGGATAGCCCTTGCCCTTCTGCGTCACAACATGGACCAGGATCGGCTTGTCGAGCTTGTTGTCGCGGGCGTTCCTCAGCACCGGCAGCAGGTGATCGAGATTGTGACCGTCAACCGGGCCGACATAATAAAAGCCCAATTCGTCGAACAGGGTGCCGCCGGCCACGAAGCCGCGGGCGAATTCCTCGGCGCGCTTGGCCGCCATCTCAAGCGGCTTGGGCAGCGACTCGGCGAAGGAGCGGCCGAGATTGCGCAGGCTGACATAGGGCCGGCCCGACAGCAGCCGCGACAAGTACGCCGAAACCGCGCCGACCGGTGGGGCAATCGACATGTCGTTGTCGTTCAATACCACGACCAGGCGGCTGCGCAGGGCGCCTGCGTTGTTCATCGCCTCATAGGCCATGCCGGCGCTGAGCGCCCCGTCGCCGATGACGGCCACGACATGGTTGTTGCCGCCGGCAAGGTCGCGCGCCACCGCCATGCCGAGGCCGGCCGAAATCGAGGTCGAGGAATGTGCAGCTCCAAACGGGTCGTATTCGCTCTCGCTGCGCCTGGTGAAGCCCGACAGGCCGCCTTCCTGGCGCAGGGTGCGAATGCGCGAGCGTCGTCCGGTGACGATCTTGTGCGGATAGGCCTGGTGACCGACGTCCCAGATCAACCGGTCGCGCGGCGTGTCGAACACGCGATGCAATGCCACGGTGAGCTCGATCACGCCAAGACCGGCGCCCAGATGCCCTCCGGTGACCGAAACCGCCGAGATTGTTTCCCGGCGCAGCTCGTCGGCGAGCTGGCGCAACTGCTCGGGCTTCAGCCGACGGATGTCGGCGGGCGTGTCAACGGTGTCGAGTAGCGGCGTCAGGCTTTGGCCAGTCATGGAAACATCATACTCCCGGGCGGGCCGTCGCGCCCACGATGTTAAGTACGGCGGGCGACAACGAATTCCGCAGCCTGCCTTAGCAGATCGGCCGCCGGGCCGAACGGCTCCAAATGCGCGGCGGCCTGTCGCGCCAGCATCGCCGCCTGGTCGCGCGCACGCTCCTTGCCGAGGATCGACACGAAGGTGGCCTTGCCGGCCGCGATATCCTTGCCGGGCGTCTTGCCGATCTCCTCGGCCGAGCCTTCGACGTCGAGCAGGTCGTCGGCGATCTGAAAGGCCAAGCCTACATCGTGGGCATAGCCGCTAAGAGCCAGACGCAGCGGTTCGCTTGCCTTGCCGAGGATCGCGCCGGCGGCACAGGAGAAGGAGATCAGCGCACCGGTCTTCAGGCGCTGCAGGCGTGTGACGGCGCCAATCGACATGTCGGCACCGCCTTGCTCGGCCAGCAGGTCGAGCATCTGCCCGCCCACCATGCCGTGCGCGCCGACCGCCTTGGCAAGCTCGCTGACCAGGAGCGCGCGCACAGCCGGATCGCCATGCGTCTCGTCACGGGCCAGGACTTCGAAGGCGAGCGCCTGCAGCGCATCGCCAGCCAGAATGGCGGTCGCCTCGTCGAACTGGCGGTGACAGGAGGGTTTGCCGCGGCGCAGATCGTCGTCATCCATGGCCGGCAGATCGTCGTGAACAAGCGAATAGGCATGGACGAATTCGACGGCGCTGGCGGCACGGATGGCCGACAGGCTCGAGACCTTGAAGAGGGTGGCTCCGGCCAGGACGAAGAACGCACGCAGCCGCTTGCCGCCGCCCAGGCTGGCATAGCGCATGGCATCGATCACCCGCGCCTCGCCGCCGTCGCCCTTGGCCAGCAGGCGATCCATAGTGTGCTCGACCGAACCGGCAGCGAAGGCCAGCGCGGACTCGAACTGGCGGTGCGACGACAATGGCATCGGAAGCAGCTCAGCCGAGGTCGGCAGGCTGGCTGGTGACCGAGCCGTCGGCGGCGAAAACGATCTTGTCGACCTTCATTTTGGCCTCGGCGAGTTTTTGCTCGCAGTGGCGCTTCAAGTGGGCGCCACGCTCGTAGGCGGTGATCGCCTCGTCGAGCTTCACCTGGCCGCGTTCGAGCTGCTGGACTATGCCTTCCAGCTCCTTCAGTGCGTCTTCAAAGGAGAGCGCGGCGATATCTTTTAACAAAGCTGTTTCCTTGGCCACTTCTGCCTCGCGAGGGGTGCAACGGAATGGTAGCGCCCCTCATACACCGATACCAGCCGCCAGGATCGGCAAAACAACCCGCCTCAAGCCCCGCTCCTGGGGCATGCCCTCGCGCGTTGTGGCATGGCTGAAGCCATAAGTAGGGATAATGATCAACAATCCGAATCCCGCGTTTGCGTCATGGCGGCCTTGCATGTTCGCACGACAAAATGGACCCCTGCCACATTGCGGCGTTCCCGAGGCAATGGCAGTTTCCGCTGTCCAAAAATAAACAACCGTTCATTGGAGTGAAACGCCATGGGGAATGTCAGCCATCTCGTCACGCGAACTGCCGCTCTGCAGAGTTCCATTGAAGACAGCCTTACTGAAACGATGCCTGCGAAGGACCGCCAGTTCGTCACTGCCTTGGCGCGCGGCCTCGACATCCTCCGCGCCTTCCATGCCGGCGAAGGCATGCTGGGTAACCAGGAGATCGCTCACCGCACCGGCCTGCCCAAGCCGACCGTGGCGCGCCTCACCCACACTTTGACCGAGCTGGGCTATCTCAATTACATCCGCCGCTTCCGCAAATACGAGCTCGGCGCCTCGGTCCTGGCCTTGGGTTATGCCGCAATCTCGAGCATGGACGTGCGCCGCGCCTCGCGTCAGCCGCTCGAGCAACTTGCCAACGCGCTCAACGCCTCGACAGCGCTGGGCGGCCGCGATCGTCATTCGATGATCTATCTCGAAGCCTGCCGCGGTCCGTCGGTGGTGGCGATCACCCATGACATCGGCACACGCGTGCCGATGGCCAGCACGGCGATGGGCCGCGCTTATCTTTTCTCGCTGCCCGATGCCGACCGCAACAAACAGATCGACGCCATTCGCCGCCGCTGGCGTGACGACTGGGCCAAGGTGAAGGGCGGCATGGAGCGCTCGTTCAAGGAGCTCGCCGATCGCGGCTTCTGCGTCACCTGGGGCGAATGGCTGCCCGAGCTGTGCGGTGTCGGCGCCCCGCTGCGCAACACCGACGGCACGGCCGCTTATGCCATCAACGCCTCGGCACCGATCTACCAGATCAGCCGCGATCGGCTCGAGGCTGATTGGGGCCCGCGCCTGGTCAAGGTCGCGCGCGACATCCGCACTGGCATGGCCGCGCAGCCGTCCGTCCAGCCGTCACCGTCCGCAGCTGCGGTGCGCATGGCCAGTAACGGCCATCACCAGGCTCCGCGCCCGCCGATGAGCGCGATGGCACGGCGCTAACGCGGTCCTCCCTGTCGATGGCTATTCAACGTCCTGCGGACGCGCGCGCTGTTGCGTACGCGTTCCGCGGGTTCAACGACCTGATCGGCCACAAAGTCGTGGCCTGGAGGCCGGACTTCGTCGAGATGCGACTGCTGGTGCGGCCAGAACTCTGCAACGCCAATGGCATCCTGCATGGCGGCGTGCTGATGACCCTGCTCGATTCGGCGAGCGGGGTCGCCTGCACCTTCGACGAGACCGCCGGCACCCGCCGTCTCAGCGTGACGCTGGCTTTCACCACGCAGTTCATCAAAGCGACGCGCCTGGGCGACGAACTCACCATCTTCGGCGCCAAACGCCCCTCGGCCAGCAAAACCACCTACGCCGCCGAAACCGAAGTCTACGACCAGCACGGCGATCTCGTCGCCACTGGCACCGGCACCTTCCGCTACCTCAAGGGCGAGCGGACCGACGGCAGCCTGACCTTCCTGGATCGACAAGCCGCCGACTAGGCCAGCATGGCGTAAAGGTCGGTCTCGTGCCCGGCGGGGTCGCCCCCGGCCCCGCTGTAGATTTCCCAGTTGAAACCGGCGAGCTTCAAATTTTCGGCGGCGCACCAGTCGAACAGCGTCTTCCAGGCACCGGGAAGGCCATCGAACGGACCCTTCAACAGGAAATGTGCCGTGCGGCCTTCCGGCAGCGCCGACGGCACGACGCCACCTGCTGGCGCGAAGACCCGCGAGACCATGGTGCCGGGCTCCATGTAGAGAGAGCCCTCCACCGGTGGGCGCCAGAGGGTGCAGGTGCGCCCGAGCTTACCGACGTCGAGCGACGGCAAAGCGGCGTCGATCGTGGCCCGGGCCGAGCGTTGCGCCTCAGGCAATTTGTTCATCGGCGCCTGGATTTTGACGACGGCAGTCAGCAGGCGCTCGGTCGTTATGATCGCGCAGGGGGACTTCATCGGCTCTCGCCTCAATTTAACCTAATGGTTAATTAATAAGCGACTATTTGCGCCCTGTCAATCGCAGTGGCGAAGACCGCCCCCTACTTCACCGTGATGCTGGTCCCGCCCAGCCCAATGAATTCCGTTTTCGCCACGCCCGGCCCCGGCAGGAATGCCGGCGGATGAACCGAGCCCGTCAGGATGACGTCGCCGGCCTGGAGGTACTTGCCGTGTGAGATGAGCGTGTTGGCGAGCCAGGCGAGCGAGATCATTGCTCCGCCCATAACGGCGCTGCCCAAGCCCGTGCCGATTTCCTTGCCGTCCAGCTCGGACCGGCCCTTCAGGTTGGGGAAGTCGAGCTTCTGCCAGTCCTTGATCTCGGTGCCGATGACGCAAGCGGCGTGCAGCACATCATCGGCGATGCGGCCGGGGCCACTCAGTTTGGTGACGTCAGGGTAGCGGTTCTCGACCAATTCCATCCCGCAATAGAGATTGGCGACGAAGGACGGGATGGTATCGGCTGTGTAGGGAGTGTTGCCGGCGGTCACGTCCTTCGACATGCGCGCCACCAACTCAGGCTCGATGCCTGATTTGATCGGCCAGCCCTTCTCGAACACCGCACCGCTCGAGCGGATGCCGCTCTGGTAGATGCCGGCAAAGACCGGGCCCGAAAGCTTCAGCGGCCGGTACTGCGTCGGCAAGGTGAGCGCCACCTTCCAGCCGGCGATGCGGTCGGAGCCGCCGCCGGTCAGTTTGTCGTGGACGGCGAACTGGACCTTGTAGGAGTCGGACTCGGAGAGGTCGGCCGTCGCGGCGGCGAGGAAATCCATCGGCTTTCTCGAGCGCCGGCCTTCCGCGATCTTGTCGGCAAGGGCATCGATCTGCTTGGCGTCCACGGGCGTTCTCCCTCTATTTTCGGTGGATTGGATCATTGCCGCCCCACCCCGCAGGTGCAAGCGAAGGCTCGAGCGCTTCCCACAACCTCCCACCGACGTGGGAAGCCTCGGATGCCAATGGCATAAGGCTTTCAGGCGATTCTTCCCACTTTCCCGCACACCACTAGCCGGGGCGCGCGAAAGTGACGAGGCGATGCCCTGCGAAATTGAACATCGGCACGATGACCAGCACGGCAAGGCTGATCAGCAGGTAATGCACGCCCATCCGTTCCAGCGCCCAGGCGATCAGCATGTTCAGCAACAGCCCTGCCGTATTGACCATGAAGAAGCGCATGGCCGCCGCCGCCGTCGGCCGCGCCCCGAAGCTCCAGATCGCATTGCCAACGAAGGACACGGCGGTGGCGAATACAAAGGCGCAGAAAGCGCCCGAGAGCACTCCGCCGTGCAAACCGTCGACCACCAGCGCCATCACCGCCAGATAGGCCACGGCGGCGACCAGGCCGACGAGGACGAAGCGGATGAGCTGCGTGGCGGTGGCAACCGAGAGGCCTAGCCATCCGAGGATGCGGACGCCCAGTCCCTCGAGCCACCGCCCACGCCGCCATATATTCAGGCCGCCTTGGCGGACCGCTTGCCGTAAAAGCTCTCGCCCTTGGCCGCCATGTCGCGCAGCAGCTTCGGCACCTTGAACTGCGGGCCGTACTTCCTCGCGAACACATTGCACTCGTCGACGAAGGTCTTGACGCCGACCTGGTCGATCAGACTGATCGCCCCGCCGGTCTGCGGCGCGAAGCCCAGGCCCATGATCGAGCCGACATCGCCGTCCTGCGGATCGGTCAGCACCTTGGATTCGAGACAGCGGGCGCTGTCGACCGCCTGGACATAGAGCAGACGTTTCTTGATCTCGGTCTCCTTGGCGCGTTTGCCCTCGCCCTCGCCCAGCGCCAGTTCCGGCTTGGGTGGATAGAGCCTGGCGAGCTCGGGCCACAGACGCTTCTTGCCGTCGGCCGAATAATCATAGAAGCCCTTGACGGCTTTGCGGCCGAAACGGCCCTGGTCGACCATCGCTTTCACGACGTCCTCGGTGCCCGACGGCACGTATTTGGCGCCGAGGTCTTGCTCGCTCTGCTGGATGATCTTCCAGGACAGGTCGATCGCCACCTCGTCGTTGAGCGATAGCGGCCCCACCGGCATGCCGGCGAAGCGCGCGCAATTCTCGATCATCGGCGCCGGGATGCCTTCCTTCAGCATGCGGATGCCTTCGGAGATGTAAGCGCCGCAGACGCGGCTGGTGAAGAAGCCACGGCTGTCATTGACCACGATCGGTGTCTTGCGGATTTTCTGCACGAAGTCGAGCGCGCGGGCCAGCGTCTCCTGCGAGGTCTTCTTGCCGACGATGATCTCGACCAGCGGCATCTTCTCGACAGGCGAAAAGAAATGCAGGCCAATGAAGTTCTTGGGTCGCGCGCTCGCCTCGGCCAGGCCGGTGATCGGCAGGGTCGAGGTGTTGGAGGCGAAGACCGCGTCGGCGGGCAGAAACTCTTCCGCCTTTTTGGTCGCCTCGGCCTTGACCTCGCGGCTTTCGAACACCGCCTCGATCACCAGTTCGCAGCCCTGCAAGGCGGTGTAATCCGGCGTCGCGGTGATGCGTGCCAGCACCTCGTCGCGCTTCTCCGCGGTCATGCGGCCGCGGCTCACCAGTTTGTCGAGCTCGCTTTGGACATGGGCCTTGCCCTTGTCGGCCGAAGCCTGGTCGCGGTCGATCAGCACGACCTGCAAGCCGGCCTGCGACGCCACGTTACCGATGCCGGCGCCCATGAAGCCCGCGCCGATGATGCCGATCTTGCTGTAGGCCTGCTTCGGCACGCCCTGCGGGCGGCGCACCAGCTTGTTGGCATCCTGAAGGCCGAAGAACAGCGTGCGGATCATGCTCTTGGCGACGGGGTCGCGCAGCAGGGAGACAAAGTAGCGAGTCTCGACGCGAAGGGCTGCGTCAAACGGCAGCTGCAGGCCTTCGTAGACGCAGCTCATGATCGCCTTGGGCGCGGGATAGACGCCGTTGGTCTTGCCCGCGATCATGGCGTTGCCGCCGATGAAGGTCTGCACGCCCACCGGGCTCCAGACCATGCCGCCCGGGAAACCGGGAATCTTGAAGCCAGGACGATCCCACGGCTGCACGGCGCGCGCGTCGATCGACGGGGCGCCCTTGCCGCCGAAAGCCGGCGCGATCTTCTCAGCCACCGGCGCCATCAACCAGGCCTTGGCGCGCGTCAGCAACTCCGCTGGCGGCACGACCTCGTGGATGAGCCCCAGGCTCTTGGCGGCGTCGACGGTAAGGTCCTTGCCCTCGAGCAGGATGGGCGCCGCGCTCATCACGCCGATCAGGCGCGGAATGCGTTGGGTGCCGCCGCCCCCCGGCAGCAGGCCGATCTTGACCTCGGGCTGCCCGATCTTCGCCTTGGGATTGGCCGCGGCGATGCGATAGTGGCTGGCGAGGCAGATCTCGAAACCGCCACCCAGGGCAGTGCCGTTGATCGCGGCCACGATCGGCTTGCCACCAGTCTCCTGCGAGCGGAACAGCTTCTGCAGCTGGCCGAACTGCTCCATCAGCGCCGCCGCGTCGGACGTGTCGGCGTTGAGCAGCATCTCAAGGTCGGCGCCAGCGATGAAGTCCGCCTTGGCCGAGGTGAGGATGATGCCTTTGACCGCCGGATCGGTCTGCGCCTTCCTCAACGCCTCGGCATAGGCCGTCATCGAGGCTTCGTTCAGCACGTTCATGGTGCGGTCCGGCATATCCCACGAGATCGTGGCGATGCCGTCGCTGTCGACTGAGTAGTTGATCATGGTCGGTCTCCGATTTCTTGCTGGGGCGCCTCATCGTCTTCCGGACCGCGAGCCTCCGGCTCGCTCATGAGCCTGAGCGAGCCGGAGGCTCGCGGTCCGGAAGAGACTTAGACCCGTTCGATGATGGTGGCGGTGCCCATGCCGGCGCCGACGCAAAGTGTGGCGAGGCCGGTGGAAAGGTTGCGGCGCTCCATCTCGTCGAGCAGTGTGCCCAGGATCATCGCCCCGGTCGCGCCCAGCGGATGGCCCATGGCGATGGCGCCACCATTCACGTTTATCTTGTCGTACGGCATGTTGAGGATCTGCATGTAACGCAGCACGACGGCGGCAAAAGCCTCGTTCAATTCGAACAGGTCGATGTCGCTTGCACTCATGCCGGCGCGCTTCAGCGCCTTAAGCGAGGCCGGTGCGGGGCCGGTGAGCATGATCGCCGGCTCCGAGCCGATCGAGGCGAAGGAGCGGATGCGGGCGCGCGGCGTGAGGCCGGCTTTCTTGCCGTAGGCCTTGGTGCCGATCAGGATGGCTGCCGCGCCATCGACGATGCCCGACGAATTGCCGGCATGATGCACGTGATTGATCTTCTCGACCTCGGGATAGCGCTGCTGCGCCACCGCGTCGAAGCCTGGCATCGTCTCGCCCTGCATCTTGAAGGAGGCCTCGAGCGCCGCCAGTGTCTGCATGGTCGTGGTCGGGCGCATGAACTCGTCGTGGTTCAGGAGCTCGATGCCGTTCTGGTCCTTCACCGGCACGATCGATTTCTTGAAGTAGTTGTTGTCCCAGGCGTGCTTGGCGCGACGCTGCGATTCGACGGCGTAGGCGTCGACATCGTCGCGGCTCATGCCGTATTTGGTGGCGATCAGGTCGGCCGAGATGCCCTGCGGCACGAAGTACATCGGCATCGCCACGGCGGGATCCACCGGCCAGGCGCCGCCGTCGGAGCCCATCGGCACACGCGACATCGATTCGACGCCGCCGCCGATCGCGGCCTGCGACTGGCCGGCCATGACCTGCGCCGCCGCCATGTTGGTGGCCTCGAGGCCTGAGGCGCAGAAGCGGTTAACCTGGACGCCGGACACGGTCTCGGCATAGCCCGCCATGACAGCGGCGGTGCGCGCGATGTCGGCGCCCTGCTCGCCCACCGGCATGACGCAGCCCAGCACGACGTCGTCGATCAGATGGGTGTCGAGCTTGTTGCGATCACGCAGCGCCTGCAACGCCGTGACGGCCAGCCGTACCGGCGTCACCTCATGCAGCGATCCATCCTTGCGTCCCTTGCCGCGCGGGGTGCGAACAGCGTCGTAGATATAGGCTTCGGTCATGATCCGTCTCCTTGCTCACGTCAGTTCGGTCAAAGCGTGCGGCCGATCAGCTCTTTCATGATCTCGTTGGTGCCGCCGTAGATCTTCTGCACACGCGCATCGGCATAGAGGCGCGCGATCGGGAATTCCCACATATAGCCATAGCCGCCGTGGAACTGCAGGCATTCGTCGACCACCTCGCACTGGAGATCGGTCGTCCAGTACTTGGCCATCGCCGCGGTCGCAACGTCGAGCTCGCCCTTGAGGTGGCGGGTGATGCAGTCATCGACGAACACCCTGCCGATATGGGCCTTGGTCTTGAGTTCCGCCAGCTTGAAGCGCGTGTTCTGGAAATCGATGATCGACTTGCCGAAGGCCTTGCGCTCCTTGACATAGGCCAGCGTGTGTTCCAGCGCCGCCTCGATCGCGGCCACCGCCTGGATGGCGATCACCAGCCGCTCCTGCGGTAGCTGCGTCATGAGCTGGACAAAGCCCATGCCCGGGCCGCCCAGCAGATTGTCGGCCGGCACCCGGACATTGTCGAAGAACAGTTCGGACGTGTCCTGCGCCTTCATGCCGATCTTCTCGAGATTGCGGCCTCGGCTAAAACCCTTGGCGTCGCGCTCGACGGCGATCAGGGAGGTGCCCTTGGCACCGAGCTTGGGGTCGGTCTTGCAGACCACGATCACCAGGTCGGCGAGCTGGCCGTTGCTGATGAAGGTCTTCGAGCCGTTGATGACCCACTCGTTGCCGTCCATCACCGCCGTGGTCTTGACCGACTGCAGGTCAGAGCCGGTGCCGGGCTCGGTCATGGCGATGGCGGTGACCAGGTCACCTGAACAGGCCTTGGCGATCCAGTGCTTCTTCTGCTCCTCGCTTGCATAGTGCAGCAGATAGGGCACGACGATGTCGTTGTGCAGCGAGAAAGCCGGACCCGTCGCCAGAGCGCGGCCCTGCTCCTCGATCAGGATCGCGCTGTAGAGGAAATCGCCGCCGGATCCGCCGTATTCCTCCGGCATGGTCACGCCGAGCAGGCCATATTCGCCGGCCTTGCGCCACAGCGCGCGCGGCACGATGCCGTCCTCTTCCCATTTCATATGGAAAGGCACGACTTCCTTGTCGAAGAATCGCCGGCAGGTCTCGCGGAACATGTGGTGTTCGGGCGTGTAGTGCGCGGCCAATGCGGTCACAGGCGCTTCCTTCGGCTTCTCGATGTTACGAGGCAATTTGGGCCGCCAACGGTTGCTCCGCCAGCCCGCGCGTCTTAGTTTACCTTTACGTAAACGTCAACTGATCCAAGCTATGGGCAGCGACATCCCTCGATCTCGCCGTTCCTACCCTCGTTGCAAGAAAACCATGCTCAGAGGCGCGCCCGCTCGGGCAGCTCCTCTTCATCGCGGCGCTCGATCGCTGGTGGCTTCGGCAGCGCGCGAAAACGCTCAATCATCGCCGATATGGACATCGCCGCAGGGTAGATCGTCATTACATCTCTAAGCATTGCACCAAACTTCAACCAAACTGCTACTCCACCGTCGTAGCGCTCAGCCCCAGCATCGCCCGGCGCGGCAGCCATTGGCTTCGCCGGTTGCGGTCATCACCGGTGATGGCCTGGGCCTGGACCAGGATCTCGTGGCAGTCCTTGATGCCCAGTCAGTCGGGCAGCGCCCAGAGACCGCGCGGGTAGTTCAAGCCGAGCGTCATGGTGGTGTCAACGTCCTGGGCCGAGGCGATGCCGATCATCACCATGGTCCGGCGGCGTATCGCGCCGCTTTCCTTGACCTCAGCACTCTTAGATATACATTTGTTGTCATAGTATATCCATGGAGAACGGCATGCAGGTCGCCAAATGGGGCAATAGTCTCGCCATTCGCCTTCCCGTCGCCGTGGTCGAGGCGCTGAAACTCAAGGAAGGCGACGAGATCGAAGTCCATATTGCCGACGCGCGCGAACTGGCGATCGCCCGCAAACCCGGTCGCGCGGAATTGTTGAAGCGGCTTCGCGCGTTCCGAGGGCGCCTTCCTGCCGATTTCAAGTTCGACCGAGAAGAGGCGAATGCCCGGTAGCTTCTTCGACACCAATGTTCTCGTCTATATCGCGTCCAGCGATCCTGCAAAGGTCGACCGGGCGGAAGCGATCATCGGCAGAGGCGGCGCGATCAGCGTGCAGGTTCTCAACGAGCTCACCAATGTCGCGCGCCGCAAGATACGGATGTCGTGGCGGGACACTCATGAGTTTCTCACTCTGCTGCGCGGTTTGCTGACCGTCCATTCCATCACGGTCGAAACGCACGAAACAGGATTGGAGCTGGCCGAACGCTACAATCTCTCGATTCACGATGCCATGATCGCCGCTTCGGCGCTCCATGCCGATTGCGACACGCTTTGGTCGGAGGACATGCAGCACGGGAGGATGCTCGACGGACGGCTGCGCATCGCCAATCCGTTTCGCGCGACGCGTTGATCCACGGACAGGTGGAAAAGATGGCGGTGGCAGCACAGCGCTTGAACTCGCGCGCAACAGCGCACCGCTCGGCGCCGTCACTAGTTTCCGCGGCGGACTGTCGAGTCCAAAGCCGGAGGATGCGGTCAACATCAAAGCTCGAGTACTGGTGTGCCACGGCGACCTTTGGGACGAGTCGCTCACGGTCCTCCCTCTGCCTCACTCCGGCGTCGTAGCACTCAGCCCCAGCATCGCCCGACGCCGTAGCCATTGGCTCGGCCGGTAGCGGTCGTCGCCGGTGATGGCCTGGGCCTGGACCAGGATCTCGTGGCAGTCCTTGACGCCCAGCCAGTCGGCCAGCGCCAAGGGGCCGCGCGGGTAGTTCAGGCCGAGCGTCATGGCGGTGTCGACGTCCTGGGCCGAGGCGATGCCGATCATCGCCATCTCGCAGCCGAGATTGGCGATCATCGCGCACATGCGCTGGGCGATGAAGCCGGGCGAATCCTTGATCAGCGTCACCTTGGTGCCGGCCTTGACGAACATCGCTGCCGCCGCGTCGCGCACCGCGGCATTGGCGTTGGGGGGCGTCATGAGGGTGATGCGCTTGGCGCTGTCGCCGGTGAGGTCGACCGCCACCGTGCGCGTCGGATCGAGCTCGCGATCGATGGCAATTGTGGTGCAGTCCTTGCCGATCGGCGCCACCAGGATGGGGCTCTTGCCATCGTCTGCGGCGAGCGCCTTGGCGCCAGCCGCCATCACCATAGCCACGAGCTTCTCGTTGTGGCTGTCCATCACCACGACGCTCGCGGCCGGCTCGACCGAAGGCGCATAGTCGGCGCCGGGATCGAGCTTGGCGCCCTTGGCGTCGTAGTCGTACCAGCCGCACCCGGTTTTGCGGCCGAGCTTGCCGGCATGGAACAGGCTCTCGTGATAGGGGCTCGGCGTCATGCGGCGGTCGTGGAAGAAGCCTTCATAAATGATCTTGCGTGCCGGAAAATTCACGTCGATGCCGGTCAGGTCCATCAGCTCGAACGGCCCCATGCGAAAGCCGCAGGCGTCGCGCATCACCGCATCGATCTGCGAGACGCTGGCGCGGCCCTCGGTATAGATGCGCAGGCCTTCGGTGCCGATCGCCGTGCCGCCGAGATTGACCAGGAAGCCCGGCGTATCGCCCACCACCACGGGCACGCGCGTTTGGCGCTTGCCCAGCGCCACCATCGCGTCGACCACCCATTGCGCGGTGTCGGCGGCTCGAATCACCTCGACCAGTTTCATTAACGGCACGGGATTGAAATAATGCAGGCCGCAAACCCGGTCGCGCTTCTTGAGCGAACGCGCGATCGAGGCGATGCGGATCGACGAGGTGTTGGAGGCAAGTACGGTATCCGGCCCGACCACCGCCTCGAGCTCGCCAAACAATTTCTGCTTCACCTCGAGATTCTCGACCACCGCTTCGACGACGACGTGACACTCCTTGAGATCAGCCAAGGTCGCGGCCACCGCGAGCTTGCCGTCGACCGCCGCCACGTCGGCGTCGGTGAGGCGGCCCTTCGCCACCAGCCCCTTCAAGGTCTCGAGGATCGCCGCCTTCGCCTTGGCCGCGCCGCCTTCAGCCGCATCGAACAGGATCGCGCGGATGCCGCCCTGCGCCGTCACCTGGGCAATGCCTCGCCCCATCGCCCCGGTTCCGACCACGCCCACGCACAGGTCGGCTCTGCTGACGTCCAAGCTCATTTTGCCTCCGGAACAAACGCGGTTGCCTCGATCTCGATTTTGGCCCGATCGTCGATCAGCGCCGACACGAAGATGACCGTCATGGTCGGAAAGTTCTTGCCGATCGTGTCGCGATAGGCAGCGCCGATCTCGCGGCCCGACGACAAATAGTCTGGCTTGCTTGTGACGAACCAGGTGAGCCGCACCAGATGCTCCGGCCCCGCCCCCGCTTCCTTGAGCAACCGCACGATATTGGCGAAGGACCGCCGGCACTGGTCGCCCAGCGCGTCGCTATCGACCTCGCCCGCGTCGTTCGAGCCGATCTGGCCTGCCAGCACGATCAGCTTGCCAGCCCCCTCCACGCTCACGCCGTTGGAAAAGCCGCGCGGCCGCGGCCATTCGGCCGGCTGCAGTATGGTGATGGTCATCGGATGTTTCCCCTGGTTTCTCGAATCAAAGGTCCCTCGCTGCGCTCGGGATGACAATTTTGTTGTGATGACCGCCATGCGCTGACTCGAAGCAGGAATCAAAAAATTGATGTCATCCCGAGCGCAGCGAGGGACCTTTCCTCAAGCCTTGGCATAGCCCACGATCTTCAGCGCGTCAGCAATCTCGTCGAGGATCATCGGGTCGTCGATCGTGGCCGGCATCTTCCAGCTTTGGCTGTCGGCGATCTTCTGCATGGTGCCGCGCAGGATCTTGCCCGAGCGGGTCTTGGGCAGCCGCTGCACCACGATGGCGCTCTTGAACGCAGCCACCGGCCCGATGCGCTCGCGCACCAGCCGCACCACGTCCTGGACGATCTCACCGTTGTCTCGCGCGACGCCGCTCTTGATCACCAG
>WNFR01008476.1_pt1 | contig 16540 bp, 14 predicted proteins | sample 5400221 | NCBI WGS metagenome assembly WNFR01 (sample SAMN13153357, study PRJNA577476) | soil metagenome | isolation source: 40 cm soil under Madrone tree | place: USA:California | collected 2016-06-14 | reverse complement strand
GAAATCAAGTTGGTGCGTGCATGAGTTCACGTACTCAGTCGCAATTGTAGATTTTACCAACCGAGATTCATGAACTTCACGTTGGGGTGCCATTTAGGCCTGAAACACGGGTGGCAGTTGCACCACTGTCGGCGCCATGCGACGCGTCTGACACTGGCATGCCACTTGCTACGATTTCTATGGACGTGTTGCTTTCAAGTCGCATCTGGTTGAAGTGCGAAACTCGAGTCGTATCACACGCGTGGAGAGATGCAATGAAGAGTCCTCTCATTTGGATATGTACAGCTGCCATTGCCGGCTCATTGACCAGCAGCTCAGCGATCGGCCGGACGTCCAACAGCACAGCGGCGGACACTGCGGTCGGCGGGGTTGCGCTCGACACTCCCGCCCCAGTCGCGCCGCGCGCGCATGGTAAAGCAGCGGCGCCGCCCGCGCACAGTGAATTGCGTGCCCTCAAGGGCGCCGTGGTCAGCGAGATGCGCGCCACCAAAGCGTTCGTGAAAGAGAACGTGGTCAAAGAACAGGCGGCAGATAAGGGGCTGATGCTGCTCGCAGCAATCGGGATGATGGTCCTGCAACTACGACGCAAACACAAATCGTTGCCGCAACGGCAGATCGCTCCCTATGCCTGAGTCTTGTGTTTGCGAAACGATTTTGGCGAAACGGAATTTCCATGATCCTGTCGAATCTCACATTGAGTCACGAACATCGAGCGTTGCCATGATTACCGAAGGCTCGCCTCGGGCAGGTTTCGCCAGCTCCCGCTCGCACATTTCGCACGATGTAACTTCGTTTGATTCCGGCACCGTATTTCTGGTCAAGGCGTTGTTCTATCCCGTGACGGTCGTTGCGTTCTTGGCGCTGTGTCTATGGTTGGGCAACCGTTCGTTTTCGGGCACGTATTTCCTCATAGCGGTGCTGGCTTTTTCGGGCGCTGCGGAGCTTTTGGGGGACTCTCGCATCGATCACGGCGAGCCGGCCGCTTCGCTGGAACTGCGCTGGTTCTTGGACCTTGTCGCACGCTGGATCGCCGTCGGAATGTGCATAGCACTCATTTTGTATCTCTCGGGATTGATGATCGGTCCAGCTGAGAACGTCTTGTTGACCTGGTTTGCGCTCACGCCCCTTGTGCTATGGGGCGGAACGTTCGGCGTCAGGCGCCTATTCCTGTATGTCGGCGTCAATCACATGCAAGAGCGTCGTGCCATAATCATCGGCGCCAATAAGCTCGGCTTTCTGTTACAGCGCAGAATCAAAGAACAGCCGCTGCTACGCATCAAACTGCTGGGCTTTTTCGAAGACCCGGAAGCCGGCGACTCGGAGTCGCCAAGCGACTCGCTGCTCGGCCAGGTCGCCGAGGTACCCGAATTTGTGCGCGTTTGCGGCGTCAACATCGTTTATATAACCCTGCCCATCGCGCCGGAGCCGCGCCTCTTGCAGCTGTTGGACGGCCTGCGCGACACGGTTGCGTCCGTTTATTTCGTTCCGGATTTGCACTCGTTGAACATCATTCAGTCGCGAATCGATGTGGTGCACGGCATGCCGATGTTTTCCGTGTATGAGTCGCCATTTTACGGCGTGCGCTCCTTGGCCAAACTTGTCAGCGACATCCTGCTGTCGAGCGTATTGCTCGTGTGCGCATCTCCCGCTTTCCTGGCGGTGGCGGTCACCATCAAATGTTCATCCAAAGGACCGGTTTTATTCAGACAGCTGCGTTACGGCTTGGATGGCCGTGAAATCATGGTCTACAAATTTCGATCCATGACGGTGACGGAAGACGGTGCGGCCAACTATACACAAGTGACACGGGAGGACAGCCGGGTCACGCCGTTCGGCGCATTTATTCGCCGCACATCCTTGGATGAGCTGCCGCAGCTACTGAACGTTCTCGAAGGCAGCATGAGTCTGGTGGGCCCGAGGCCGCACGCCATTGCGGTCAACGAACATTACCGGCGCTTGATTCCCAGCTATATGTTGCGGCACAAGGTCAAGCCGGGGATTACCGGCTGGGCGCAGGTGAACGGTTACAGGGGCGGCGATGACCTATTCACCATGACCAAGCGCATTGAGTGCGATTTGGAGTATCTCAAGAACTGGTCGTTGTGGTTCGACCTGCGCATCATGGTGCGAACAGTCCGTGTGTTATTCGGCGATCAACGTGCGTATTGATTTCATGCGCGCACTCCTCGTGACCTTCGCTATATCGCTGTTGATGCTGTCACAGGCGGGCGCGAAACCCGAGGACTACAGGCTCGGTGCGGGCGATTTGGTGAAAATCAGCGTGTTCGATCATGATGAACTTGGGATTGACGCCCGAGTCGGTCAGTCGGGCAACATCACGTTTCCGTTGATCGGCCAAGTGCAGGTGGCCGGGCTCTCGACCCGCGACGCAGAGTTGCTGCTCGCGCGGCGCTTGGCGGAGGGCGGCTTCGTTAGGCAGCCGCAAGTCTCGGTATTGGTCTCGGAGTACCAAAGCCAAAAGGTCTCCGTCATGGGCCAAGTGGCGAAGCCTGGGCAGTACCCGCTCGATGCGTCGAAGCGGGTGCTGGATGCGTTGGCGTTGGCGGGGGGCGTGCTGAACGATACCGCCGCAGACGATGTAACGCTGGTTCGCGCCGATGGCACCCGTGCGGTCATTGATTTGCAGAAATTATTCGATGGAGATCCGGCCGTGAATCTCGTCGTGCAAGACGGCGACACGGTGTTTGTTGCGCATGCGCCGCAATTTTTCATTTACGGTCAAGTACAGCATTCGGGGCAATATCGACTCGGACGCCACACCTCGATTTCGCAGGCGATCTCCATCGGCGGCGGCCTCACGCCGCGCGGCACGCAGCGGGGTGCCATCGTCAAACGCGTGGACCCGGAGGGTAAAGAGGTCAAGATTGCGGTAAAGGATGAAGATGTATTGCAGCCGAACGACGTGCTGCTGATCAAAGCCAGCTTGTTCTGACGATCGAGATCGTTATGCGCCTTTCACAATTTGTTCGAATTCTATGGGCGCACCGGGGAATGTGCTTCGGAATCGTCGTTGCGACGCTTGCGCTCGCCGTGGCGGCGAACATTTTGCTGCCTAAGAAGTACACCGGTGAATCCGCCGTGGTCGTCGACGAACGCGGAATCGAGCCGCTGGCGCAGCAAGGCGCCATGTCGGTGCAACTCGCGGCGAGTTTCGTGGCCACCCAAGTGGACGTGATTCAGAGCCACAATGTCGCGCTGAAAGTTGTCGATCGGATGAAACTCGCAACGGATCCGGAAGCCGTCGCCAAGTTCAACAACAAGACATCCGGGGTGGGCAGCATTCGCGACTGGGAAGCGGAAGAAGTTCTCAAGGGGCTGACCGTGAAGCCATCACGCGACAGCAACGTGATCTTCCTGCAATTCGCGTCGAAGACACCGCAAATGGCGGCCGACGTCGCCAACGCATTTGCCGACAACTACATCACGACCAGCCTCGAACTCAAGGTAGATCCCGCACGGCGTCAGGCCGGCTGGTTCGATCAGCAGGCCAACGATCTGCGCAGTGCGCTGGAAACTGCACAGCAAAAGCTCTCGTCCTATCAGGCTCAACACGGCGTCATAGGGAATGATGAGAGCAACAACCGCTTGGATGCCGAGACCTCCCGGCTGACTGAGATATCCAACCATCTGGTGACGGCGCAGGCGGCCATGTATGACGCAGAGACGCGCCAGCGGCAAATGAATGATGCATTGACCAAAGGCCGCTCCGGCGAATCGGTCGGCGTCCTTCAGAATCCTCTGCTGCAGAACCTGAAAACGGAATTGGCCCGCTCCGAAGCCCGGTTTGCCGACCTGTCCCAGAGGTTCGACCACAATCATCCGCAATACATGAGCGCGCAAGCGGAGTTGGAGTCGCTACGGGAAAAGGTGGCCGGGGAAGTCGGTAACGCCGTCGGCAGCGTAGCCAGGGAAGCGCAGATCGCAAGACAAAATATGACGGATTTGCAGCGCGCAATGGAGCAGCAGCGCAAACGCATTTTGGATCTGCAGCACAGCCAGGACGAGTACTCAGTACTCAAACGGGACGTGGAGAGCGCCCGCGCTGCATACGATTCCTCTTTGCAGCGCGGCGGCGAGACTCGATTGGAAAGTCGGCTGAACAACACCAACACCGCGGTACTGAATTACGCCTATCCGCCGATGAAGCCATCCTCGCCACGCCAGCTTCTCAATGTTGCGCTCGCGATCATATTCGGCGGAATGCTCGCGGTTAGCGCGAGCTTGATCAAAGAGCACTTCGACCGTCGGGTGCATTCGAGTGCCGATCTCTTGGACGGTGCCGAACTTGCGGTGCTGGCGGAATTGCCGAGGGCTCGTGGCTCCATGCGCCTGCATCGGCGGGCGCGCAAGCAACGAATCAGCTACAAAGAACCGCGCGTGGAGCCGGCTTGAGTGGAGAGAAATACAGTGACGCCCTCAAAGAATAACACCCGGCGCGCTGCCGCAACCCCCAGTCCGGCTGATGCGCGCTTGGGCGAGCTGTTGCAGCACGACGGCACGCTCACGGAACAGGATGTCCGCGACATCATGGCTGCCCAGCGCCTCTTCGGCGAGAGGTTTGGAGATGTCGCCTCGCGGTTGGGGCTGGCGAAAGAGCAAGACGTTCAGCACGCACTGGCGCGCCAAGCGGAATTTCCCATGGCGCTGCCGGGCGAGTCTACGCTGAGTCCGGAGCTCGTGACCGCATATCAGCCGGCCAGCGCTCGGGCGGAGGCCCTGCGAACGCTGCGTAGCGAGCTGCATCTTCGCTGGTTCGGTAAAGGCAATCGCGCGTTGGCGATCATCGAGGCGCGGCCGGGCGACGGCGGTGCAATGCTCGCCGCCAATCTTGCGGTGGCCTTCGCGCAGCTCGGTGAGCGGACGCTTCTGATAGATGCGAATTTGCGCGCACCGTCGCAACAAGATCTCTTCGGGTTCAAATCCGATGCCGGCCTCACCGAGTTCATCAGAGGCCGGGAAAATCTCGACACCGCCGCGGTAAAGGTGCCGGGTTTCAACTGCTTATCCGTGATGTTTGCCGGTGCGCTGCCGCCAAATCCGCAGGAATTGCTCGGCCACGTTTCATTCGCCTATCTGATGGAGACTGCGACGTCCAAGTTCGGCGTGGTGATCGTGGATACGCCCCCCATGCTGCAATGCGCCGACGCACAACTCATCGCCGCCCGCACGGGCGGCGCGGTGCTGACCACCAAGCGTCACCTCACGCGGCTGACCGATGTGGTGCGCATAAAATCGCAGCTCGAGGCCGCCGGGGTTACTTTGCTCGGCGCCGTGGTCGACGGCTAGGGCGCGATGGCACTTACGCACGCTCAGACCGAAGCCGAAGTCGGCGCAGAATCGACACCGCGGGCGCTGCGTTTTGCTTTGCTCGTCACGCCGCTCGTCGGCGCTACGTTTATTTCAAAATTCGGCTTTCCTCCGTTAGCTGCATTGGGCATCGGTGTTTCAATTTTCGTCCTCCTGGGAGCATGCATGGCGGGCGCATTGCTCGGCGGACTAAGCATCGAACCGCGGAGATTGGCGCTTTTCACAGCAATGATCGGAATTCTGGGCCTGTTTCAAATCTTCCAACCAAATTCGTTCTCGCCGTCTTCCCTGTTGCTGCTGGTCGCAGTACATCTGCCGTACATTTTCACGGTTCCCGGTAGCGATGACAAAGACCGCATCGTCAAATTCTTTCTGGGAATCGTCACGATCTTTGCCTGCTGTGGTATTGCCCAGTACTGTCTTCAGTTCTTCGTCGATGTGCGCTTTCTTTTTCCCATCGAGAACTTCACGTCAAGTAGCTTTATCGTCCAGCAATTCCACAATCAAGCAAACATGGGCTACGGCTCACACGAATATCGAGCAAATGGCGTATTTCTACTGGAGCCATCATTTTTCAGCCAGGTGCTCGCGGTGGCCATCGTTGCCGAGTTGTGCACTCTTGGCAGGCTGAGCCGTGTCGGGCTATACGGCCTAGCGCTCATCGTCTCGTACTCCGGCACCGGGCTCATTGTGCTTGCCGTCTGCTTGCCACTTTGCCTCATTGCGCAGCGCCGATGGGGTCTGCTGGTTTCGGGACTGCTGGTTCTGGCCGTGATTATCGGGCTCCAATTGTATTTTCATGCGAACCGATTGCTCTCGAGAATCGGTGAATTCGACTCGGAACAATCCAGTGCCTACATGCGGTTTGTCGGCGGCTTTGGTCTGTTCGACAAGTTTCTCTGGGACGAACCGCGGCGAGCGGCATTCGGTTACGGGGCCGGTTCGTTCGCAAGTTACGCGTCGGGCGTTCGCTCTTACGCTGCCGCCGAGATGGCGCTATTCAAGATGGTGTTCGAGTTCGGTCTTGTCGGTGCGATCGCATATTTCGGGTTTTTGTTTGCTTGTCTCTATTATAGTGCGGCCCCGCGTCTCTTGACGCTCGCAGTGGGTATAACCTTCTTTCTGAACGGTATCTACGTACCATTTGCGCATGGCCTCGCCTTGAGCTTGCTCCTGTGGGACTCAGTCCCCGCGAGCGGAGCGGCGTGCCCCGCGAGCGGAGCGGCGTGGTCAGCGGCGTCTGGTCGCCGGCGGCCTCGCGAAACAGCTTCCAAGGATAGTTTGCAGCAGCCGCGGGGGATCCGAGCATGGTGACGGCACTCCTCATCTTGGCGGTTTCGTGTTTGCTCGCGGCCTGCCACCCATTCGTCACCTATCCCTGGTCGTTGATCATTCTGCAGGCGCTGTACCCTGTCAAGCGATCACGGCAGAACGAGATTCCGCAAGCGGATCTGAGCTGTGCGATTTGTGTTTGCGCGTACAACGAGGAACGCGGCATCGAACGCAAACTGCAAAACTTGCTTGCGTTACGCGCGCGTGAACCGAGCCTCGATATCCTGGTTTATGTGGACGGCGAGGGAGACCGCACCGCGGAAATCGCGCGCAGATACGCCTCGGAAATCAACCTGCACGTCGCCGGCGAACGCCATGGCAAGACTTACGGCATGAATCTTTTGGCATCCGAAGCGCGGGCCTCGATACTCATTTTCACCGATGCCAACGTGCTGATGGATTTGAACAGTGTTGCGGATTTTCGCCGGCATTTTGCCGACCCGGAAATCGGGTGCGTTTGCGGCAACCTCATTTATACGAACGGCGCCTCGTCGGCGACCGCTTCGTCGGGCTCGGCCTATTGGAGACTTGAGGAAGTTATCAAAAAATTAGAGATGGAAAGCGGATCAATGATCGGCGCCGACGGATCGGTGTTCGCGATCAGACGCTCACTGCACGTCGCACCGCCGGATCACATCATCGACGATCTGTACGTTTCGCTGATGATCTTGTGCGGCGGCCACCGGGTGATCCAGGCGAGCGACGCCTTGGCCTACGAGGAATCGGTGGTGTCGGCACGGGAAGAGTTCAACCGTAAGATCCGCATCGCGTGCCAAGCCTTCAATGTGCATCGTTTACTTTGGCCGAAGCTGCGCAAGCTGGACGGAATCAGCATCTACAAATACATATCCCACAAATTGATCCGGTGGTTCACGATTTATTTGTTGGCGATGGCGGCGATCGCTTTTGAAGCCGCATTGATCCTGGCCGGACATCCGCGCCTCGCGATCGCGCTGATGATTTCTGGAGCGGCTGCGTTGCTGCTCGGTTGCATCTCCTCGGTGAAGCCGTTTGCGCAAATAAGCGGGATTATTACCGCCTTTGCGGGCACGGGATGGGGCGTGTGGCGCTCTATGCGGGGCGAACGCTATCAGACGTGGACCCCCGCTGCGTCGATCCGTAAATGAGCCGGTCCGCAACATCAGAGGCGACCCCGGGGAAGGGCATCCGCTGCCTTTGGATCGCGCGCTACATACCATTTCCGATGGTAGGGGGAGCTCAGGTCTATTCGGCCAATCTCTCGCAGTCGTTGGCGCAGGCGGGTGCAGTCGTTCGCTTTATGGGACTCGGCAGTACCGAGGCGGTGCCGGATTCGGCCGCAGGCGTTGAATGGTTGGCCGTACCTGGAGGTAAACGTAACAGGGCGGTGGCCGCCCTCAGCCGGCTGCCTATTGCCGCGGCCATAGACGCGACCGCCGCCTACCGCCGCATGCTCGAGAGCCAACTGAAGGAACCGTGGGATGCAATCCTCTTGGATGGCTACGGGACCGGATGGGCGCTGGATCGTTGCCTCGCGTATTGTGCGGCGCGCGGTATGCATCGATCCATTCTGGTCCATGTATCGCACAACCACGAAGAGATGCTGTGGCTCGCCATGGGGCGTGAGGCGCGTGGATCGGCGCTCAAACGGCTCGCTCTGCGGCGCAATGCAACCAAAGTAGCAAGTCTCGAGCGCCGAATCGTGGGCGCGGTGGATCTTCTGACGACAATTACCGACGAGGACCGCAACACCTTGGGTGCGGCCGTGCCGAATGGCAGAGCCATATCAATCACGCCGGGTTACCGGGGGCCGAGTGTCAACGCTCGGCGCATCGACGCCGCGACGCCGCGTCGAGTCATCATCACCGGCTCATTTCAGTGGGTCGTCAAACAGGCCAATCTCACGCAATTTTTGGAAATCGCCGACCCCATTTGTGAGGAGCAAGGCATCGAACTGGATATTGTCGGCGATGTTCCAAGAGCGTTTCTCGCCGCACTCAAGGGCCGGTGCCGGGCCACGCATTTTCACGGCTTCGTGACCGATATTGCTCCACACCTGGCGCGAGCGCGTATGGGGATCGTTCCGGAACCTATCGGAGGCGGGTTCAAGTTAAAATTTCTGGACTACATATTCGGACGCGTGCCGGTCGCCACAGTCTCCCAGGCCGTTGCCGGTCTACCCGAGGAACTCCGACTCGCGATGTTGCATAGCGACAGTCTTGCCGGGCTGGTCAGCACAATTGTCTCGCACATTGACCGCATTGACGAATTGAATCGCATGCAGGAGCGCGCCTTCGCTCTCGGCAAAGCGCAATTCGACTGGAACATCAGGGGAGAGCGATTCCTGCGGGCGATTGAGACAATTCGAGAACGCGCAGCCGATGGATTCGCTTCGGGCGACAGGCCCCAAGATTCGCGCACCCCCCGCGCCGACGTGGCGGTAGGCTAAGCGATGGCTTGCATGCGTCGTGCAATAATCGGTGTTCTCCTTGCGTTCTGTTCATCGGCCTATGCGGGTGACCCACAAGACTTCCGCATGTTGACGGACGCTCCGATAACTCGCGATTCTCCCAATTCATTTGAATTCCTGATCGCCGACCAATTCAGCTACGATGGCAACATCTACAGATTGCCTTCGAGCTACGACGTCACTTCAGTGGCGGGCCCTTCAGCGACGCGCGCAGATGGTTTCAACTCCGCCACCTTGGGCGGTAACGGCCGCTGGTTCTCCGACATCCAAGCTGTTTCCCTAAATTTCCGCGCCGAGGACAATCACTATATGCACAATGACTCCTTGGACAATGTCTCGGGCAAGGGAAATTTGGAGTGGGATTGGCGGTTGGGAACGTATTGGACCGGGCAGGTAGGCGTAGGCTATTTTCGCGCACTCTCTGATTTTGCAAACACGGGTTACTACGCTCGCGACATAGCGCAAAGAGAGGATTACTTCGGCAACGTCCGCTACCAGGTGGGACCACATTGGGCATTTTACGGCGGGTATATTGGCGCTGACACCTCGCACACAGCGGTCCCGGAGCAGCAATTCAATTTTCGAAGCAGCGCTGGGAACGCCGGAATCGAGCTCGCAACGTCCTCCTCGAATACGGTGGCCTTGGATTATCGATATACGGATGCGACTTTCCCTCAGGGATCCGTCTCAAGCGGAACGACATTCAACTCTGACTACAAGGAGGACACGGCGCGAATATTGGTCAAGTATGTATTCAGCGCTGCGACCGAGATCGATGCGGGCGCAGGTTATCTGAAGCGCGATTACCCTGAGTCGGCATTTGCCACTTTTTCCGGAGACATTTGGCATGTAGCGCTGCAGTGGGAACCGACCGATCAGTTGCAGTGGATCTTGAAGGGCTGGCGCCAACTGGCGGCATATATAGACACAGAGTCAAATTATTTTGTGTCGAAGGGCGCCAGCTTGACGCCGACCTGGATCGCGACCCAGACGCTCAAGCTGTCGTTGTCCATATCGCGAGAGAATCACGACTACATCGGCTCAAGTCCGAGCGCAATTGCCTTTGTCTCCCGCCGGGACAAGTTGACATCGGGATGACATGCCGCTACGATAAGCGCGACTCAACCCAGGCCCTATTCCAATTCAACGACACACTGGCAACTGCGAGTGTGACTTACAAGATTAGGCCGTAGCACGATCACAGAAGCGTCTTCCTGCCCGGACTTTCCGGAGGTGGCCCCCGTGAAGTTCTGCATCGCTGCGATTTTGCCGCGCCTGAATAGTGGTTCGATTCTTGTCTTCGACGATTATCACGACTACGGGGGTGCGCGCACGGCGGTGAATGAGCTTCTGAGGGAGGTGACTTGCACGAGCTCGGTCTCCGGCCCTTCCGGACGGCCCATCATGCGCCAGAGTATGAAGGTGGCGGCACCATAGACCGCGATACCGGCAGCGATCAGAACGCCCAGGTTCAGGGCAATCGCCCGGTAACCGGAGGCTTTTTCAGAAAACGCGTTCAGGGGCGCCAGCACCGCCGCCATCAGCGACACGCTCACGATCGCGCGCATGTTCGGCCGTATCTGCTGCCACAGAGACAGTCTCGTTACTCTCGTTACGACACTAGTGTTGAACAACACCCCTGTCGTGCCTGTCACGACCCTCGCATAAAGAATGCCGGCCAAACCGCCAAAATAAAGGCCGGCAATCACCAGCGGCACGCGCAACAAAAAACCTTGCACATCACGCTGGAATAGAAGCTTCGTTCTGCCAGCCGCCATTGCTAGAGGTTGCGCCAGACTGCCCAAGCTCTGAAACGCAAAGACCACCGCTAGTATCCTGATCACGAATACCGCTGGGAGCCATGTTTCGCCCATAGTTAGCCGCACAAGGGGATCGGCGATCAGCGCCATTCCCACGCCCGCCGGCAGTGCTACTGCAGTGACCATTGCCTGCGCACGCCCATAGGCGGCCGCCAGACGAACGGGATCATGTGCCAGGTTCGAAAATGCGGGAAACATCGTACCGGTCAGGGGCGTCATCGCTTCCCGCGATGGCACAACCGCCAGGTTGTTGCCGACCGAATAATATCCCAGTGCGGTTTTTCCGATGAACTTGCCGACTAGCAATTGATCGAAATTCCAATTTATCGCGTTTATCGCTTCGCAAAGGGTGAGCCAGATCGAAAAAGAGAACAACTCGCGCGCATGCGCGATCGAAAAGGTGGGACGGAAAGGCAATACGGTGTAGGAAACTAGAACGCCGGCGAACTGCCCGAGCAAAATGCCGCCGATAAGCGCCCAGTAGCTGTGATATATCAGGGCAATTGCTACGGACGCGATCAGCGCGACAAGCTTTTGCGATACCTGCAGCATAAACTGCTGCCAGAATATCAGCTGTTTGGTCAGCATGATGGCTCGTGGGTTTTCCAGGCCATTTAGGGCCGCGCTCCCGCTAAGCGCGAACATAATATTCTCGAGACGATAGTCGCCGTAAAATCGCGCTACCGGAACAGCGATCAGGGCAAAGATCGATCCGATGAGTACACCCCTCAGCAAATTGAGGGTCCAGGCCGTATGAAAGTGGTGGTGCGACGGATCGCGGTGCTGGACCAGCGCTTCCGCGAGCGAGATATTCGTCATGGAAGTCAGGATGCTGAGCGTGGTAGTACCCAAGGCAACCAGTCCGAAGTCGGACGGGAGCAATAGCCTGGCAAGGACGAGAGTGCCTATGGTGGCTAGAAGGTTGGACGCCAGTCTTGCACCGCTGAGCCAGATAGCGCCCCTCAAAAGGCGCGAGCGGACGTTTTTCACCGAGTCACTTGGTGGATTGAAATTTTTGCCACGATTCGTACGCTACAGCGCCGTATCCCGCCGTCAAACAGAAGAGGAACTGGCATTACTTCCATGATGCGCATGGTACTGTATGCGCATGAATTTGCATCTCACCCGCCTTTGCCCAGGCGTGGACGCTGAACCAATGATGCGCTGATGGTTGCAGGGTCCTTGGAAACCAGTCGCCAGGCCGTAGCCCGTCTGCAGGGCAAGATCGACGAGGTTCTCACGCCGCTTTTCCCTGGGAAGAGGTGCGCGCTGATCGATTTTCCCAATCATTCCAATGTGGGTGACAGCGCAATCTGGGTCGGCGAGCAGATTTTCCTGTCAAAATTGGGCGTGAGACCGGCCTATGTCTGCGCCATGGCAAATCCCGACTGGAATGCAATCGAAAAGGCCATCGGCCCTGACGGGACAATCCTTATCCATGGCGGTGGCAATTTCGGCGACGTCTGGCCGGTGCATCAGCAACTGCGTGAAGAGGTTCTGGATAGATTTCCGGACCACCCGGTGATTCAATTTCCGCAAACTGTTCATTTCAGCGAGCCGTATGAAGCGGATCGGACCGCGGCAAAAATTAGAAAGCATGGGAAATTTACCCTCGCGGTCCGCGACCGCACGAGCTTGGCTTTCGCGCGGGAGCGACTTGAGTGCAATGTCGTGCTCTGTCCGGACATGGCTTTCTACATTGGGCCGATCGAAGCTGCCGCATCCTCCGACAAAAGAATCCTGCTGCTGTTGAGATCCGACAAGGAAAAAAAAGATCGCTCTCAAACCGGCGAGATATTGCAGTCGCCAGACCTGATCTGCACAGACTGGTTGACGGAAAGCTACAACGAGACACGGCTTCGCTCCGTCGCCAAAATGTTCGCCGACATGCTCAACGGCAACGCCGCTCCGACGCACCGCGGCAGCTACTACAATGCGCTTGCCGGCGAACGTTTGCGCCGCGGACTTCGCCAGTTGGCTTCATTTCGATATGTTGTCTCCGATCGCCTGCATGTTCACATCTTGTCGACACTGCTGGGCCGTCACCACGCGCTGCTGGACAACAATTACGGCAAGCTAAGTTCGTTCACTGCGGCGTGGAACACAAACTGGGACGGGGTGCACCTTTGCAATGAACTGCCGATGGCAGTGGACGCCGTGCGGCGGGAAATCTCGCAAAGCCCGTGACCATGTCGCTAGCCCGAAATCGCCGACTATTGAGAAGATGAGATGACTGTGTCTACGACCGTGAGAGTGATATCGCTCGCAAACTCCGGGCGGCGCGGGGAATTCTCGCGAGCCGCCGCGGATGCCTGTCTTCAATGGGAATTCTTCGACGGATACGCGCAGATTGCGCAGCCTCTACGCTATTCGCCGGACGATGCAATCCGGCATTTCGGGCGACCACTGACACACGGCGAAATCGGATGTTATACAAGTCATTTCAAGCTCTGGGAGGACTTTCTCCGCTCACCCAGTCAGCAACTTGTCGTCATGGAAGAGGATGTCATTGCAGACTGGAAAGCCGTTGAAAGGCTCGCGAGAGAGGATCTGTCTCGTCGAGATATCCACATCCTGAGACTTTTTTCGACCCATCCCTTTCCTTTCGACTTTTGCGTCTACCGCTTCTTGTCACCGCACGCCCACTTGGTCAGGGTGCGGGGGCTCATACTGGGCACGCAGGCCTACATCCTTACGCGTCGCGGAGCGGAGGCCTTGTTGAATGCCGCGACGCAAGTCGTGCGGCCAATCGACTGGGAAATGTCGCGCTATTGGTCCTATGGCGTCACCAATTACTGCATTTCGCCGTATCCCGTGCTAGAGCGCTATGGCGTTTCAGGCATTGGGCAGGCCGGGCGTGAACTCGCGCTGGAGAAAAAAAGGAGCCGAGTCGCGATCAGGCTTCTCTACCGCCTCCGGGACCGGCTTGCCCGGGAACGATTCAACCGGTGGCGGATGAAGTCCTCCCCCTTTGGCGAAGCCCCCGACTCCGGCCCGGCCTTCATCGACATCCCCTAAGCGGCTGGGCTCGAGCATTCGCTGCATCCCACTCCGTCAGGTAGCAGCGGTTTTCTTGAGCGTCGAGTCCTTCTCCGTCTGCCCTGCAATCGGTCCGGACCGAGTGTTACTTGAAACTCCGTGCACGGAGCCGTCGTGATCCGGCGTTTTTGCGGCGGGATTATTTTCTGTCCGGCCCGGCATCGTGGCGCTGGTGCGCCCTGCATCGGGAATGAGAAAAAGAGCTTTCCAGTTTCGCTCGCGGCCAAACTCGATATGGCGATAACTCAGGCAGCTGAGCCCGAGCGTCACGAACAGGAAGGGCGCCAACAGCCTGAGTGTATCGGCGAGCGAAGAACTCGACGGCGGGATCATCTGGTTCATGATGATCCCGTGCCAGGCATAGATGCTGTAGCACATGCACCCCAGCACTTGCAGCGGCCAGATCTCCAGAACCCGCCGTAGCGGATTGACGTCCGACAGTATGCTGAGCAGCATCAACGCGAACCCGGCCGAAAATCCGAAAATACCGAGAGTGCGGAGTTCGACGAAGGCTGCATGGTGCAACAAATAGACAGACCCAACAATAATCGCCGCACCTGGCAGTAGCGAACACGAATGTTTCCGATGTAGCACGGGGTTCTCTCTCCCCCTAACGTATAGATCGCAGACCATCATGCCCAGAAGAAACTGATAGCAGGATCCAAAGAGTCCATTGGTGAAGGGCCAGAAAAATCCGACGCGCTCGATCGAAATCGAGTGCCCTATGGATGCGAACGCCGCACAGGCTATTACCGTGCCGATGACGATGTTCGGCGTTCTCCATCTTCGTATGAGCATGACGAAGACCGGGAAGAGAAGGCTGAACCAGATTTCGACGCTGACCGACCAAAGCACCACATTGGACGGTGGCATGAACCCATGCGCCGAGAATATGAACAGAGTGGAAAGAAGACCTCCGAACTCTAGATACCAGTCGCGGGACCCGGACAGCTCTTTCGAATGCAAGGCAACCGTCAGCAGGACGACAATGTAGTAAAGCGGCAATAGCCGTTGAGCTCGGTGGAAATAGAATGCCGTGAAATCCCCCACGCCTGTTATGGCTCTGCGACCGGTCCTGTAGGGCAGGTATAGAACGAATCCCGATAGCACAAAAAATATATTGACGCCCAACCACGCGTCATTGATGAAAGCCGCAAAGAGCCCGTCCCCATCGATCTCGCCCGGACGCACGGGAATCCTGGCGGTATAGGGTATGAAAAGATGGTGGAGCACGACCATCGCTATAGCGATGCCGCGTAAGCCATTCAGTGCCCCGATCTTGGAGTCAACGAAGCCGGCTTTCGATGGCAGCTGCATCCGCAATCCTCCGCAGAACCCGGCTTTTGCCATTGCCGAGCATTGTCTTAGTAAACCTCAGGGCCCGTAGGCCGCGAAATACCTGCGAGCACGCGGCGGCCCTTGTCTACACGGCAGCCATGGTTCACCCGCTGAGTCGAGGATGGCGTCCGGCGGAGGCGCGGCTGCGGGCCAATACGTGCATTGCAATGCCGTGAAGAATGGGGCGCAAGGTCTCGCGGTAGACCGCAAAAATTGCAAACGCGAGCAGCGCAACCCAGCATGGGGATCTTAACCCCAAGCGCCGCGCATAGCGTTGGTAATATTTGCCGAAAAAATAGCGCGTGTAAAAGATCGACCAGTACAGCCGCCTGATCGGGCGAGTTCGCTGGCCTCCCGTGCGAACCTCGGACAGCGGCAAGTGAAAACTATGGCAATCATTTGTTACGTAGATATCGAACCCATGTACGAATAAATTCATCTGAAAATCGGTCTCTTCACGATAGCCATTCCCTCTGGCGTAGTAGCTATCGAATGGAAATTGCTGCAGCAGACTCTTCTTCGTCAGGACTATTGCGTTGGTAATGGGAATTGAAATATCGCCCGCAAATTTTGCGCCATTCACATATTCACAGATCACCGGCCGAAATGTTTTCGAGGTACCTATACCTGAACCAAACCGCTGTCGTGCATTCGCCGTGCTCTCGCCGGGCGTGAGGTAGATGCGGCGGCCGGAAACGGCGCCCGCGTTCAGCGTCTGCAGCTTCTGCAACAGAATTGTCGCGTACCCAGCCTCGAGATATTCATCGTCGTCGCAAAATAAAATGAATTTATTGTTGCTGACGGCGACGCCGACATTGCGCGACTGCGACGCACCCAGGCGGGTTTTATTGCGCAGCATGCGACACACTTTGTCGGGAAACCGACCAGCAATCTCCGCGATTACCGCAGGTGTTTCGTCGTCGCCCGCATCGCTTACGAAAATCAGTTCGCTGACGCTATCCTGGGCAAAGTAGCTCGGCGCCACCAGACGCAAAGTGTGCGCACGGTTGCGCGTAGGTACGATCAGTGTGATCAAACCTCGAATGCCAAGGCCTGCTCGAGCTTACCCCGCACATGCGTTAGCGGCAGGGTCTCGGCAAAGCCAGTCTTGGGCGCATGGCGCGACGGATGGCCGGACATTATCCAAAATATGCCGTCCGGATGATGCTTGGCTGTAGTTACGGTTTCCATTTGCAGGAAATATTCATGAAAAGGCATCGACGCGCCCGCGGCA
>WNFR01003373.1_pt1 | contig 16546 bp, 13 predicted proteins | sample 5400221 | NCBI WGS metagenome assembly WNFR01 (sample SAMN13153357, study PRJNA577476) | soil metagenome | isolation source: 40 cm soil under Madrone tree | place: USA:California | collected 2016-06-14 | reverse complement strand
TCGGCATCGCCGAAGAGCACGCCACGCTTTTTGCCTGTGGGTTGGCGACGCAAGGGATGACGCCGTTTCTTACGATCTATTCCACGTTTTTCCAGCGCGCCTACGACATGGCGATTCACGACATCGCCATCCAAAAATTGAACGTCAGACTCTGCATGGACCGTGCCGGATTAAGCGGCGACGACGGCCCGACGCATCACGGCTTGTTCGACATCGGTTACCTGCGACACGTGCCGAACTGGGTGCACATGCAGCCGAAGGACGAGGATGAGTTTGTCGACATGCTCTGGACAATGGCCCACTATAATTCCGGTCCAATCGCCGTTCGTTATCCGCGCGGCTCCGGTCCGGGTGTGAAAATCAAACCGGAACCCAAACTTCTGGAGATCGGTAAGGCCGAAGTCGTGCAACACGGGCGCGATGTGGCGATCTTCGGCCTCGGCAACATGTTTGAAGTTGCCGAAGAAGCGGCGCGCAAGCTGGAAGAAAAAGGAATTTCCGTTGCGCTCGTCAATCCGCGTTGGATAAAGCCGATGGACACCGGCACCCTCGAATTTTTCGCGCGCAGCGTGGAAGTGGTCTGCACGATCGAAGATCATGTTTTGCACAACGGTTTTGGCTGCGCCGTCATGGAACATCTGCACTCGCAAATGATCAATACGCCAGTCGTGCGCATCGGCTGGCCCGATCAATTTATCGAGCACGGCGCAGTCCCAATCCTTCGCAAGAAACACGGCATCACAGCCGATGCATTGGTCGAAAAAGTTGTACCGCTCCTCCGCAAAAAATCCACGCTCAGGCCATCCGTAGCCTAATGAAAGCGAAGGGCGCCTTCGTTTTCCGAAAGCGCCCTTCATATTTTTCGATGGCGGTAAGCCGAATTCTGTCCGGCTGATTTCTCAGCCGGGATGATCATTTATCTCATCCAGTTCCGATTTCACGGAACCAAACGCCCGACGCGCCTGCACGCATCATGATGCGACGATACCCGAGGATTTTTAACGGGCCGGCTACCCTTCCTCTGTTTTGTCTTGCACCGCATGGGGTTTTTCGTGCCTCGCGAATTGCTTCGCGAGCGGTGAGCTCTTACCTCGCCTTTTCACCCTTGCCTGCACTTTTCTCAAAGAACCGGCGGTGTCTTTTCTGTGACACTTTCCGTCACCGCAATTTTCAACCGCGGCGCCCGCGTATTTTACGCGGCATGCTGCCGTATGGTGTTCGGACTTTCCTCTAGCAAGCCTTGCGGCTCACCAGCGATCATCTGCCATCGGCTGGTAATTTAGCACAACTTGGAAAGCAGGAAATCAGGAAGAGTCGGTAACCGGAGCGATTGCCTTCAATTAAAACGGTGACGGAACCGCGATCAGGAAAATCGTGATCATCACTAGTGCGATGAGCAGTCTGCCGATCATTGCGCCGAGATTTCCAATCAAACTTCCCCAACCAGCGCGACCGGCGTCGATCATTCGTTTGCCGGCGATGAATTCGCCGGCGACCGCTCCGATCACCGGCCCTGCAAACAGGCCGACGACTCCGAACAAAAGGCCGATTAGCGCGCCCAGGATTGCTCCGAAGGCGCCCCACCTTGTCGCGCCAAAATATTTTGTGCCAAAGTAGCTCCCGACGAAATCGAAGACGTACGAAATGAGTGTGAGCAACACAAGAATGATCATCGTCTTCCAGCCGACGCTCTTCTCCGCGCCGACCATGACGCGATGGATGATTGCGGCGGCGAGAATAATAGTTGTGCCGGGAAGAGCTGGAACGACCGTGCCGATCAGACCGACGGCGAAGAGGACGATCGCGAAGAACCACCAGAAGAGTTCCATGGGAATCGCAGAACCGTAATTCGTGAACCGTGAATCGCGAACTTTGGCGCGTGGGTTAGACCATGTAACCGTTCACGATTTACCAAATCTCGATTGTTCGTCTTTGACCCGTCCAATGCCAACCCTATACTGAAATTTGCAGATCAAATGTCAACTTTCGGAGGATCAATCATGCCACTTGCCATTGGAACTAAGGCGCCAGACTTCACTTTATCCACGAAGACCGCCGATGGGCCGAAACAAAACACACTCAGCGACAATTTTGGAAAGAAAAACACATTACTGCTTTTCTTCCCGATGGCGTTCACCGGCACCTGCACCACGGAAATGTGCGAAGTCAGTCAGGGTATGAACGCTTACACGAATTTGAACGCAACCGTTTACGGGATCAGTGGCGACAATCCATTCGCCCAGGAGGCGTGGGCGCAGAAGGAAAAGATCACGGTGCCGCTGCTGAGTGATTACGAGCACAAAGTCGTGAAGGCGTATGGTGTCATGTACGACTCGTTTCTGGCGCAAATGAACCTCGGGATGGGCGGTGTGCCAAAACGATCTGCATTCGTCATCGATAGGGACGGCGTAATCCAGTACGCGGAGAGCCACGACGACGCCAGGCAACTGCCTGATTTCGACAAGATTAAAGCTAAACTCATGGAATTGAAGTGAACCTTTGTCATTCCGAGCGGAGTCGAGGAATCTCTGGATATTTTCTGGACAGGGCAGCGAGAGATGTCTCGACTTCGCGCGACACGACAACCACGGAATGAACGACGAATTCAAAACCCTGAGGAAATTCGACGCTGGCAAGAGTCGCGAAGGTTTCCTTTATTCGTTGCCGACGCTGGAGGAACAAGGCATCGGGAAAATTTCGCGGTTGCCGGTGAGTATCCGAATTGTGCTCGAATCGGTGCTGCGCAATTGCGACGGCAACAAAGTCCGGCGTAAGGACGTCGAGACGCTGGCCAACTGGGACGCAAAATCACCGGCGAACGAGGAAATCCCATTCGTTGTCGCGCGCATCGTTCTCCAGGATTTCACCGGTGTGCCGCTGATTGTTGATCTTGCCGCGATGCGCAGCGCAGTGCAACGCCTCGGTCGCGATCCGAAAATCATCGAGCCACTGGTGCCTGTCGATTTGGTGGTCGATCACTCTGTGCAGGTAGATTTCTTTGGTTCAGCGCGAGCGCTGAAATTAAACCTGGACATGGAGTTCAAGCGCAACCGGGAGCGTTACCAGTTTCTCAAGTGGGGACAGCAGGCATTCAAAACTTTCCAGCTCATCCCGCCTGGGATCGGCATCGTTCACCAGGTGAATCTCGAATATCTCGCGAAAGGGGTTCTCTCCTCTCAAGCCTCAACTCCCAGCTCTCAACTCTTCTTTCCTGACACACTGGTCGGCACTGATTCGCACACGACAATGATCAACGGTCTTGGAGTGGTTGGCTGGGGCGTCGGTGGAATCGAAGCGGAAGCCGGGATGCTTGGGCAGCCGGTTTACTTCTTGACGCCGGAAGTGGTGGGCGTCCACATGAGCGGCCAGTTACGCGAAGGCGTTACCGCGACCGATCTCGTCCTGCACATCACACAACTGCTGCGCGCGCAAAAGGTCGTCGGCAAATTTGTCGAGTTTTATGGCGAAGGCGCGGCGTCGCTGCCGGTGCCTGATCGCGCCACGATTGGAAACATGTCGCCGGAGTACGGTGCGACGATGGGATATTTTCCAATTGATCAGGAGTCGGTGGATTACTTACGGGCTACGGGACGCAGCGAGGAACAATGTCTGGCGTTCGAAAATTATTTTAGAACCCAAAAAATGTTCGGCATGCCGCTTAGGGGCGAAATCGATTACAGCGTCGATTTGGATCTGGATTTGGCAGACGTGCAGCCGAGTGTCGCCGGACCGAAAAGACCGCAGGACCGGATCAATTTGCCCGAGCTTGGCAAGACGTTTCGCGAGTTGCTGCAGAAACCGGTGCGGGACGGCGGATACGGGAAAGAGGATGTCGATCTTCGCGAAAAACACGTTGTGGAATTGAACGGCAGCGCGCCACGCAACGGGGAGATGTTTTCAACCGACAAAAAGGAAGACCAGGGCATTAATCCGGGGGACGAACTCAACAAGATCGAGATGGTTGCGAACCGGCCAACTCCTGATCCGGGCGGCGAAATTGAGGCGGAGTCGAGGGAGGTATTTGCCCGAGGACGCACTCACATTGGCCACGGTAGCGTCCTGATCGCCGCGATCACGAGTTGCACAAACACGAGCAACCCGAGCGTAATGATTGCGGCCGGCTTACTCGCAAAAAAAGCCGTCGAGCGCGGTTTGCACGTTGATCCCGCGGTGAAGACTTCGCTGGCGCCTGGCTCGCGCGTTGTTTCCGATTACTTGGAGAAAACCGGACTCCAAAGATATCTCGATCAACTAGGATTTAATCTTGTCGGCTACGGTTGTACGACTTGCATTGGCAACTCCGGGCCGCTGCATCCGAACATTGAGAAAGCAATCCACGAATTCGATCTGGTCGCTGCCTCGGTTCTTTCGGGAAACCGAAACTTCGAAGCGCGCGTGCATCAACATATCAAAGCGAATTTTCTGATGTCGCCGCCGCTGGTTGTCGCTTTCGCCCTGGCCGGCCGAGTTCACATCGATCTTTCCCGCGATCCGCTCGGCAAGGACAAGGAGGGCAAAGAAACTTTCCTCCGCGATCTTTGGCCCACTCTCAGCGAAATCCGACACACGATGCAATCAGCCCTCGCGCCAGAAACATTTCGCAAATTTTATCGCGACTTTGCAGATCAAAATCCGAAGTGGAACGAGATTCCAGCGAGTACCGGCGACGTTTATCAGTGGGACGAGAAGAGCGATTACATTCATGAGCCGCCGTTTTTCCAAAATTTTTCCATGGAGGCCGGCCACATCGAGGAAATTCGCGGCGCACGCGCGCTTGGCATTTTTGGCGACTCGGTAACGACCGATCACATTTCGCCTGCGGGAGCAATCAAAGAGACTTCGCCAGCTGGAAAACATTTAATGTCGCGCGGAATTCAGCCGCGAGATTTTAACAGCTACGGCAGCCGACGCGGCAATGATCTTGTGATGACGCGCGGGACGTTCGCAAACGTGCGGATAAAGAATTTAATGGTGCCCGGAACGGAAGGAGGCGTGACAAAGTATTTCGCGAATGGCGAGGGCGAGCAGATGTCGATCTTCGATGCCGCAATGAAATACGCTGAGACTAAGACTCCGCTAGTGATTTTTGCGGGGCACGAGTACGGCAGCGGCTCATCGCGCGATTGGGCGGCGAAGGGAACGCGTCTGCTAGGTGTGAAGGTAGTGGTCGCCGCGAGTTTCGAACGGATTCATCGATCAAATCTTATCGGCATGGGCGTGTTACCGTTGCAGTTTCCGGAGGCAACAACACCGCAGTCGCTAGGGCTCGATGGCTCGGAAGTCTTTTCGATCACTGGATTGTCAGAAGCAATTAAGCCCGCAGAAACGATAACACTCGAAATCGAAGACAAAAATCGCCGGAAGCGCCCCATCCCAGTAAAGCTTCGTATCGATACACCGATCGAGATCGATTATTACCGGCACGGCGGGATTCTCCCGTTTGTGCTCAGGCAATTACTCGCTGGAAAATAATTGTAGGGCGTCTCGGTGAGACGCCATGCGTTCCGGGTCGGCGGCTGACACAGCCGCCCTACAGTATCCCGCGCCTTTGAATTATGATCGGCGAACCGTCAGCAATGAATGCGGAGCGGGGTGGCTGATCCAATACCTCAGCGAATTGTTGGCCGTACAGAGTTGCGACGTCTGCGTTCAATTCGAAGTCGCTTGCGTTCCAAATTTTCCATCGGGGATGCTCGACTCGATATTCGCCGCAGCCGCTGCGAAGAGAAGTGTAGCCCCAGTAATGTTCAGTGATAAATTCGGCGTGCGTTCCCGCTGGAATTGCTTGCGGCTCTCCAGTTGCCCTCATTTTAAGCGATTCCCATTTGCGGCCGCGGCGCCATGAAAATTCCACTTTCAAATTTGAATCTACATGGTCGATTTCGTGTTTCATCGGTACGGCGAGATAATTTTCCCCGTAACATGCGCGCGCTACGAGCGCGACCGCACGTCGCGGGACAAGCTCGCGGACGAAAACCACACCGCGCCGCCATGTATCCGCCGATTTTCTCCTCACATAGAAACGCAAATTCACTTCTTCGAAGTCGCGGTGCAGCGGGATGGAGAGACCGAGAAGACGCGTGTCGAGAAAGAGAAATCCGACCACGCTTAGGAAGGTCTCACCGTTTTCAAAGTCGATTTCTGTAGCAGGTGGAATTAACGGCGCGAGCAGGCGAGGATCGACGACATAATTCAGCATCGCAAGGTAACGCCAGTTAGCAGTGAGAAATGGTTGCACGTTATGATCCTACGTTCGGAGCAGTCGCTGTAGAATCAATCAGCCGTGCGAACGCGATATCGCGCAGCAAATCGTTCAGGCTCCGGAACAGGACTGAGGTCGGCACGTTGCGTGGCGAAAATCCATTCGGACCAAGTTTCGTCCTGCTTTGTTGGCGCAGGTGGAATTTTCAATTCAATGAACTGCGAGGCGGCTGGTTCGTTACCGATCGAGGCAAGAAGCGATCTGGTCTTGCTGTGTGTCAGTAACGAGACGTTTCCCGGAATGGTGATGTGTTCGGCATTTTTTGTAATCGCGCTCCAATCGATGAAAGCAAAACGACTTTGCTGATTGTCGGTGTAAAGGCTGACTTGAATGCTGTAACCATTGGGCTGGTCTGGAATTTGAAATGTTGGCGGCGCGCGAAGCTCGAATTGCAATTCGAGTTGCTTGCCATCGATCCGTGGAGGTTTGTCTGATAGCACATACGGAACCCCGACCAGCAAACCGGCGAGGCCGCAGACAATCAGAAGCGACCAACCTTGTGCAATGACGAATCCAGCAAGTCCTTGCCGACGAACCAGGACGGCTGAAATGATTCCAATGACTAAACCGGCCAGGATTCCAAGAGGCGCGCACAGAAAGACGACCGTCATGCCGCGTTGGCCCTCCATTTCGGGCACATGCGCGAGCCTCGTTAAATAATCGCCGACAAAAAATGCAAGAAGACAGCCGACGAACGCCGTGAAAAGCGCAATAAGGAGAGCTCGGAGAAAGCGCACGAAGAGTGTTGGAGCCGGTTTTGGATCGAGTAGTTCGAGCTGCGATCGGGGTCACTGCAGTAATTTTTCGAGGGACGGGCTCGGTTGTATGCCGAGCGCAGTCGCCCGGGCATAATGCTCTCTGGCCAGTTCTTTCGAGCTAGGCTGCGTCGTGATGAGAATGACCGCCAGATTAAAATGCGCATCGGCATCGTCCGGATTGTTGGCGATAGCCTGAAGGATCTCCTTTTCTGCCTCTTTCTGTCGCCCTTTCTGGCTGGCGGCGATACCCAAATAATTGTGAGCAGTAGCGCTGTTTGGATTGATCGCGACCGCCTTCGTTAGCTCCGCGATCGCGTCGTCGAATTTTGATTGCCGATATTGAACAATTCCCAGCGTGGTGCGCAGAAAGTCATTGTCGGGCGCAATATCCACGGCTTTTTTCAGCGTCGACTCCGCGGACCGCAAGTTGCCGCTGCGAACATAAACCGCACCAAGGTTGGAAAGTGCGTCAAGGTTGTTTGGGTCTGCCCCCAGAATTTGCTGATATTGCTTTTCTGCCGCCTTATAGTTCCCCTGCTGAACGTTCTTGCGGGCCGCGCGGACGAGAGCCTGGATTTTCGGTGGTGCATCGGTTTTGGACGGATCCGGCCTATTGATTTTCCCGTCCCTTTCGCCGCCCGAACTTGCGTTTGGCACCGCTTTTGTAGTGCTGATCGAATTCAGGTCCGCTTTTTTTTCAAACACAAAGCTCGCTTTAAATAAGCCGGCCCGCTGATCTGAAACTGAAATTACGGGCTGGCGCAGCAAAGAGAGCTCTTCACTGCTAAGTTTTGTAACCGGCTGCGCCAGGAATTCGATCTGCCTGTTCAGCGTCTCTGATCTGATTCTTAATCTACCCAGCTCCGCCAACACCAGGTTCCTTGTCTCGTCCCGACGCGCTTCTTCCTGGCGCTCGCGCACGACAATGTTTCGCAGGAGTTCGTTTTCTTTCGCGAGCTGGGCGGACTCCTCGCTGTTTGCGCCAGCCAGCTTCGCGGCCTGAAGCTGCGTGCTTGCGTCGTCTAACTGAACGTCAAGCTCGGCAGCTCTCGCTATCAAATAATCATTTCTTTTCTGAGCCTCGGACAGCTGCTTTTGCAGTTCTGCCAGTTGCTGATTCATCTCGGCAAATTTCCCAGCGTTCGTCGGGCCGCTCTCGCTCAGAGTTCGGACCTTTTCCTCCGCCTTTGCCAGTTTCTGTTGTAAAGCGTCCTTCTCGGCCACGAGCAACCGCACACCCTGTTCGGTTTCCTTCGCGACTTGCAATTGCGCGAGCGCTTCATCGCGCTGGTGCTCAAGCGCGGCGATTTGCTTGTTTATGTCGGCGAATTTCGCCTGAGCATCGTCCCTTTGCTTTTCTGCTGTCAGACGCGACTCATCGGCGGCGGCAAGTGCATCTTTCAAATGGGCAACCTCGGCGCGCAACTGCTGTTGCTCGCTAATGCTGCTCTCCTGCGATTCCCGGGACGCTCTTAACGATTCCTGAGCTTTTACAAGTTCGTCACGCGTCTGGTGTTCTGATTTCCTCGCTTTTTCGAGGTCGTCTTCTGCTCTCTTAAGTTTGGAATTTGTTTCGTTGAGGCTTGTGTTGACGGTTTCCTTTTCTTTTCGCGCGGTTTCGAGCTCAGTGCGCGCTTTGCCGAGTGCCACTTGCAATTGATCGACGTTGTCGTGCAGTTTTTTTGTCGCCCCTTTGGTCGCAGCATCGCTCGACGTCTGGGCGATAGTTTCGCCCAATTGCGGGGCCACTACTTCGGGCCCTGGCTCGGACCATGCGTTACTCTCAGGCAGTGCGGGGACAACTTCGGGCAAAGGACTTGAGCTGGCGCTTAACGCATTTTGCCTCGTTGTCCTCTCCTGAATTCGCAAGATCCCTTCGCTGATTTTACGGCCGCGATATTCCACGATTGCTGGCTGCCACTCGGAATGTGATCTGCGCAATGTCTCGATCAGGCTTCCAGCGAATCGATATTTAGCCAAAGCCGTCTTAAATCGGTTTTCACGTTCAAGCTTTTCGCCCTGTTGCGCGGACAGATACGCTTTCAGAAAAATTTCGCTCGGATCGTCTCCCTGCGCTATGACGGCGGCAGCCCGCAGGAAAAAGAGCAGCACGATCAAACCCGCACCGGCTCGCTTTATGCTGTAGCGAAGCGCCATCGTAAGCCGACTGCGGGCAGACTTTTGTTCCACCGGCGGCGAGAATTACTGGAGAGACCGAGGAAAGTCGAGTCATTTGTTTGCAAAAAGAGATTCGAATTTTAAAATCTTGTTTCCGTGCGAGTGATGGTGGCCGTAGCTCAATGGTAGAGCCCCAGATTGTGGTTCTGGTTGTTGCGGGTTCGAGTCCCGTCGGCCACCCGGCTTCGCAAATTCCAAATCCCAAATCCCAGGCTCCAAACTCGCTACTTTGACCTTTGGGATTTGGAAGTTGGGATTTGGGATTTGCAAAGTTGTGCCTGTAGCTCAACCGGATAGAGCTTCTGACTTCGGATCAGAAGGTTGGGGGTTCGAATCCCTCCAGGCACGCTTTATATAAGCCTCGCAAAACAAGTGGCTTATACGATCAACCGCCTAAAACCTATCAATCGCTTGAATTTTTGCTTGGACACTTCTTGGACACTTTTGGTATTCTGACTCCATGAAAAACGGCCAAGCCGAGGAGTCACGCGGGTCCCGAGGCAGCATTGTCCAGTGTCCGAAATGTTTCTCATACAGAGCCGAGCTCCTCCGCACCAAAGAGGGAGTAAGAGCGTGCTGCTTGGCCTGCGACACCGTGTATACAGTCAAATTTCGTCACGTTGATCGCGCCCAGATTGAACCGGCACCGGCCTGCGCTCCCGCCGAGCTGGGACCTGTTAGCCAATACTTGGCGTCAGCGGGGCGCTAATCAGAGCACATCACAAGGCTGCAAAACTCGCCCGGAAATTCGGCGAGGAGTTCGAGCGCAAGTGGTTTTTAGAAACGCCGTGGTTGAAGTCGTTTGATTCCGTCCATCGCGCGCGCGCGCGTTATGCCCTCGAATGGCGTCCGCGATTTCTTGCGCTGCTCTCGCTGTCCCGGTCCACGCCGTTAGCGGCTCGTGGCGCGAAGGTATCGCCGCAGGTGGTTTGGTATCACAGGCGAAACGATCCGGATTTCGAGAAACAATGCACAGCGGCCGAGGAACACGCGACCCAGTTGATCCACGACGCTTGTTTCAAGAGCGTAGTCGAGGGCGATCTTGAGCCGATCTATTGGCAAGGCATCCAAGTCGGCCATGTGCGGAAGTTCGATTCACGGTTGCGAGTCGAGTTCCTGCGCGCCTATATGCCTGAACGCTTCAAGAGCCCTGGAACGAACGTGAACATTGGCACTCGCGGCGATGTGTTCGTGTTGACCGAGGAACAACGCCACGAACTCATGCGAATCAACAGGGAATGGCTGTTGACTGCGCCAATCGAGGAGAACAGCGAAGCGCGCAGCGCGACGCCTGAACCGCAGCAACTTACCAATGGCGAATAGGCTCGCGTCGGCACGCGCACCAGCCAGCCCCGCGCCAGCCCGGCTGCGGCTCGCCAGGGAATGCTTAGCCTTAGGCGATTAGAGCGAGCACCCCAAAGCCGGCCCGCGCCTGGTGGGTTATATATGATTGGGCGCTCCGATTGCGCACCAACTTTTGCGGGTCAAAAGTTGGGTTTATCGACCGGGCATAGGCGATGTCGGTTCAAAATATCCCGACGCGCTGACCCGCACTTGATCAGTCGGAACTCCGCTTGGAATAGTGAAGTTGATGTCTATCGATTCGCCTTTCTTCAGGACAACGTAGCGACCATCCTTATGAGCAAGCCTCTCATCGGTCGGCGGGATTGTAACGTTCTCCCCTGTGACGGACCTCGCATGCACAATGAACTCGTCGATGTACGAAATTTCCGCCTCCTCCTCACTGACTCTGAGCACTCCATCGAAACCATGAACGGTCAGTTCTCCGATTCCCTCCAGAGCCTTCGATTTATGTCCCCTAAGGATACTTCCTTGCCTGAGCCATTTGTCATCCGCATCGCTGCGGCAATAAACGAATGGACATGAGCCTATCTCGAGCCCGCTGAAATAGGAGACATAGGCGGGATTGAAAGGCTCGATCGCATACGGCGCGCCGTTAACATCAAGGGCATCAAGAGCAATCGAAGGTCCGTAAACAAATTCGGTGGCTTTCGCAATTCGCGGGGGCTCGCGCTGAAGGCCTTCGATGAATTTCTGCTTTGGCATGCTCCCTAGCGATCTCTGTTTAGCATTCATTTTATAGACTATCGCGATCGTCTGAATCTGCTTATCGGCGCTTAACCCTTCCGCGCATTTGTGAGAGCGTAGAAGTCCCTCTTTTTGTCTCTGGTTTTCATCGAGATCCGTTAAGTCGTTGTAATAAAAACTTAGCGTAAGATCCAGTGGCACGGCCAGTTTTTCACCGGGCCTCAGCACACGTGGGCTGTACCAGCCTTCGGACTTGGAATTAAGTCCAGCAAAGAGCTTCGCATTTTCCTGCGCGGTGCGCACCAAAGGCTGTCCGGCGGCTGGCGCGGCCACACGGAAATGAAATTCCCCAACCTCGACTGACTTGTCCGTGATGTTTTCAAGCACGACGACGCCTAATTGGAGCTTCGGCATCTGGACCTGCACAGTGGGACTCTCCCCGCCACAGCTTTCGCCGCCCACCGACAGGTGCAGAAAATTTGACGGCATTCCGTTACGCGAAATATATTCAACAAAGCGAATTTCGGGATCATCGCCTGATTGGGTGCGTCGCAGAGCATCAAAATCGGCTCTAGTCGCGCACTTACTCAATTGCATCATCTCGACCGGAATTTCCAAGCGCGTGCCGTCGCGGGTCAGGGGGCCTTGATTTTCAACAAAACTTTCCGCCAACTCAATCGACCATGATCCATTCGCAAAAAAAGTCGCTGGCAGCTTTGCCGAATCAAACATTCTGTAGGTAGAGCTGTACTGCCCACCCGCTGCCGCAAGCACGCGACCATTCGTCAATCGCTTCAGTTGCTCCTTCTCGATCTTTTGCAATGCGGCCTGACGTTGCTCCACTTGGACATCCAGCATTCCGGAGTAGTCATAGTCGGAATCCAATCTCGAGCGATCATTTTCCTCCATGCGCTCCGAAAACTTGTCCATCAAAGCGATGAGTTCGCGGAAAGCAGGCGTGTCGACGAGAAAAATATTTCCACCAAGTTTTGCTTCCAGCTCCGTGGGGAGTTTTTTGTCGCGAACAAGAATGTCGACCGCGTGGCCTTTAAGGACAAAGAACATTCGCTTAATTGGGGGCACGCTCACAGATAAAACGATTCGCACGTCCTCGACGGAACCCCTCGATAAATCCACCGGTACTTTGCCGTGTACGCCCTCACAAACTGCTTCGAGATCAGCGTGGCCTCGCGCGACTTTGCGGCGATCGACGGCTGCGAATTTGAATCGCCCGGCCGGCGCGTCAGAAGAAAGAATGGCGCCATCGGCCAGCTTCAGAGTTACGAGTGCCGTTTCGACCGGTGTTCCGCGCAATTTATCGATTACGATACCCTCGATGTCGACCCTGTATTTCTTCTCATACGCAGCCCTCGCAAGCACGGCCACATTGATAAACGCAACGATCCACAATCCAACGCACACGACTTTCGCGTAACGCCCCACAACGAGTGTTCGCTTCATGGCACCCACGAACCAGTTCTCGCCTTTTTTCGCTGTCGCCGGGCTAAGGAATGCATTCAACAGCGTGATGCTGATCGCTACCAGACCAGAGACAGCTGCGAATTTGGCGCTCCCAATGAGAAAAGAAAAAGACGCAACGCAGGCGATAAGTCCGAGGACAATGAACACCTGCCACCGGCGAGATGTGGACGCATCTGCCATGCTAGTTGGCATAGCACCTAAGGATCATGCGTCTCAAGAAAATTCGCGAACCGTGAATCGAACGTGGGACATTCCGCTTCCCAATGCCGAACGATTCGGCACAATTCGTCCATGACTCCGCTTTTTTTGGGCTCTCCCCAGGGAAGCAGACGGATTAGGCGGAATAATTCCGTAAAATATTGCGGAAAAATTCCATCTATATCTAGTTAGATGGTGAGGCCGTACTGAATCGTGCATTTCTTCAGACCATTCAGATAGATGAAGCCGAGAAGTCGCCGCAGCTTCTTGAAAGCGTCTGCAGTCTTCGGTTGCGGACTTGGAGCCGGAGGTTTGTCGTCGCCTTCTATCGCTGGTGCAGTGGGAGGTGTAGTCAACGAAGGATTGAACATCATCGGCCCGCGCAAAGGTTTCTCACCGCAGATTGGCACACTGGTTTCAATGTTGACCTGGATGCGCGACACGATTCTGCAGCCAGTACAAGGGCTCACCGTAACGCAGCTCGACTATTTGCATGACCCGAAGGCAAACTCGATCGGCGCCTTGCTCCTCCATCTGGCGGCAATCGAGCGTCTTTACCAACTACACACCTTTGAAGGGAGAAAATGGGACGATTGGGATGAGATGACGGTGAAAGAGTGGGGCGTTCCGGCCGGTTTGGGCAACGCGGCACGGCAAACGATCCGCGGCCATGACCTGGCCTATTACCTCAATCGCCTGCGTGAAGGACGCGAGCACACGCTCGCGGAATTGCGGAAACGGGACGACACATGGTTAATGCAGATTGATAATTACTGGCTTTCGGGACCGACGAACAATTATTGCAAGTGGTTCCACGTGTGCGAACACGAATCAAATCACAATGGACAGATCAAGTGGATCAAGGGCCGGCTGCCCGACGCATCGAAATCCCAAACCAGCTAATTTGGACGCAACGTCGAAGACTAGAGTCACTCCCACACCGATGAAGAAGGCATTCCACACTAACCATCTAACCAGTCGATGAAGCCATCGGCCCCAGCACAAGGCGGCCTCGGCGTGTTTGCGACGCCGCCCTGCCGTGGCTTATCTCTTTCTAGTTAGACCTAAAATGGGTTGTCGACATGCCAACAGTAACCTTTCATGTCACCAATGCGGTAACAGCGATAGCGCAGGCAGTGATATTGTTTTATGTCTTGGCTGCGTATAAGCGAACGCGAGAGTGGGGCTTTGGCGTAATTGCGCTGGCGACCGTCATATACTTCTGGAACGTGGCTTTTCACTATCTCATTCAGTTCAGAGTGGTCGTCCCAGAAGCACTCTGGTCGAAACGGGAGTCTGATGTGGTTTATGCCCTGGATGCGGCAGTCTATATTATCGGAACCGGCCTCGACGTCCTTGGTATCGCAAGATTGTGCAAGGTCTTTCGCACCGCGCCACGTGCATGATCCGCACACGGTCTAACCAGCCGCTCGAAGCCAACCGGCTGGCCGTTGCAAATCGCTGATTCCAATTCCACAAACGCCGTCAGCTTGTCATCCGCCCGCACAACGAACCGCTTTCCGTCGCGGCGAATTGATCGCAAGACGGGAGGGAGCTCTTGAAGCCAACGCAGCTCGCTTACGAAGTCCGACCGCGCTTCGGTTACTCCACCGTGATGTTGAATGTGGTGTCGATGGTGAAGTCGAATTCGTCGAATGTGCCGCCAACATGGATCGTATGGCTTCCGGGGCTGAGCGGTGCCAGCATCAGATAGACCCCGGCATCGACGGCGAGTGACGTCGTGCCGGCGGGCGCGCCGAGTACATTGTCCGCCGGCAGGGGGCCGAACTCAAACAGGGGCGACTCCACGCGATAGGCGGCCAAGTCTTGCACGGGCACGCCGTCAATCACGGCAATCAGCCCTGACGTGTGATCGATGTGACCATTCGCACAGGCTCGCATTTCGGCTTCGTCATCCCCGTGGAACGGGTCCGGCTCGAGGACCGAGCACTCCAAGTTGAGAACCGGGACGAAGAGTGACGCCCCGGGGCGAATCGTCACATCGATGGTAACTCCGCCTGCCGCGGCCGCGAGGAAGACTACTTTTTTTTCTCCTTCAAAGGCTCCTCCGCTAATTAACGGGTGATAACCATCCACGACTGGAATGGAGAAGATGGTTTTCCACCACTGTGCTCCCCACTCGCCATAACTTTGGCCGCGATACGTGCTGCCGGGTGGAACGATGCCCGGGTTGGGATTACGCCCGGTGCCTTGAGCGGGCGACGCTGCCACGAGCAGGGCCAGGACGGTTGCTGTCAGTGCCGACTTTAAGTTTTGAGGTTTCATGTTTATTTTTCTTTCTTTGGTTTGCCCCCCGGTGGGTTGACCCTTGGCAGCTGGTCTTGAAAAAGGGGAAGAAAGCTCCGGGAGAAAGGCTTTCTGCCTTGACCCCCGTTCCAGACGACACAGAGTTAATAAGAAATCCTGACAGCTGCAATAGGACTAAGGTCCTATAGACGGAATGGCCGCCCGCGCATCTCTTTGCCGTTCTGTTGCCGCACGCACAACGAAACGCTTTCCGTCGCCGCGATGTGCGTCTGCAATCCAGATCGTTCGCCCGTTGGAATCAATGGCGGAGACCCAGCCCAAACTCCAACCGCGTTTCTTGATGTTACGCGCAATGATTTCCCAGTAATTCATCCCAGGTTCAAGTTGACGATGAATCGCCGCCTGTAGTTCCAAAAATGCAGTGAGCCTTTCCTCGGCGTGCACAATGAAGCGCCCGGCGTCCTCGCGCTCTGCGGCCACAACCCAAAATTGTCGTCCCTCGTGATCCGTACTTGAGATACAGCCGCAATTCCATCCAGCTTTCCTGAGATTATCCCTAACAGTTTCCCAGTGCCGTTTCACGCGGCGGATTCTGCCCTTTTCGTACTCAACGCGGCAATGACAAAATGATATGAACGGTCGCGATGACGAGCCCGCAACACCTTTGCGAAGTCCGCCCGCGCAAAGGCAAACGCGGCGTTGATGTAATTTCCGCTGCGCTGCCCTTCGGTCGGCTGTGGTAACGCCGAGCCAAACGCAGTTGGCAACGCCGTTGCCCAACGAAACCAGATAACACGCAAACTGGCCAGATCGAAATTCGCTAACTGGATATTGTGCTTTTGCCACATCCGCCTTTTAGCAATGGGGCGATTCAATTAAGGAGGCAATAAGCACCATGAAACCAAAAAAGATATTTATCAGCATTCTGGCAGTTCTGTTCGTGTTCCCATTGATGGGGACGTTCGCTCAGCGAGCGGCGAACTCAGGCTCTATTGAAGTGATCACGACTTTTGATTATCCCGGGACCGGAAATCAGACCCTCCCGCAAAAGATTAACGAAAGAGGAGACATCGTTGGCGAGTTCATCGATTCCAACGGAGTGACGAGCGGTTTTGTCCGGTTCAGCGATGGTAGCTTTAGCGCGCCGATCGTCGAACCTAACGATACCGTGGGTTTTACCGAAGGACGAGGCATCAATAACTCACGCACAGTCGCCGGTGACTACGCCACCAGCGATGGTAACCTTCACGGGTTTTTCCTGTCGGGCGGCACCTTCACAGAATACGATGTTCCCGGGGCGGTCTTCACGGCTGTGCTTGGGATAAACAATCCCGCCGACTTTGCCGGCACG
>WNFR01008505.1_pt1 | contig 16549 bp, 12 predicted proteins | sample 5400221 | NCBI WGS metagenome assembly WNFR01 (sample SAMN13153357, study PRJNA577476) | soil metagenome | isolation source: 40 cm soil under Madrone tree | place: USA:California | collected 2016-06-14 | reverse complement strand
AAGCCACGAGAGTGGACTGCTAAATTAATAAGGCGCTGCAATCCAAAAACCACAGCGCCTTACTACTTTCTGGCGAGTCGTGTGCCCAAAACTCCCGAAGCTAGATCGGCAGGGCGGCAGGTCTTACTACCCTTACCTTGGGAGTCACTCGTGGCAGCTGAATATCAATAGATGGGATTGTCGGGAGTTCAATTCGCGGAATCATGATGTCCATTTCCGGAATTGACGGTAATTCTATCCGCGGGATGACGATGCGCCGGCCAATCTGAGGCCGTGCCCCCGGCGTTCCAAAAGGAAACTCGCCTTCCTTTGGAGTCACCCGGATTGTCTGTTGAGACTTGTTCCGGATGATAGTAAGAGTCACGTCGCCGTCTTTCTTGTTATTGATTGCCCGCGAAATGTCCCCTGTGGTTTCCACTTTGTCGCCGTCAATTGCGGTAATCACATCGCCGGCCTTGATGCCTGCTTTGGCTGCAGGACTATCAGCCGAAACCGAAGTCACGAGTACACCCCTGCCATCTGTGATTCCAAAATACTCGGCAAGTTGTTTTGTTAATTCCACAGTGCTGACGCCAATACGACGGCTGTTGCCGAGAGCAAAAACCATGTCCTTATCTTTGTTTGCCAAAGGCCCTTCCCATTTCCAGGCCTGCGGACTTTCGTTCATGAGATTCTGCACGTTACTCATATTCTCACGTTTGCCAATTGTCGCCGTCAGCTCCTGCTCTGAACCTCCTCTACTAATCGCGACTCGGACGGTTTGATCGGGTGCGATCTCGGAGACCAAACGGTTGAGCTTGCGAACGCTGGTTACATTCTCGCCATCGACGCGCAGAATCACGTCGTCTTTTCTAAGCCCTGCTTTCTCGGCAGGACTGTTTTTGACGATTTCCGTAACCCCAACTCCGCGCACCTGATTCAAACTATATCGTCCCATATTCTCTTTACTGATGTCTTCGGCATGGACGCCTAGAAAACCGCCACCGTCCACCAAGAGTGAAAAAGCCTGACCAAAGGGCTCCGCCGGAAAAGGAGGCGCCGGCGCTGGCGTAGTGCTTTGCTGAGCGAGTGCAATGCCCGTGGTCAGAATTGTAGCGGCCAGGAGACTGAGAACGTATTTCGTTGTCATACGAAAATTCCTCCGGAAGATTTTAGGCCTTACACGCCGCCGCTCTCGTTGGGTTCCAAAAGATTCGGTAGACCCAGTACGACGTCAGAATTTTGGAGCGACCGACCAGAATTCTGTAGTCGCTGAATTTCATCGTCAGCAAATTAATAGTTCAACTTCCGTAACCTCTAAGTGAGGAATGTGGACCGACCTGACTCAAGCTTGAATGGCACTAAGCAACAAGTTAGTCCATTCAATCTGTTAACCTCTCAGGTCAGGAAGGTGGACGGCGTCCCCGCCTCAAAACTGAAAGTCACTCAATATTCAAACCAGCAACCCAACTTGAGTCATCTCTCAGGTCAGGAAGGTGGACCCTGTCCCCGCTCCGAGCTTGAATGGCATTCAAACTTGAGGCGGGGACAGGGTCCACCTTCCTGACCTGAGAGGTTGTTGGCGTTGTGTCATTGTTTGAATATTGAATGGCTTTCAAAACTTGAGGCGGGGACAGGGTCCGCCTTCCCGACCTGTGAGGTTATCAGGTTGAGTGATTCGGTTTGATGGTGAGTGGCGTTCAAACCTCAAGCGTTGCGATACAGCACGCGCGACGTTGACGCTCAACCAAGTCAATCAGCTGAGATCTTCTTATAGACTTCCCTGGCTCCGCTCAGCTCCAGAGCGATCTTTCCTTCCGAATGGGCCAGGTCAAGATGAGCCACCGCTTCGGAAACAGCGAGAAAGCGATGAACGTCGTTGGCTTTGGGAAACATTGCACGCGAGACGTCCCAGGCTGTTGCGCCATCCTTTGAGATAATGCTAATCACCTGAGCCTGGCGTTCCCGGATATTCCGTGTGGGTGCGAAGGCTCGCAGGCGTGCGAGGCTTACCAGATATTCGGCGAGCGAGGGAAAACGTTTTGAGGAATCAATCGGGTCGGGTGAGAGAACTGGATTGGGCGTAATACGCTTAAGCACACAGTCACCCGCAATCACGGTGCGATCAGCTTCGCGTATGAAGGAACAGGAGCCGGGTGTGTGTCCTGGCGTATGAATAATTCGCAATGAGCCCGACTCGAATTCTAGTTCGGCTTCATCCCAAAGCGGGCTGTATTCATGATCGGCAAAGGAGTCGGCATAAACCCGAACGCCTTCATACATGCGCCGCATCGTCTCAATCTCGTCTTCGGGAACTCCGGCGCGCACCAGCAACCCGCGGTGCTCGGCATATTCAAGACGGCTGTGGCGGTGCCCGGTTTCCCATTCATGAACAAACACTTCTGCATTCTTCGCTTCGTCTCGCAACGAGCGGGCCAGACCACAGTGGTCCTCATGAGCGTGCGTGAGCACGATCCGACGTAGGTCGGAAACAAGAAAATCTGCGGCACGCAAACCGGCGCGTAACGCGTCGATAGCTTCTTTCGTCTTGGGACCCGTATCTATGATGGTCAACGGATCTTCGGCGATCAGGTAGACGTTGACCGGACCGATGTAGAAGGGTGTCGGGAGTGAGATTGGAATAATGCGCATTGGTTCTTTGTTTGGATCTGAGATCCGAGATTTGAGATCTCAAACAATCTCAGATCTCAAAAGTCACCACTTCTGACACTCATTTACTGGCCTCGCTTCCGAATCTCTTCCAACTCTTTTAGAAACTCCTCACGCTCGCGAGCTTGCTGGGCTGCTCGTCTGCTCTTATCCGTCAAATACCGTTGACCCTTGATCTCCGTATTCTGCAAGGATTCGCACCATGCTCGGAGTTGGCGTGAGATGCTCTTGATCGGGATCTCAGATCTAAGATCTCAGATCTGAGATCCTGAAATCTCTGAAGACGCTCGGTCAAACACAATACCGAACGAGTTTCTCCTGCCGATCCTTTGGAAATGTAGAGAAATGTTAACGTCTCCTGCGTCGTCCCTCGCTCAAAGCCCTCCGCAATGTTATTAGAAACTGAGACGCCCGCACGTTCCAACTGATCCTTGAGACTATAGTAGCCTTTGAATTGAGGAAGTGCCGTCAGTTCAAATATCCGCACTGTGCCAACTCAATTGCATCTTGCCAGACGGGTAGTTCTTCGAAACGGTTGTACTTCATGGTGAGGTAATAGCCTCCATGGTGGGAATGGATAAAGCCAAAAGTAAATGAAATCCCCTAATACACGTACTTATTCGCCGCGATCATCTCATCAGCAATCCGCTGCCGGGCCGCGATAGTGTTCATCGGCTGGAGCTTCGTAAAGCGGCGCAACGCGGCCAAAAGCGTGCGCAACTCGTCGCCTTCTGACATCCCGGCGAGCGTATTCTTTGCTCGTGCTTCAATCCTCTCCACCGCGTCGTTGCAGAACACTCGCGTCATATCCAGATACCGTGCCGCAGGTTCCTCACCCTGAGCGGCGGCAAGTTTGCGAGCGCGCAGAATAGCCGACTCCATCGCGTAAGTGTCCATGATGATGTCGGCGATGCCCATCAAGACCTCCTGTTGGTCGCCTAGTTTCATCATATATTTTTGCGCCGCAGTGCCGAGCGTCATCAACGCAACCTTCTTGGCGTTCTGTGTTAGTTTCAATTCAGTAGCTAACACGCTTTCATCATCGTCGAACGATGCCATTTGCGGCGTCAGCACCTCATCCATCAACGCCTGTGCAGCAGGCAGCAGGGCCAGCCGCCCGCTCAGTGCACTCTTCATCAAACGACCCGGAATCAGCATGCGATTGATTTCATTCGTCCCCTCGAAGATCCGATTGATACGCGAATCCCGGTACGCACGCTCAGCGGGGTAGTCGGCCGAGTAGCCGTAGCCACCGTAGATTTGCACCATCTCGTCGACGACGTAATCGCAGTATTCCGAGAGGGCCACCTTAATAATCGAACATTCCGCCGCATACTCTTCAATGGCTCGCAAACGCGCATCCATGTCTTTCGAATCAACTGCGCCCACACCCGACTCAATCATTCCCAGTGTGCGATAGATCATCGACTCGCCGACCCACGTGCGAATCGCCTGTTCACCCAGCTTCGATTTGATTGCGCCAAACGAAGAGATCGACTTGCCAAACTGATGTCGTTCATTTGCATAGCGCACTGACTCGTTGACCATCAGCTTCATTCCACCAACACACATGGCGCCCAGTTTAAATCGACCGATGTTCAGAATGTTGAAAGCGATCTTGTGACCTTTGCCCACCTCACCCAGCAAGTTTTCTACCGGTGTACGAACATCAGAAAGCACCAGGGCCGTTGTGCTCGAGCCTTTAATACCCATCTTGTGTTCTTCAGCGCCGGAAGTTAATCCTGGCTGCCGTTCGACGATAAAGGCACTAAACTTATCGCCATCAACCTTGGCAAAGATGATGAAGATGTCAGCGAACCCGCCATTCGTGATCCACATCTTTTCGCCGTTGAGAATGTATTCCGTGCCATCTTCGCTCAGCCGGGCCGTCGCCTTTGCGGCCATCGCATCAGAACCGGACCCCGCTTCGGTCAGCGCGTAAGCAGCAATCAGTTCACCGGAAGCGACGCGCGGCAAATACTTATGTTTGGCCGTTTCGGTAGCGAAGTAAATGATAGGCAGCAAGCCGATACCACTCTCCGCGCCCAGGGTCGTCGCAAAGGAAGCAGAGCGCCCGATGTTCTCTCCTACCAAAGCACTGCTCGTTTGATCGAGTCCAAGACCGCCGTATTCCTCAGGTATGTTTGCCGCGATCAAACCAAGGTCGGCCGCTTTCTGTACGAGCTGGCGCGCGAGTTTCCAATCGTGCTTCTCCAACTGGTCGATGTGCGGCGAAACTTCGTTATCGACAAACTGCCGGGTTGTTTCGGCAATCATGCGGTGCTCTTCAGTAAAATCTTCAGGGGTGAAGATCTCTTCAGGCGTGCTCTCTTCGATCAAAAAAGCGCCACCTTGGATTATCTTTTTTTGTTCGGCTACTGCTGACATGGATTTTTCTCCTCCTACATCGCTATTCAAACAAATAACACAAGGAATTGTTCTGCATATGGTCAGATCCTTTCAAAGATTCCCGCTGCACCCATGCCGCCACCTACGCACATGGTAACCATGCCATATCGCCCTTTACGGCGCTCGAGTTCGCGCAGGATGCTGGCGGTTAACTTCGCGCCCGTGCAACCAAGCGGATGTCCGAGTGCAATCGCGCCGCCGTTGACGTTAACTTTCTCCGGATCCAAACCCAGTGTCTTGATCACAGCCAGCGACTGGGCGGCGAAGGCTTCGTTTAATTCGATCACGTCGATGTCCGCGAGGGTTAGACCAGCGATGCGCAGAGCTTTGGGAATAGCGAAAACAGGACCGATCCCCATTTCCTCAGGCGGGCAGCCGGCAGTTGCATACGCCACAAAACGCGCCAACGGTTTCGCTCCCAACTCTTTCGCCCGAGCGTCAGACATCACAACCGCGGCCGCAGCGCCATCAGACATTTGCGAAGCGTTGCCTGCGGTGATCGTGCCCTTGACATGAAATGCAGGCTTTAGCTTCTGAAGTCCCTCAATATTCGAGTCGCGCCGAACGCCTTCATCCTTAGCAAACACTACTTCGCGTCGCTGCTTTCGACCGTGTTCATCAAGATCCTCCAGAACCACGTTCAGCGGCACAGTTTCGTCCTTGAACTTGTCAGCGTCGAGCGCCGCAGCTGCACGTTTGTGGGAGCGCAGTGCAAACTCGTCCTGCTCTTCACGCGTCACTTCATACTTGCGAGCAACATTCTCAGTAGCCAAACCCATGTTCAAATAGAAGTCGGGATAATGCTCAACGAGGTACGGGTTCGGACGAATGATATGACCACCCATCGGGATCATCGACATCGTTTCCAGGCCCCCGGCAACGATCACTTCGGCGCCAGCACTTCTAATACGGTCGGCAGCCATCGCAATTGACTGCAGGCCTGACGAGCAAAAGCGATTGATCGTCATCGCGCTTGTTTCAACTGGTAGCCCGGCACGAATCGCGGCCGCGCGCGCGACGTTCATCCCCTGCTCCGCTTCCGGCATGGCGCAACCCATGATCACGTCTTCGACTTCGGCCATGTCGAGACCGCCCACACGACTAAGAGCTTCTTTGATTACGGCCGCCCCCATTTCGTCAGGTCGCGTATTTCTCAATGTGCCTTTCGGCGCTTTGCCAACGGCGGTCCGAACGGCTGAAACGATTACTGCATCTCTCATAATTTCACACTAATTCCTCAACGGTTTCCCTGTCTTTAACATGTGCGCCATGCGCTCCTGAGTCTTACGCATACCAATGAGCGAAAGGAAAGCCTCACGCTCCAAGTCCAGAAGATATTGTTCAGAGACTCGTGTCGGATGATTCAAGTCACCACCAGTCAGGATGCGCGCGAGTTGTGCGCCAATCTCGGCGTCATGATCCGAAATGTAGCCCGCCCGCTTCATCTGGTGAATACCAAGTTTCAAGGTCGCCAGCGCCGGCCCGCCTAGCGCAAGAATATCCGTGCGCGGCTGCGGCTGCACATAACCACTCGCTGCAAGCGCCAACACTTCTTTCTTGGCATCTGCTATCACGCGGTCCGCATTCATCGAAATGGAGTCGTCAGCGGATAGAAAACCAAACGAGCGCGCCTCTTCAGCAGAGGTCGCTACCTTCGCGAGCGCGATCGTTTCAAAAGCACGCTTCACAAACGGGAAGGGGTCAGCATCGTCCACGCCCTTAGGAATTGAATCGAGCGTGCGCACCAACATCTCTTTGGTGCCGCCCCCTGCCGGAATGATCCCGACGCCAACCTCCACGAGGCCTATATAAGTTTCAGCCGACGCTCTTACGCGATCCGCATGCAAGACCATCTCGCATCCGCCACCAAACACCATATTGAAAGGAGCAACGACAACCGGCTTGGGCGAGTAACGCAGACTCATTGTCGAGTTCTGGAAGACGCGCGCCATCATATCGAGATCTTCCCAGTTTTCGTCCTGGGCCTCCATGAGCATCAGCATAATGTTGGCGCCAACACAGAAGTTGGTTCCCTGATTGCCCACCACCATGCCCACAAAATTCTTTTCCACCTCGCCGATGGCAAACTTCAACATCTGCAGCGTATCGCCACCGATGGCATTCATCTTCGAGTGAAATTCGAGACAGGCAACTCCGTCACCGATATCCACAAGCGAGGTGCCGGCATTTTTCTTGATCACACCCTTTTGCTCTTTGATTGTCTTCAGAATCGTAACGCCTGGCGGGTCGGACAGTGGCACGTATTTGCCTGCGGCGAAATCGAAGTAGAACTGCTGTCCCTGATCGCTTTTGTAGAACGACTTTGCACCGGACGCGAGCATCTGTTCGACGTTTGGCGATACCGTCACGCCTTCTTCCTTCATCCGCGCAACTGATTTCTCTACACCAATCGCATCCCAAACCTCGAACGGTCCCAACTCCCAACCAAATCCCCAACGCATCGCGCGATCAACTTCCACGATGGTGTCGGCAATTTCAGGAATACGCTTGGCCGCGTAGTTGAGCGTGCGGGAAAACGTTCTCCAAAGGAATGCTCCAACGCGATCCTTGCCCCACACCAGTGCTTTAATCCTTTCCGGCGCATCTTCGATATTTCTTGCCATCTCGAGCGAAGGCAATTTCACTTTTTCTGCGAGGCGATAATCAAACGAGGCACGGTCGAGCGTCCAAATCTCACGCTTGCCGCCTTCGCCTGTCTGCTTTCTGTAAAAGCCGCCCTTGGTCTTATTGCCCAGGAACCCGCGCTCAACCATCTTCGTCAGAAACTCAGGAGCGACGAACATCTCTCGTTCTTCATCTTCCGGTAACGCCTCGTGCAGATTCTTAATGACATGCGTAAAGACATCCAGACCAACCAAATCAAACGTGCGGAACGTCGCGCTCTTCGGGCGGCCAATCGCAGGACCGGTAATACGATCGACCTCTTCGATCGAGTAGTCGTCCTCGAGCATCGTCCTGATCGTGTGGAGTGCTCCGAATGTGCCGATGCGGTTGGCGATAAAGTTTGGTCTATCTTTCGCGGGAACCACACCCTTCCCGAGGCGCTGATCGAGAAACCCAAACATGAAGCAGGAAACTTCCGGCAAGGTCCATTCGGTGCGAATTATTTCGACGAGATGCAGATAGCGGGGCGGGTTGAAAAAGTGGACACCGAGAAAGTGTTTACGGAAATCTTCGGAACGTCCTTCGGCCAGCAGATGAATCGGGATGCCGCTCGTATTCGAAGCAACAACGGAGCCCGGCCGGCGATGCTGTTCCACGCGTTCGTAAAGTGACCGTTTGATATCGAGGTTTTCAACGACGGCCTCTATCACCAGATCGCAGTCTTTGAGCTTTGCAAGATCGTCGTCGAAATTGCCGATGGCGACGAGCGCTGCAAGCTCGGGAGTAAAGAACGCCGCCGGCTTCGCTTTCCTTGCGGCTTCGAGACCGTTACGCGCGATCCGGTTGCGCACCTCTTTCGAGTGTAAAGTAATGCCTTTGGCTTGCTCTTCAGGAGTCAACTCACGCGGTGGGATATCCAGTAAGAGAGTCGGGATCCCCGCGTTGGCGAGATGTGCGGCGATCTGCGCACCCATCGTGCCCGCTCCGAGCACCGCAGCTTTTTCTATGCGCATCATGCGATTGGTTTGGTTCGCTTTCTATGGAATTATCCCAGGAGTACTTAGACTGCAACTAATGATACTGAATGAGCGCTCATTCAGCAAGACAGTGACGAGACGGATGCGACAGAATTCGCTCTAACGCAGTCGCAAAGTCAGAACCGCGGAGCGGTAGCGACCGGGTTAATCTGTGCGGCGCTCAAGGATCGTTTTCACCAAAAACTATACGCAGGTCCCTTCAGTTATGATGCGAGAATTTAGGGGTCGCTGACATCGTACGCTGAGTGATCACCAAGTTCGACCCGGTCGCTACCGCTCCTCGGGTCTGACGTTGAGTCGATCCTTGTCTGAGCCAGATGCGACAGCACGCGCTCCTAAAGCAGTCACAAAGTCAGAACCAAGGAGCGGTAGCGACCGGGTTAATCTGTGCGGCGCTCAAGGATCGTTTTCACCAAAAACTATACGCAGCGTCCCTTAAGATATGATGCGAGAATTTAGCGGTCACTAACATCGCACGCTGAGTGATCCCGAAGTTTGACCCGGTCGCTACCGCTCCTCGGTTCTGACGTTGAGTTAAAGGAACCGGCGCTTCGCATACTGGGCCGGGGCAACACCAAAGTGAACTTGAAACGTGCGAGTGAAATGACTCAAATTACCAAAGCCACTGCTCAACGCTGCTTCTGTAACTGAAGCCTCCTTGCGTAACAGTCGCGCTGCATGAGCCAGTCTCACCCGGAGCAAGTACTGATGCGGTGATTGGCCTACCAGCTCTCGAAAAACTCTCGCAAAATAGAACGTGCTCATTCCGACTTCCCGCGCCGTAGAGCTTAGTGAATGATCTTCTGCCAGACCAACCACCATTGCTTCGCATGCTCTCTCGATGCGTTTTGCATGAGCACTCGCCCCTCGCAGGTTGCCGGTTCTCGCGCCCCACGAGTGTGGAACGATAGCCAGCGTGCAATCGAAAGCGACGGACTCAATTGCCATCGCATCTGAAGATTTCAGTGCTCGCAACATGCGCCGATGAGCAAATCCTGAGGCCACGCCGGCCAAGACTCGCGGTGGCACGGATCTGGGAAGCCGCCCGAGGGCTTCTTCCAGAATCTCAGGCGTATAACAAAGCGTTAAGCACACGTCGGTGGGACACTCAAGAAAGTGCCGGTATGTCCGCGGCGTTCCAGGGACCGAGAGCAAGACATCCAACTGGTTGAATCTCCAACGCTCGTTCGCTTCAACTATCTCGAAATCCCCGCTCTCAACGAAGGTTACCGCAATCGACTGTGTGACTTCCGGGCCTGCATCTCGATGGAAACAGTGCTCGACATGATCGAAACGCTCCACGATCAGCGACGGCCCCTGAAAGATTGTATGTACGCGATTCACCCGATGTTCCTGCCATTTAAGAAGAGGCCGCAATAATAGCAAGAAACCGCAAGTCATCCACGGGCGAACGAGTTATAAACAGATGCGGAGCAACGATGAGAAAGAAGAATACAGATGCACAAAACAGCCCTCCGCCATCTCATCCCGGTGATAATTGCCATGACCACATTCGGTAACGCGAGTTCGAACACTGCAGCACAAGAGCCAACGTCAAGCGCAACTGGTAATGATCCTCGACGCGACATGATCACTGCCCTCCCTGCGTTAAGTCCCCATCCCTCGCTGGGCGATGAGGCGCGCGTCTTTGATCGCTTCGTCGGTACCTGGGAGTGCGATTACGTCCATTACGAAAAGGACGGAAGCGTTACAAGGTATCCCGGCGAAGTGATTTTTGGGTGGATCATCGATGGCCGCGCGTTACAGGACATCTGGATCTGGTACGAAAAGGGCCGCTCCACGGATGATCGTGGCATCGGGACCACGCTGCGCATTTTCGACCCCAAGTCCGGACAGTGGCGCATCGTATGGGTGGCGCCCGCGGCCGGTATCATTAAGACCCTATCGGGCGGAGCGGTGGGAGATCGTATTGTTCTCGAGGGTAGGGCCGATGATGGCTCGTCGTTGCGATGGTCGTTCAACGATATCCGCAACGATTCCTTTGTCTGGCGTGGCGAAACGTCCAGTGACGAGGGAAAGACGTGGCGACTCACGGCGGAATACCATATGAGACGTCGAAGCCCCACTGCCGCCAAATAAATTCATTTCAATAATTAGTAAGAATCTCTTCCGGCTTGAAACCCATTTTCCCCAGTCGCTCGCGCGTTTGCTCGATCATCTCCATTGAGCCACAGATGAGCGCCACCGGTGAAGACATATCAAGCAAAACGTGATCGAGCAGCGATTGCACATACCCTGTGGGACCCGACCAATCGTGACCATCAGGTCTGGAGATCACTTGCCGCAATTCCACTCCTGCCTCCTCCCAGCTTTCGGTTTCGTCGCGATAACAAAAGTCGTCTGGCGTGCGAGCTCCGTAAAGCACTACCAGTTGACCGAAATCTCTTTTCCGATTCAGCACGTGGCGTAAGACCGAGCGCAGCGGCGCAACACCAGTACCCATTGCAACGAAGACAAGATCTCTGTTTCTTTGTGCCTCGAGTGGAAAGCCATGTCCCGCGATGCCAACCAGATCAATAGTCTGGCCTTCCTGCATCTCGAAGATGACATTGCTGGCCCCGACCTTCTGCTTGACCAACACTTCCAACTCCGTGTCTTCGGGGGCACTCGCAAAGGCAAAGTAGGAGGGAGCTTCACCCTCGACCCGCAACGTGGCGACCTGACCGGGAATAAACAAAACTCCGTGCGGTCCGGCAGCACCCAGCCCACCACACGGGCTGCCCACATAGGGGCCACCCTCTTTCGGCCGGAGATCGAACGAGCGCGTGTTGCGTGCTTGATCCCGGACCCTGGTTATGATCAGGGACCGTGCTTGCTCTGTTTTCATTGGTCGTTGCGCCTGAAACTTTTGTCGCAAGTGTAGCAAATCCTGCTTTTGTTTCTTACCGCCGGTGCTACAATTGTCCGTCTCTCCGAGCCGAGCCTTGAAACGACAGTTCACAAGGATGAAGACGGTATGCGCTTGAAGACTGCGTCGGTTCGCCCATTTCTCTTTCTGATCTTATTTGCGCTGTGTGCCTCGGCTGTCGCAGCTCAATCCGGCAGGCGCTCCGCCAAAGCTATTCCTGCAGCTACCCCATCGCCTGAGCCAACTCCAGCGGAAAAGGCCAAACCTAAAGAGAAATCAAGCCTTGTCATCTCCGTTGGATTAGAAAGAAATACTTTCTCAACCGCGACTTTCGGCTACACCGGTATTGTGCTGTACGGTTGCGCCGACCGTCTCAAGAAATCGTCAGCAACAGTTGATGTCTCGTCTCAGAGTGTTAATCGAGCCGAAGCCGTGAAACGCGCAAAGGCCTCCAAAGATGCTTACGTTGTGTTGCTGAAGATTGGACCTGACGCTGGCGGAGTTGAAGGAACTTATGGCAACCCAAACCTCTCCGATCTCTACGTTGATTATGTAGTCTTTTCGCCTACTAGCGCAAAAGTAGCAGCCAGTGGTCGAGCCTATGTGGGCAGTGTGCGGAAAGGCGGAGTCAGCGTTCCGATAAATCCTGGCCGCAGCAACGGCCGCAGAGTCGGCCTTAAATCCGCTCGCTTCTGCTTCTTCGTAGAGCCGGTCGATTATCGCCCGGTATTTTTCGTCGATCACTCTGCGCTTCACTTTCAACGTTGGAGTGAGTTCCCCACCTTCAATCGTGAATTCGTCTTCCAGTAAGGCGATCGCCTTGATTTGTTCGTACTTGGCCAGATCGGGAGTAAGCCCACCAATCTGGCGAAGGAAAAGATCGATTATCCGCGGATGCTGACAGAGCTCGGTGCGGCTGCTCGCGCTTATTCCTTTTAGTCGCGCGTATGACTCCACGCGGTCCCATTGGGGCACGATCAACGCTGCGGGAAACTTGCGACCATTGCCAATCAATACTACCTGGTTTACAAAGCGCGAGCCTTTAATAGCCTGTTCGATCGGTTGAGGCGAAATGTACTTGCCGCCAGACGTTTTGAACAACTCCTTCTTACGATCGGTTATGCGCAGAAAACCGTCTTCATCGATAGTGCCAATGTCACCGGTTTTGAACCATCCGTCTTCAGTAAACACGGCCCGTGTTTCTTCAGGCTTGTTGTAATAGCCACGCATCACATTGGGTCCACGCGTTTCGATCTCGCCATCGGCTGCAATGCGGACCTCAACGTTCGGTATCGGTTTTCCCACCGTCCCAATTCGATTGTCTTCAATTCTACCGGCTGTGATCACTGGCGAGGTCTCAGTCAGACCATACCCCTGAATAATAGGAATGCCGGCACCGACGTAGATGTAGCCAAGATCTTCCGGTAATGCTGCGCCACCGGATACCAACAGACGAATACGGCCGCCAAAGGCTTTACGCCAGCGAGCAAACACCAGACGCGAGGCGATTGCATGTTTGAGTTTCAGGCCCACAGGAATCGGATGATGAGATACTAAGAGCCGCGCATATTCTCGCGCCACTGAGACTGCCCATAAAAGTAAGGCTACAGTTAACCTGCCGCTTTCAGCAGCTCTTTCCCTGATGCGAGCGTAAATCTTTTCAAAAATCCGCGGCACGCCCACGAGGATCGTCGGCTTGACCTCGCGCAGATTAGGACCAATGGTTTCCAGCGACTCGGCATAGTAAACGGCCATTCCCTGGTACAAGTACATGTACATAGCCTGTCGCTCAAATACATGTGACAACGGCAAAACAGAAAGCACAGTGTCCTGCTCGCTGAATGAAAGGTGACCGGATGAATCGATCAGGTTTGACACTAGATTTGCGTGTGTAAGCATCACCCCTTTTGGTTCACCGGTGGTGCCTGATGTGTAGATAATAGTGGCGAGGTCCTCAGGAGTGGTTTGACTTCCCAGCCGATCCACCAGATCCTTTTGCTCTTGTTCCAGCCGTTGGCCCATTCCTTCGAGTTGCGACAGCGTCAGTCCTCCATCTTCCTTTACGCCTTCGTCTTCAAAGAAGATCAGGTTCTTAACCTCGTGGCATTCTTTGAGAATCTCTTTCAACTCGAGAAATTTTTTGTGATTCGCGAGTATTAGCGCGCAAGCTCCGGAATCTTTCAGAATGTAACGTACCTGAGCCGTTGTGAGAGTTGGATAGATAGGAACGTCGATCACACCGGCAAAGATGCATCCGGCATCAGTTAGCGTCCATTCGGGACGGCTTTCAGAAAGGAGAGCGATCCGATCACCCTTGCGTACTCCGAGTGAATAGAGACCGGCGGCGATACGGCGCGCCCGGGCTAACATTTCGTCAGACGATATTGAAAGCCAGGTCCCGCCGTGTTTGTAGTTTAGTGTGTCCGGTCTCTTGTGTTTTCGAGCGATGATTGTGAAGGCATCCACAAGGGTCGCAGGTTTGTCTTTGTGGGCAGGAGTGCGTGGCGTTGCGTCAACCTTCGACGCGTTGGTTTCCGTGGTGGCGCTATTCACTTGGCGCTAACTCCGTTGAGAAAAATATCGAGCACCTGGTCGGCCATCGGCGCCAGCTTGTAGCGGCGCGGTGAAAGGATCCAATTGGTGGCCATCTCGTCGAGAGCGCCGAAGAGAATCTTTGCCACGATCTTGGCATTGAGGTCGGCACGGAATACACCTGCTCGCTGTCCTTCCTCGAAAGCCGAGCGGATAAGCGCCAAATATTCGGCAAAACCGGCAGCGGAAAACTCTTCCATGAATTTGGTGGAGCCGCGCAATTCGACTTGAACGACAACCGCTAGATCCCGATCGGCTCCGAGTCTCTCAAGGTGGAGCCGGGCAATCTGGCGCAACTTTTCACGTGGGTCCGAAATAGCGTCTAGCTGTTTTCTTGCGTCCGCAACCGCCTCATCGACGCTGCGGTCGAAAATCGAATGAAGTATTTCCTCTTTGCTTTTGAAATAGAGATAGACGGTGCCGTCGGCAACGCCTGCTTCGCGAGCAATGTCGGCTACCTTGGAATTGAAGTAACCGTTATGTGCAAAAACTCTTATGGCGGCGCGTATGATCGCGGCGCGCTTATCACCACCTGCAGGGCGTTGGGAATTCAGGGATCTAGCAGAACGCATGGTTGGGTCTTGGGGTTTAGGACTTTGGTCTTTGGCATTGCCCTTCAATTGCGACTTCGCAGTCAAAGACCAAAGCCCAAAAACCAAAGACCTTGCATTTCGCGCACTGAATGAGCCATCACTCAGTAAGAGGTAGCCTAGACTTTAAACAAACTTTTCGCAAGATCGAGAACCAAATGATGTGAAATCTGCTTTGCGACGACTCGGCAGCTATGAGGCTGTAATCAAAACTCAGAAATTCCCACCCACGGGAGAAGCTCTGAAAAAAAAGCGCTAACGGGTTCACCCTGGCAGGGGTGAGATGTTTATAGCTGAGTTGAAATGCCAGAACCAACCGCGTTCGGAGGAGCGGAATGGAACTAGAGATTCAGCAGGCGAGTAGAGTTCCGCTCCTCCGAACGCCACCGGAGGGGTTTTGTTCTTCGAGCTATAAACATGCGACCCCTAATGGGGTGAAAACCGTTAACGCTTTTTTTCACGGCTTCGGAAGCCTTTCTCTTGTAGGCTGGATCTGAACTATCCACCAACTTCCCGTGGTGGGATTTCTTATCTGAGATAATCTGCGAATCGTTGTTCACTCCTCGGAATGGTATGGGTTTGGATTGCTGTGGTCCGAACCCTTTTCCCGGGTTTTATCGTTCGCCAGCAAATCTGGCTCTCTGGCCAACGATTCCAAACCCCTCAGAACAAACTCTTGTGTGGGATGGGGAAGCTTGATGCCGCGCTCGCGAAATAATCGTTCGATGCGGTAGTTGATGTCGCTTTTGATCTGCACATGCCTACGCGGTTGGTTACTCCAGACAAGCAACCGGAAATCCAGCGAGTAATCGCCAAACTTTAGAAATTGTACGAGCGGTGGCGGATCCTTCAGCACATACTCGACATCCTTAGCCGCTTCAAGAAGCGTATCAGTGACAAGTTTGATATCGGAATCGTTTGCCACTCCTACCGGTATAGCAATCCTTGCCCGCGGATCTCCGTAGGACCAGTTTACTACCCGCTGGCTTACCAGTTTTGAGTTAGGAACAATGATGGCGATACGGTCGTTTGTGGAAACGATGGTGGTCCTAAGGTTGATGCTTTGTACGTCGCCTTCATCTTCACCAATCGTTATGCGATCGCCGACGCGGATCGGGCGCTCGAACAGAAGTATGAAACCTGAAGCAATATCGGCGGCTATGTACTGCAGACCGAAACCAATTCCGACTGAAAGCGCGGTAAAGATCACGGCGATGGAAGTGAGGTCGAGTCCAACTGCGATGTTTAATGCCGTTAGTGTACCGACGGTCAGTATCAGGTACCTCGCCAGGCGAGCAATGGTGTACTGAAGACCGGGATCGAGGTGAGTGCGATTGCCAATCCGGCGCTGCAGCAAAACACCAAAAGATCGAGCCAGCACCATCGCTATGACCAGAACAACGGCACCTTGAAGGACCGTTGTAATTGATCCGTGCATCTTTCCGAATTCGAATGGCTGATTTACGTAATCCCAAACACGGTGGATAACGTTCCTATTGTCCTGCCAAAAAACCAGCGCATTCATCAAATCAATGCTCTTGGAAGTGAGAGTAGTCAGCAAAATCCGTCTCCAAAACTGCTCAAGCCCCCAGATGCACGAGAGGACACGCAAAGCAGTTTACTAACAATCTACTTGCGGGAAAGCAGTAACTATATTAACTGGATCGTGGCAGCGTCAAAGAGAGTTGGCACTGGCATAGTGCCCCACGGTCGGATCCTCAGGAACTGAATCACTCAATCTCAGTAATCTCTCAGGTAAGGGGTAGTGTCCTAATTTC
>WNFR01010598.1_pt1 | contig 16550 bp, 13 predicted proteins | sample 5400221 | NCBI WGS metagenome assembly WNFR01 (sample SAMN13153357, study PRJNA577476) | soil metagenome | isolation source: 40 cm soil under Madrone tree | place: USA:California | collected 2016-06-14 | reverse complement strand
AGGTGAAATAATGCAAAGTGTGGAATTGAAGCTCAAACAGGCAAGTGCTGTTCTTGGAGTACCTCCCAAAGAACTGCAGAACCTTGTCCAATTCGGCGTGCTGAGGCCAAGGCGGCGCGCGCGCGTCTGCTTCTTCGACGCGAACGTTTTGTTGCAGGCCAAGGTCGCGGGTTACTTGAAGGAATCGCTGGGTACCTCTACGCAATACCTCGTACTGTTTACGAAAGCGCTGGCGCAATTTTCATGTAGCGAAGTAAGCAGGCGTAGCATTCTCACGCTCTGTGCTCGTTCGGCACCAGAAAAAACTCCATTGGAAGTTCGTATCCCGATTCGACAGATCATAAAGGAGCTAGAGCAACGATTGCCGCTGGCGAACATCTATCGCGATATACCAAGAGGCCGGAAAAGAAAGGGCTGGAAGGAGGAGTTCCTTCGGACCCTGAAGGATGCTGCCAGCGACTTCGGGGATCTGTCGGAAAAGCAGATCATCGAATCCGTACGATCATACCGCAGCGCGAGTCGGCTCCAGCCAGAGGTCGAGGTTGTCTCCTAGGAAGAGGTCGCACCGCCTTTCTTTGCGTCCTTTGCGAATCTTAGCGTACGTTTGCGGCTAAAGATTTTTGGTTTTGACGTCCGCAGTATGCATTCCTCGGCCCTTTCTGGTATAGCTTTTACTTCATTACTCACAGGGGGAAAACACTTGAACCGCTTACGCTTACTGCTTTGCGCGGCATTGCTCATCGCCAAATCCAACGCCCAGATTGACGACGCCACCAAGCAGTTTGCCCACGACGTTTTCAAACAGCTGATCGAAATCAACACCACAGATTCGGTCGGCAACGTGACCACCGCCGCCGAGGCCATAGCGCAGCGGCTCCGCGACGCCGGCTTCCCGGAAAGCGATCTCCACATCGCTGGCCCGAATGATCGCAAGAAGAATTTGGTCGTCCGTTATCACGGCTCAGGCAAGCACAAACCAGTGCTCCTGATCGGACATCTTGACGTAGTCGAAGCCCGCCGCCAGGATTGGACCACTGATCCCTTCCAGTTCGTCGAAAAAGATGGCTACTTCTACGGCCGCGGCACCCAGGATATGAAAGACGGCGACGCCATCATGGCCACCACCCTGATTCGGTTCAAGAAGGAAAACTACGTCCCCGACCGCGACATCATTCTCGCGCTCACCGCGGACGAAGAAGGTGGTCAATCTAATGGCGTGGACTGGCTGCTCAAAAACCATCGCGACTGGATCGAGGCCGAGTTCGTCCTCAATCACGACGGGGGAGGCGTTCTCGCGCAGCATGGCAAGCCGCTAATGATGACCGTCGATGCGTCTGAAAAATTGTATGCCGACTTCACGCTCACAGTGACCAACCCGGGCGGCCACAGCTCTCTTCCAGTTCCTGACAACGCCATCTATCACCTGGCGGAGGGGCTCACCCGTCTCGAGCACTACAAGTTTCCATTCGAGCTGAACAACGTCACCCGAACCTACTTCGAGCGTATGTCGAAGGTCGAAACTGGCCAGCGCGCAGCTGACATGAAGGCCATCCTCAGTAATCCTCCCGACATGCAGGCGGTCGAGCGCCTCTCGCAGGACCCGATCGACAACTCAACTTTGCACACCACCTGCGTTGCTACCCGGCTGAATGCCGGACACGCGAACAATGCGCTGCCGCAGAACGCCCAAGCCAATGTGAATTGCCGTATCGAGCCCGGCCACACGCCGGAAGAGATCAAGCAACAGTTGGAAAAAGTCGTGGACGATCCTAAGATTTCGATCGCCTTTGTGGACTCAACCGGCCAAGGCCCGAATCGAAAAAGCTTTGCCCCTCCACCATTGCGTCCTGATGTGTTCACGCCATTAGAAAAGGTTGTCGCAGAAATGTGGCCAGGGTTACCCGTGATTCCGGAACAGGCGAATGGCGCGTCTGACGCTGTTTACACTAACGCTGCTGGCCTACCCACCTACGAGATCTCTGGCGAGGCCATCGATCGCGACGACATTCGCGCCCACGGCAAAGACGAACGCATCAAACAGGAGTCGTTCTATCATGCGGTCGATTTTTACTATCGCTTCCTGAAACTGCTAACAAGCACTGGACAGTAAGCAGGAGCGTGATTGCGGAATCTCGTCCGAGTGCGCTCAGAATGTTTGTCCGCCGCGTTTAATGTGAGTCTGTGACGGTAAGTCTTCCCTCCAGCAGAAGCGACCATAGGAGACGGGTTCTGGGGCAAGATATTGCAAGCAGCCGAGCAGGGCGTTATTTTCAGGAACTTCGACCTGCTTTTTTCAGAAGAGTAATTTTGAACAGTCGACTGAGTGGATGAAACATGCGGTCATCCGACTACTGCCTGGAGGCGACTGCAACGCGTTCCTCGATCCCTACCACGGTCCTTCCCACCACCGGCGCAATCTGTCTCACCTGCGCCATCAATTCATCGAACTGATCGGGATACAGCGACTGCATTCCATCTGACAAAGCTTTGTCTGGCTCGCAATGCACTTCGACCATGAGGCCATCGGCGCCAACCGCGACGGCTGCACGTGAGAGCGGAGTCACTTTGTTGCGCTTTCCGGTTCCGTGGCTGGGGTCAACCACAATAGGCAAGTGGCTGAGGCGCTGGACTGCGGGAATCAGGCTCAGGTCGAGCGTGTTGCGGGTGTGATCGGCAAAGGTGCGCACACCGCGTTCACAAAGAATTATGTTGTAGTTGCCCTCACTCATTACATATTCGGCGGCCATCAGGAATTCTTCGAGCGTTGCCGACATGCCGCGCTTAAGCAGAACCGGCTTGCGAGAACGTCCAGCGCGCTTGAGCAACGAGAAATTCTGCATATTGCGCGCGCCGATCTGAATGACATCCGCATATGCTTCGACCAGTTCCAGCGTTTCGTGGTCAATGGCTTCGGTCACAATCTTCATGCCGTATTGATCGCGTACATCGGCCATTATTTTGAGCGCCTCTTCCTCCAAGCCCTGAAAGGAATATGGCGACGTGCGGGGCTTGTAGGCTCCGCCGCGGAAGAACTGTGCTCCGGCGCGGTGTACGCGTTCAGCGACAGCAAACGCCTGAGCGCGGCTCTCAATGGCGCATGGCCCGGCAACAATGGCCAAACCCGGGCCGCCGAAAGTGGCGTCAGTTCCGGGAAATGAGACAACAGTGTTGTCAGCTTTCATGTCGCGACTGACCAGCTTGTAAGGCTTGGTGACGCGAATCACTTCCTGCACGCCCGGCATTTCATCCAGCGTGCCGGGTTCCACTTCACCTTTGTTTCCGGTAATGCCGATAGCAGTGCGCTCAGCGCCGGGGATAGAGTGTGCGCGGTATCCGAGAGATTCGATTTTGTCGCAGACCGCGCGGATGTTCTCCGCGGTGGCGTGCGCCTGCATGACGACCAACATAGGGTGTGCCCTCGATGATCAGTTTAGCGTTGAACGGGCGTGGGTAGCAACGGGAGGTGAAGGCGCTTGCCGCGTGCTAGTCACCTGAAAACAATCGTTCTTCCCTCGATTTGCACTTGACAGCCGGACTCAATCCCGTACAATGAATAATTATTCACTAAAGTGAATATTAATCCATGAGCAAGTTGTCACGACACAAAGCGATTCTGGAGCTGCTGGACGAAGGCCCAATTTCGAGCCAGGAGGATCTCCAGCGGCGGCTGCGCCGGCGTGGACTCGACGCGGGACAGGCTACGCTCTCGCGCGATGTCCGCGAGTTGGGCCTGGTGAAGACCGCCGACGGATATTCGCTGCCCGGCGGGGAAGCAGCCGCGGAGACGGACTTGCCATCGGTGTCGCGTTTGGTACGGGAATTTGTGACCAGCGTTCGTGCAACGCAGAACCTGTTGGTAACCAAGACTAGCGTAGGCAGCGCGCAGCCTGTAGCCGCGGCGCTTGATGAAGAGAACTGGCCTGAGGCGATTGGGACTATTGCTGGGGACGACACGATCCTCATCGTGTGCGAGGACAAGCGCGCTGCGGGGCGGCTTGCGGACCGTATTCAGGGGATGCTTGCTTAGTGTCGGGCAAACTCAAAGTCGCTGTGCTGGGCGCAACCGGCTATTCCGGGATGGAGTTGACGCGCTTGTTGCTGCGCCATCCGAAAGTCGAGAAGCCTGTGTTGTTGCGGCGCTCTGAAGGAAGTCAAAATCCCCACCCTCACCAAAGAACGGGGAAGGGTGGGGCACCATCCAGTGCTGATGAAGTTAACTTGGCGGATATTTTTCCTGCGCTTTCTGGAAACGGCCGGTATCCGCTGGAGCCGCTATCGTGGGATTCACTTAAGCATCAGGGCGTTGAACTTCTTTTTCTCGCTACTCCACACGAAGTTTCGCGCGCGCTGGTGCCCGAAGCTGTTGCGCACGGAATCCGTGTTGTTGATCTCAGTGGTGCCTGGCGGCTGAAACAGGCGCAGCATCGCGCAATCTACGGATTCAAAGATGAATATGCAGTCACGGCTGCGCAGCTCACGGAAAAAGCTGTATATGGCTTACCGGAATTGAACAGCGACAAAATTCCGGGTGCTACCGTGGTTGCAAACCCGGGTTGCTATGCCACAACCGTCATTCTTGCTCTTGCCCCTCTTCTGAAATCAGAACTGGTGGATCGCGAGCGAGGCATTATCGCGGATTCGAAATCCGGCGTTTCCGGTGCAGGGAAGGAGCCAACTTCTCGCACGCATTTTGTATCTGTCGCGGATAACCTCTCGGCGTATGGTGTGTTCACACACCGGCATCTCGGGGAGATGGCGGAGCAGTTACAGCTCACGACCAACGAGTTAACGTTCACGCCACATCTGCTACCGATTCCGCGCGGAATTTTGTCGACGATCTACGTGCACCTGAAGCGGCCCATGCAGGCTGTGGAAGTGGAATCGTGCTATCGCGAATTTTACAAGGGACGGAAGTTTGTGCGCGTATTTGGAACGCCGAAGCTTCCGGAGATCCAGTTCTCGCTCAATACAAATTATTGCGATCTGGGATTTTGTCTGGCGCCGGATGGCCAGCGGCTGGTGATTGTCTCCTGTGAGGACAACCTGATCAAAGGCGCGGCCGGACAAGCTGTGCAGAACATGAACCTGATGTACGGCTGGGCAGAAGAAGAAGGGCTTTTATGAGACACGAGGGGATACTTTGAAAATCGTAATCAAGATTGGCGGCGCTGCGCTCGAAGACGAAGCCACGTTGTACAAGTGCGCGCGCGCCGTGGTCGAGATGGCGAAGGATGACCATCGTGTGGCCGTTGTGCACGGCGGCGGCACCGCCCTGACGCGCACGCTCAAGCTTCTCGGCAAGCAAAGCGATTTCATTAACGGCCTGCGGATCACCGACGCCGAGACGCGCGACGTTGCGGTCATGGTTCTGGCAGGCATGGTGAACAAGAAGGTTGTAGCGGCGATCGTGAAGGCCGGTCTTCCTGCCGTAGGTTTTTGTGGCGGCGATGGCATGACATTTCGCGCGCGCAAGAAACAGACCGAGGGTTATGACCTTGGTTTCGTCGGCGAAATCTGCGCTGTCGAGCCGCGGTGGTTTGAGGCGATCTGGAGCCAGGGCGGAATTCCTGTGCTATCGTCGCTGGCTCTCGGTTCGGATGGCGAATACTACAACGTGAATGCCGATCAGATGGCGTCAGCCTGCGCGATTGCCTGTCGCGCCGACACGCTGATTTTTCTCACCGATGTTCCGGGTGTGAAAGATGCCGCGGGCAGCGTGATGCCGTGGCTCACGATCAAACAAGTTCCCGGGCTTATTGCCGACTCCACGATCGCGGGCGGCATGCTGCCGAAGCTTGAAGCGTGCAGTAATGCGCTTAGAAGAGGAGTGGGCCGAGTGCGGATTCTGCCAGCGGCGCAGGCCGAAGTGTTGCCACAGTTCTATTTTCAGAAACTCGAATACGGGACGGAGGTCATCGGGGCATGAGCCTGGCCTCCATCATTCGCGACGAGCAAAAGTTGCTGCTGCCGACCTACGACCGGCAGAAAGTGCTCTTTACGCGTGGGCGCGGAGTTTATCTGTGGGACTCGAACGGCAAGCGCTATCTGGATTTCCTCAGCGGAATTGGTGTAAATGCGCTCGGGCATGCGCATCCTGCAATCCAGAGGGTATTAAAGCGGCAGGCAGGAAAGCTGATTCACACCTCGAATCTCTTCTATCACGAGTATCAGGCGGAGCTAGCAAAGCGGCTCACGAAAATCTCCGGCCTCGACCGCGCGTTCTTTTGCAACAGCGGAACCGAAGCCTGGGAAGGCGCGTTGAAACTGGCGCGGGCCTACGCTCGCGTGAATAACAGCAATGGTCATAAGGCAAAGTGGCGTTTGTTGGCGCTCGACAATTCTTTTCACGGACGCACGTTTGGCGCCCTCGCGACCACGGGTCAAAAGAAGTATCGGCACCCGTTTGCGCCTCTCGTGCCCGGCGTGAACTTTGTTGCATTCAATGATCTCGAAGAGCTAAAACGGCAGTTCGATGGCAGTGTCTGCGCGGTTTGCCTGGAGACGATTCAGGGCGAGGGTGGGATTCGCCCAGTGAGCCGCGAATTCCTGCAGCTTGCGCGCGAACTGACGCAGAAATCGGGAGCACTGCTAATTCTCGATGAAATTCAATGCGGCCTGGGGCGGACCGGGAAATATTTTGCTTACCAGCATTACGGAATCATTCCCGACATCGTGACTGTGGCGAAACCTTTGGCTGCCGGGTTGCCGCTTGGGGCGCTGCTTACGACGGACCGGGTGGCCGGCGGAATGCATCCGGGTCTCCACGGAACAACTTTCGGTGGAGGGCCGCTTGCTTGCGTCGTGGCAATCGAGTTCTTGCGGCAGCTTGATCGCCTGCTCGGAAATGTGTCCAAGCTCGGGAAATATTTCCTCGGCAGGTTGGAATATCTGCAGACGAACCACGCAGAGATCAAAGACGTGAGGGGCATGGGTCTGATGCTTGCCATTGAAATCGATTCTGCCGACACCGCGAAGGCACTTGTCAGCGAGTTGCTTGCGAGAGGGATTCTGATCAATCGGACGCACGATACAGTGCTGCGATTTCTGCCGCCCTACATCATCGAGAAGAAGCATGTGGATGAGGTGATCGATGTGTTGGATCGTGCACTCGGAAAAACCAAAGTCAACCACAGAGCGCACGGAGGAACACAGAGTAAGAAGCACAGAGGAAGGCAAGAGTTGAAAGGAGCCACTGATTGAGCAGCCAGACATTGACTGCGCCGGCAATGCCGCGGCCCGCTATCAACAGCATTCCCGGACGAGACCTGGTCTCGATCCGCGATCTTTCACCGATAGAAGTTGAGACGCTGTTTCATTTAGCGGGCAGGATGAAGGCTCGTCCGGAGGATTTTCGCAACGCGCTTGCCGGCAAACATCTTGCGATGTTTTTTGAGAAGCCTTCGCTGCGTACGCGGCTCACGTTCGAGGCTGGCATTTGTGGTCTCGGCGGCTCGGTTTCATTTGTGGACCAACGGCATGAGCGGCTTGATGCGCGCGAAACGCTCGGTGATATTGCGCATAATCTTGAGCGCTGGGTGAGCGGAATTGTGCTGCGCACATTTGCTCATGAAACGGTTGAAGGAATCGCGGAATTCGCTTGTGTACCAGTGATTAATGCGCTGAGTGAAGTTGAGCATCCGTGCCAGGCGCTGGCCGATTATTTCACGCTGCACGAGCGTTTCGGCAATCTGAAGAAAATTTGCCTGGCGTACGTTGGAGATGGTAACAATGTCCTCCACTCTCTCCTGCTGACGGCTGCACTTCTGGGTTCGAGGATTCGCATTGCGACTCCCAAGGGCTACGGGGCCGATCCGCAGATTTTGTCCGATGCTCGGGACATCGCCAAGAACACCGGTGCGGTGATTGAACTAATGACCGATCCGCACAAAGCTGTTTTCGGAGTCGATGCGGTCTATACCGACGCTTGGGTGAGTATGGGACATGAGAATGAAACCGAGGAGCGCGCCAGAATATTCCCGCCGTATCAAGTCAATGACGAGCTTATGGCGGAGGCTGCGCCTCATGCTGTGTTCATGCACTGCCTGCCGGCGCATCGGAATGAGGAAGTCACGGACGCGGTGATTGATTCCGTCCGGTCCATCGTTTTCGACCAGGCGGAAAACCGCATGCACCTGCAGAAAGCGGTATTAATGATGTTGGTGGGCGGCAAGTCTCGCCTACCGGTGAGGAGTTCTCATGCCTGAAAAAGTTGTACTCGCATATTCCGGAGGCCTTGACACGTCAATCGTCATTCCATGGCTGAAGGAAAATTATTCCTACGATGTAATCGCCATGGTGGCCGATGTCGGCCAGGGAGATGACATCGACGCCGTCGTAGAAAAAGCGTACAAGACCGGCGCAAGCAAAGTTGTTGTGGAAGATTTGCGCGAAGAGTTTCTGACCGGGTACGTTTTTCCCGCGCTGCAGGCCGGGGCAGTCTATGAGCACAAATATTTGCTTGGGACTTCGCTGGCGCGTCCGGTTATCGCGAAGCATCAGGTCGAAGTCGCACTGCGGGAAAGCGCGACCGCAGTGGCGCACGGCTGCACCGGAAAAGGAAACGATCAAGTACGGTTTGAGCTGACTTATCAGGCGCTGGCTCCCGAGCTGAAAGTGATTGCCCCGTGGCGCGAGTGGGATCTGAAGTCGCGGGAGGATTGCCTTGACTATGCGGAGGCGCATGGCATTGCCGTATCCGCGAGCCGTGAAAAAATTCATAGCCGCGACCGCAATCTGTGGCACATCAGTCACGAGGGCGGGGAACTCGAAGATGCTGCCAATGCGCCGTTCCCTAGCACGTGGCAGATTTCAAAGTCGCCGCAAGAGGCTCCCGATCGCGAAGAACAGGTGCAAATCGAGTTTGAGAAAGGCATTCCAGTTGGAGTGAACGGAATGCGACTCGGTCCGGTATCGCTGGTGGAGCTGCTGAATGAAATCGGCGGGCGGAATGCAATCGGCCGCGTTGATATTGTCGAGAATAGGTTCGTGGGAATCAAGTCGCGCGGATGTTATTATAAAGGGAACGTTTCCGTCGTGAGCCGGCAGTCGGAGTACTCGCTGTATAGGACTGACCTCTCTTCGTTCACCATGGATGAGAGTTACGACCAGAAAGACGCGGCGGGATTCATTCGCATCTTGGGGCTGCCCTCGAGGTCGCGGGCACTGCGTGCGGAAGAACAAAAGAATTTAACCGCAAAGGTCGCTAAGGATGCGCAAAACTCGCAAAGTAAGACGGAGGTTGTGGGATCAGGAGTGACGCAGACAGAGGTAGCGCAATGAAGATGTGGTCTGGCCGCTTTCGCCAGCCGCTCGATCCTGCGTTTGAGAGCTGGCAGCGGTCGTTTGAATTCGATTGCAGGCTGCTGGAATGCGAGCTTGAGGCCAGCGTTGCGCATGCGCGTGCATTGCGTCAATGCGGCGTTCTCTCCGAGGGGGAACTCGAAGCCGTGCTGCAAGGTCTCGATCAGATCGGTGAGAACGCGGCGGCTTCGGCGGAGTACCTCGACGATGCCGAAGTGGAAGATGTCCATCATTTCGTCGAGAAAAAGCTGGTGGAGTTGATTGGCGATCCTGGTTACAAGCTGCACAGCGGGCGCAGCCGCAATGAGCAGATCGCGACGGATCTGCGGCTCTATGTGCGTGCGGGCTGCGATGAAATCAGTGAAGCAATTTCTAAACTCATTTCTGGGTTCCTGGATCGCGCAGAACAAGCTGGTGATGCGGCCATGCCTGCATACACTCACATGCAACGCGCCGAGCCTGTGCTGGTGGCGCATTGGCTGCTGGCCTATGTCGAAATGTTGTTTCGCGATGCGGACCGACTGGCGGACTGTCGCAAGCGCGCGAATGTGTGTCCGTTAGGTTCGGCGGCAGTTGCGGGATCGACGCTGCCTCTCGACCGCGATCTGATGGCGGCTGAGCTGGGCTTCAGCGCTCCAACAGCTAATAGTATCGACGCAACCAGCGACCGTGACTTTGTTTTGGAGTTCGTCAACGCGCTCTCGATGCTGGCGTTGCACCTGAGTCGCTGGGCCGAAGAGATGCTGTTGTTCTCCTCACAGGAGTATGGATTCTTATCTTTACCGGAAGCCTATTCAACCGGCAGCAGCGCCATGCCTCAAAAAGTGAATGGCGACTTGCTGGAGCTTACTCGCGGAAAGGCGGGCCGCATTATCGGTGATGCCACAGCACTACTCATCACCACCAAAGGCCTCCCACTCGCCTACAACAAAGACTTGCAGGAAACTCAAGAGCCACTCTTTCACGCCAGTGAGACTGTGATGTCATTGCTTCCGCTGGTCACGGGATGGATGCAATCTGTGGAATTCAATTTTGCGCGAATGCTGGAGGCGGCAGAAACGGGTTACATGAACGCTTTTGCCGCGGCCACATATTTGGTTCGCAAAGGCGTGCCATTCCGGATCGCGCACGAACTAGTCGGGAAAGCAGTGCGGACGGCATTGGACAAGCGATGCGAGTTGCAGGAGCTCGCACTGGGAGAATTGCAGAGTATCGATTCGAATTTCGGCGCAGATTTTTACGGTTTCGTGAAACTTGATAACGTGCTTGCCATTCATGACGTTCCTGGCGGCACCGCTCCGGCGTGTGTGAGCGAGGCCATCGCTGCGGCGCGAAAGAAAGTGGGCGCGCTCCACGAGGAGGCCCATGCACACGCGTGACGCCTTGCTGCCGGACGCCGAACGCATCCATGAACTGATTTCGTCATACTCAACCGACGGGACGCTGCTTCCCCGCACGCTCGCCGAAATCTGCGAAAATGTGCGCGACTTCATCGTGCTCGAGGAAGCCGGACATATCATCGGCTGTGGCGCGCTTCACCTTTACGGCACTCACTTGGCCGAAATTCGCTCGATCACCGTCGACAAGAATTATCAGAAGCGCGGTGGAGGCGAGCTCCTCGTGCAGTCGCTGATGTCCGAGGCGCGCAAGCACCTGGTGAGCTGCATCTGCCTGTTCACTCGGAGCCCGCAGTTCTTCGCCAAACTGGGCTTTGACGGCGCGCAACGCGAAGACCTGCCCGACAAAATCAATAAAGACTGCTGCGTGTGCCCGCGTTATCACTGCTGCGACGAGGTCGCCATGGTCAAAGGCGAGCTGCCGAGGTTCGCCATCCTCCCCGAGCCCGCGAATTTTCTGGTGAAACTCCAGATATGAGCGAGTCTGGTCCGATATTTCTTCCCAAAGGGTTCAAGTTTTCTTCAGTAACGGCCGGCATCAAAGCCAGCGGTCGGCCTGATCTGGCGATGATCCTTGCTGAACGTCGCAGTTCCGCGGCTGCGCTATTCACAAAAAACCGGGTCGTAGCTGCGCCAATTGACGTCGGACGTGCTGCGCTGGCCCATACTGGCGGCCGGGTGCGTGCAGTCGTGGTGAATTCGGGAAACGCAAACTGCGCGACAGGCAAGCGAGGTTTGCGAGATTGCAAGGCAGTGTGCGCAGCAGCGGCAAAGCTGCTGAACGCTAGCTCCTCCGAGATATTTCCTTCATCAACGGGAATCATCGGGGTTCCTCTTCCGGTCGAGAAGATCACCTCGCACCTGGAACCGCTTCTTGCGAACGCCGGCGGATCAGTCGAACATGTTCGGAATCTTGCAGACGCGATCCTTACCACTGATTCTCGTCCTAAGCTGGCCAGTGTTCCTCTGCGATCGGGTAAAGCGGCAATTACAGGAGTAGCCAAGGGTTCGGGAATGATTCACCCGCAGCTTGCTACCATGCTTGTCTACGTTCTGACCGACGTGATCGCCACTCCGGCGCAGTTAAAGCGCACGCTGCGGAGTGCATGCGATGAGAGCTTCAACGTGATTTCGGTTGATGGCGATACATCCACGAATGACACGGTTCTGCTGCTGGCGTCAGGACAAAGTGGAATCAAGCTGAGCGACATACAGAGACCATTCGAAAAAGCGCTGCGTGAAGTCTGCAGATCGTTGGCAGAACAAATTGTCGCGGATGGTGAAGGTGTTCAGCACGTCATCCATCTACATATTGAGCAGGCGAAGACCCGGAATGAGGCGTTGCAGGTGGCTCGCGCAATCGCGCATTCTTTGCTGGTGAAAACCGCCTGGGCCGGTGCCGATCCTAATTGGGGAAGAATTCTGGCGGCGATAGGCAGGAGCGGAGTCCCTGTCGACCCGAAGAGAGTCAGTGTGCTGATCGGAGCTCAAATCGTCTGTCAACGTGGAACGGCCTGCAAATTCGATGAGAGGCGTGCACACGAAGAGCTCTCTAAACTTGACTGCCGAGTGGGGGTGAAATTAGGACGAGGAAGCGCCGCACTGGAATTTCTGACAACTGATCTTACGGCTCAATACGTCCGCATCAATGCCGAATACTCAACGTGAGGACCTACGGCTCAGCCCGAGATCCACTAAACACTGCTCGGAAAAAATCTAGCTAGAGTGGCGTGGCCCGGACTGACATCGTTCACCTTCGTCCGGGCCCAAAGCGGGGAAACGATAAAAACCCGCGCCGCCACATCGATTAATTGAATCTTGAGATGAGCCAAATTGCAAGAGCAGCTACGCCGCCCGCCCGCCTTCAATGGCGGCACGCTTCTTGTCCAGGGCCTGAAGCAGCTCATCGTACGATGCGACGAATTTGTCGACACCTTCCTCCGTCAGCTCCTGGCCAATCGATTTCAGATTGATTTCCATCGCCAGCAGCTTGCCGACAACTTCTTCTGCTTCGTCCTCGCGCTTGCCGAGCGCCATTTCTGCGTGGCCGTGGTCGCGAAATGCTTCGAGCGTTTCTGGGGGCATGGAATTAATAGTGTCAGGACCAATTAGTCCTTCCACGTACATTACATCGGAGTAGGCTTTGTTCTTTGTGCTGGTACTTGCCCATAACGGTCGCTGGAGACGCGCGCCCTTCTCGTTCTTCAGTTCCTGAAACCGTCGTCCCGAGAAGATTTCGCGAAATCTGCGATACGCCAATTTAGCGTTAGCAATGCCCGCTTTGCCTCGCAGAGCGAGCGCTGGCTCGGAATCAACTTCCTCAAGCGCCCGATCCACTGCTGTATCCACGCGGCTGACGAAGAATGACGCTACAGAAGCCACGTTGCGCGGCTCCGGATTTCGCTCTATGCCATTCAGGTATGCTTCGGCAACGTCTTCGTATTGGCTCACCGAAAACATCAGCGTGACGTTTACATTAATTCCTTCGGAAATCAGCTGCTCAAAAGCGGGCAGACCTTCACCGGTGGCAGGAACTTTCACCATCAGGTTAGGGCGGTCCACTTCCGTCCATAACCGCCTCGCCTCGGCAACGCTTCCTTCGGTGTCGTAGGCCAGGTGCGGCGAAATCTCGATGCTCACGAATCCATCGTTTCCGTTTGTACGCTGGTAGACAGGACGGAGAACGTCTGCCGCCATACGTAGATCTTCCACTTCGATCAGTTCGAATAGCACAGGCGAATCCACGTCTGGCGTTGTCTTCAGAATCCTCTGGATCACCGGGTCGTACTCGCTGCCGCCTGATATTGCGTTCGCGAAAATCGTGGGATTGCTGGTGATACCGCTCAATCCGTCTTCCTCGACTAATTTTTGCAACTTCCCGCTGGTGATCAGATCGCGCCGAATATAGTCCAGCCAGACCGACTGCCCTAACTGTTGGAGTTGCCGCAGCAAATTCATTAAGCCCCCGTCTATTCGTAGTTGGGATGGGCGAGAGAAAGTCGCGGTTGTACTAGCCAAGGTGATGACACGAACCAACAATAAGGAAACTCTGTTGTAAATCACAGGGGTATTCGCTTAGGGCGGACGTGGCCTAAATCGGTCAGCGGTGGATCAAGCGATCAGAATATTCAGGCACGATGGCTGTAAGGGCATGAAAATAATGCTCAAACCTCAGGTTGAGACACTTACTTATCACCGAGGGCTCCTCGCCCCAAAAAATACAGTATTCTCCTGATAGCCATGCGCTTTGTATTTCATTTACACATGATTCAGCCCCAACGCGAAGGAGACGGAAGGCAGGCGTTGGTTCGTACCTCCCCTTTATTCCGGCGCCTGCCGCCTCCCTAATCGCGCTCTCATATACCCCCAATTGCTTCGAAGTTGTGCGGAATACGTGTGTCAGCTCAGTTAGTTCGGGATGAGCAGGATATGGTTGTGCTTAGTTTCGGGGCTTGACCACCACGCCCTTTATCCAGTCGAACGCGAGAGTCAATCTCGCGGAACACTGCTCGCAAAGCCAGAAATGGGAGATCTTGTGGGAGAGGCTTAACGAAGCCTTCGGCCAGCTCTCCCCGAATTTTGGCCTGACCTCAAACTGAAATAGGCGCCCATCCCTGAAGACCCCCAGGGGCACTGCACAGGCGGGATTAGCGCATTGTGTCACGGGGAAACACCAAAGTAGAAGTTGCCTGTCCTGTATCGCACAGGCGACGTAATTGCGAAATCAGGTAAAACCTGTAGCACGAATTGAGTGCCTGTGAGAAACGGCAGCGTTCAGGTTTTTCGAGCCCCCATTCGGGCTCAGTGCTACATCGACGCTCGTTGAGGATTAGTTTTCGCGGGGAAGAACGTTCCACCGCCCAGAACAGCGCGGACGGCATCCAGCAGGTCGCGGGCAGCCTCGCTCTTGGAGACTGCGCCACGAATGGCTCCCGTTTTGAAGCGCCCTACAACGTCTTCCGAGAGATGAAGGGAAAACATGATCACCGGGATGTCAGGCCTTTGCTCAGCGATTTTGGCAGCCGCCTCAAGCCCATTCATCTCCGGCATGGTGATGTCCATGATGATCACATCGGGCGGGGACTGCAACGCCAGTTCTACAGCCTCGCGGCCCGTGCTGGCTTCTCCTGAAACGGTCCAATTGGACACTGATTCAAGCAGGTTGCGAATTCCCATTCGCATTACTTCGTGGTCATCCGCAACCAGTATTCGCGCCGGACGGGCCCCCAAGCCTACCCTCGATGTCTCAGCTAGGGTCATAAACAAAAACAACAAGCGCATAGCATAGCATTTTTCAGTCCGAAGTTGCTTGTTTCCGCTACGGAGAGAACGAGGCATTCGAAGGCAAGTCTAGGCTTGGTCCGGCTTAGGCCGCAGCAACTTGGAACAGAGTTTGTTCTGCTCTCTGGCGGTAGTAAGCATAAGCTTGTTCCAGCCGTGGTTCTTCACTCGATCCGCGCACTGTGGACATTGCCATCTTGCAGAATCCCAAGCGAAAAGTGCAGTAGGCCAGCATGTAAGGAGCAATCTTCCGCGAGATTTGCATTCCTGACGCGCGAGCAAATTTGCCCAGCAGAAACTCCAGTTCGTCAGATCCGAATTGCCACTCAACTGCTGCTCCAGCCAGATCCCACGCGATGTCACACGGCCCGGGGAAGAAGTGATTGTCGCCATGGCTGATTGCATCGGTTTTAATAAATTCGCCGGACCCGGCGCCAATCCACTCGTAAGGCTGCATGCGCCCGTCCACCAACACGGGATCAGTACAAGCCAGATGATCAGGCTCGAGCTTTAGGTCACGGCCGAATTCCTGCTGCACATTGAATTCAAGCATTTCCCGAAGATCATTCGGCGCGGAGGAAGCGGGCCGCTCAAGCCGAAATTCCGAAGCTCGGAATGCACAATATTGGGCGATACGTTCCAGGAGAGAGGCTGAAAGGTCTTCCTTCTTCCGCAACGGCCTGCCTTCCACGGTCTCGTAGGCCAGGAATCCATCTCCCGCGTCCGTGACGGCTGGCGAGAATCCAGCATCGGCCAGCGCGAAGGCCCGCGCTCGTATATCTGCTCCGATCGGGCCCATACCTTCAAACTTGAACAGAGTTTTCCGGTCAGAAGAGAGGAATTTAAGGCGCTCCATTTGCGTCCAGCTCTCCGGCCAGTGTTCTTCAGAGTCGCAGAAGTATTTCCGCCATTCTCCGCCGCCCAGGTAAAGACAGTTCTCAAACCGCGTACTCACAGATGGAATAGTTGAAATGAAACGAAAGTTTTGCCAGCGGGCGGACGCATTCTCTGCGCACAAGCTTGCCGGATCAAATTGCCGGCTTCCGATGATGGTGATCGTCTTCCGCGGCACGCCCGTCCGGAGCAATGCTTCAGCGACCGATAGGAATGTCGAGCCACTGCGACCCGGCCCCTCGTCCACGATCAGAAATTGTGACCCTTGTGAAATGCGCTCATGAATCCAGCGAGCCTGCTCTGCGCTGAATTCCGTATTACGCGAGTAAGGATGCCCGGTTGGCCGCACGGTGATTCGTGAAGCGCGGCGTTCACTCGCTCGAAGCGCGGCGACGGTCATGGCACTGAGCGTCGTGCCAATGCTACGAATTCCGACTATTGCGCAAGCTTGTGGTTCGACTGGGGTCCGGGAGACAGCTTTCGCGAAATCCGATGGATGAAGAGCGTAGTACGTGAAACCCTCAGGCGGGGACACACTGATGGATTCCGGCACCTTGATCCGAGCGGCAAGTTGCTGGTGGGACGTGCCCATCTCCACGACGCCGGTGCAGACCATATAAGCCAGAGCGTCGGTAAGAGCAGAGGCCGCATGCGCGCCTGGATATTGCGCGTCCGAAA
>WNFR01013842.1_pt1 | contig 16561 bp, 15 predicted proteins | sample 5400221 | NCBI WGS metagenome assembly WNFR01 (sample SAMN13153357, study PRJNA577476) | soil metagenome | isolation source: 40 cm soil under Madrone tree | place: USA:California | collected 2016-06-14 | reverse complement strand
GACTGCGCTTCATTGTGGGTGGGAATGATGACGGACACTCGCACAGGGCATCAGCTTAAATCAACCACCACGGAGCAGATGGCCACCGTTGCGCTACCCAAGCGTCAACGCCCCATCTTCTACCGGCGCTCCCGACCGCGAGCCCGAGCGATGCCATCACCGGAACCAGCAGTTCCCAGATCCACGCGGTGCCCCACTCCGAGACCCACAGGCTGCCGAGATATAGGAAAGCGATAAACGCCGCTGGCCGGGTAAGCAGACCGATGACTAGCAAAGTGCCAAGGCCGATCTCGGTCAGCGCCTGCATGGGAGCCGCCATTGCGGCATGGCTCGCAGCCAGTCCCATGACCGACTTCCACACAGCCGGCGAATGACTGTGCTGGATGTAGTAGTTAATGAGCCCCGCGTAGCCCGCCGGTGTGTAGAGGCCTTTTCCTAAATTCTCAAAAAAGACCCACACCAACATTGCCCCAATCGTCACGCGCACGATTGCCAGACCGGTTGCGGCAGGCAGTTGGGTCACTGCCGTTACATCACTTCGCGGTGAGGTTGGGATCGTTGTCATGGTGAACCTCGTGCAGTGGATGGTATACCAGATTGGAAATATTCGACAGGCTTCAAACTTCTTTTCTCCGCAACTAGGATCGTGTACGCGTCGATGAGCCGTTTGATTGCGCCTGAGAGTCTGATTCCTACGGACGGGAAGATCAAGGAGCTGGCGGTCGAGGTAACCGGATCGCAGAGCGGCGCGGTCGCACAAGCCAAGCCTGCCTATGATTACCTCTTCACGAATATGCGCTACGACAAGACGGGCCTCCGGCTAGGGACGCGGGGCGGTGGTGCTTTTTCACATCACAATGTTCGGCATCGCCCGCGAGCCAGATGAGGGGGCCGCGGCGCATATCTGGCAGCTACTCATGACGGGGCAGCTACCCGTACTCGCATTCTTCGCGATCAAGTGGCTGCCGCGGGCTCCGAGACAAACGCTGTACGTACTTGGCCTGCAAGCCGGAGCAGTGCTCGCCGCAATTGCGCCCGTCTATTTTCTGAATTTGTGACTGCGAATTCCGACATAAATGGGCGTGATGAAGACTCTCGGCCGCAGGCCCCTTCCCTACTTCTTTCCTGCGGTTTCACTCTCCTTTAGATATGATGCGCTGAGTGTGCCCTTGCTCTTGGCAATTGGCAACAGAGTGGGATAGAACTGCACAAAAGTCGTGTCCACCGCAGCGTGTGCGGAGTGGCAGCTATAACAGGCTGCTTCGGTGGGAACCATTTTGGCAGTTTTGTCGTCGTCGAAGCCGAAGAAGGCCCACTTGCCGGGAAAGCGAGCTTCGTCTTTCACGTGGACCTCAAGCCCCATGCGATCCGTTCCCTGGAAGTTTCCTTTCTGATTGATTGAGCCTTTGCCCTGCGCGCCGCGAACTTCGAGGACCAGCATGGTTTTGTCGGGCCAGGTGCCAGTCGCCACAAACGCCTTATACGAATCCGGATTCACAAACACGTTGTCGAACATGTGATGGTCGGCGGTTTGGGATCCAGGACTGTAACTCATGTCGAAACCGGTGCTCAGGTAAACCCATTCCCGATAACGCTCCGGTAATTTCAGTTGGCCGTCGCCGGTATATTCTGGGCCAGAACCTGAAGGCGCCGTAGCGGTTTGGTTGAAGGCCATCACGGAAATTAGAAGGATCCCGCTAAGCAAGAGAATTTTGACTTTTGGCATGCGGGAAGTATCACCCCTGCGGTCTTGTTAAACCAGACCAGTTCCTGCACAGGTATGTTGATTGGCTGCATTTTTCGCCGACCGTGATTGGACGTAGTACGATTCGCAGTATGAGTACGACCCGCACACCATCGCCGATACCATGGCTCTGGATTGCATTGATCTGGGCTGGAGTCGGGCTGTTCGATGCCACTCAAACCATTTTTGTGATGCGCGCCGAAGGCATGCATCACGCGTGGATGCGGCTGTTCTTGAGGCTGTTGGTGGGATGGTTGCCGTGGGCACTGGCGACTCCACTTGTGCTGACGCTGGGCCGGCGATATCCTCCGGTCAAAATCAGGCTGATCTCGACCTGGATTTTTCATCTTGCCACCTGCGCAGTTGTAGGCCTGGTGCATGCCGCTTGGATCGCTGGATTGGACATGCTGCTAAATCCATGGGCAGATCCAAATCCTCCTGGTCCTTTCATTCCGTTTTGGCTTGATAAGTTTTATAACGGGTTGCTGTCATACGTGGTCCTCTATTCCGCGATTCTTGCTATAAGCTATGTGCTCGACTCGCGAGAGCGGTTGGCCCGCCAGCAGACCGAGACCGCGCAACTCAATGCGCAGCTTTCGAAGGCACAGCTCAACGCACTGCGGCGGCAAATCGAGCCACACTTTCTGTTCAATGCGCTTAACGCGATCTCCGGACTGGTGCGCGAAAAACGCAACGACGCTGCAGTGGACATGATCGCGGGCCTGAGCGATTTTCTGCGCCGAACCGTGCAAGACTCCGGTCGGCAGCAGGTGCCATTAGCTGAAGAAATGGAATTTCTGCAGAAGTACTTGGATATTCAGAAAGTAAGATTTGCAGACCGCCTACAACTCACGGTGGATGTTCCGCGCGAACTGCTGCCTGCGCAGGTTCCGAGCCTAATCTTGCAGCCTATGGTCGAAAATGCCGTCAAACATGGGATCGCGAAGCGAGCGCAGGGAGGCGCGATCAAGATTTCCGCTTTCCGCTCGAACGGCAGACTTACTCTCAGCGTATATAACGACGGTCCGAATTTGCTGCAGGACTGGGACGCGACGCAATCAGGCATAGGGATCGCGAATACACGGACCCGATTGCAGAGCCTTTACGGAAACGACTTCGAGCTAAGCATGCGGAACCAGGCTCCCGGCGGAGTTGAAGTTTCCGTTTCGGTGCCGTTTGTCTCCACGACGGTAGCGAAGGAATAAATTGTGTGCCCGGAACAAGCGTCGACGAAAATACGTGCGCTGGTAGTGGACGACGAACCTCTTGCGCGCACCAACATTGCCGTGCTGTTGGGCGAAGATCCGGACATCGAGATGACAGGCGAGTGCGGCTCGGGTGTGGAGGCGTTGGCAGAGATCCGCAGCGCGAAACCGGACCTGGTTTTTCTGGACGTGCAAATGCCGGAGTGCGATGGCTTCGATGTACTCGAACTGCTGGGGCGGGGCCTGCCATCCGCCATCGTTTTTGTGACGGCTTACGATCAGTACGCGCTGCGGGCCTTCGAAGCAGGAGCACTCGATTACATATTGAAGCCCTTCGACAATGCTCGCTTCAAACGCGCGCTCGACCGCGCCAAGGAGCGGATCAGGAACGGAAAGCACGAGCCCAGAGAAACCGGGCGCATCGCAGTCAAGAGTTCTGGCGAGGTTACGTTTCTGCAGGCGCGCGAGATTGATTGGATCGAGGCTGCTGACTACTACGCCTGTCTGCACATTGGAACGAAGACGCACCTGTTGCGACGGAGCATGTCCGAACTGGAGCAGGAACTCGATGAATCGATATTTTGCCGCATTCACCGCTCAACCATTGTGAACCTCGATCGCGTTCGAAGTCTAAAGCTCAACGTGGATGGCGAATACGAGGTCTTGTTGGAGAGTGGGACTCGGCTGCGGCTCAGCCGACGATATCGAAAGCAATTGCAATCGCGGCTGGGAGTCTTGGAGGCGAAGGAGTAATTCTTCAACGCCTGTCGCGACCGATCCTAACGTTTCCGTCGAGGTCTGATCGACAAATATCGCCCTATTCTGCCAAAGCCTGTCCAATTGCAAGCGACCCGCCCCTGGCGTACCATTGCGGCCAAAGAGATTATGCGATTGGGGTTGAGTTCCTGATTCAGCCAATCGCTACGCCACGCGATGGATACGAATAGGGGGCTAGGACGTGGTTAATGCAGTCTCCACGCTTTCCGCTGGGGACCGTCTGGGGAATTACCAGATTCTGGGACTGGCGGGCGCGGGCGGTATGGGCATGGTTTATCGCGCGCTCGATACCAAACTCGAGCGCCTCGTCGCTCTCAAATTCCTGCCTGATGAGGTTGTAGCCTCGAAGACGGACAAGGAACGCTTTCTTCGTGAGGCTCGGACCGCCTCGTCACTCGATCATCCGAACATTGGAGTAATTCACGGAATCGAAGAAACCGCCGACGGCCGCACCTATATCGTGATGGCGTTCTACGAGGGCGAAACCCTCGCGCGGAAGATTTCCAGCGGGCCGCTTCCTTTAGGTGAATCGGTTGATATTGCAATCCAGACGGCCCGCGGACTTACCGAAGCTCACGTCCGGGCCGTCATTCACCGCGACATCAAGCCTAGCAATATCATCCTCACGCAACAGCGCTGGCGCGCGTCAACAGTTCAGCTGAGAGCACACAAACTCTGGGCACCGCCGGCACTATCGGCTACATGTCTCCCGAGCAAACGATGGGCAAGCCGGTCGATCAGCGCACTGACATCTGGGCCTTGGGTGTTGTGATCGCCGAGATGATTACGGGGCGAAGTCCATTCCAACGCGACAGTGCGGCGGCAACGATTGTCGCCATCCTGAACGAAGCTCCGATATTGCCGGATGAAATTCCGCTGGAGCTTCGGCGGATCGTCTATCGGGCGCTTTCGAAGGATGCGGCTACCCGTTATCCCACTAGCCGCGAAATGCTGGCTGATCTAGAAGCGTTTCGCAGCCAAATCGATCCGGAATCAGCCAAGACGGCGATTCCCCGCTCCGCCGCGAACGATGCGGCATTCCGACAAAGTGTCGAGCAGGCGTCGCGGCAGATGTGGCTCCCGGCGACAACGCGAACTCAAAAATCGTTCTGGTTGCTGGGAAGCATAATTGCTACCGCAGTTGTATTGGCGGTCCTTTTTCTAATTCCAGCTGTACGGGACGGCGTCGCAGGACTCTTCGCGCGACACGAGGAGCACATAGCTGTGCTCCCGTTCGAGAATGTCGGCGGTGATCCTTCGAATGAAGCCGTTGCCGAGGGCCTGATGGACAGCCTCAGTAGTAAGCTGACCAATCTCGACACCGGGAAACAATCGCTCTGGGTGGTTCCAGCGAGCGAGGTACGGCGGCATAAGATTGCAGATCCCAGTGCCGCTCAGCGTGAACTTGGAGCAACTGTTGTTGTAGAGGGAAGCCTGCAAAAAGTTGCCCAGCAGATTCGTCTTACCGTGAACCTGATTGACACCAAGACGTTGCGTCAGGTCGGGTCCGTGGCGGTCGAGGATGCGGCTGGCGACTTCTCATCAATTGAGGATCAAGCCGTCTCCAGGCTGGCGAAGCTGATGCGCATCGACGTGACCCCCGAAATGTTGCGAACCACCGGCGGCAACATCAGGCCCGCCGCCTACGAGTCGTACTTGAAGGCACTCGGCTACATGCAGAGAAGTGACAAGCCGGAAAATCTCAACCTCGCGGTTGACGCGCTCGGTGACGCGATTAAGTCTGATCCGCAGTTCGCATTGGGATATGCGGAATTGGGCGAGGCCTTCCGGATGAAGCACACCCTGGATCGCAATCCCAAGTGGAACGATGAAGCTCTGGCGAATTGCCGCCGGGCAGCCGAACTCGACGATCGTCTTCCGGTGGTCTATGTAACGCTAGGACGCATTCACGACTCGGATGGGAAGTATGAACTTGCATTACAGGAATTCCAGCGCGCACTCCAATTGGACCCGCGCAATGCGGATGCGCTTATCGGGATTGCTCATGCATACGAGAGCGCCGGGCGTATTCCCGATGCTGAGGCTGCGTATAAGAAGGCGATTGCATTTCGTCCCGACTATTGGGATGGGTATAACAATCTGGGTGTCTTCTATGACCGTCATGACCGCTACGATGAAGGCATTGCCGAACTCCAGCACGCCGTTGAACTGACTCCCGACAACTCACGGGTTTACCTAAACCTTGCAGCCGTTTACATCGATACCGGAGACGCGAAACACTATCCAGAGGCCGAGCAGGCGCTCAAGAAATCTATCGAGCTGAGCCCGACATATCCTGCCTACGCCAATCTGGGCTACCTCTATACACAGCAGAATAAGAACGCGGAAGCCGCTGCCGCACTTGAGAAAGCCCTGCAAATGAATGACAAAGATTTCCTTGTCTGGGGGAACCTGATGTTGGCGTACCAAGGTTTAGGAAACAAGGAAAAGGAGGCGATGGCTCGCGATCGTGAGCTCGCGTTACTGGAACAGGCAACTATCGCGAACCCGCGTGACGGCGACGTGCAATCGTACCTCGCCCTGCTATATGCGCAGAAGAAAATGCGAGAGAAGTCTCTCTCACGGATCCAAACGGCCCTGGCCCTGGCGCCTGATGACGCGACCGTTCTGGAGAATGTCGGTGAGGCATACGAGGATCTCGGCGATCGATCCCATGCTTTGCAATACGTCGAGATGGGCTTGCAAAAGGGCTACGGCTTAGCCGCAATCAAGAACAATCGGGACCTGAAGGATCTGATATCGGATCCGAATTTTAAACCCAATGGAAGGTGAAAAACATTCAACTAAAAAGGAGTAACTACCATGGCAGTTGCAAGATACCTTACTGATCCTGATCCTCAACCACAACAAATCAACATCAACTCACAAGGAGCGAACCCAGCCGGGGTTCAGATCGATAACGGCCAGCCGGTCAAGTTCAATAACAATTCCAGCTCACCCATTTCCATCACATTCGCTCCGACCGCAATAACGGGACAGCAAGTTTTCGCCAACATTTCCAGTATCCCCGCCGGTCAGAGTACGACCGAATTGCCGCTGATGTCTGGCATTACGGTGAACTACACTGTCACGATCGGGACGAGTTCTACCGGACCGTTTGCGATTGAGGTCGGAACTGGTCCGTTGCAAATCAGCGTGACTAACGAGGTCCCGAGTCCAAGTTTCGCCGTTATCCCGCCGAACGGCCAGATTATATTCGCGGCAACCGACCAAAATTGCCCCATTAATTGGGACCAAAACAATGACCCATTTACTCCGGCATTGAACGAGGTTTATGTCGGCATTGCAAACAACCAACCGGGTACCGAGAATGGAAGCTCGGCGAAAAATTTCCCTTACACCCTGGGGACCTCAGCGCCTCCCCCCAAGAGTCAACGTCTGGGAACAGGCGGGGGCGGTACGATTAAGGTGACATAGCAAATCCGCTAAATTCTATAATCCCGCCCTTCAAATCGGCTGTTTGAAGGGCGGTTTCACATGTGGTCGACTCTGAATGGTGACTCAGGTTTCTAGGAATTGTCGCGTTTTACGAAGCGGCGAATGCCGCTTGCCCACGCTGTGGCTAGTTCACTCTGAAGCAGGGATCCCAGAACGATAACGGCAATAGCAAAGCCCCCCAGCGCCAACACGCGCGCCAGGAAGCGTAACAGACGAAAAATTGTTGAAGTCTCCACTACCGATGGGCTAAACGCGAAGCCCTCATTGAGCTCCCGCGTTCCTGCAAGAGCCCTCCCCTGAAACGCATGGTGACACGCATCCGGCAGGTTGACAATTCCTCGAAAGTTGCAGACCGGGTAGGAAATTGTGCAATAACAGTCCCGAATTGGTACTGAGCGACCGACTGCCAATCAGCGCGGTCGCAATAGGTACCCGCAATCAATCTCGTCTGCGCGTGAGCCTCTCTTAGGGAGCCGCCACCAGAGGCAGTTCCACAAAGCTCTCCTGTCCCGGAGTGTGATAAACGCGCTGCACGGCTTTGCGATAATTCTCCGGCTTCGCCCAGAAGATTGAGGGAACGAACGTCTGCGGATTGCGGTCGTAAAGCGGGAACCAGCTCGATTGCACCTGCACCATGATTTTGTGTCCCGGCAAGAAGACATGATTTGCTGTTGGCAAGGGGAAGCGATATAGCAACGGCTTGTCCGGGGTTATGGCCTTCGGTTTTTCCAGACTCTCGCGATAACGGCCGCGGAAAATGTCGGCTGAAACCATGAGTTGATAGCCGCCCATTTGCTCATCTCCAGCCACTTCGTCCGGATAAACGTCAATCAATTTGACCACCCAATCCGAGTCACTCCCGCTCGTGGAAGCGAGAAGATTCGCAGCCGGTTGACCGCTGATTTTTACCGGTGCAGCTAGAACTTCGGAAGTGAAGACGAGAACGTCGGTGCGTCCGGAATCTTCGCGCTGGTCGTCAACTAGCCACTGCGGCCAAGTGAGGCGGCCACTATAGCCGACGGGCTGGCTGGGACGGGCGCGATACGGCACAGGCTTCGCCGGATCAGAAACATATTCATCGTAAGCTGCGTCACCGCGTTTTGGCGCAGTGAAGCTCAGTTTCAGCCCTCCGGTGAGATAGAGAGGAGTGGGCTTGGGTGCGCAACCGCTCTCGCATCCCGCGGGCCAAGAAGGCAGGCGACGCCAGGTGTTCGTCCCAGTTTCAAACGCAGTGACCAGCGCGACATCGGCTTTGGGAGCATCGTCTTTAAGGTAGTGGTCTAGAAAAGGGCGTAATACATTCTGCCGAAAATAGGCGCCGGTATCGCTGCCGAAACTTAGCGCGCCGAGTGTGCTGCCGTCGCCGATCTCTTGGCCGTGGTGCCACGGTCCCAGGACCAGAAACACTTTGTCATTGTTAACGTCTTTTGGCTTGATCGCTTTGTAAACAGCCGGCGCTCCATATATGTCTTCCTGGTCCCACAAACTGTGCACCAGCATGACCGGGACCTTCAATGGCTGCGCGGCGAGGATCTTGTCCATCGCCTGATCACTCCAAAAAGCATCGTAGTCGGGATGATCGAGAATTTTTTTCCAGAAGCCGACCTGATCCAGCCCATGGCGGCGGCCGAGTTCTCCCGCCGAACCCGACTCCATGTACAAGTCATAATCGTCGAAGTTGTCTGACCACCACTTGGCGTCGTTCTTGCGCGTGCCCTCCTGCTCATAGATGTACGGCATATTCTGTTGGCGGAATGCACCGTAGTGGAACCAGTCGTCGCCCATCCAGCCATCAACCATCGAATTCATGGGAACGGAAACTTTGAGCGCGGGGTGCGGATTCACCAAGGCCATCAATGGCAGAAAGCCGTCATAGGAGATGCCGAGAATTCCAACCTTGCCGTTGGTTTCGGGAATGTTCTTGATCAGCCAGTCAATGGAATCGTAGGTGTCAGTGGCCTCGTCGACCGGAGTTGGATTCTGAGGACCGTGCAAGGGCCGGTTCATCACATAGTCGCCTTCAGAGCCGTACTTGCCGCGAATGTCCTGCACCACGCGAATGTAGCCGCCTTCGACGATCACGTCGGTAGCATTGTCGTAACCGTAAAGATTCGGCCCGAGATGTGCGCTTGGAATGTGGGTCGTCAGCGCATTGGCATCGTAAGGAGTGCGCGTCAACAGAATGGGCGCGTTCTTCGCGCCCTTGGGAACGAGAATCACCGTATGCAGCTTTACGCCATCGCGCATGGGAATCATGACTTCGCGGCGGACGTGGTCCCAACTGTCTTGGACTGGCTGGAGGTGATCGGGAGTTTCGCTCGGAAAATCAGGATACTGCGGCCTCGTCTGAGCGATTGAGAAATTCGGCAAGCAAACAGCGAGCACTACGCTAACGACCAAGGCACGAGCGCAAGAGATCAGGTCCACGAATGTCCTCACGATGTAGGGTGTGACGGCGAAAGCGACCAATTATAGACGAAGCCGACTTCGTCGAATCGTGAAGTAATGAAATGCGTGCAGCGTCAGACTACACTTAGCTCGGGCGAGTCGGCCAAGCTACCGCTGGCTGGATAGATAGAGATCGGCCTGACCGCCGGGACGCGCATAGACGATGGTGGAAAGATCTTTGGAAAAATCGTAGGCATTGCCACCGTAGCCTTGACGGAATGCGAAGGGAAGTTTAAGGGCGGGCTGGGAAGTACCGGAGAGCTTGCCGTCATGCCAGGGCTGGCGATATATGGTGGTTTCTCCGCGAGAGGCGCCCAGATAAAGCATTGACTTGCCATCCCGAGAAGAGTGGATGATCAGGGCCGCCAGCTCTGGCATCAGAGGTGTGCATTTGCCATCGCTGACGGATATCTGACTGATGCCCACCCCCCCTGACGGACCACCGGCTGTAAGTAGATACTTGCCGTCCGAAGATGTGTCTTCGACGTTGCCGCAATCTTCGGCCAATTTTTGCGCGTTTGAACCGTCGGCGTTTGCCTTCCAGGTGTTCACTTTCGTTGGATCTTTCTCGTAGGCACTGTAGTAGAAAGTTTTTGAATCCGGGCTCCAAATCGCGAAGTTGACGCCACTCCCCGACCACGGCATTTGGTGTAGCCGGCTGCCATCGGTTCGGGCAGCGTAGAGCTTCACAACCTCGCCTGCTCCGTCTGTAAACGCGAACTGAGATCCGTCTGGCGACCACCCCAACGTCACGAGATTGACAGAGGTGACCAGTTTGACGCGGTTGTTTCCGTCAACATCTGAAACCCATATTTCCTGGCGGCCATTCGCCGCCAAAGTGATATAAGCCACACGTCGGCCATCAAACGAGACAACCGGTTGAGTCGCATCTTGGGTGACCAGATCAAACGACTGTTTTGTACGGGTGTTGTAAACCGTCAATGCGCCCGACTGCCTTCCGTTTATGAAGTAAATTCCCTTCCCGGTTGGATCGGGCATAGGCCAAAGGTCGGGCCCGGCTCCGAAGGTTATCTGCTTCAAGTCACGGCTGGCCAAGTTGTATTCCCAAATGTTCGTAACATCGTTCACGGTGCGGCTGAAGAACAGCGTCTTGCCCGGCTCACCCCATACAATTCCGGTTGGCCTTCCCGATAATTCACCCAGCTTGTCTGCCTTATGGGTCGTCACATTCACCTTGTAAAGGACCCTGATTGAGGGAATCCCCAAAGCATCATTGCTTTTTGCCGCAGTGACCAGTAAGTTGCTGCCGTCCGGAAACGCGAGAATCACCAAAGGGATCATTCCTTCGGAACCCAGGTCGTAAATGAGCTCTTCGCCAACGCCCGACCTAGGCTGCCGGTAGATCGTGCTCTTGCCTGCTTTGACAAAGAAAAAGGAATTGCCGTCAGGTGAAGTAATCAGGTTTCCGCCGGAGACTACACGAGTAGGAGCACCACCGAGACTTGGAACTGCCCAAGTCTCTCCAATACCAGTTTGGTAGTAGATTTCGGTCCCGTCCGGCAAGAAGCCGTCCACGCCCTTGTTGGTCGAATCACTGGTGAGCTGCAGCGGATCTCCACCCGAGGCCAGCATGATAAATACCTGGTCGAAACCCGCAACCGGCGACGTGAACACCACAGTCCGGCCATCTGGAGAAAGAATCGCGTCATTCATGGGTTTGTTCCAGTGGCTGACTTGAGTGATTTTGGCCGGAGCCGAAGATGGAGTCCGGAGGAAGTAGTACGCGCCTGCCACGGCTGCAATTACGATCGCGACGGCAGAAGCAATAATGTATGGCTTGCGCGATGACCTCGCGGCAGCAGCCACATCGCTCAAAACCGCCTGGGTTGCGCCCGACGACGAGGTATGCGGTGCAGCCGCTGACGAGACGACTGTCCGTCCCGAATCCGTGTCGCGCTTCAGGCGTTTCAGGTCGGTCCTCAAGTCGGCAGCCGACTGGTAGCGAAGATCGCGATCCTTCTCCAGAGCTTTGTTAATGATTCGCTCGAATTCCGCAGGTAATTCCGGATTCAGACGTATGGGCGAGACCGGGACTCCGTGAAGAATGGCATCGAACACCACCGCCGAAGTGCCGCCCGCGAAAGGCTGCCGCGCAGTGGCCATCTCATACATCACAATTCCGAACGAGAAGATGTCGGTGCGTGCGTCTAACTCCTCTCCGCGGGCCTGTTCCGGCGACATGTAGGCCACGGTGCCCAGCGCTGTGCCCGGAGTCGTAAGCAGTTCATCTGCGGTGCCGACGGTGGGTTGAGCGAATGCTCCCACCGCTTGCCCCACGCGGCGCGGCTCTGTTGTTAATTTGGCAAGCCCGAAGTCGAGTATCTTCGCCTGGGAGCGCTGGGTGACAAAGATATTTGCCGGCTTAATATCGCGGTGAATGATTCCTTTGGCGTGGGCTGTGTCCAGCGCATCTGCGATTTGAATTGCCAGACTTAGCAGTTCGTCAATCTTTAGAGGTTTTCCTTCAATACGATGCTTGAGGGTCAGCCCCTCAAGGAATTCCATAGCGATAAAAGGGCGGCCGTCCTGCTCGTCGACATCGTAGATCGTGCAAATGTTGGGATGATTCAAAGCCGACGCAGCGCGTGCCTCGCGCCCATGCCACCGCCGCCCAGTTTCTCCAAAATCCGGTAATGGGATATGGTCTCGTCAATCATCGGGGTGAATTTGGCTTGGCGGCCATATTACCACTGCACGTGTACGCTTGAGTATGGAATGCTATCAGACCGCTTCGGGCCAATTTGTCCAGCGCTACATGATCCCCGGGTGGCCCGCCTAAAGCGCGATTGGCACGAAACCAAGGTTACCAAGTAAAATAGGTTACTCGATCCAGGTTCCCTTCCGTTTAGTGTGAAAATTCCTGCATCGAATGACCCATGGGCGCAATCCAACCAAAAGTAAGTGAGCCAGTCAGTGATGAACTGGCTCTGGTCAATGCGGCAAAAGCTGGAGATGTCACGGCTTTTGAGGAATTAGTACGCCGCTATGACCGCAACGTTTTTCGCATCGCGCAGCATATTACGCAGAACCGCGAAGATGCCGAGGACGTTGTCCAGGACGCGTTCATCAAGGCGTACAGCAATCTAAAGCAGTTTCAGGGGCAGTCGAAATTTTACACCTGGCTGGTGCGGATCGCGGTCAACGAAGCCTTGATGAAGCTGCGGCGCCGTCGTCCAGAGCGCACGGTTTCGTTGGACGAAGATGTAAAGACCGAAGACGATTCGGTGCCGCGCGAGGTTGCTGATTGGAGTCCGAATCCTGAGCAGCAGTATTCTCAGGCGGAATTGCGGGAGATTTTGGATAAAACAATCCACGGATTGCCGGCGACATTTCGGACCGTGTTTGTGTTGCGAGACGTTGAAGGGCTTTCAACGGAAGAAACTGCCGAGGCGCTCGATCTGAGCATTCCGGCAGTGAAGTCGAGATTGCTGCGAGCGCGTTTGCAATTGCGCGAGCGGCTGAATAGATATTTTCAAAGGCGAGAAAAGTCGAATGGGTCGCAACAAAAACCAAGCAGTGGAGATGGCATCCAGTGAAGTGCTCTGAATTTCTCCACGAACTAACTGATTACCTTGACGGCGTCATTGACGCTCCGACAAAAGCTGAACTGGAAGAGCATCTGGCTTGGTGCCACAACTGCTACGTTGTCTGCGACACCACCAAGAAGACCATTGAGATCTACCGCGACTCTCAGCTGTACGAACTGCCTGAAGACCTCCGAACCAAGCTCCGGTCGGCCATTGTATCGAAGTGCCAGGGCCGTAAGAAGACCGGGCCTGAGGGGACCACTCAGTAACTCTTCCCTTTTCAAGATCTTCCAAACACCTTGTTTACTGGCCGGCTTCGGGCAGTGTTGGAGGAACCCTTTTCTGGAAAATAGAATCTAAGTAGATGATGATTGCTCTCGCGTACAGGCCACGGGAGCAGCATCTGTGGGAGGTAGAAAGATGTTTTCCAGGATCCTTGACGCGTTCTTCGGGTGCTACCACTATCGCTATAGTTTTCCGATCACGGTGAAAAAGGGACGGCGAACGGCAGCTGCCGCGGTAACTGGGACCTATGTTGTGTGTCTCGATTGCGGCAAAGAAATGCCCTATGACTGGAAGCAGATGAAGATCGTCAGTCTTCGCGCGGAGCGCGCGCCGGTCGCGTCGCTGGCGACCAAGGAAGCCGCTTAAAATTTTTTCGGTGGTGAAAGAAAAACAGCGGGACGAAATGTCCCGCTTTTTTCTTGCAGACCAGAACTGCTAATTATTATCTTCGGGCCGGCGCTTCAAAGTCGGACGGCCATCATCACCGGTCGTCTTGTTGTCTGTTCCGTTCTTGTCGGTCGAAGAAGCGCGCCGCAGACTCGGCTTCTTGCCATCCTTTTCATCATTCAGCTTGTGCCGGTTCTCAAGCGCCGCCAGTCGGGCCTTGACCTCTTCAAATTCGGAGCTTGTCACCAAGTACTGAGGCTTCGCGGGAAGGATTTTCGCAATTTCCTCTTGTGAGTGCTCAATGCGATCCGGTGTCTGCGGGTGGGTGCCAAAAGCTTTTGAAATAGTGCCTGGCTTCTTCTTCTCCTGCGCTTGTACTTTCTCGAAAAAGGAGATGAAAGCTTGAGGATCATACCCAGCCTTGTACATATATTGAAGTCCGAGATAGTCCGCTTCGGATTCAAATCCGCGCGAGAACTTCAGGAACGTCAGCGGCACCGCGAGGCCTGCACCTTCGTAGGCAGCGTAGCCAATAGGACCACCGATGAAAATTAGCGGGATGGTCATCATCTGCATGAGATTGCCGCGAGATTGCTCGCGAGCAGCATGGCAGGCGGCCACATGGCCGATTTCATGCGCCATTACTCCGGCCAGTTCGGCTTCCTCATCTGCAGCGAGGATCACGCCCGAATTCACGTAGAAGAAGCCGCCGGGCAGCGCGAAGGCGTTGATGTCATCAGAGTCGATCACCTTGATCGTGAACGGCACCTGCGAGTCAGAGTTTCGAACCAGGTTCTGGCCGAGCCGATTGATGTATTCGGAAACGACCGGATCGTTGATTAACTTGGATTGCGACTCCACCTGCTGGGAAACCTGCTTACCCATTGCGATCTGTTTCTCCAGACCGTACCAATTGCCCATGCCTCGGGCACAGCCGACGTTTCGGTTGCCGATAGCGTCCACATCGTCTCTGCCGCCATCGTGCGGCGTCTTTGTGGCGGAGGGCTCTACTGGAGCGCTGGCTGCCGGGGTGGTCTGGGAGTTCTTGTCTTTATTCGTGCCGTTCTGGTCAGCTGCAAAAGCAGCGGGAGCTAGATAGGCTGATACCAGCAACATTGCCAACGCTAGTGCTCGCAATTTCATAAATGCTCCAAACTTTGCTTCGGAAGGGCTAGTTTTTCAATTATATGCTTCGCGTGAACGTCACACGCCTAGTCGAAAGATACGATTCCCTTCTACGTTGGACGCATCTTCCCTTTGCAGGGTTACCCGCTGCCACCTAATGTTAAAGATGCTCCTTTTGGCCCCGGCGAGTTGCAAAAGCTGTGCTGATACGAGAACATACCCGTTTGCCCATAACTTACTGTTCTCATAAGGAAAACGCCTGAATGGCTAAACGCCAAAAGACTGCCTCGTCATCGACTGCTCAAAAGAACAATACAGCCACAATTCAGCCCGCCAAGGGAAAACTCGGGATCATGATTCCTGGCATGGGCGCCGTCGCCACGACGTTTGTCGCCGGAGTTGAGGCTGTCCGAAAGGGCCTGTCCACGCCGATCGGTTCCCTGACCCAGATGGGAACAATCCGTCTGGGCAAGCGCACAGAGGGCCGATCCCCTAAGGTCAAAGAATTTTTGCCGCTGGCGGGACTGGATGACCTGGTCTTCACCGGCTGGGATCCGTTCGAAGACGACATGTACACAGCCGCCCGCAAAGCCGGCGTGCTCGAGCGCGAACTGCTCGACCAAGTGAAGCCGTTTCTGAGCTCGATCAAGCCGCGCCCGGCGGTCTTTGACCGGAATTATGTGAAGAAGCTCGATGGCCATCATGTGAAAAAGGGCAAGAACAAGATGGAGCTGGCCGAACAGGTCCGCGCAGACATTCGCGAATTCCAGAAGAGTTCCGGGGCGTCGCGGTTTGTTACCGTCTGGTGTGGATCAACCGAGATTTTCCTGCAGCCAACAGAAGCCCATCAATCCGTGAAAGCGTTCGAAAAGGCTCTGCTGACGAATGACGAAGCCATTGCACCCTCGATGATCTACGCATACGCCTCGCTAATGGAAGGAGTTCCGTTTGCCAACGGCGCCCCGAACCTTACCGTGGATCTGCCGGTAATGCACGAACTGTCGCGCGAGAACGACGCCCCCATTTGCGGCAAGGACTTCAAGACCGGGCAGACACTGATGAAGACCATCCTGGCGCCGGGATTCAAGGCGCGGTTACTAGGCCTGGCTGGATGGTTCTCGACGAACATCCTGGGCAACCGCGACGGTGAGGTCCTTGAAGATCCAGGGTCATTCAAGACCAAGGAAGAGTCCAAGCTGTCGGTACTGGAGCACATTTTGCAGCCGGAGCTTTACCCGGAGCTGTATGGAAAGTTCACGCACAAAGTCAGGATCAACTACTACCCGCCCCGTGGCGACAACAAAGAAGGCTGGGACAACATCGACATCTTCGGATGGCTGGGCTATCCGATGCAGATCAAGGTCGACTTTCTCTGCCGGGATTCCATTCTCGCCGCACCTATCGTCCTCGATCTCGTGCTCTTCCTCGATTTGGCAAAGCGGACCTCTGAGCTGAGTGGAATCGGCATTCAGGAGTGGCTCAGCTTCTATTTCAAGTCTCCGATGACCGTGCCCGGGCTTTATCCTGAGCATGATTTATTCATTCAGCTCATGAAGCTGAAGAACACGTTGAGGCATTTAAAG
>WNFR01003369.1_pt1 | contig 16561 bp, 12 predicted proteins | sample 5400221 | NCBI WGS metagenome assembly WNFR01 (sample SAMN13153357, study PRJNA577476) | soil metagenome | isolation source: 40 cm soil under Madrone tree | place: USA:California | collected 2016-06-14 | reverse complement strand
TTGCGGTATCGGAGTTACTGTGACCGTCGCCGATCGTGTAAGTGAATGAATCGCTGCCGAAGAAATTAGCCGCTGGAGTGTAACTAACTCGAGTGCCGCCACTGGTGATTGCAACCGAACCGTGCGCACCCTGCGTCACGGCCGTGACTGTCAGCGTGTCACCATCCACATCCGAATCGTTGCCGAGAACGTTGATGCTATTGGCGCCGCTGTCTTCCGCGATGGTGCTTGAATCGTTAACTGCGTTCGGCGGGTCCTGCACTGCTGTGACTGTTATGTTCACTGTTGCGGTGGCACACTTCGAATCGGGTGAGCCACTGGTCGTACCGTCGTCGCAGACCTGGTATTCGAAGTTTGCTGGCCCATTGTAGTTGAGACTCGGCGAATAGCTGACGGTGCCGCTCGTCAACGAAACGGAGCCATGTGTGTCTGCAGTGGCATTTACAGTCGTTACATTCAGGTTCTGACCACTTTCGTTTTGCGGGCCTGCACTGTCGTTGACGGTCAGGTCGGAAGCCGGGAAATTGAGAACGGTATCCTCGATCGCGGTCTTGGCGTCATTGCCTGCCGCTGGTGAATCGTTGACTTCTGTCACGGTGATGTTGACTGTTGAAACGTTTGAATCGCGGGTACCGTCGTTGACCTTGAACGAAAAACTGTCCGCTCCGTTGTAGTCAGGGTCAGGAGCATACGAACGGTTTTCAGCGGTTCCGGCCAGACTACCGTGCGTTGGCGAACTGACGATCGTGTAGGAGAGAGGATTGCCATTGGCGCTGACTGCGGTCAGCGTGATGTTCTTCGACGTGTCTTCCGCGGTGGTCACGGCTTGACCTTCGGTGCCCGGGGGATTGACTCCGTTGATTCCTGCCTCAATGCTGTTTTCAATTGCGTCCGGAACGTTCGCGAAGAAGTCGTAGCCGGTCGCCTGTTCGACGGCATCAACAGTTGTCAGGTACTGGTGCCAATCGTTATTCCTAATGCCCTGAATGTTGGGCATCATGATCGCAATCGTTTTTGAGCTTGCGGTTACGCGCGAGACGTCATCGTCACCTTTGGGTATCACCAGCACGACTTTCCAGGTGTAGGCCGGAACGGTCACATGGCCGCCAGCTATTGTATTGGTCGTGCCGCCATTGAAGCCGGATCCACCAACGCCCAACGGTCCGGAGACGATATACATCTCCTGTCCGCCGCCAACAGTCAGCATACTCCTGAGGTCGTTTTCAAGATTGGCCCACGGTCCCTGATTATTATCCGGAGCCTGCGGAACCATGTTGGACATGAGATATGTTTCCTGATTGATTGGGATACGATTTTCGTTATCGCGGTCGGCGTTCGGAGTCATATGGCCGCGATCGAAGCCGGTACCCGAATAGTCGGTCGCTTGCACGCGATACCAATCGGGAAGAACAGCCGGGTCCGGACGGAAGGTATCAACACGCACGAGGTTGCCAAACCAGGCCGGCTCCAGATGCCAACTTACCCAATTTGGTGTTCCCTTATCTCGATTGTATGACAGTGAGTACGTGGGTTTCTCCATTAAGTAGTTATTCGGATCACTTGCGAACGGTGTCGCGTTCGAAGGGTTTCCCATTGTCAGGTGGACACTGGGTGGATATGGGGCGGGAGCGCCCGCGCCGACAACCGAGAAAGTCCAGTTGTAGTCTGCGGGTAACGTGTCGGTGTTTGGGCCGCTGTCGTCCAAATCTTGATCGTGAACCGCGTCCTTGTTAATCGTCACGGTGCACTGTTCGCCGAATTGGAAGTTGGTATTTGGAGTGATTACGTAAGTTTTGAAGTTGGCTGACGAAACGACAGTAGCATCATTGTGCAGGCCAGAATTGGCGCACGAAATGTTGTACCAAGGCCCGACAACGTCGACGGGCTCCGTGAAAGTGACCGTGATACTGGCATCATGTGGGTCATTAAAACCATTCGAACTCGGATCTGTACTCAGCACATTAGGCCCAAGCTCAACAATCGGTGCGGTCCGGCGTGGATTTGGCGCGCCGGAGAGAAAGTCGTTGCCATTATTGTTGGTATCGGTGTTGCCACCGTTCCTCCTCAGGACAGACGCTGTGTTGCTACCTGCCGGAGCATTGGCGTTTCCTTCATAACAGAAACCCGGAGTAGCGGCAGAGCTGCCGTAACCGACAAAGTCGACGAGATTCGGATCTGACAGCGGACAAGTTCCCGTGAGTACCTGGAAGCTACTGACAAGTGCGACTTTGCCAGTCGTCCCGCTCATGTTAATTTCGCCCTCAACGTTCGCCGCAGGCAAAGCAGCGCCTGTGGTACCCCCCGACGCCAGCTTGATAAGGTAGTATTGGCCCGGCGATATCATCCCCCCAAGCGGTTGTTTGTTACTGCCCCAGCCGCTGCCATCAAACGATGCGTATTGAATACTCCAGCCGGTGAGATCAAAGGCGATAATCCCAGGATTATAGAGTTCAACGAAATCATTCGTGTAGGTAGCGCCGGAGTTACCACCTCCACCATAGACCTGGCTGATGACGATATGGTTAGCCGGCGGCGGTGGCTGTAGCACTGTCAGATTGATCGTAGTGTTGGCCGATCGGTTCTGGGCATCAGATATTGTCACGGGCAAAGACTTCTGACCCGGAGTTGTGGCAACAGATACTGTCGCCAGGAAAGTGAAGCTGTTGCCGTTGCCGGCAAAGTCTTGAGTGGCCGATCCGCCAATCGCCGAAAGATCAGCGACCACGTTGATACCGGTGCTGGTTGGGTCAGATCCCGGCGACACGTTGACCGTAAGTGTAGAACTATCTCCAGGCTGAACGCTGGTCGGGTTGGCTGAACCAATACCCGAAAGAACCGCGCAGTTATTTGTTTGCGATGAGGTGTTGCGCGGATTTGGGGCGCCGGCCGCGAAATCGGAGGCGTTATTATCAGTATCCGCACAGCCATTGTTAGCGCGAAGAGCTGCTGTCGTATTTGTGAGTGTAGTAGTCGGTCCTGAGCCCTCGAAACAATTCGCCGTACCGCCATAACCGACAAAGTCGATTATCGCAGGGTCTGAGGGGCAAGCACCGGTGAGCGCTGCCGTACCGCTGACCAGTGCTACTTTGCCGGCACCAGCCCCCATGGGAATGGTACCGGTCGCATCTGGTACAAGGTCGACAGTTCCGCTTGCACCTGCGGCTTCTTGAATCAAGTAGTACTGGCCGGCCCCTAGCGTAAAGCCGGTGAGAGGCGTGACCTGCCAAGATGTTCCGGCTGCAGAAGTATACTGGACTGACCATCCGGTCAGGTTCACGGGCGAATTGGTATGATTAATAATCTCAATAAAGTCGTTCTTTAAAGTGGCCCCGCTGTTGCCGCCACCACCATACACCTGACTGATTACTATACTTCCCGCCACGCCTGGAACAGGGGTAGGGGTAGGCGTTGGAGTCGGTGTGGGAGTAGGCGTAGGTGTCGGAGTTGGAGTCGGTGTGGGAGTAGGCGTAGGTGTCGGAGTTGGTCCACCAGCCTGAATACCGATTATGGAAATATTATCAATCGCGAGCGCCTGCGCGTTCGTCGTAGTAGTTCCAGAACTTACCGAATAGTTCCATGCCAGATATAGATTACTGGCGTCAGGTATATTAACTGTCAGCGTCTTGTTGCTAACCTGCGACGTAGCTCCAGGGGCGTTAGCGAAGCCACTATTGTCAGCGTCGGCGGAAAAGCTGGAGAGAAAGTCAGCTCCGGCATTTGTCCAGGTTGCGCCGTCTGGCGAGTAAAACATCTGAATTCGAAATCCGTTTGCATTCAATCCGTTTCTGTACTTCTCAACATCGTAGGAAATCAGTACTCCTGAGAGGCTGCCTCCGGTATTGTTTGCCAACTGAGCGTAGAGGTTACCGCTTGTCGTCGCAGTGCCCGAGGAGAGGAAGCCAACCGCTCTGTCGCTCCCCCCCAGGGTGGTAGTTCCTGAACCGAAGTTGTAGATGCCATTTGCGGCGGATGACGATAAGCTGGCACCACCTGCCCGAGCAGCGGTTGTACCTGCCGCGGCGAATGTACCGACCGTACGCACCATGGTAATTGCGTCAGCTTTGAAATCTGCGGGCAGAGTCGAGGCCGTAGTACCTGTCGCAGGAGTTCCCATTCCGTCAAAATTTTGGGTATAAGGGGTCGATGTCGACAGCGAGATTGCTGCTAAAACGACGTAGACTGAAACCAGGGCGAGGAGCGAAATCACAGCGCCTGCGAACCACGGTCTGGTGAGAAATAGTCTCGACTTCGTTCGTGGACGGACTCTGGAATTCTGTTGCTGATTCTTACGAGCAAACATGGGTACCCTCTCAAAAGATTGATTTTCTAAACTTCCGCACGTTGTTGTTGAGAGGAATGCCGGAGGTGAGACAAACGGTACCGGCAGGAAATGTGACAGGGTTTTACCAGTTCTCAAAAATCAGGTCAAGCTGCGAAAACAAATTCTGTCCTCAAAACTAAATATTTCTTGTCTTGTTAACACTGGATTCAACGCAAGCTGACATCTGACCTTGAGAAAGGCATAATGCTGCCACGGAGGAACACTGCATACCCTTGCCAATTTCTTCAATCGAACTGCGCGAGATTCGCCTGCCGCTGATCCATTTCTTCGAAACCAGCTTTGGCCGCACCACGGAGCGCCGGATTATCCTGGTGCGAGTCAAAGATAAAGACGGTGCGGAGGGATGGGGTGAGTGCACCGCAGGCGAGGGACCTTTCTATAGCGAGGAGTGGACCGACACCGCCTGGGATACCCTGCGAGAGTTTCTCGCTCCGATGGTTGCTGGGAGGAAAACTGATAAGGCAAACCAGGTTTTCCCAGCGATGAAGGCCGTCCGCGGCCACCGTATGGCGAAGGCTGCCATAGAAAATGCCTGTTGGGATCTCGAAGCAAGACAGGCAGGCCTCCCGTTATGGAACTATCTTGGAGGTACACAGCGAGACATACCGTGCGGCGTTTCTATTGGTATTCAGGACACGCCTGAGATTCTGCTGGAGAAGATTGAGAAGGAAGTCGCTGCTGGTTACCAGCGTATCAAGATAAAAATCAAACCGGGCTGGGACGTGAAGATTGTCGAGCGTGTCCGAAAACAGTTTCCCGACATTCGCTTGATGGGCGATGCCAACTCTGCCTATACCTTAGCTGACGTTTTACTGTTCAAAGAGTTGGATCGGTTCAACCTGATGATGATTGAGCAGCCGCTGGCGCACGACGACCTTTTCGATCACGCAACACTGCAGCAGCAGATTGAGACAGCTGTTTGTCTGGACGAGTCGATACATTCAGCTGAGGACGCAAAACATGCCATAGACCTGAAGTCGTGCCGCATCATTAACGTAAAGCTCGGGCGGGTTGGTGGTCATGCAGAAGCGCAACGACTCGAGCGGATAGCACGTGAAAGCAAGGTTCCCGTGTGGTGCGGGGGGATGCTAGAGGCCGGCATCGGTCGCGCCCACAACATCGCTATGGCGACTCTTGCCGGCTTCACTTTGCCCGGAGACGTTTCGGCCAGCGCCCGCTATTGGGAAGAAGACATCATCGAACCGCCTGTTACTGTGAGCGCACGTGGAACTATCGCTGCACCGGATCGGCCGGGAATTGGGTTCGACGTTAAGCTATCCAGGTTAGACGCCTTGACAGTGCGGAAAGAGACAATCAATCCGACAACCGCTTCTCATGTGAGATAACCGAAGCCTCTTTCCCATCCTATGACTCACAACTTGATTTCCCCGGATCTGGCGCACCGTATCCAGGATTTTTTCCAGGCACGCCAAGCAGATATTGAGGTCTTCATCCGCAAATTGGTTGAAGCTGAGTCACCCTCGGGCGATGATGCGGGCAGTCATGCCGTCGTTGCATTGTTAGCTGAACGGGCTGGTCAACTCAGCCGCGTACAGTCCTGTGAGCGTGTAGACGTGCCGGGATACGGGCAGCATCTTGTGATTCGTGCTTTCCAGCAACAGGGTCAGGCCGGAAATGTTTTGCTCGTAGGTCATACGGACACCGTGCATTCTCGGGGCGCGTTAGCAGAGCGCCCCTGGAGACGCGAAGGTGATCGCATCTATGGACCAGGCATTTTTGACATGAAAGCCAATTGCGCTCTTGCAATAGAAGTGTTGCGTGCTCTTGAAGAGTTGAAGATCTTTCCGCAATGCGGCATCACTCTCGCGCTCACGTGTGACGAAGAGGTCGGCAGTGCTTCAGGGTGGCCACTGTTGGAAAAGCTTGCGAAGTCGCAGGACGTTCGCTGCGCTCTGGTAATGGAGCCTCCTGCTGCCGGCGGTCGGGTGAAGACGGGACGCAAGGGCACCGGTATTTTCACCATCAAGGTTGAGGGAAAAGCTGCACACGCCGGACTCGACCCGGATAAGGGAGCGAGCGCCATACTTGAATTGGCCAGACAGACTGAGCGTCTTCATGCATTGAATCAGTCGGGCTCAGGTATAACCGTCAACGTTGGTGTCGTGCGGGGCGGCACGAGATCGAATGTAGTTGCGGCTGAAGCTGAGGGTGAAATCGACGTGCGCTTCTCGACAGCGAGCGAAGCGTCGGAAGTCGAAAAGATTCTCTTGAATCTTAAACCCATTGACGAGCGTGTGAAGTTATTCGTTTCTGGAGGCATCAATCGTCCGCCACTGGAAAGAACCGAAGCAGTACTCAAGTTATTCGAAAAAGCGCGAGTGGTCGCCGCGATGCTGGGGTTTGAGTTGGGAGAAGCGCAGGTTGGGGGTGCTTCCGATGGAAACTTCCTCGCTGCGATGGGAATTCCTGTTCTTGACGGGCTGGGAATCAGTGGCGACGGAGCGCATGCGAGCCACGAACATATTGAGGCACAAGATATCGCGCGACGAGGAGCATTGTTTGCGGGATTGCTGGCGTCGGTTTGAACATCGTCTAGTCCCGGCAAGTTCATTTATCAATGTCAAATGATTCGGTAACACAATTCTCATCGTAGGCTCAAAACCAATGCTAGTGGCAACTTGGAACGTCAATTCGATACTGGCACGGCTGCCAAATGTCACGCGCTGGCTCGACGCCGTTAAGCCTGATGTTCTTTGCATGCAGGAGACCAAGTGCACTGACGACAAGTTTCCCGCAGATGTATTCCAGGAGCGTGGCTACCAGTGCCTGATGTTTGGCCAGCAGTCGTACAACGGCGTAGCTATTCTTTCGCGGAGTGAATGCGAGACGGGCCACCGCGGTTACCCGGGCGACGATGAAACAATGCAGCCGCGTTTGTTGGCGACGACTGTGGCCGGCATACAGATCGTCAACGTATACATTCCCAATGGGCAGATGGTGGGCTCAGAGAAGTATGCATTCAAGCTGGAGTGGATGCGACGCCTTCGCTCTTTTTTCGACACGCACTATGACAAAACGTCTACCGTTTTGCTGTGTGGTGATTTCAACGTCGCTCCGGAAGAACGTGACGTGCACGACCCAAGGTTGTGGCAAGGTCGAATACTTTTCAGCGAGCAGGAGAGGGCAACGCTTCAGCAGGTAAAGGAGTGGGGCTTTGTTGATGCATTTCGTCTGCATACGGAAGCTGGCGGAAACTATTCATGGTGGGATTATCGAGCGGGCGCGTTTCGTCGCAACATGGGTCTGCGAATAGATCACGTTTGGATTAGCGAGCCACTAGTGGCAAGGAATACAAGGACGTGGATTGACATGGAACCTCGTACGTGGGAAAGACCGTCTGATCATGCGCCCGTCGTCGCAGAGTTTGATGTGTAATGCCATCCCGCGGTTTCGATTCAGTGGGTTAAGTTGTGGGATTGCTGCGCATTGATTTCACGTAACAACCGCTCGGCCCACTTCGGATCAAGGTCACAAAGGATTCGATACTGCTTGATAGCTGCGTCCTTGTTTCCCTGCTTGAACTCGGTCAAGCCCAAGCAACCACGTGCAATCGCATCGTCTGGTTGAATCTTGAGTGCGTGCTGGTACGAGTCGATGGCGTCGGCATGACGACCAAGACGGTTATTAACTTTGCCAAGTTCGATGTAGGCCTTCTCATAGTTTGGAGTCAGTCGAATGGCTTCCTGGTAGGCAGCAAGCGCTTCCTCGAGCTTCTCAGTGAAGTAGTAACCATTTCCCAGAAAATGATAGGCGACTGAGCTGGGTTGTAGTTTGATCTCCTGCCGAAATGCTTCGATCGATTCCGAATACTGGCCGAGGTCGTAGTACATTCTGCCCAACTGATCGTAGGGGCAGGTATCATTGGGGTTGAGACTAATTGCTTTCTTAAGCGTTTTTGCCGCCTCGTCCTCTCGGCCTTGCCGGTGATAGACCATTCCGAGTCCGCACGAAGCACAGGAGTCGTCGTCGATAGCCGCTGCCTGCTTGAAAGCTGCTTCCGCTTCTGAATACTTTTCCAAAGCCAGATATGAAGTGCCAAGTTCGACGTAGGTTCGCGCGAATTTAGGGTCGGAGCTAATCGATTGCTGATACGCTTGGACGGCGGCCTGGTGGTCACCGGAAGTAGAGAAACGGTGTCCTTTGATGAAGTAAAAGCTGCCAAGCGCAGAAGGGACGTGGTTAGCGATGATTGCAAATAAGAAAAAGAAGACTCCCCACCCTATCACCGGTCTTATACGCATAGTTCACCTCCGCTCGCGTCTATAGAAGTGACTCTACGGTTGTCTGGATCGACAGGCGTTATCACGAGATTTTAGAATTGTGAGATGAACTCGTCTCAGCGGGGCAGGCGGTGATCTAACACATCAGGACGAAACACCGACCGAAGATCATTATACGGAGACCCTACAGCTTGGCGCAAGAAGTAAAGCTGCAAAACCCGCGCGAGCTTTGTGGAGAACATGATGCGACCTAGTTCGACGTGAGTTCAGCAGTCTTTTCCGTAATATCTTTCTGGGCCCACTCGTTGTCGCGGCTTGCTTCGCCCGCCTTGGCTCGTTTCGCTGCCTTCATCTTGCCCACGAGGTCCATGTGCGTAGAGAAATATTGCAGACTGTGGCCGACGATTTCCTCAACCGAAGCAAATCCCTTGTCGACCATAAATTTCTCAAGACCTTCCTTCAACTCGTCGATCATCTTTACGCCGTGCAGCATCACTCCGGTGCAAATCTGAACAGTTGACGAGCCCAACAACAAAAACTCGAGCGCGTCGTGAGAGTTTTCGATCCCGCCTATACCACTGATGGAGATTTCTTTAGGCAGTCCGAGCGCCAGTTGACTCACCATGCGCAGGGCGATTGGTCGAACTGCTTGAGAGGAGTACCCACCGGGAACAGTGTGGCCTTCAACGGTCGGCATGGGCCGAAGTGTGTCCAGGTCAACGCCAATCACGGAGAGAATCGTGTTGATGGCCGAAATGCCAACTGCACCGCCGCGCACCGCGGCGTTCGAAGGCTCCTTAATGTTCGTAATATTGGGCGTCATCTTGGCCCATACCGGAATCTTTGAAACCTCCTTCACCCAACTCGTCACTTCTTCAGTAAGATCGGGATGCTCTCCCATTTCCGAACCCATCTTGCGTTCGGTCATTCCGTGAGGACAGGAGAAGTTCAATTCAAATCCATCTACGCCGGTGTCCTGAACGACACGGGTCAATTCCTGCCAGCGGCTCTTCTCATACTCTTCCATGATCGAAGCGATCAGGACGTGGTTGGGATACTCTTTCTTGATTTGCCGAAACTCGTCGAGCCAGACATCAATGGGACGATCAGAGATGAGTTCGATATTTTCAAAGCCAATAACTTCACCTGAGATCTTGGAACGAAGCTTTCCGTAGCGCGGAACGACATTCACTACCTTCGCGGATTCGAGACTAACGGTTTTGGCGACAGCGCCGCCCCAGCCTGCCTCGTAAGACTTGGCAATCACGCGAGCGTTAGTTCCCGGTGGGCCAGAACCCAGCAGGAACGGGTTGGGAAATTTCATTCCATTAACAGTGATCGATAGATCCATTAGGTCACTCCTCGTTACATTTTTGATTTTTGATTTGCGATCTGCGATTGCCCGATATGCTTTAGCTTGTCGCTTACGTGCGCTGAAGACTTCTTCGATAGTCAACGACAAGCTAAATCATATCGGACATCGAGTTGCCAATTGCCGGTTGCAGATTGAAAGAATTGCTACCGGGCATTGCTGATCTCATTACAGACTAGGAACATCAGAAACAAAATCGGCAATCGACAATCAAAAATCAAAAATCTTTTCAGTCGGCGACCAGCGCCCCGTATGTGTCGGGCCGGCGATCGCGGAAGAACTGCCAGGTGTTGCGCACCTCGCGAATCTTATCCAGATCCAGATCAGCAACAACTAAAGCATCCTCGTCGCGCGGTGCTTCTGCGATCAGTCTTCCTCGCGGATCGCAGAAATAGCTCTGACCATAAAACTCTCCGATGTCCCAGGGTTGCTCATGACCCACGCGATTGATCGCGCCAATAAAGTAGCCGTTTGCGACGGCATGTGCCGGTTGTTCGAGACGCCACAAGTATTCCGACAGCCCGGCCACAGTTGCCGAAGGGTTGAAAACAATCTCCGCGCCATTCAATCCCAATGCGCGAGCGCCCTCGGGAAAGTGTCTGTCGTAACAAATGTACACTCCGATCCGAGCAAAAGCAGTATCAAAAGTGGGATAACCCAGATTGCCCGGTCGAAAATAGAACTTTTCCCAGAAGCCGGGGTTGACGTGCGGGATGTGGTTCTTACGATACTTTCCTAGATACTTTCCATCGGCATCGATAACAGCCGCAGTGTTGTAGTAGATACCGGTGATCTCTTCTTCATAAATAGGAACGATAATGACCATGCCGTGTGCTTTCGCCACTTCCTGCATCAATCGCACAGTTGGCCCATCAGGAATGCGCTCGACGGCCTCATACCATCGTGTCTGTTGTTCCGCACAGAAGTAAGGCGTTGTAAAAATCTCTTGCATGCAAAGGATCTGTACGCCTTGCCCGGCGGCCTGTTCGATAAAACCCAAATGCTTTTCAATGTTCAGTCGTTTGATCTCTTCGATGGGTTGATCGGTTGGCGCCGCATTCGAGCACTGTATCAGTCCGCATCTAACTGTGCGTGGCATATTTGTTAGTCCTTTACTTATTGAATGAAAAAGCGACTTCTGCCTCGAAACGTTTTCTGAACTTCGACAATTCTTCTTTGATCATAGCCCTGATCAGGGCAACATGTCGCTCCTTGGAGGCTTGAACTACCGGTTCAGTGGTTTTCACTCCGCTAGGAGTGTGATGTTTATAGATCCAAGAGCAAAACGAAAATACCAACTCCGTTCTGAGGAGCGGAATCCAAGTAGAGTCTTACCACTCCAGAACCAGTCCGCTCCTCAGAACGGAGCCGGAGGGTGTTGCTTATCACGCTATAAACATGCCACCTCTAATGAGGTGAAAACAGTTAACTGCTACTCACCGAATGTACGCGCTCTGGCGGAAAGAGCTTCATGAGTACCAGATGAGTGAGTCCCGCGACGCCAAAGCCGACAAACCAAGCATAATCATATAGTGTCCTCAGTGTTGGAATCACTAACCCTATCCAGGCAAGCGTGCAGCCAACCAGTGTAGCCACGACTGCGCGCCAGTTCCACCCGCCGCTGTAAGTATAGACACCTTGTTTGCGGTACAGGTCTCCCAGCTCCAATCGCTTTTTCCGGACCAGCCAATAGTCAACAATCAATACGCCAGCGATTGATCCTAACCCACCTGAGTAACCAAGAAGCCAGCTGAAAATATATCCAGAAGGGTCTGCCAGCAAACGCCAGGGCTGCATGAGTATGCCAATTATGCCGGTAATCAAACCGCCAGTTCGAAATGAGATCCATTTGGGAAACGCATTGGCAAAATCATTTGCCGGCGAAACGACATTTGCAGCGATGTTTACCGCCAGCGTAGCCACAACTACCGTGAACATCGAAATTGCTATCACAACGACCTGGTGAAACTGACCTACGAGTTTCATTGGATCCCAGAGCTCATCCATCCTCATGTGGGGGTAGATCACTACCGCGGCCGAGGTAATGATGACTCCCATCGCTGCGAAGACTGTCATCGTTGTTGGTAAGGCGACGATTTGACCGATAGCTTGTTCGCGCTGGCTGTGTCCGAAGCGAGTGAAATCCGGCATGTTCAGTGAAAGTGTAGCCCAGAACCCGATCATGCCGGTCAGAGAGGGAACAAAGATTGTCCAAAAGTCTTTGAGGCTATGAAATTTACTTTGCTGAGTCAGAAGGTAACCCAGCCCATGCGCTTTCCAGATTGCCCATGCCAGTAATAACGCAGTCATTACAAGCACGAAAGGCGCGGCCCAGTTTTCAACCTTCCTTAGAAGGTCCATGCCACGATAGATGATGTAGATGTTAATGGCCCAGAACAGCAGAAATGATAGCCATTCGGTCGGGGCGTGCCCGGCGATTGGCGCGCCGAGCAATGTGGGCCACCCGGGAATGATTGCGCTAAAGAACGTGTACAAGGCCTCGCCACCGATCCATGCCTGAATGCCAAACCAGCCGCAAGCGACAATCGCTCGCATCAGGGCAGGCAGATTCGAGCCAATCGTTCCATAGGCCGCGCGTGCAAAGACCGGGAAGGGAATACCGTACTTTGTCCCGGGATGAGAATTAAGCAGGATTGGAATCAAGACAATGGTGTTGCCCAGAAGTATTGTGATCAGTGCTTGCCACCAGTTCATTCCGGCGCTGATCAATCCGGAGGAGAGCATGTAGGTTGGGATGCAATGGGCCATGCTGATCCAGAGCGCAGCATAGTTGTAGGTTGTCCAATTTCGCTTTGCTACCGGAACTGGAGCGAGATCCTGGTTGTAGAGCGGGCTTGAGCTTATCGAAGCGTAGTCACGCAACTCGACTCGTCCGTCCGGGTACTGGATTGTTTCTCTTTCGAGGTTAGACTCCACAACCGCATCCTTTCATGGATAACGCTCTTTCCCTTTTTACTGAGTGCAATCGGACTTGCCATCTTGGCCGCAACTAAAGAGGTTGGGCACCCGGGCCATCGTCAGGTCACGAGTATTGATCCAAACTTTTGTCTGGCTATGCTTTTCGGCCGTCCATCCCAGCCGTTGTTTGTTGCGCCAAACTCCTTCAAGTGCGGCTTGTTCACCGGAACCCAACAAATGATAAGTCTCGTGCAGAAGAATCGCGGCCCGCTCATTGTCGTCAACCGAATGCTGGAAAAACTCCGGATAGAGCGTCAGCACCTCGAAAGGAAAATTTGTAGCCGCGTAGGCATCGTGATGACCGACGTAGCGGTTCCACCAATTGTCAGTGCCGCGATAGCGGACAAGCCGATTGAGAACGAAAGCCTCCTTGCCAAAGCCATTCTGCTTCAGTAGCGCAATTGCAGCGTTAACGGTTTGTCTTTGGTCGTAGCTCAGATCGTCTGAAGTCAACAACAAGGACATATAAGCTATGAAGAGAAGTAAAGTGGTTGTTCCTGCTATCCAAAGCAATCTGCGGCCGATGCTGCGTCGCTTGGCCGGCTCGCCAGGCAAATCACCTTCAGCCGAGTCTACGCCATTCAGTGAAGCGGAACAGCGTCGGCATGTCTTATCCGTAGCTACGTTGACAACGCCGCAACGAAGGCACTTATTTCTACTCATTCCTGTAAGGTGTCCGATATGCTTTAGCTTGTCGCTGACCCTCGCAGAAGTCTTCATCGGACGAAACGACAAGCTGAAGCATATCGGACATTGTGGTATCGCGAAGCACGGTTGAACGTGAGCAGTACTGAGACTTGACTCACCGGCCTGAGTACGTGTCTACATACTCACGCAAGTACCACGCTTCAGAAACTGTCCGTCGCCGGCTTTCCCTTTGTACTCGCCGTTCTCGATAATCACCTTGCCGCGAGAAAGAACGGTTTCCACCATGCCCTTGATCTTCTTGCCCTCGTAAGCGTTATAGTCGACGTTCATGTGGCTTGTCTTCACGCTGAGTGTTTGCTCTTTGTCTGGATCGAAGACGACAATGTCGGCGTCAGAACCAACCGCGATTGTTCCTTTCTTCGGAAACAAACCAAACATCTTGGCTGCGGCTGTTGATGTGAGCTCAACAAAGCGATTGAGACTGATACGATTCTCGACCACGCCTCCGTTATAGATCAGCGGCACGCGACTCTCCACGCCGGGAGCCCCATTCGGAATCTTGGTAAAGTCGTTCACTCCCAGTTCTTTTTGCTCTTTCATGCAGAAGGGGCAATGGTCGGTAGAAATAACCTGCAGGTCGTCCATCTTCAGACCCTTCCACAATTCTGACTGGTTCGACTTCTCGCGCAACGGCGGTGTCATTACATACTTTGCACCGTCGAAGCCGGGTTCGTCATAGTTGTCGATTGACAGAAAGAGATACTGCGGACACGTTTCGGCGAACGCGGGGATGCCTCGATCGCGCGCTTGTCGAACCTGGTTGAGTGCGTCTGCACAAGACAGGTGAACGATGTAGACGGGGGACTCGGCCATTTCAGCAATAGCGATGGCGCGATGGACACCTTCGGCTTCGGCGATCGTGGGTCGTGTCAGCGCGTGATACTTCGGAGCCGTGCGTCCCTGTTCAAGGGCCCGCTTAATGATCTCATTGATAACGATCCCATTTTCTGCGTGCATGCAGATCAGACCGCCCCGTTCTCCGGCTGCCGACATGGCCCGAAATATGGTGGCATCATCAACCAGGAAGACCCCCGGATAGGCCATGAACATCTTGAAACTAGTCACACCTTCATCCATGGCCGTGTGCAGTTCTTCAATCTGACTGTCTTCAAGTTCAGTCGTGATTAGATGAAACCCATAGTCTATTGCTGTCTTACCTTCAGCTTTCTTATGCCAGTTATCGATGCCTTCGATAAGTGATTGACCTTTGTATTGCACGGCGAAGTCGATGATGCTCGTGGTGCCGCCATGCGCAGCGGCGATTGTTCCCGTGCGAAAGTCGTCGGAAGCTTGAGTGCCACCGAAAGGCAACTCCATGTGCGTGTGCGGATCGATGCCACCGGGGATAACAAGCTTACCGCCGGCATCAATCACGCGATCGACGTCCATCTCGAGCTTCGCCCCGATAACGGATATAAGTTCATCTTCGATCAGGATGTCGGCTTTATAATCGTCGGCGGCCGTGATGATGCGACCGCGCTTAATCAACGTTTTCATCTGAAGTTTTTCCGCCTAGTCTTTATCAAACTTAAATGAACTAAGAACCGTTGGCAGCTCTCCCTTTTCGCCTACGTCCTCTACGCTCCGGACCTGATCACTGGCGGAGGTGGCAAGCATTATCAGCGCTGCACCTTTTCTGTTGTCACCACCCGGTAGCAGGATAACGCGGCCCCAAATATCCAGGTCGCCCTTAGGAGTGTTCTTGGCGTGGGCTGTGAAACGAAACTCATAGCCATCATAGCGCCCAGCCTTCGTTGGCCCTTCCGATACTTTTTTATATTCGGGAAAACCACTGGAGAACTGTTCGCTCAATTGATCGGCGACCTTAGGCATAACGTCACGCTGCCCGGTGTAGTAGCCGACAGCGAAATTCTCGAGCGTTATTTCGTCGTCAGTAGCTTGTTCTACTTTCACAAAGTTTGGCGAGTCGCCTTTGCCGGCTTTGGGATCTCTTTTCCAGGCGCTGGGATAATCGAACGAAAAATCGACGTAATTCTCTTCGAGGGCTCCGGTGAAGTGCCCGCTTGAATTCTTGTAGGTGGTGGTATCCGCGCCACGAGTTGCGGTCGCCGTATTGCTATTTGATTTGTTGGTTGTTGTCTGATTGCTGTTGGTTGATGGGTAACTGCCGAGCGCCAGAAAAACAAAGACACTCAGTCCGGCGAGTGATAAGAGGTTTCTTTTAAGTTGCGGCTTCATTCATGCTCCTTTTGAAATTGATTCGTTTTGACGTGAACAGCAGAGCCAGGCCAGCGGCACAAATGCAAAGGACGAAATCAAATATGTCAAACCGTCCGGGAACATACCCGGCGAGTTGGCCCAACTCGCTACCGGCTCCAAGCAACAGGCCCATTGAAATCCATAAAGCCTTCATTCGGGAGCTGGCTCCCTTCCAGACCAGCATCATGAACGCCGTTAGGGCGTAAACCCAGATTGCGTCAGGCAGCGAGAATCGAAACCAGAAGGGAAGTCTGTCTTGTAGTGGAGCCGCTGCGACTCTTAATTGCTGGACAAGTGGCCCTAAGCCCGCGAGGTCGAACCATCTGAACATCGGCAGATTCTGATCACGCCAGCAGGCGTAGATGAGACCACCCAGAAGCAGCGGGAACATAATGTGAATGCCAATGAATGCGAATCTAGATCTCATGGCTTGTTGAGTTCGTTCAGCTAGTTTGACTTACCACGTGGAACACGGAAACTTCCCTCAGGAGCGAAATATTTACGGCACCGGGACCTCCGAGAAAACTCTTCGCTCCGGAGGAGCGATATGTTTATAGCACCGCGACTACCATGAAAACTGTCGCACCTCCGCAGCGAGGAAGATCTCGTAAGGAGCTCGGTACTATAAACATTTCGCACCTCCGGAGCGAGGAAGATTTCATAAGGAGCTCGGTGCTATAAACAGTTCGTTCCTCTGGA
>WNFR01003368.1_pt1 | contig 16563 bp, 15 predicted proteins | sample 5400221 | NCBI WGS metagenome assembly WNFR01 (sample SAMN13153357, study PRJNA577476) | soil metagenome | isolation source: 40 cm soil under Madrone tree | place: USA:California | collected 2016-06-14 | reverse complement strand
GACCGACGATCACGCCCTCGTTGTTGATGTCGAGGGCGCCCGTGGTCGACGCGCCGGGCACGTCGATGGTCGTGAAGTCGAACGTCGTCTCCGACGAGGATTCACCGCGCTCGAGCAATGAGACTGCCAAGGCGGGTCGGGTAGCCGGAGGTGCGACCGGGCTGTCTTGACACGCAACTAATAGCATAGCGCCTAATACGAGCGGAGGGGGAGGAAAAGCAAATCGGTACGTCATCTTGAACCTCCATTGAGAATCCCGCCGGACACGCATCGCGCTTGACCGGGCGGACACAGCCCTCCATGATAGTCCGTCCCGCTCATCAGAACCTCACACAAAACTCACAGAGCTCGCGTAGCGAAAAAATGTTGATCCTCCAGCTTCTGGGAACGCTCTCCCTGCGCGACGAGACTCGCCCGGTCCCCGTAGCCGCGCAGCAAAGGCGGCCGTTGGGTCTGCTTGCGATCCTGGGCCTGGGCGGAAAACCGGGTCTCTCGCGCGACCGCATCGAGGCCTACCTCTGGCCGGAAAGCTCCGCCACACGGGCACAGCACGCGCTCGATCAGACGGTCTACGCGATCCGACATGCGCTGGGCAGCGATGTCATAGTCGCGACAGGACGAGAGCTTCGGCTCAACCCGGACCTGCTTCGGGTTGACGTCTGGGAGTTCGAGCAAGCGATTCGCGCGAGTCAGTGGACCGAGGCGGTCGGCCACTATAAGGGGCCGCTCCTGGACGGATTTCATTTTGCAGACAGCCACGAGCTCGACTCCTGGATAGAGTCAAACCGATCGCGACTGCGACTTGAGTATCAAAAGGCTCTCGAATTCCTTGCCAACCTTGCGGCCGAAGCAAGCGACCATTCGCAGACCGTAATGTGGCTGCGCCGACTTGCTAACTCCGATCCGCTTTCAGCCGGCGCGACGAGGAAGCTCATGCTCGCTCTTGCCGCCGCCGGCGACCGCGCCGGCGCGGTACAGTATGCTCGGGTTTATCAGGAACTCGTGCGACAAGAGCTCGAGATGGAGCCGGATGCCGAGATCGAAGATCTCGCCGCGGCTTTGAGCCGTCCCCTTGCTGTCTCTCCGCACACTCCATCGGTCACGCCGTCCGTCGCCACTTCCACGCCACAAGGCAAAGGGCACAGCCGTCGCGACAGGACGGTGTTGTACGCCATAATCGCACTCGCCATGCTGATTTCTGCCGGCGCGATCTGGGGTTGGCTGCGCCCCGCACCGGCGAAGCAAGTAGTGCGGTCCGTGCTGGCGATCGACTCGACCGAGGCGATGGCTCCAAGTACGCCCTGGTCGGGACGCATTGCCATCTCGCCTGATGGATCGCGACTGGCGTACATCGGCGGTCCCCGATCGCAGCTCTTGATACGACCCCGCAGCCAGCTCCAGGCCATCGCTGTGCCAGGGACAGAAGGGGTGACTTCACCGTTTTTCTCGCCTGACGGTCGTCAGGTAGGCTTCCTCAGGGACTTCATCGTTCAGATCGCGTCGCTCGACGGGGGGCCACCGATCACCGTGTTGGATTCGCTCATAGGAGTGTCCGGCGCGTCATGGGGACCGGACAATTTCATTTACGCCGACGCCATCGACGACTTACGCGGTCTCATCCGCGTGGAGGCCAAGCCGGGGGCCGTGCCGAGATGGTTTACGACGCTAGACACTGCCCGTGGAGAGATCGATCACGCATGGCCCGACGTGCTGCCCAACGGAAAAGGCGTGCTGTTTACGGTCAGGTTCAGGGGAAAGAACGGAGCAAGAGGTAGGATCTCTCTCTCGATCGCTGTGGCCGACATCCCGTCAGGGAAACACCGGGTGATCGTGGACGACGCGATGTACGCACGCTACACGCCGTCGGGCCACCTCCTCTATGTGACGACGAACAAGACATTGATGGTCGTGCCCTTCGATCAGAATTCCATGAACGTCACGGGCGAGCCGACCGCGCTTACCGAAGGTATGCGGTTGGGGTTCCTGGGCGGCTCAGCGGACCTCGCGGTTTCAGCGACAGGAACGCTGGTCTATGCGACCGGCGCGGGAGAGGGGAAACAGGAGCTCGTGTGGGTAACGCGCGGCGGGAAAGCACAGGCGGTCGATCCTGAGTGGCCGGGTACCTTTTTGGGCGGCCCAGCCCTCTCACCGGACGGGAAGTGGCTCGCCGTAGTGAGAGTCGCTAATGCCGAGCCCTTCAATATCTGGATCAAACGGCTTGACCGAGGCCCGACCATAAGGTTGACTCTGGAGGGAACGGACAGTTATGGCCCCGGGTGGACACCAGACGGCAGATCCGTGACGTTCTCCTCGACCCACGCGACAGGCGCAATCGATCTATGGACCAAGCGGGCTGATGGCGGCGCACAGGCAGTGATGCAGCTTCATGAGAAGGGGAACCTGTACAGTCCGCGCTGGACCCCCGACGGGAAATGGCTGATCTTCCAGACCGACATAGGGTCGCCCGGTTCGGGTGACATCCTTGCGACACGGCCGGGAATCGATACGGCGCCGGTGCCCGTTGTGGCGACGACGTTCACCGAAATGTCTCCCGCCTTGTCACCCAACGGGCGATGGCTGGCGTACATCTCGAACGAGACCCGCGCGGACGAGATATACGTGGTGCCATTTCCAAATACGGGTGCGGCAAAGTGGCAGATTTCGGCGGGCGGGGGAACCGAGCCGCTCTGGTCCCATCGCGGGAACGAGTTGTTCTATCGCGACGCTTCCGGGGACCTCGTGGCGGTCGAGGTACACACGAATCCGACATTCTCGCTGGGCCGCTCCGTAGCGCTCTTCCCGGCCGCGGGATTCTCGTCCTCGCGATTTTGGCCACAGTATGCAGTGGCCCTAGACGACCGGCGCTTCTTGATGATTCGGCCGCTGCAGACCGGCACGCCCGACAAACTGATCGTCGTTGAGAATTGGTTCGAGGAGCTCAGGGCGAAGTCGCGGAAATGATTCAGTCACCGCCGCACGATCTCCGCCGCGTCATCGGGTTCGCCGGCGGCACGGCGCTGATCGTCGGCATCACGGTCGGCAGCGGGATCTTCCGCACACCTCCCACGATCGCCGGGCTCGTCCCGAATCCGCTCGTGATCATGGGACTCTGGACGGCGTTCGGGCTGATCAGCATTTGCGGCGCACTCGCGGTGGCGGAGCTGAGCACGTTGCTGCCGCGCGCCGGCGGTGTGTACGTGTTCCTGCGCGAAGCATATGGCGATGCCGCGGCGTTCGTCTTTGGCTGGTTGTATGTGCTGGTCACCACGCCCACCACCGTCGCTGCGCTGTCGGTCGTCTTCGCGGAATTCCTGCTCAACCTGGTCGGCAGGTCGGCGGGCACCGCGACCGTACAGGCGATCGCGATCGCCGCCATCATCACCCTGACGGGCGCCAACGTGCTCGGGGCGCGCGTCGGCGCCGCCGTGAGCGAAGTGACCACGCTCGTCAAGGTGACCGCGCTGGCGGCGATCATCCTCGGCGCGTTTCTGTTGGGGGATGGCAGTCTTTCGCACTTTACCGAGGGCGGCGCGGTGCAGGGCGGCGGGCTGGCACGCGCGGTCGCCGCGGTCATCTGGACCTACGACGGCTGGATTGGCGTCAGCATGATCGCGGGCGAGGTCGTGGCGCCCGAGCGCCTGATGAAGCGGATCATCATCGTGGGAATGCTGGTCATCGTCACGCTCTACATCGGCGCGAACCTGGCCTACCTTTACATCATGCCGGTCAGCATCATGGCGCAGCAAAAGGAAGCGATCGCCCGGACGGTCATGACGGCGATTGCCGGGCCCGCCGGTGGCGCGGTCATCATGCTCGCAATCATGACGAGCGTATTCGGCGCGCTCAACGGCAACTTGCTCGCCAAGACGCGCGTCCCCTACGCGATGGCGCGCGACGGCCTGATCTTCTCCTTTCTCGGGACCATCCATCCGCGCTGGGCCACGCCGTGGGCGGCCCTGCTGATCCAGGGCGCGGTCGCGATCATCATGGTTCTCGTCCTCAGGGATTACGATACGCTGATCACCTACTTCGTGGTCGTCGAGTGGGCCGCGTTGATCTTTGCCGTGGCCGCGGTGTTCGTGCTGCGCCGGAAGATGCCTGATGCGCCGAGGCCGTTCCGCACGCCTATCTATCCGTGGGTGCCGCTGTTGTTTCTCATAGGCACCGTCGTCGGTCTGTCGGCCATCGTCGGGGGCCAGATTCAGGTCGGCAACTTTTCGCCGGTCTACGGTCTCGCCATTGCGGTGGCAGGATTCCCCGTTCATTACCTGTGGAAACGATTGCAGCGAAGCCAGTGAGGCACCACTTCATCCGGACAACCGGTCGACCTCGATGATGGCGTCTGCGAATGCCCGCGGCGCCTCCTGCGGCAGATTGTGCCCGACGCCGCCGCTGATGAGTCGGTGCTCATACTTGCCCGAGAATTTCTTGGCATAGGCGCTGGGATCCGGATGCGGTGCACCGTTTGCGTCGCCTTCAAGTGTGATCGTGGGCACGGTGATGACCGGACCTTCGGCGAGCCGCTTCTCCAGCTCGTCATACTTCGATTCGCCTTCCGCCACACCGAGCCGCCAGCGGTAGTTGTGGATCACGATGCTGACATGATCCGGGTTGTCGAACGACGCGGCGCTGCGATCAAACGTGACGTCACTGAAGTTCCATTGCGGCGAAGCGAGCTGCCAGATGAGCCGCGCGAAATCGCGCCGATTTTTTTCGTAGCCGGCACGCCCGCGTTCCGTCGCGAAATAGAACTGATACCACCATTGCAGCTCGGCCTTGGGCGGCAACGGCACCTTCCCTGCTTGCTGACTGCCGATCAAATACCCACTGACCGAGACGAGCCCCTTGCAGCGTTCGGGCCACAGCGCCGCCATGATGTTGGCCGTCCGAGCTCCCCAATCACAGCCGCCGAGAACCGCCTTCTCGAGGTTGAGTGCGTCCATCAGGGCGATGATGTCGAGCGCGAGCGCCGCTGGCTGGCCATTGCGCACCATTTCATTGGAAAGGAAGTGCGTCGTCCCGTAGCCGCGCAGATACGGCACAATCACCCGGTAGCCCTTTGCCGCGAGCAGCGGGGCGACATCGACGTACGTGTGAATGTCGTACGGCCAGCCGTGCAGCAGAATCACCGGTCGGCCACTGGCCGGGCCGGCTTCTGCGTATCCCACGTTGAGGACGCCGGCATCGATCTGCTTGAGCGGCCCGAAGGCTCTTCGTGGCTCGATCGCGCCTATCTCCCCAGCGATGAAAGTCATGAGGGTCGCCCCAATGAACTCACGACGGTTCTGGTTCATCCGAACGTAAAGCAGAAGGCCTCGACAGCCGCATCGAGAAACTCGATTTCGAACTGGCGATCCTCGATCGGTCGCGCTTGCCGGACCAGCTGATACGTCCGCTGTTCGGTGACGACGCCCTGGCCCTGCGCGTCGACATCAGCTCCGCCGTGCGCCGGCTGCCCGTCGATCCTGACGCGAAATCGCACCGAGGCCCCTCGCGCGGCTGGGCCCATCACGAGATTGAGATCGCGGGCGTGAAAGCGATACACGATGCGGCCGTTCGGCTTGTTCAGCGCCACCGCGCGGGAGCTCCGCTTCCAATCGCCTGCCAGGGTCCATTCGTTTAGTCGCAGCCGCGCTCCCTGGTGGGAGACGAAGCCCTCGGCGCGCTCTGAGCCGAGGTAGTTCTCCGCCGAGCGGAGGTTGTCCCAGTCTGCGGCGACTTCAATGCCCTGCGCGTTGACCGTCACGAGCTCACGACTGAAGCCGCTGGCGCTCGCTTCCCCGAGCATCTTCTGAATCATCCGCTCGGACTCATCGTACGCGCCTTCACCGAAGTGCGTGAACCGGATCGCGCCCTTCGTGTCGACCAGATAGAGCGCCGGCCAGTATTGGTTCGCGAACCCTTTCCAAATCGCGTAGTCGTTGTCGACGGCGATCGGATACGCGACTCGCATCGCCGTGATGGCGCGACGCACATTGTCCAGGTCATGCTCGAAGTCGAATTCCGGCGTGTGTGCGCCGATCACGACCAGGCCGTGCTCGCGGTATTTGGCGTCCCAGGCGCGGAGGTACGGCAGCGTACGGAGCCAGTTGACGCAGGTGTACGTGCAGAAGTCGACGAGCACGACCTTGTCGCGCAGGCCGTCCGCCGTCAGCGGCGGTGAATTGAGCCACGTGGTCGCGTTGCGCAGCGACGCCAACCCAGTATCCATCGCTGTTTCCATCCCGTACAGCAGAGACTTCGTCGCACCAAGCATGGTGAGCTCCAGTCCCGCAAGGGTCGCCGCCGCCGTAGAGAGAAAGCGGCGGCGATCCTGGTTAATGCGCACCAGCCGCCGCCTGTTCGATCACGCGTGCCACGACGGCCGGATGAGAAAGGAACGCCACGTGACTCGCTTTTACCTCGGTCGTCGTTGCCTTCATGCGTTGGGCGTAGAACCGCTCGAGGTCGGGATTGATGGCTTTGTCGTCCTGCGACACGATGTACCATGACGGAATCGTCTTCCACGCCGCCTGGTCCACGGACGAGCCAAATACGCTGCCGATGATCGGCTTCTGCGTGGCCGCCGCCACGCGGGTCTCGGCCACCGGGACATCAGCGGCGAAGAGCTCGTGGAACCGCGCGGGGTCGATGTACAGGAAACCGGCCTTGTCGGGTCTGAATCCGGTGCCGAGCTGCGTGGGATAGCGCTCGCCGAACGCGCCGATCGGCTCGCCGACCTCGGGCGCGAACGCCGCGACGTAGACGAGCGCCTTCACGTTGGCGCTGCCGGCCGCGGCCTGTGTGATGACCGCGCCGCCGTAGGAGTGCCCGACGAGGACGACCGGGCCGGTCTGCGCGTCAATCACGCGCTTGGTCGTTTCCACATCGGCGGCAAGTGACGTGAGCGGATTCTGCACCGCGATCACGGTGTAGCCGTCGTTCTGGAGAATCGGGATGACCTTCGACCAGCTCGAGCCGTCCGCGAACGCGCCGTGGACGAGCACGATGGTCGGCTTGGCGGATGGGCTGATGGGCGGATTGGCCGATTGGCCGCTAAGCCTGCTGGCGAAACCGGTCACCATCAAGGCGGCAATGAGAATTCCCGTTGTGCGTGTCATGACGCGCTCCTGAGAGATTTGAAGGCGGCGCGGAGCTCGGTCACGAACGTGTCCGGCTGCTCCCACGCGGCGAAGTGGCCACCCTTGGCGACCCTGTTGTAGTAAATGAGCTTGGGATACGCTTTCTCGGTCCAGCTCTTCGGCGCCTGATAGAGCTCGTCCGGAAACGCGGTCACTGCAGTCGGGATCGGGACGTTTTTCGGCGCAAAGAACGCGAGCTTGCTTTCCCAATACAGGCGAGCTGAAGAGACCGTCGTGTTCGTGAGCCAGTACAGTGTCACGTTGTCGAGGATGTCGTCGCGCGTAAGCCCCTCGCGCTGACCGTCGAAGACACGCGACATGAGCGCCATGCTGACCGCGTCGTGGTCGAGCATCCAGGCAGCCATCCCAACCGGCGAATCGCCGATTCCGTAGAGCGTCTGCGGGCGGTTCGCCATCTCTTGTGCGTAGCCCAGGCCGTGCTTGTAGAAATAGGCAAGCTGGTCGTACGCCTGCTTTTCGTCGGCTGAGAGACCTGATGGCCCCGGCGCACCGGCAAACGCCGCCGCGTCGATCTCAGCTGGCACGGTGGCAGGCATGTTGGTGTGAATGCCAATCAATCCCGCAGGTTGGAGCAGAGCCAGCTGCTCGGTAACTGCGTTCCCCCAATCGCCGCCCTGCGCCACATATCGTTTGTATCCGAGGCGATCCATCAGGACCGCCCACGCACGCGCGATCCGGATGGGATCCCAGCCGAGCGTGGTGGGCTTCCCGGAAAACCCATAGCCCGGCAGCGACGGAATCACGACATCGAACGCGTCTGCCGCGGTCCCGCCATGGGCGGTGGGGTTCGTCAGCGGATCGATGATCTTCAGCTGCTCGATGATCGAGCCCGGCCATCCGTGTGTGACGATGACGGGCAGCGCATTCTTTTCCTTCGACCGCGCGTGAATGAAATGAATGTCCACGCCGTCGATAGTCGTTGTGAACTGCGGCAGCGCGGCGAGTCGCGCCTCGCACTTGCGCCAGTCGTATTGCGTGCCCCAATAGCGCGCGAGATTCTGCATCGTCGAGAGCTGCACGCCCTGCGATTGATCGTTGACGACTTCCCTCTCGGGCCACCTGGTCGCGTTGACGCGGCGGCGCAGGTCGGCCAGATCCGCGTCGGAAGCGGTGAAACGAAACGGACGAATTTCGGACTGACCACTACCCGTGGGTTGCACGACGTCCGTCAGAGCTTGCGTCATAGCGTTGACCCTCCCCAGAAGTTCTAAGGGGCCAGCGGCAACGGTTGCCGCTGCAACCCCGACAAAGCGACGGCGATCAAGACTCGTCATAGGATCTCCTCAATCCGGTGCACCGCTCCGTCCGGGCGAGCTTCACCAACACCGACGCTGACAATGCGATTCAAGAAGGCGTATGGTTCCGCCGACGTCTCGAATCGGGGCAGCGTTCGAAAGTAGTCGCCATGACGCAGCCCCTGAAAAGTCATGTAGATCAGCGCATGATCGTCTGTCTCCAGCGTAATGCGCAGGTCCAGCTCCAGTACGCCGTCGGGGCGCACCAACAGCCAATCATCTCCTCCAGGCAGAACCTTGCCGCGCAGCCGCGGGCCTTCGAAGTCGCCTCCCGTGACCGGGACGATGCTGCGAATGCCGTGGGGTACCGTCCCGAGCTTCTGCGGCGGAGCGGCGGCGATGTTCACCGTCATCAGCGGTCGCGACGTCATGGCGGTCTTTCCCTCGTTCGGAATGAGAACGGCGTGGGCGTAGGCATCCTGCGCGAATCCGGCCAAGGCTGTCGCAGCGACTGCCTTGAGCACGTCTCTGCGCCGGATGAGCATGGCTAGAGGATCTCGTCGATCGTGTAGATTGGTCCGTTCGCGCGGCGATTGCCTGACGCGATCGCGATCAATCGGTTCAAGAATCCATACTGCGGCGCACTCGTTTCGAACCTCGGAGCGGTCCGGAAATAGTAGGTCGACGGATCAACGGACTCGCCGCGCGCGAGGGCCGCGAGCACCTCGGGCGGGCCATGCCGGAGGCCAAAGGACGTCATGCTGATCAAGGCCCCGTCGTCGGTCTCGAGCGTGATGCGTAGATCGAGCTCGAGCACGGCGTCGGACCGCAAGAGGGTCCAGTCACCTCCGCCGGGCAACACTCTGCCGCGCAGCCGCGGACCTTCGAACGTTCCGCTCGTGATGGGCGCGATGACACGGGTTCCGTGCGGCACCGCGCCGAGCCTTTGAGGCGGCGGGACGACGACCTGGAGGGTCATCAGCCGACGTGCGGTGGATGCGCTCATGAGGACTTCCTGTGGGCGGGAGGGATTGATCGGCGGGGTGGGCACTACGTACGCTACTGACCTGCATCTCGGGAACATGGCGTCTGGACGTGGGAGCGCCAGAAGTCTCAGGTCGTGACGTCAAAGGCTAGCTTCGGCGGGCCTTAATCGACATTGCGCTCGCGAGATTCCACGTGCATCACCTGTGAAACCTATTCAAGAGGAACCGGTGCGAAACGCCGTTAGCACAGAGAAGGCGCCGAAGCCGGTGGGTCCCTATTCGCAAGCGATCATCGAAGGCGATTTCATTTTCGTCGCCGGACAGGGACCGATTAATCCAGGAACCGGGAGTCTGGAGTTAGGGGATGTGCGCGCCGAGACAAAGCGAGTGTTCGAAAATCTCCGTGCGATCCTCCAAGCCGCGGGCTCATCGCTCGATCACGTCGTGAAGTGCAATGTTTACCTGCGCGACATTGACGATTTCGCCGCGATGAACGAAGTGTACGCGACGTTCTTTACGGCGCCGTTTCCGGCGCGCACGACGATCCAGGCGGGCGCGCTGCCGGGCGGCATCGCCGTCGAGATCGAGTGCATCGCGAAGAAGGCTCGATAGTGGACGCGCTCGACCTCGACACCCCTGCCCTCTACGTCGATCTCGACGTCCTCGAGAACAACATCGCGCGGATGCAGCAGCGATGTCGCGCGTGGGGCGTCGCGCTCCGGCCGCACGTGAAAACGCACAAGATCGCCGAGATTGCGCAGATGCAGCTCGATGCCGGCGCGATCGGGATCACGGTCGCGAAAGTCGGCGAGGCGGAGGTGTTGCCCGGCGACGATGTGCTCGTCGCCTACCCTCTGCAGAAGCCGAAGCTGCCGCGCGTGCGCGAGCTCGCGAAGACGCGCCGCGTGAAGGTGGCGGTCGATTCGGTGGACGTGGCGCGTGACCTCGAGGGGATCGCAACGCTGGTGGAGGTCGATGTCGGCGTGGGTCGCACCGGCGCCCAGTCACCAGCGCAGGCAGTGGAGATCGCGCAGGCGTGCTCGGACTTCCAGGGGATCTTCTACTGGCCGTCCTGGCTCGACGAGGCGGGCTTCCGGACGGCGTGCGTCAAGATCGACGCCGTCCTCGATGCGCTCGCCGCCGCCGGCTTCGAGGCGAAGATTGTCTCTGGAGGCTCGACGCCGGGCGCGTCGAAGACGCCGCTCATTCCTCAGACGACCGAGATCCGGCCCGGCACTTACGTCTTCTATGACGCGAGCAGCCTCGCGGCGAAGCTTTGCGACGAGACAGACTGCGCGCTCCGCGTGCTCACCACGGTCGTCAGCACCGCGGTGCCGGGCCAGTGCGTGATCGACGCCGGGTCCAAGACGTTCTCGAGCGATCAGACGGTCGGCGTGGGAACGTTCGGCTATTTTCTCGGACGGCCCTGGACCATGCGCAAGATGAACGAGGAGCACGGCTACGTGGAGATCGACGGGAAGCCCCGCGTCGGTGAGAAAGTCTGGGTAGTGCCGAGCCACTGTTGCGCGACGGTGAACCTGCACGACGACATCTGGTACGGCCGGCGCGGCCGCGTGGACGGAAGCTGGAAGGTCGCGGCACGTGGGAAGGTACGGTAGAATCCTCGTTCCAACTTGGTTCGTTGCGGCTTGGATCAATTTGCGGCTAACATAAGCGCTTCAACTGATACCCCTGAGCCGCCCTGGCCGGAGCGCTCGTCTGTGGCATTTGTCCGGCTACAACGCTTCCGCCGGAGGACCAACCGATGCGCGCCGTCATTCTCCTCTCGACTCTTTATCTGACGGGATTCGCCGCGACCGCCGTCGCGCAGCAACCACCCGCGCAGCCGAAGCCGAAGCCCGCCGCGCAACAAGCCGCCGCCAGCGCCAAGGCCGCAATCGCCGGGACGTGGGCAATCGAAAGCACGGTAAAGACGGTAGCCGGGAAGGACACGGTCGTCACCTCGACGTTGACCGCGATGGCCGGTGCGAACGGTTGGGTGACCCACCTCGAGGGCCGTGAACCGATCCCGACTCGGGTGGTCGCGATGGGCGGCGACAGCGCCGTCACCGAGGCCGGGCCATTCCAGAGCGTCGCGCGGCCGGGACAGACGGTCACCACGAGTGAGACGCTGCATTTCAAAGACGACGCCGTTTGGGGCACGATCGAAGCACGCTACTCGAGCGGTGAAGTCGTAAAGGGCACGGTCAAGGGCACGCGTAGGAAATAGCGTCCTAGCCGAGAATCGATGTCACCGTGCAGCTGAAGCCCGGCAGGACGTCCCCTTTGGAACCGGTGTGCGCAGCGGACTTCACGACGAGGTCATGTGACGGCATGAAGCGGCGCACGATCAAGATCCTGGTCATCGATGACGACAAGACGGTCGTCAGTATGGTGTCGGCCGTGTTGCACGCCGCGGGCTACCAGGTCATCAGCGCGCTCGACCCTGTGCAGGGATTCATGGCGGTGAGGCGGGAGAAACCCCAGGTCGTCCTGCTCGATCTCATGATGCCGGCCGGGGGCGGTATGCAGCTCCTCAAGAAGCTGACGGCGACGAGTAAGGTACCGGTCGTCGTCATCACGTCGTTGACGGACGCAAAGGTCGAGGCGGAGGCGAACGCCGCCGGGGCAGCGGGATTCCTGAAAAAGCCGGTGGACGCGGAGTCACTCAAGGGCGTGATCGAGGAGGTCGTCTCCAGCGATTGACCAGGCGCGCGGGGGCCGGTTCTTGGTACCGGGCTTCGTCCAGTTCTTCATCTGCTTCTCTCGGAGGAATCATGCGGGCTCGCATTCTTATCCCCACGCTTGCTGCTTTCTGTGGCGGCCTGCTCGGCTGCGACCGAGCCGTGACGAATCTCCCAGCCTCCGATCGTCCTTCTTTTATTACGTACGGTTCGCTCGACGGCAATAGCCATCCCGCCGTCGTGCTCATCGTCATGGACATCGCCGGCGAGCCGGCATTCCGCTGCTCCGGCACCTTGATCGCCCCGAAAGTCGTGCTCACCGCCGGACATTGCGCGGGCGAGCCGGGCGAGTTCAGCGGCATGCGCGTCTTCACCGAATCGGATGTCGAGAACGGCACCAACAACTATCCCTTTGCGGGTCCGAACACCGTCGAGGCGAAGGAATGGCATTCCCATCCGCTGTTCACGGAAGCCCAGTTCTTCGTGCATGACGTTGGAGTCGTGCTGCTGAGCCGGGCAGTGAGACTCTCGGCAAGCGAATACGGGGAACTCCCGCGCGCCAACCAACTCGACGCGCTGCAACCGCGCAGTTCGACGCTGTTCACCGCCGTGGGCTACGGGCTCCAGAAGATCAATCCCGTCTTCATCGAAGCCGAGAAGGTCCGGATGTTCGCTGAACCCTGGCTCGTGCAGATCAACACGCCGGGCTTTACAGGAGACTTCTCGCTGCTCCTGTCGAACAACGCCTCGAGCGGCGGCACCTGCTTTGGCGACTCGGGCGGTCCCAATTACCTCGGCAGCAGCAACGTCATCGCGGGCGTAACATCGTTCGGGCTCAACGGAACGTGCGGCGGCACGGGTGGCGTGTTCCGTCTCGACCGCAAGAACGTTTTGGATTTCGTGAACCAGTATCTGAACTAGATACGGACAGCTCGGCGCAAACGGGGCCGGCGGATCTGAACCCGCCGGCCCCGGTGCGTCCTGCTAGCACGCCCTCCATTCCGCAGGCGCGACGTCGAGAGATGTCGTCGCTCGCTAGCACTTTACGGACCGCATTGGGCCGCGCCGGCGTTGTTCACAAACGTGTTGCCGAGTGCCGGAGCGGTGAAGTCCGTGGACCAGGGGGGCTGGTTTACGATGATGACACCGCAGCTCGAGGAGTGGCTGATCACCGTGTTGTGGATGATGTCGCCCAGATCGACGTAGAAGTGGATGGCGCCCGCGATCCACGGATCGGCTGCACCGGCATTGTCCACGATGGCGTGGTCGAGAGCGCTTGACGCATCCGCGTATGGACCAAACACGATCCCGACCCAACCACCGGGCACAGGATTCTGGCTGTTGAGCGTGACCGGCGCGGCGGCCGTGCCGATCGCCCGGAATGCTCCAGGCTGATCCATGCCCACTAACACGCGCGTGCCGCCGCTGAAGATGACGGTGGCGGCGGAGTCGATCGTCAACGTAGGATTCGCGTCCGATCCCACGGAGATGATCCCGTAAACGAGGTAGGGCACGCCACGGTCGTGCCAAGTATCGCTCGCGGTGAGATCGAGCTGATTGATCCAGATCTCGTCGATCAGGTTCCCGGTGTACTGTCCCGGTGGAATGGACCCAGGCGAGCTCTGGCCGAAGATCATCGGTCGCCCGGTTGCGAATCCCGATCCGGTGGTCCCCGTGATCGTGAGATTCGCTGAGCCCGCCGCGAACGCACCGCGATAGCCCAGCGCGACGCCAAAGTCCTGGGCATTCCGAATGGTGACGTTTTTGAAGAGCGGGGTGGGCGCCGGGCCACCAGGAGTGAGACTGCCGAAGATGTAGACACAGCCCGTTCCGTAGCGTGTGAAGTCCGATTTCCCGCAGCCGTCCAGCACGGCGTCATTGATCGCGCTGCTTACCGCGAACGGGCCGAAATCGATTCCACCCCAGTCCGTGGTCTCCGGCCGCAGCGTGACCGTCGGACCGCCCTCGGTGCCGATGCTTAGACCGCCCGGCGCGTTCCTGCCGACGACAAATCCTCCCTGCATCCGCATCGTTGTCCCGGCGGGAATCGTGAGCACCGGTTGATTGGGACCCTCGATGATGACCGGGTTGACCACGCCCCACGGGATACTCGCGCTCCAGGTCGCAGACTCACGCAGTGAGTCGCCGACGACGTAGACGCGGTTCACATCGATCGCGGCGAATGTCCCGCCCGTCGGAAACCCCGCGGCCGCTCCGGCCGGCACTATGCCGATGTTCCCACGCATGTCGTGCACCGACAGCATTGACGACGCCCCGGCGAAGCGGGCGCCCCCCTGGAGCACCACGCCCGCTGCCGAGCCGTGTTGCACCGTCACATGGTCCACGAGGAGCGTCGGAGCAGGTCCGCCGAGTCCATCACCCACCAGGATGCACGCGGCCGGGAGGCCGTTGAGGGGGTAGCGCCCGCAGTCGCGCACGGTCACGTGATGCAGCTCGGACGCGCTGCCGCCCCGAAAACCCAGCCCGACCCAGGCGCCGTTCATCGCGGCCGTGTCGATGCTCCGCATCGTGATCGGGGCCGCTGGCGATCCCTGCGCCTGGAGCGCGCCGAAACCACCGACGCCGAACGTCAGACTCGCAGAGCCGTCGAACAGCACGGTGACGCCCGGCTCGATGGTGAGCGTGGCACCGGCCGGTCCACCCACGGTGAGCACGCCGGTCACGGCGTGCGGCGCTCCCGCAAGCGTCCAGGTTGCATTGCTGGTAATCGGCAGACGGTGGCGGGTGCCAGTGACGGCGAGCGACACGGAGTCGCCAAGGGTTCCCACCGTGGCGACGATCGTCGCGGCACCAGTGCTCAGTCCTGCGGCGTGGCCGACGCTGTCCACGTGGATGACTGCCGGATTACTGGACCGCCAAGTCACCGGTTCCGCGGGATACGGAGCTCCCGACTGATCTCGTCCGACGACGAGCAGCTGGATCGTATCGTTTGCCATGAACGACGTGGCGGAGGCCGGCAACCGAAGCTCGATACTGTGCAACGAGGGCGGCCCGGTGCCCGCGTCGCCGCACGCGAGCCCTAGCATCATGACGAAACCCGCCGCAAGGATCCGTTTCATGGCACGATTGAGTGTATACAAAGGCCCGGCTGCTGGACCCGCAAGGGTTACCGCCCTAAGAGTCATAATCATACATCGACGGGAAACAATTGAGCCGACTATTCACTAGTCGGCTGGAAGTGGACCCAACTCCAGTCGGGACGGCTGAGATATGCCAGGAGGGAAACTTAGGTTCGTCTACCGCTGATGAAAAAGACTCTGTATCGAAAGAGTTCGGCGCAGGAGAAGAAAAAGCCCCACAACGGAGCTCCTTGCAGGGCTAGATCTCGCTTCACGTCCCCGACTCAGACTTTAAGAAATGTCAGCAGGTCGGCGTTAATGGTATCGGCCTCGGTCGTGGGCATGCCGTGCGGAAAGCCCCTGTAGGTTTTCAAGGTGCTATTCCTCAGCAACTTTGCCGACAGCGGTCCCGAATCAGCATAAGGCACGATCTGGTCGTCATCGCCATGCATCACCAGGACCGGCACGGTGATCTTCTTTAGGTCTTCAGTGAAGTCCGTCTGGGAAAAAGCGACGATGCCGTCATAGTGCGCCTTGGCGCCTCCCATCATCCCCTGGCGCCACCAATTCCAGATCACCCCCTGCGAGGGTTTCGCACCAGGCCGGTTATAACCATAGAACGGTCCAGCCGGGAGGTCGTAATAGAACTGGGCTCGGTTGGCGGCGACCTGCGCCTGAAGCCCGTCAAATACCTCCTTCGGCAGCCCGCCGGGATTGGCAGGTGTCTTCACCATCAACGGCGGCACCGCACTGATCATCACCGCTTTTGCCACCCGGCTTTGGCCGTGGCGCGCCAGGTAGCGCACCACTTCGCCGCCGCCCGTCGAGTGGCCGACGTGCACCGCGTTTTTGAGGTCGAGATGCGCAGTCAGAACCGCCAGGTCATCGGCGTAATGATCCATGTCATGGCCGCTACCCGTCTGGGTGGAGCGGCCGTGGCCCCGCCGGTCGTGGGCGATGACGCGATAACCGTGGTTCAAGAAGAACGACATCTGCGCGTCCCAATCATCGGCCGACAGCGGCCAGCCATGACTGAACACGATCGGCTGACCTGCCCCCCAATCCTTGTAGAAGATCTCCACGCCGTCTTTGGTGGTGATCGTGTTCATAGAACGCGCTCCTTGGGTACGGCCGGGGGCGAGGGCGGCGGGGGTTGGCCCCGCCACGGGAATTGCTGCGACGGCAAGCGCGGCGGCGCTACTCACCAGAAAGTCTCGGCGCGATGCGCCACCAACTGCAGCTCGGTTCTGTCTCATCGTCTCATCCTCCGCGAGGGTTGGTCTAGACGAAGCGGCGAATAAACGCGAGCGCCGTGTCCGCGACCTCGCGCCAGCCGCTGTCGATCACCAGCGCGTGCCCCCGGTTCTTCATCTCCACGATCTCCGTCACCCCACGGTTTTTCTGCTGCTGCTTGAAGGACGCGTTCGCGATCGCCC
>WNFR01003364.1_pt1 | contig 16572 bp, 16 predicted proteins | sample 5400221 | NCBI WGS metagenome assembly WNFR01 (sample SAMN13153357, study PRJNA577476) | soil metagenome | isolation source: 40 cm soil under Madrone tree | place: USA:California | collected 2016-06-14 | reverse complement strand
GGTGGGAGCCGGATGCGGTAACTCCGCTTGTCCGGATCTGTGGAGGGGGTCATGAGCGATCATGGTCCCTACTCCGACTATCTGAAGTGTCTTGGGCGCAACAGCACCGATTTCAAACAAATGTCTACTGTGCGCGGCCAATCTCTGTCAGGAACCCAACTGCGCCGTTCGGCCTCATCAATCCAGTTCTCGATAAGGCCCGCTGTAGCGAGATCGTTTCTTTCGATCGTAGTTGCGCTGAAAGCGTCCCGTAGCGCTGACGGTCACGTCGTACTCCAACCGGCCTTCACCAAACCCCGTGGAGGAGCCAGCGAAGTCGGCTCGAAAGCCGCCGGGTTCGACGACGGTGCCTTTATGCCAGGCGGTTCGACCGCTTTTGATGTTCCTCAAGCATTCGAGCTTCCACACCAAACTGGAGACAAGAGGCGCGAGAGCATCACCCTAATTTCAGCGCTTGGCACTACCGATCACCAGTGCACCGGTCAGTACGCTTCATGATTCCAAAGAATGGTGACAACAATTTGGCATTGGACAGGCGAACCAACGGCCCCGAGATATGCGGTGCTCAAACTTGGATGTTTGGTTTTACCCCGCAAAAAAGCGCGGTCCGCTTATGGGTCTGACGGCGAAATGGTTAGGCCGTGACTCCTAGACGACGCATTCGCAGTCCATCTCCTTGTGGAAAGGGTGCGGCGATATCTGGAAGTCTGCGCAAGGCTTTCATCCGCGTGTCAGCTACTTGATTGATGGTGCATCCCAGCAACAGAGAGCAGTCCCAATTTGAATAGCGCTCCAGGATCGACATGACGAAAACGAAGCGCTCGAAGGCTTCGAGTTTCGTAACGGGGTCAATTTCGCATTCTTGCCTTGTCTCGTCTCGTCCTGCGCCGCAGAGATCCCGTTTCTGGCCGTTTCGATGTGACGCGGGCGAAACCATCGCAATCGCGTTCTCGATCAGCCTGCGCCTCACCCAGGATCGAGCCCATTCCTTGAACACGGCCTGTTCCTTGAAGGCTTCGTCGACTGTCGAGACAAAGCACTGCTCAGATTGCTTGTGATTTGCCGTCAGCAAAAATGCGAGCAGATACAAAGGTTTTGTGTCGGTGTCAAATAGGTCGCAGAAGTCAGCATGCTTCGCATAGTCGGCTCGGAAGTTTGCAATCCTCGGCTTGTTGGAACGAAACACGAGTCACGTTAGCGACACGTTATTCGCACCCTGAATTTCTGAACACCTCAGAAACTATAGAATCCCCCTAGATTGTTCTACAGGTATGGTGGTCGGCGGGTGAAACTGTGCGAATCGCGATCAGTTCAGATTGGATGTTTGGCCTCTTGAACGAAAGAGGGCTCTTATCCTTGTAGACAGAGATCGTCGACCGGGCATCTTCCGGAAGATGATGCGTCCGGGGACTACTAGCTTAATCTCAGTTCCGGAACTAGAACAACTCCCGACCGTGAGTTTGCCTCCGATCCGAGCGGCTCGCTCCCGCATCCTCTTCAGTCCAAAGTGTCCGTCCTCCCGCCTATCCGCGATAGCGGGGTCGACACCTGAGCCATTGTCATCTACACGCAGGAGAAGGTCGCGCGCATATCTGAGCTCTATCTCCAATCGACTTGCCCCGGAATGCGTAGATGCGTTGTGGATGGCTTCGTAACCGATGCGGTAAATTTCATCACGGACGATGGGATGCATCTCTCTGGCATCGCCAACTACAGAAAATGTGACCGCCATGGAGCTGGGGATGAGGCCGTCATCGGTCGCGCGCCGGAGAGCTTCAGCGAGGTCGTTGGTCTGCGTCGTCGCGGTGCGCAGGGAACTTAGCGCGGCCTGTCCCTCCTGCGTAGCTGTTCCAAGCCAGAGGGATAGCTGTTCCATGGCTCGACGCATTCGGATGGGATCGGTGGATGGATCCAGCGCGTCATCCGCAACCAGCTTGCTGCCTTGGATAGTCTGGAGGAAGGTGTCATGGAGGTCCCGTGCCATCCGCGTGCGTTCCGCCAATCGCTCATCGAAGCGGGCGCCGATGGCTCTCGAAATCTGCAACACGCGCAGTCGGTAGATAACGCATATGCTGAAGACAGCAGACACAACGCAGAGAACTCGGAACCAGTTCGTCTGGTAAAAAGCCGGCCTAAGAGTGAAGTTCAACGATGCTCCGTCCTCATTCCAGACGCCGTCGCTGTTACACGCGATCACGCGAAACCGATAGTTCCGAGGCGGCAAGTTTGTGTAGGCAACCTCTCGAGCGCTTACCGGGCCGCGCCAGTCGTCATCGTAGCCCTCGAGCTTGTAGCGGAATTGGACGTGTTCTGGGGCTGCTAAGCTGAGGGCCGCGTATTCAAATTGTAGACTCCTGGTTCCTGGCCGAAGACGCAACGCTGAAGAAGGTGTGAGAGTTCGATCATCCGCCTTGACTGCTTCGATCGTGACCGGAGGCGGTACAATGTTCTTCGGCAAGTGCCGTGGGTCGATCACGGCAACGCCCTCACTAGTGGAAAACCAGAGCCGGCCATCAGCTGACCGGGTCGCCGTGGGAAACGGTTCACGTTGTCGCGGAAGTCCTCGAAGGCCGTCAGTCGCGTCGAAAGACGCCCCTTGGATCCGATAAGAGGGCGAGAGCAACGCCTTTTCCAGTTCCTGCGAACTCACCCGGAGGACTGCCAGCGCTCCGGCTAGCCAGAGAAAACCTTCATCATCTTCCACAATCCCCGACACCGAGTTCCCCGGCAACCCGTTTTTCTTGGTGAGCGTAACGAAGCGCCCATGATCAAAGCGGCTCAGCCCGCCTTCGCTACCGATCCAAACGGTTCCTGCCCGGTCTCTCGTAACTGCCAGCACTTTACCGCCGGGAAGACCGTCCTTCGAAGAATATACGTGGAACTCTTCATTCTCATGGACTGCGATTTCCCCATCCTCGAATCCTAGCCAAAGCCGCCCCAGCGGATCCCCATACAGAATGCGGCAGCGGTATTGCGGGAGATGTACACGGTTGCGAAAATCGGTCCACTGACCGTCTCGCAATCGCAGGACTCCTCCGCCCTTGTCGCCTCCCCACACTGTGATCCATAGGTTGCCTCTGGCGTCACGTGCAATGGCATGTACCATTGCTCCGTTCTCGATGTCGGGGACTTTTATAAAGGAGACATTCCCATCGGCTCCTTCTGCCAGCCTGAAACTGCCTCCGACCCAGACACGGCTATTTCCGTCTGCATACAGACTGAGAATGCGCGTCGTATCAGATCTGGAATAGGCCGGCAGCTTCGAACTAGTGATTCGCCCCTGGCGGAGGCGCTGGAGAGTGTTGCCTGTATAGCTGACAAGCCAGACACTTCCATCCGATGTTGAAGCCACTGCTCGTCTTTGATCCGGAATCAAACCCTCTCCCTTGGAGTAGGCTATTACTTTGTTCTCGCTAAAACGATCCAGTCCGACGGCTGTGCCAAACCATAGATTCCCTTCGCGGTCCTCCAGAGCCGAATACACCCGATCGCTGGAAAGCCCTTCGCGGGCCCAAAGCTGATCCAGAGCAGTCCTTTCCGGTTGTCTGGCGTCAACCACTCGGCGAAGCCCCCTCTGATCCGGTCCGATCCACAGGCTCCGGTCTCTGTCGAAAAGCACACATAGGGGCTCCGCACCAACTTTGATGCCGGCTTCCCACCTACGGCGACTCATGATCGGTCGCACTGTGTGGCCGCTCGTGTCAGCGATCCACAGATCTCCGTCTGGAGCCTCCGCCATCATCCAGACCTGCCCCACGGAGTCTCGGCTTGCTACAAAGCTTTTTGCATTGGGGGCAAGACTCAATATTGTGTTCCTCCGAACCGGGTCCTTGCTGAGTCCAAAATTCAGTCCATCCGTTGCCACCCAAAGGGTTCCGCGACGGTCCACGAAGAGTACTTGCGCTCCGGGAGCGGGGTATCCTGACTCCGCTCCAACCTGGTGCCAACTGCCCCTATCCAGTTTGGTAAGCCCGTATTGACCACCCGCCCAAATCGAGCCGTTTCCGTCCTCTACAATGGACAGAATTCCGCCTTCTGGTACGCCGTCAGCACGCGAATAATTCTTCAAATGGCCGTTGCGCAGCTGGCTGATTCCACCGGAACTGAACCCGATCCAAAGGCTTCCATCTCTGCCTGTACACAGGGACCAAACCGCGGACCCGAGGATCTGTTCTCCGGAGCTCGGCTCCCAAGCGACAAAGTGCAGACCATCAAATCGATATAATCCGGCTTCCGTCCCAAGCCACAAATACCCATCTTGTGTTTGAGCAATTGCTCGAACAGGCCCGGGGACGCCGTCCTTCGCGGTCCATGATGTGTGCCTAAACTGGCTGATTAGTTTCTGTGGGTCAAGTGCTTTGGCGGGAATAGCCAACTCCATACCGATCAGCATAAGGAGGGCGCAGAGAGGCTTCGGAGCCACCAAGCCTCGCGCGGCTGGTCGCGTAACACCTCCAAACCGTTTACCGGCCCGGAAAGTACACCTCCGTGTCGAGGTAGCGTTCAATGTAAGGCTGCAAAACAAAAAAGCTTCTCCATCACGTCGATGAAAGTCTGACGTTGTAATCGTTGAGCGGCGGTCCACGATCCAGATTGGACGCTCAGCGAAAAAGGGTTCTCATCCTGGAAAAGAAAGACCGTCGAGCGGCTATCGTCTTCCGGAAGATGATGCCTCCAGGAACGGTTAGCCTAATCTCAGTCCCGGAACCAGAAGAACTCCCGAGCGTAAGCTTGCCTCCGATCCGAGCGGCGCGCTCCCGCATGCCTTGCAGTCCGAAGTGTCTGTCCTTCCCTCTATCCGCGATAGCAGGGTCAACCCCCGTGCCATTGTCACTCACACGCAGGGCAAGCTCGTTACCATATCTCAGCTCCACTTCCAGTCGACTTGCCCCCGAATGCGTACATGCGTTGCGGATGGCTTCGTAACCGATGCGGTAAATTTCATCACGGACGATGGGATGCATCTCTCTGGCAACGCCAACTACAGAAAATGTGACCGCCATGGGGCTGGGGATGAGGCCATCCTCGGTCGCGCGCCGGAGAGCTTCAGCGAGGTCGTTGGTCTGCGTCGTCGCCGTGCGCAGGGAATTCAGCGCCGTCCGTCCCTCCTGCATGGCGCTCGCGAGCCAGACGGATAGCTGTTCCATGGCGCTACGCATTCGGATGGGATCGGTCGACAGATCCAGCGCATCATCCACAACCAGCTTGCTGCCTTGGATGGTCTGGAGGAAGGTATCGTGTAGGTCCCGCGCGATGCGTGTGCGCTCCCTGACGCGCTCTTCCAGCCGAATGTTGAACTGCCGCGCCACCTGACGGAGCCGGAGTTGATAAAGCGCACCGAGCAATGCCAGAAATGCGGCCACGCACGACCCACGGAACCACCATGTCTGCCAAAACGCCGGATCGACTTCGAGCGAAATCGCAGCCTCGGAATCATTCCACTGCTTATAACTGTTACTTGCGATCACACGGAACCGGTACGAGCCTGGGCTTAGATTTGTGTAGACAGCTTCCCGGGCTGCGGTGGGCTCACTCCAACCACGGTCGAAACCGTCTAGAGAATATCGAAAACGAATGCGCTCCGGCACGGCCAGGCTCAAGCCCGAATATATAAACGTGATCCGTTTACGAGAAGAAGGAATTCGAACCAACTCGCCCACGGTGATCGGATCGTTGTCCGCCATAATGGCCTCGACGTGAGGCAGTGCTGGAGCAGAAGTGTTCGTGATGTGAGACGCGTCGACCACCGATAAGCCACGAGTCAACGAAAACCAGATCCTTCCATCCAAGTCCGCAACCACCGATCTGCTTCTCTTCACTCCCTTGGTGTTTGGCAGGCCATCGGCAGCCCCATACTCGCTAACCTCGGCCGGGCTTAAGACTCCACTGGATAGCTTCTGATTTGACACGCGCAAGACGTGGCCTGAAGTCGCGATCCAAAGCCATCCCTCCTTATCTGCAGACATTCCGAATGCCTCTTCGCGTAGCGAGCCCGGAGCATCGCGAGGAACTTGCACGCGCCCCGATTTGAAGAAGGCCAGTCCCCTCGACGTTCCAATCCAGAGGACGCCGGAGGAGTCTTCAAAAAGGCAGTTCACACTGTTGGAGGGCAGCCCGTCTCCCGTCGCATAGGTCGTCCAACGCCCGCGCGACAATGAACTCAGGCCATTCGGAGTGGCAAACCAGATCGTTCCGTCGCGTGTCTCCAGGATTTCCGAGACAGTGTTCGACGCAAGACCGTCAGCCGTCGTGTACGTTACAAATCTTCCGTCTTTGAACTTACTGATGCCGCTCGTCAAGGTTCCGGCCCACACTGCTCCATCCTGGCTTTGATACACAGCAAACACGCTGTTTTCGGCGAGACCATTTGCTTGCGTGTAGGTTTTTCCGCCTATCACTCCATTTCTGTATTCGAAACGTTTTAGACCGCTGTGTTGTGTGCCGATCCAAATCTCATTCTTGCGGCCTGTGATGGAGTAGATCGCTTCCTTATGAAGCAAAGACGACTTGAGCGCCTGAGTTCGGCCGTCCTTCACGACGTACAAGCCACCTCCGGCGGGAGCGAACCAGGTGCGATTCTCACTATCTACATAGATTGGCCCACCGTCCTTCGAGTGCGCGCTCCCAGCGGTCAGACTGTAGGTCACAAATACGCTGTCCCGGATTCGCTCCAGGCCGCGTTCACCTCCGGCCCAGAGATTCCCCTCGCGATCCTCAAACAGCGCGTTGATACCCCGGCCTCCAAACTCGGACTCATCGTTGAACGAAACGCCAAAGGCGCTGATGCGAAAAAGACCTCTCGTTGTTCCGGCCCATATGTTGCCATCGTGGTCTCGCAAAAGAGCGAGCACCTCGACGGTAGCCAGAGCTGGTGGCAGGTTAACCCTGCTGAACAGAGTGCCATTCCCTCGATATAATCCTTTACTGGTACCGACCCACAATTCCCTGTCACCTACAGGCAACAAACAATTGATTTTCTTATCCGAAATACCTGTAACGCGTGTAGTCCGCCCATCTGCGAAATAGAAGAGACCCGCTGCAGTCCCTAGCCAGATTTTGCCGTCGCGCGTCTCCGCCATGGCTAGGACCAGAGACGGTGGAAGGAGGCTGGGGGAAGCCAGCACTTGAACGTTTTCTCCTCGAACCCGGAGCATTCCATCTGTTAGATCTGTGAGCAGCGAGGCCCCGTCTTCTTCTCGCCAGCTGCTTGCGACTTCGAGCGTCGTCCTTCGAAGAATAGACGCCAGGTTCACAAATTTTCCATCGCGATAGCACAGCACACCCGCACCCCAGAAGATGACGCAGAGCCTGCCGTCTCCATCGGTCGTCAAACCTGAAACGAGATCACCTGAAAATTCAGAAAATGATGAGGTCAGACGAAAGTTAACCCCGTCGAAACGCACCAAGCCCTTTTCCGTTCCCATCCATAGATAGCCATCGGCGGTCTGCGTGATCGCGTCGATGGCCCCGCCCGGAAAGTTGCTATCGGTAGTCCATTGTTCACGCAAGTACTGCGACAAGGTGTGATTCGGATCCAGAGCGAGTGCTTCACCCACCAGGCAGATTAGTGCTAGTCCGGTGGCGAGCCATCGAGACGGACTGGGTATGCGGATCACGGATAGTACTTAAACTTTTCAACCACAATGTCGTTTTCGCGTTGCAGCGGCACTTTTCCCCATCCGAAGACGTACAGATTTATGCGCGCCACCTCGCCACCTGCCGCCGGCACATGCGCGGCAAAAACATGCTGGTTCAGAGGATGAGCTCGTCCGGTAACCTGTGCTCCGACGTAAGTCGTAAAGGTCACCTGCCCAGGCTCCCACCGGAACGCGTGAGTGAGCACGCCAGCGGGCGCATTAAACCGAACGATATTCGTTGGGATGTAATAGGGCTGGACGACGTATTGCGCATTCTCGTTGTTCGGAACCCCCCACCGGCTCATTTCAATATCTAGTTCCTGGCGATTTTCCTCGGTGCCGACCATGCCATCCCAGGTAAAGAGGGTGAGAACAGCAGAAGGTTCCAGGTGCGAAATGTCGCGCACCACGAACAGGTACGTCCCGTATCCTAGACTGCGCGTAAGTTGGACCTCCGCACAACTCCATCCGTCATGGTTCTTCGTTACGCGGAGATGCAGGGCCCCATTTTCATCGGTCCAGGCGTTGGCGGGATCAAACGAGTTCATTGAGCCCCCGCGAAAGCTTAATAAATCGCGCACTAACCAATCGTAGCCGCTAAAATGGAGCATTTTAGGCGGCGAAGAAGGATCGGCAGTTTGGCCTCTCACGACCGCAACTGCCGCGACCGCGCCGCCTGTGGCCGGCAGCAATTCCGTAGTTTGTGGCGGAGAGTAGCTGGGATCAACCAACAAAGCGGCATACTCCTCGCCCAAATGGGTCACGTTCTTCCATTTGGAATCCCCTTGGATTTTAGTGAATAACGGATCTCGAGCGAACGGCTGTATCCACCAGCGGCCTCCGCTTTTGGCATACAAAACGATCCGTTGTTCTGGACGGACACCGATCACCCGTCCCTCGATGGTGTCCATTTTGTCCAGACCGCCTACAGCGGACACTGGAATCTTGGTGAAATCGATGGTGGGTCCGGCGAAAGTTTTCGGGGCCCGGCAATCAATTAGCAAAACCCCGAGGCACAACAAGACAACCAGTGTCATCGCAAATGCCTTACGGGTCGTGCCAGCCTGGCAGAAGATATCACATCGGTAACATTTCTTCGCGAACTCGTCCATAACGAACTCTGCCGTCCCGTTGCTCAGCGGCTCCCAAAACTACGAGGTAAGAGTTCTCGCCGCGTCCCCCAGCTGCTTCGAGTCCGGGGGAGTCAATGGAAGAAATCAAAGCCCATCAGAACGCTTCAGCCGGGCTTGCGTTCCGATCCACAGAAATCAGTCCGTGATCGCACACCTGTCCTCAGATGGCTCACGATCAACCTCAAGGCACTTCTCGCCGGAGAAAATAGCTGAACCGCGGATGCTGAAAGATCGCCGGGCCTCTAATAAGCCTAGCCGGGGACGCTGCGATGCGGGTTACCCGCACCGTCGACACTACCCAATTCGGGGCTCTCGCGGAACATCGAAACCTACAGCCAGCATCCTGTAGTTTTCTACAGGACCTTGAAATGCGATCAGATCTGCAGCAAGCCGCGCCGGACCGCGATTGTGACTGCATGGGTCCGATCGTTTGCTTGAAGTTTATCCACCAGGTTCTTGATGTGGAAGTTAACCGTGGTCTCCGAAATCGACAGTTGATCGGCAATCTGCTTGTTGCGATAGCCATCTCGAATGAGTCGAAGAACCTCCAACTCCCGGGTCGTAAGGTCGTCGTCACCCAGATGCTCGGCGAGGCGAGCCGCCACCTCGGGCGGAACATGCCGCCGGCCAGCGTGAACCGATCGGATCACGCCCAGCAATTCGCTTTTCGGCATGCTCTTAAGTATGTAAGCCGACGCTCCCGCTCGCAGTGCACGCTGGATGTCCCCATCGCTGTCTGAGGTTGTCAGCATGATGATACGAGCTTGCGGAAACTCCCCTCGAATTGCGATAAGCACATCGGTGCCGTTGGTGCCAGGAAGCCGAAGGTCCATCAGGGTGATGTCGGGTCGATGACGACGAAATTCAGCCACAGCCTCCACGGCATTCGACGCCTGGGCCACGAGAAGCATGTCCTGCTGCGAGCCAATGATCGTAGCCAGTCCCTCGCGGAAGACCGGATGATCCTCTACGCTCAGGATACGAATCGGCTTGGCTTGAACCATTACGATCGCCCCCGTTTCTGCAATTGTAATGGTTTGTTTGACTTCTGGCCAAAGCCTCGTTATGAGATACAGAGATCAGGCGGTTGAGTGAGGCGAGTCTCTGATTCGCCGCCTAGCTGGGAGAAGTGTCGCGGCGGTTCGCCCCAGATTGGCCTTCAATTCTCATCTCAAAGAATCGCCCTCACCAAGCGATGCGAACTTCATTCAGGCTGTCGCCAACGCGGCCGGCTTCCACTTTGCTTTTATCGAGCAAGGTGGAACCAGCCTCTACCCCAAACTGGCGTAAAGAGTCAGCAGCGCGGAAGTCCTGCGCATCGTTCTTAGCATCGGAGGGACCGAGATCTGTCACTTCCAGACCTGGCACGACAAGGCGGAGAACGCGCCTCAGTTGGACAATGTGATCGATCCGGTAACCGGAGTGTCGGTGACGTTTCCTGATCTGAATGCTCTACCTTTCGGTGGGGAGGATTTCCAGACCAACCTCATCATGCTCGAACCCACAGTATTCCCGAGCCGGCAATTCCCGCCGTGTGTTCGATCATTCGTTCCACGGCCACGAAGGGCGCGGCAATGGACACCCTGAAAGAACTTACTGACGACGGGCTTTTCATCGGCCAATCGCCGTGATCTGGCCGAAAACGCGGATGAGGCTCTCCGCGATCGTTGATCCCCCATAACTGCAGGCTGGTCTCGCTGCTGCTCTGTGCTCCGGAACCTTGGGTCAGAGCGCCACGACGGCCTCGAAACTGGCGTGACCCGTACCAAAGGAGTGCCAATGTTCGAAGGACTGTTTCAACCGATGCATTTGCCCCTCATTGTCGGCAGCGCCCTTCTCGTCTTCGGTCCGAAGAAACTGCCGGAGTCGGGCAAAGGCCTCGGCGAAAGCATTCGCAACTTTAAGGCAGCGATGAAAGAAACCGCGGAAGGAAAGGCGGGAACCGGGCCGTCTTGAACGCGATGTTCATCCCCCATGACGGCCTTGATCAGTGCCCTTTTATTGGTCTCGGCGCTAAGCGCGTAAAACCAATCAGATGTGTGCCAAGCTAGCCAATGGCGAATGGCCCGACAGCTCTGAACAGCACCCGGAACCAAGCAGCAAAGCATTCAATCAGTCCTGCCAAGGTCAACGGTCTGATACCAAAACGGGTGTTCACGACCGGTGGCGATGTTTCTGCCACGTCTACCGTCGCCGGTGACGCAGTCTACCTTTCCGATTGGGGTGGCAATCTCTTCGCAATTCAGAAGAACAACGGTCCCGGGCCATCGCGGGAGGGGTGAGTTGGCAATCCAAGTGCTCATGAAGGAAAACGCGTGGATGTTGGATGTATAACAAAAAACCACCGGGTTCCGCGATCGGATCCTTGGGCAACCCAACAAACGACCAACCAGCGGCGGGGAGCAAACATGGTCTCGCAAAACGACGCTCTCACGAAAAGACCAGGCCAAACCCTCGAGGGGTTACCGCAGGAACCGTGGATATCAAGCTGACCGGCAATCCGCAACTGGAACTCGATCAGACGTCGCGCTCTAGTACCAGAGGAGTTGGAGCGATTACTCAAGACACACAGACTGGGGCGCGTCGTGCCTGCGAAGCGGGCTTCCGTGTCATTGAGATTCACGCCGCTCATGGATACCTGATTCATGAGTTTCTGTCGCCCTTCAGCAATCAAAAAACAGATGCCTATGGGGGTTCATTTGAGAATCGCACTCGAATTTTGCGCGAGACTGTTACCGCCGTTCGAGGTTCGTGGCCAGAGCGCGCACTACTGTTTGTTCGCATTTCAGCGACCGATTGGATCGATGACCGCTGGGATATTCAGCAGTCGGTTGAACTCGCCCGCCAACTGACGGACCTTGGAGACGACCTGATCGATTGCTCCTCTGGCGGCAATGTAGCGCATGAAAAGATTCCGGCCGGCCCGGTTGTCAAGCGCCGTTTGCAGAGCAGATGCGCCGGGAAGCCAACATCCTCACGGGTTCGGACAGGCGGACGCCGTCATCATCGCCCGCGACCTTCTGCGAGATCCCTATTGGCTCTTGCGTGCGGCTCGCGAGCTAGACCAGCCAATTTCGTGGCCGGTCCAATATCTCAGAGTGGCCTCAAAAGGCTCGCTGCCCCGCGTTGAAGTAGACCTCAAGAATCTGGAGTCCTGCTTCGAGGAACAACACGTGTCGAACAGCGGGCATCCTTCTTCCCAACGCCCCCTTGGCCGGTTCGACACCCGGCAGCCTCACAGGCTGCTATCTCGGTTCTCCGCGTCACGCCAAGATTTTGGCGAGTGGCAGCGCTCATACTTTCGGACTGCTCCTGTTGACTCTTCACCGGCGTTGTTGCCGCCGTTGGCTGCCCACCAATCCTTGTAATGCCCCACAGACAGAATTCCCTTGTCACGTAACAACTCGATTGTCAGTGACAACGTTAGGCTGTGCGGAGAGGACTTGCTTTCCTAAGAAATGGCGCCGCCAAGCACTTGTACCTGCGTTTGGCATTCGAAGGGACCTAGGGCTTGGAATAACAGCACGAACCCAATGTCGCCACCGTAGCGAACAAAAGGCGAATATGCTACGCTTTTGTTTGTGGCCCTCCGAACGTGCAGAGTTTCCCTGACGGATATTCGGGACGTTGAACACTCGGTAGAGGTCACTGCGGAGACTCTCTATGAGGCGATTGCGACCGCCCTCGCTGCCCTACAGCAGGACAACTGGGTAGGCGAGGTCGGGCGGGGTCTCACAAAAGTAAGGGTCGTTGTACAGCAGCCACCCGTAACGCATGAAGTCAGGATGAAGGATTTTCTTTCATGGCTTGGCCGCCAGGGAGGATCTCCGGCAGAGGTCATCCTCAGGGAGAAGCTGGGGAAAATATTGGGCAAGGCAAATCAGGCACGGCGGTGAATGTCGGAGCCTCACTGACACTTTTGGCTCATCGCTTCGTATTTCGCTTCTTGTCCTGAACGTCAGCTCGCGCGTGAGCGAGTGCACGCTTCAAAGCAGCGGACAAATCCATGTTCTCGGTCGCGATGTGAATAGGGACGTCCAGACCAGCTTCGCCGCCCAAGTATCGGCTCAACTCCGCCGGAGGCGCATACATAAATTTGCTTATCGTGTCACTGGCATGCCTGATCTCGCCCAACGCTGCGCGACCGCGACTGGCTGACCAGGGAGGGTGGCAATTTCATGCCAACCCCTGAACCGGCGCGGGCCAGATGCTCAAACGGCCTCGCAACGGCGGCCGATGCCGATATTTTTGCCCGGCCTCTCGCGAAAGCTGCGAAAGGCCGGGCTCCCGTCGCCCTCTAACTAAGCTGCTGCTTCCTTGCCCCGTTGGACAAAGGCGAGCAGGTCGGCATTGATCTGGTCCGCGTTGGTTGTTGGCATCCCGTGCGGAAAACCTGGATACACCTTTAGCGTGGCGTTTTTCACAATCTTCGCGGACATCAGACCCGCCGCAGCGATCGGCACGATCTGATCATCGTCGCCATGAAGAATGAGGGTTGGCACATCGAACTTCTTAAGGTCCTCCGTAAAATCGGTCTCAGAGAAAGCCTTGATGCAGTCGTAATGGGGTTTAATGCCTCCCATCATGCCCTGCAGCCACCAGTGCTCGCGGATGCCTTCCGAGATCTTGGCGCCGGGTCGGTTGTAGCCGTAGAACGGGAGCGTTATGTCCCTGTAAAACTGCGCCCGATTTGCCACAAGTTGGGCTCGCAGGTCGTCGAAGACCGAGATGGGCGCGCCAGCGGGGTTCTTGTCGGTCTTCACCATCAACGGTGGCACCGCGCTGATCAGGACGGCCATGGCGACACGTTTTGTGCCATGCCGCCCGATGTAACGCGCAACTTCTCCACCGCCGGTTGAGTGGCCCACATGGATTGCGTTCTTCAAGCCGAGCTTTTCAGTCAGAGCCGCGAGATCGTCGGCGTAAGTGTTCATCTCGTTGCCATCCCACGTCTGGGTGGAACGGCCGTGCCCTCGCCGGTCATGAGCGATGACTCGATAGCCCTGCTGGCCGAAAAACAACATCTGTCCGTCCCAGTCGTCGGCGGTGAGCGGCCAGCCGTGACTGAACACTATGGGCTGGCCCTTTCCCCAGTCCTTGTAGTAAATCTGTGTACCGTCCTTTGTCGTGATAGTAGGCATGAGCTTTCTCTCCTTTTTGCGATGTTTTGTTCTGAAAAAATCCCTACGAAACAATCCGGTGTTCCGATCAAGCCACGCGGCCTTGCTCGGGTGAAAACCGATACTGATCAGCCCCTGATCCCGGAATGTGACATTCGCAGGCCGTATTTGGCAAATGCGAGCAGCGTCAGCGACCCTTGCGCAGGGTACGTCCTTGGCGACCACCGCTGAGGTCTGGAACCCCCTCGCTGAGGGCGGTGGCTAAATCGATTTGATGGTCCTGCTCGTGCACGAGGATCTGGCGAATCTGTTCCGCCAGCGCGTATTCTCCAAACGTCTCGCATTGCCGGATGCGATTGCGGTAATTGCGAATGGTTTCGTTTTCATTGTCGAGATCGTAGCAGAGCATCTCTTTCGGATCCTTCGACGTGCGCACCGGCTTGGGTGTGACCACCGGCATTTTACCGAGATAGTCGATCTGCCGGGAGAGGATGAGGGCATGATCGAGGTCTTGCTTGGGATGGATTTCGAGCTGAGCGGCGATGTCCATGTATTGGGCGCCGCTGAGCACCGAAGAATAGACTACATAGGCAATGATGGCTTGATATTCCCGGGCGAGGTCTTCGTTCAACAGGTCCGCGAGGCGGTCGCGCGAAATTTCGTTTTCGTTTGCGGCGGTTTTGGCGTCAGCCATTCGATTTCTCCTTTGAGTGGAACGAGAGATTATCTTAGGACGCTTTTGGCGTGCAGCTAGTCTCCAGATCGGGTTGCTTCGGTTGCGCTTCGACGTAACCTTTCAGCTCCGCGAGTATTCGGACGTTCTCCTTGCGGAATACCCATGCGACCAAGGGCTCCGCCACTTTCAGCAGGTCGGGTATTTGGATCGTGAGATCGAGAGCGCGGATGACGCGTGTGGCGCGCTCTTCCGGCTCAAAGCTGTAACGAATATGGGCGTCAATGTTCGCGGCAAGCGGCCCTTTCTTCAACAGCATGGTGTGGAAGGCGATGTGCTTCTGTGGGTCATACTCCGTGACGGAGCCAGGCCTCTGGCCCGCCGGTCCTGCGTCGAGATAGGTTGTGCCCAGACGGACCGGATATGGCGATACCTTCGTTGTCCCGCCGAACGCTTCTGAACCGGGCAGCCAGCGACCATAGTTCGGCATGTCCGCAATCAGGTCAAAGATGGCCTCTGGAGAGCCTTCGATTCGAACCGTGAACCGGGGGTGGGTGGTAGACATTGAGCCTCTTTTCACCGAAGGAATCTAATTTTAGACGCATTGTTCCAAATCTGTTTAACGCGAGTCACACCCAGAGGACGAAATGCTCTCAGAATCGCAAGGCAGGCAAGCATTCCGGCGTGGTCACGTCCATCGAGACGCTAATCCTGAAGGTGTCGTCGATTGGCGGCAATGGATGGGAACCGCCCCGGGGCCTGGTGTCACGCGAACCAAATTCACCTTTTGTTGGCTTCAGCGACGGCCTGATGGAACTCGTGATGGTCATCGAACCAGGCCCCATGCCTGCCGAGTGGGCCAGGCAAGGCCGAAAACATCGACCTCGAACTGGCGGCGCGCCTGGTTGTTCGAAGTCTCCTCGGATCAGACATTCTAGCCTTCAACTTCTCCAGGATGTGGGTGATGTGCACCTTGACAGTGCCTTCACTAATATCCAGGGCCACACCGATCTCCTTGTTGCTTTTGCCCGTCGCCACCGCCTGCATGACTTCCGCCGACGATCATCCGATCGTGCAGGAGGGACTTGTGGCGCTGCTTAGCCGTCAGTCCAACTTGGAGGTCGTTGCGCTGGCCCGCGACGGGCGTGAGGCAGTGGAAGAGAGTTGTCGGACGAATGTAGACAGTTTCTCTTTCAAGCTGGCGATCAAGGAGCCGGTATCCTCCGCGCCCTTGATTTGCTTCTCGAGATCATCGATCTGACTGAATAGAGCCACATACTCAGCGTCCTTGCCCGCGTACCCGAGATCGCGAGAGCGCTGAACTTTGGCCTTGGCACTCTCCAGAAGTTTGAGCGCGGCGTCCTTGCCTTTCTGCCGTTCAGCCTGAGCCGTAGCGATAGCATCGCGCGCGAGCACCAGGGGGAGCGGAGTGACGCGGTCAATCACCACCAGGGTATTCAAGGCAGTCAAGAGAACGGCGCTGGCTTGTTTGTTCTTTCCCTGGTCGAGTAGACGGGCAGCTTCCTTCAGGGCCGTCGGATAGGTGCCAGAGGCAGATTGCCGGTACGAACCCGAATCTCGCTCATCAGGGAATGGAGCAACAGCCGGGCCGCCGAAAAAGCCCTTTCATCGACGGCACGGGAGGCATCTTGAGCAATTTCCATGATGGCTGCGTGATCCGATGGGGCAAGGTCGATCACTTCGACCGCGGCGTCCACGGGAATCAGCGGCGTGGCCGGGTTGCGGGCAAGGAGTATGTTGACCTTGCCGGTGGCGCGTTCAATTGCGGCCAGTGCCGCAGCAGTGTTGCTAGAAGCGATCGCATCCAGGGCCTGGCGAGTCTCCTCGATGGCTGCGATGGCCTCCTTGTCTAGTGTAGTGTCGCCTAAACGACTGGAGTTATTTTTTCCTCCTTTTTCGTGAACGCGGCAGGGTGCACCCCGGCTGGATGTTTTCGAGGGTTTGCCGGCACCGTCGCAGTTTCTCCACGATCGAATCCACGGTAGCTG
>WNFR01003363.1_pt1 | contig 16572 bp, 16 predicted proteins | sample 5400221 | NCBI WGS metagenome assembly WNFR01 (sample SAMN13153357, study PRJNA577476) | soil metagenome | isolation source: 40 cm soil under Madrone tree | place: USA:California | collected 2016-06-14 | reverse complement strand
CGACCAAATACGGCGATTTTGTCGACGGCGCTGGCACCGTCGTAAAAGGGAACGTCGCGATCGGCGATCCAAAACCGCCCGGCTCGCATTTCAAGGGCGCGCCCATGCCATACTTCATGCGCATTGTGGACGGTGTCGGCATGCATGCGGGATATCTTCCCGGCTATCCGGCCTCGCACGGCTGCATCCGAATGCCGGAATTCATGGCAGAGAATTTCTTTAGGTCGGTCTCCATGGGTACGCCGGTCACGATTGCACCCTGACCCCTGGAAGGGTCACGACCTTACATCGCGGCTTGCAGTTGGCTTCTCTCGGCGGCATTCTCGTCTCCCGTCGTAAGCCATGATTATTATCACAAACCCGCACGCCACGGAGGCTGAGATAACTCGCATTGTCGCGCGTGTCCGCGAGTTCGGCTTGGAGGCGCAGATCAGCCGCGGAGCATCACGAGTCATCATTAGCGTGATTGGATCAGCCGAACTGGCGCGGGAAAAACCCCTCGCCGCCATGCCCGGTGTGGAAGCGGTCATTCCGGTTCTGAAACCGTACAAGCTCGCTTCGCATGAATTTCGTCGTGCCGCCTCCTCGGTCGCGATCGGGGATGTCAAAGTCGGGAGTTCCGAAAACGTCGTTTTGATTTCGGGACCGTGCTCGGTCGAGAGCAAAGAACAAATACTTTCCATTGCACATATCGTGAAAAGGGCGGGCGCGAAAATTTTGCGGGGCGGCGCCTTCAAACCGCGCACGTCGCCTTACAGCTTTCAAGGTTTGCGCGAGGACGGCCTCCGATTTCTGGCCGATGCGCGCGCCGCTACCGGTCTGCCGGTCATTACCGAAATCATGGACGCGCGAGATCTGCCCACCATCGAGAAATACGCCGATTGTTTGCAAATCGGCGCGCGCAACATGCAAAACTTCTCGCTCTTGAAAGAAGTCGGCCGCAGCCCATTGCCGGTCTTTCTGAAACGAGGCTTCAGCGCCACCATCAACGAATTAATCATGAGCGCTGAGTACATTTTGAACGAAGGAAACATGAACGTTCTTCTCTGTGAACGCGGCATTCGCACGTTCGAAAACGCCACACGTTACACGCTGGATCTGAATGCTGTGCCAATTCTCAAAGCACGGACCCATCTCCCGATAGTTGTAGATCCAACGCACGCCATCGGTTTGCGCGAATTTGTTCCGCAAATGTCGCTGGCGGCCCTGGCCGCGGGTGCGGACGCGCTCATGATCGAGGTTCACGATTCACCGGAGCTGGCCAAGAGCGATGGCGCGCAGGCGCTTACCCCAGATATTTTCGAGGAGCTTGTCCCTCGTTTGCGCGCCGTTGCCGAAGCTGTCGGGCGCCGGCTGTAGGGGCCGTCTCTCGGCGCCGAAATGTGACGAACTCGAGTTTCACGCCACCTCGACGTTGAACTTCTCTCTCCTTCGGCGAAACATTTGCCGTGGGAAGATCGAAACACGAAGAGTTATTAGCAGCCGCCGCGAGTTCCGAACCAATCGCGCAGAAACTGCGCAGGATCGACAAGCACATCTGGCCGGTCGCGTTTTCCCATGTTATCGAACCGGCCCAAGCATTTCTCGTTGCCGCCATCGCGCGCGCGTGGCGCGGGCTTCCAGCCCGTGAATCTGTCCATCATCGGCAAAATGCCGATGCCACAAACAGCAAGACGATCTGGGTCCTCTGCCCCAGCGTGCGCGCGCAGGAATTGTTTTATGAAGGAGTGGTCAATTGGTTGCCCAATGCGCAATTTCTTCCCGAAGCAGAGTTTGCTGCAGTTGAAAATATTCTGCCCGATCCGGAAATCGCGGCCGAACGCCTCGCCTTGTTATCGCTCATCGAGCGTGACCACGGGCCGCTTCTAATCGTCGCGACGCGCGCAAGCCTCGATCAAGCCGCGCCCAAGCCGGGCGCGCTTCAATCTGCTTCCCTGCAACTGACGCCCGGAAGAAACGCCGGCATGGAAAATCTCCTCGCATCTCTCACTCGCGCCGGTTACGAACGTGTCGGCCAAGTCACTTCGCGCGGCCAATTCGCCGTGCGTGGGGGAATTGTCGACCTTTACTCGTGGCAGGCCACCCTGCCGGTGCGCATCGAGTTCCTTGGCGACGACATTGAGTCGATGCGCGAGTTCGATATCGATACCCAAACCTCCGTGCGCGATTTACCCTCCATCGATATTCTCCTCGTCGCGGCTGACGACGAAGGAGCGGCAGGTTCCAAACCCCCGGGGCGATCTGGAAATCGCCCTTCCTTGTGGGAAGATCAAAGCGGAAAAATCCGCGATTACATTGGCGCTGATCATCTCAAGATCGACATCGCACCCGAAGAAAATTCTGAAGCGCAAATCCAAATCAGCGAAGGCTGGATCGATGAAAGGACGACCGAAGCCGGCCCGCCGCGGCGGGTGCCGTCTGCAGAAGATTATGCCGGTGCGTTTCAGGATTGCGGCGTCGGCGAGTTTGCCGTCGGCGAGTTTATGCTCGCGGAAGCGAAGCGCGCGCAATTCATCAAACAGATAAACGACTGGCGGAAGAACAAGGCGCGCATCGTCATTTATTTTCAGACTGAGGGCGAGATCGAGCGCTTCCGCGAAATCATCGGCAGTGCAGCTTTAAATGACGTCGATCTTGTCCAGGGTACGCTCTCGCGCGGCTTTTGTTTTCCCGCCGCTAGCCTAGTCGTTCTTTCCGCCGCGGAATTGTTCGGTCGATTTGCCGCACACGCCAGACGACGCTTGCGACGCGCCGAACGCCATCGCGCGCAAATCGATTTCAGCGAACTGACCCAGGGCGACTACGTCGTTCATCTTGAGCATGGCGTCGGAAGATTTCTCGGTTTAATTAAATTTCCTAAAACTTCCAAAGGTCTAGAGGCGGGCGTGTCGCCTGCCATAGCTTCCGAAACTGGGGCCGGCACCCCGCTTAGCGGGGCCACGACAGAAGAAATGCAGGAAGTTCTCGCGCTCGAATTCGCCGACGGTGCCAAACTCTACGTTCCGCTCGAGCAGGCTTACCTCGTCTCGCGCTATGTCGGCGTCGGCAAGAAATCTCCGCCGCTCAGTTCGCTGGGCGACGCGCGGTGGGCGCGCGCCAAGCGCAACGCGACCGCGTCGGTCTTCGATTACGCCGGCAAAATGCTGGCCCTGCAGGCGGAGCGCGAAATCGTGCCCGGCTATGCGTTTGGGCTGGACACGAAATGGCAAGTCGAATTCGAACATTCATTTCCATTCCGCGAAACACCGGATCAAATGCGTGCGATCGTCGAAAGCAAAATCGACATGGAACGCCCGCGACCGATGGACCGGCTCATCTGCGGCGATGTTGGTTTCGGGAAAACCGAAGTCGCGATCCGCGCCGCGTTCAAGGCCGTGATGGATGGCAAACAAGTGGCCGTGCTCGCGCCAACGACGGTGCTCGCGCAACAACATTTCGAAGTCTTTCGCCAGCGCATGCTCGATTATCCGGTGCGAATCGAAATGCTGAGTCGGTTCCGGTCGCAAAGCGAACAGCGCAAAATTCTCCAGCTGCTTCGTGAAGGCGGGATCGACATCGTGATCGGAACACATCGGCTCATTTCCGGCGACGTGATTTTCAAAGACCTTGGTCTGGTCGTCATCGACGAGGAACAGCGCTTCGGCGTTCTGCACAAGGAAAAATTCAAGGAACTGTTCAAGCTGGTTGATGTCCTGACGCTTTCCGCCACGCCAATTCCGCGCACGTTATATCTTTCGCTCGTCGGCGTGAAAGACATGTCCACGATTGAAACGCCGCCGCTCAATCGCTTGCCCGTTGAAACCGTGATCTGTGGCTACGACGAGCGAATCATTCGCGACGCGATTAAGCGCGAGCTCGAGCGACAGGGGCAGGTTTTCTTTTTGCACAACCGAGTCATGTCGATCGAGCGCATGCGCGAGAGGATTGTCGACCTTGTCCCGGAAGCACGCGTCGAGATTGGCCATGGCCAGATGGACGCGGACCAACTCGAAGAAGTCATGGCGCGTTTCGTCGCTGGAAAAATCGACGTTCTCGTTTGCACAACGATCATCGAGAGCGGCCTCGACATTCCAAACGCGAATACGATCATTATCGATCGGGCCGATCGCTTCGGTCTGGCCGATCTTTATCAATTGCGCGGCCGCGTCGGGCGCGCCGAACACAAGGCCTATGCCTATTTGCTGCTGCCGCGCGAAATGATGACGGTAGGCGCGGCGCGCAAACGCATCAACGCGATCAAGCAATACAGTTCGCTTGGCGCCGGTTTTAGAATCGCCATGCGCGATCTCGAGATTCGCGGCGCCGGCAGCATTCTCGGCACCGCGCAGAGCGGACACATTGTGGCGGTAGGTTTCGATCTTTACTGTCAATTGCTTAAACAAGCGGTTGCACAACTCAAAGGCGAAAAACTCCGCCTCCGCCTCGATGTCGATCTTAGCCTCGATTTCGTCGCTACCAACGAAGCCGAGTTTGTGCAGGGCAGAAGTGGCATCTTGCCGCTTTCCAAAGAAGGCAAGCGGCTGGAAGCCGCTTCCACTTTGGTCCCGGCATTTATCCCCACGAGTTATATTGCTGACACTACGCTGCGCATCCAAACCTACCGGCATTTCGCCGAGATCACGACGGCCGAGCAGTTGGAACTTTTGCGCAAGGAATGGCGCGATCGCTTCGGAAAGTTCCCTCCCGCAGTTGACAATTTGTTCCTCCTCGCTGAAATCAAGCTGGCCGCCGCCAAGGCTGAGATCACGCGGGTGGAGGTGCGCGAGCGTAAAGTAATGCTGACGCGGCGCGGCGATTTTATGCTTGTCGGTGGAAAATTCCCCCGTTTAGTTGCGGATAGAATCGAAGCGCAGCTGGGGGAAGTTTTGGAGCTATCAAGAAAACTTTGAACCGTATGATTCGTGGATTCCTTTCTGCCTTGCTGCTTGTCCTGGCGTTCGCCTTCTCGCCGCTTTCGCAGGCGGCTTTTGCCGCAGAACCGGAAGTTGTCGACGGGATCGCAGCCATCGTAAACGGCGACGTTATCACCTACTCGCAAGTGCGCAGCCTCTCCGGCCCGCGCGAAAAGTTACTGCGCTCCGAATTCAAGGACGAAGAACTGCTCAATAAAGTCAAAGAGGCGCGTCAGGCTGCTCTCAAAGATCTAATCGATCGACAATTGATCCTTCAGTCATTCCGGAAAGAGAATTTTCAAATTCCCGATCACTACATCGAAGGAAAAATGCACGAAATTATCCGCGAAGATTTCGGCGGCGATCGCAACACTTTTATCAAGACGCTTGAGGCCCAAAATTTTACGCTGGGCGAGTTCAAAAAAATGGAGACGGAGCGAATGATCGTGCAGGCCATGCGCGGCCAGAAAGCGAAGGCGAGTATGGTTGTTTCACCCGCCAAGATCGAAGAATATTACAAAGCGCACCGGGACGAGTTCTCCGCCAAGGAGGAAATCAAACTGCGCCTCATCATGATTCCAACTCACGCCCGTGACGGCAATGCCGCCGCGCAAAAAGCGATGGCCGATGAGATCGTCTCAAAACTGGCCAATGGCGCGGAGTTTGACCGCATGGCGCAAATTTATTCCGAAGACAGTTCCCGTGAACTCGGCGGCGACTGGGGCTGGATCGAACGCAAGACGCTGGCCGGGCCGCTCGAGAAAATCGCTTTCAATCTCGGGCGCGGAAAAGTTAGCAACGTTATCGACTTCAACGGCAACTACTACATTCTCAAGGTCGAAGACAAACGCGGCGGCACGACCAAGTCCATGGCCGAGGCGCGCTCTGATATCGAAAAGAAGTTGCTCCAGCAACAGGCGCAGGATCTCCAAGAGCGCTGGCTCGCCAGTCTGCGCTCCAAGGCTTTCATTCGCACGTTTTAGTTCTCTGATTGAACGTTGAACGTTGAGCGTTGATGTTCGATTTCTTCTGCTGGTGTCTGATAAGCGTCCCTCCCTCCCGCATTAACACCGGCCTGAAAGCGGGTGTTAATTGATGGCCGCAGGCAATATTCCCAAGCCACTCGTACAGCATACTAATCCATCCGAGACCTATCGATGGCAGCATCCGTTTGTTCTGAAACTCTCGTGCCCTCAACGATTACGAACGCTTGCGGCGCGAGGCCGCCTTGATGAAGATGTGCGATGCCTCTTTGCATCGGCATCACCCTGGGTGACCCCACTGGAATCGGCCCGGAGATTGTACAGGCCGCGCTCGATTCCAAAACGCTGCCGGTCTCAGCGGAATATCGCGTCATTGGAAAATATCCAGAATGCGAGCCGGGGAAGCCTTCGCCGGAAACCGCTCGGGCCGCGGCTGCGGCCCTTGAGGAAGCGGCCACCCTCGCGCTTCGCGGCGAACTCGCGGCCGTCGTTACCGGTCCAGTCCATAAGGCGCGCATGTATGAAGTTGGCTTCAAATTCCCCGGGCAAACCGAATTTTTCGCGGAGCGCTGCGGCGTGAAAAACTTTGCCATGCTGCTGACCGGCGGTGACATGACGGTCGCCCTTGTCACCACGCACATTCCGCTCAAAGAGGTCTGCGGCGCGCTCAAGCAGTCGGAAATCGTTCGAGTCGGCCGTTTGCTCGACGATTTTCTTCAGCTCCGATTCCAGTTCCGCGGCGATCACGGAAACTTGACTGCTTTAAGCGGTCAAGTTTCCAAAGAGAGATCAGATGACGATTCAGTTCCCCGCATCGCTGTGGCCGGATTGAATCCACACGCCGGCGAGTCGGGAAAGATCGGGCGCGAAGAAATCGAGATCATCGCACCGGCCATCGCCGAGTTAAACCAATCACTGCTCACTTCTCACCAATCACCTTCAGTCTTCTCCGGCCCTCATCCGCCCGACACGTTGTTTCACAATCTGATTACGGAGCGCTGGGACGCTGCGCTCTGCATGTATCACGATCAGGGGCTTATTCCCCTCAAACTTCACGCTTTTCACGGCGGCGTGAACGTCACCCTCGGTCTCCCGTTTCCGCGCACCAGTCCCGATCATGGAACCGCTTTCGAAATTGCCGGCAAAGGACTCGCGCGGCCGGACAGTATGATCGCTGCGATCACGCTGGCGGCCGAACTCGCACAAAAATCCGCCAGTATTTCTAAAGCGAAGGGCGCAACGCCACTTGGATCATGACTCGACCCTCACCTCTATCCTCTCCCTGGCAGGGAGAGGCGGACGCGGAGCGCCGGGTCAGGGTCGAGGTGTGCGCAAACACTTGTACTTATTCGATCTCATGAAAAGCATTCCCAGAGCTCATTTGGTTTTGCTCGCTGGCGTGATGATCGTCTTCGCCTGGTCAGTGTGGAAACCGTACGATCGAATGACCTGGTGGCTGGAAGTGTTTCCCGGAATTGTCGGTCTCATCGTTCTCGGCGCGACCTATAGTCGTTTTCGCTTCACCACGCTTTGTTACACGCTCATCGCGCTCCACATCTGCCTGCTTTGCGTTGGCGGCCATTACACTTATGCGCGGGTTCCGCTCTTCGATTGGCTACGCGAAGTCTGCCACTGGTCGCGTAATCATTACGATCGGCTCGGCCATTTCGCGCAGGGATTGGTACCGGCGATGATCGTACGCGAAATTTTATTCGCCTGAAAGTTTTCAGTCGGACTCGCTGGATGCCGTTTCTGATCGTTTGCGTTTGCCTGGCGATCAGCGCGTTTTACGAACTGATCGAATGGTGGACCGCGCTGCTGAGCGGCGATGCCGCCGTGGGTTTCCTCGCTACCCAGGGCGATGTCTGGGACACGCAAGCTGATATGTTCATGGCGTTGATCGGCGCAATCTGCGCGCTCGTTTTTCTGCGGCCATGGCAAGATCGACAACTGGCACGACTCCCGAACACCGCCCACGGCTCAGACGAAACGATGACGAACAGAAGATAACGAAGAAAACATATCTTTGTTGCCTTCGTTTCCTTCTGTTTGCCTTTCTTACCTCTGCTCCCGCTCGACACACTAGTGCCGTTATGTCGACCCTCACCGGGCGCTTCGCGTCCGCCTCCCCCTCCCAGGGAGAGGATTGAGGTGAGGGTTGCCCGTTCTCGTAATCGTGCTCGTGCTCACTAAATTTCGATTAAGATTACGAGTATGAGCACGAGCACGCGGTCGAAGATCGACAAGTACATTTCGGTCTTTAACATCGGGCTCCAGAACACGTTCGTGTATCGCTGGAATTATTTCCTGCGCGCCCTCTTCGGTCTGATTCCCCTCGCCGGCACGGTCTTTCTTTGGCGCGCCATTTTTCACGAACGCGGCGGCGGCCTGCACGGTTACGACTATGGCTCGATGATCTATTATTATTTGCTCACGCTCCTCGTCAGCAATCTCGTCATGCCGACCGAGGACGAATGGCAAATCGCCGGCGACATCCGCGAAGGGCAGATCAATTCGTTCCTGACCAAGCCGATGAGTTATCTCTCTTATCGTTTCAGCATTTTCTTGAGCGGCCGCCTCGTTTACACGGCCGTCACCCTTCCGCCCATCGCGCTCATCTTTTTCTACTTCCGCCATTACATCACCCTGCCAGGCGACGCCATGACCTACCTTTACGCAATCATTTCAACGTTGATGGCGGCGTTCATGCAATTCTTCATCACCTATAGCCTCGCCATGATGGCGTTTTGGATCCTGGAAATCTCGACGATCGTTTTCATCGTCTACTCGTTCGAATATTTTCTCGGCGGCCAAATGTTTCCGATCGACATCATGCCGGCGGGTATTCAAGCGGCGATGAAATGGCTGCCGTTTTACTACGAACTCTTTTGTCCGATCGCCATCTTCATGGGACGACTGCAAGGCGCCGAACTCGCGCAAGCGTTGTTGCTCCAGGCTGGCTGGTTGCTCGTTTCATGGGCGGCCGCCCGCTACATGTGGAAACGCGGCCTCGGCCATTACCAAGCTGTCGGCGGATAAACATCCGCGCGTTGTAGCGGCGTTTGTGTCAAACGCCGAAGTCCTAAATAGGCGCTCGCCGCGGCGAGCGCCTCTACAACTATTTCGTCGTCGGCAAACCAGCCGCTTTCCACGCCTTGAAACCGCCCGCCATGGAGCGGACATTTTTGTAGCCCATCTTCTGCAAACTTTCGGCCGCGAGCGCGGAACGACCGCCGCCGCCGCAATGAACAATGACTGTCGTCCTCACGTCCGGAACTTTTTCCTCTATGTCCAACTCGAGCATGCCGCGATTGAGATGAATCGCGTCGGGAATGTGTTCCTCGTCCCATTCATTCTTCTCCCGGACATCGACAATCACCGTGTTGCCCTCCTTCACCTTGTTGGCGGCGTCGGTCGGTCGGACCTCGGTGATGTTCTTCTTCGCTTCCGCGACGAGTTTCTCAAAACGAGTGTGCTCGGACATTGCTTTAATCTATCCACAGATCCGCCTTCGCCAAGGCTACGGCGCGACGGGTTTCGCAGATTTCGAAGCAATAAGAAGGACAGGATTTACAAGATTACAAGGATTTCAGAAGAAGAGTGCGATCTTCGAAACCATCCGGTTTAATCCGGTAAATCCCGTTAATCCTGTCTATTTCTGTATCGGTTTATTCGTAGCGCAACGCTTCGATCGGGTCGAGCTGCGCCGCCTTGCGCGCTGGATAAAATCCGAAGAAAATTCCGACGGCGGCGCTAAACAAAAACGCGATAATGATCGAGCTCGGCGAAATAAGCGAAGGCCAATGTTTCACGGCCGAAATTGTCTTCGATCCGACTACGCCGACGATAATTCCGATAAGGCCGCCGATCGAGCTCAACGACACGGCTTCGATCAAGAACTGTGTGAGAATATCCCGTCCATGCGCGCCGACGGCCATGCGCGTGCCGATCTCGCGGGTCCGCTCGGTCACGCTCACGAGCATGATGTTCATGATCCCGATGCCGCCGACGATCAGAGAAACGCCGGCGATGGCCGCGAGCAAACCCGTCATGACATCCGTCGCAGCGGTTTGTGCATCCGCGATTTCTTGTTGGTTCCGCACCGTAAAATCGTCATCGCGGCCGGCACGGATGTTATGACGTTGCCGCAAAAGATCGATAATCTGTTGCTGCGCCAGGGCCAGGTCCTTCGCATCTCCCACTTGCACATTGATGTTGCGCAAGGTCGTGCCGCCGGCCACGCGCTTCATCGCGGTCGTGAAGGGCATGATGACAACATCGTCCTGATCGACACCTTGCGTGCTCAGGCCTTTGCGCGTCAGGACGCCCGTCACAGTGAAGGGCACGTTCTTGATGCGCAAAGCTTGACCGACCGCGTCCGAGCTACCGAAAATTTGCGAGGCCGTGGTGGCGCCGATGACGCAAACTTTGTTCGCGCTGCGTACATCCTGGTCGGTGAAGGGCGCGCCATCGGCCAGAGCCCATTGCCGAATATCGAGGTATTCGGCCGACTCGCCGTAAATACGCGTAAACCAGTTTTGATTTCCGGACGCGATCTGTGAATTCGAAACCACTTCCTCGCTCACGTTGAGAATACCGGGCACCTCACGCCGGATCGCTTCCGCGTCTTCAATCTTAAGAGTGCCGGCGCCGCCCCAACCGGTGCGAATGCCGCTCGAAGTGGTGCTGCCGGAGAAAATCAAAATCACGTTCTCGCCCAAGCTCGCGATTTGCGCTTCCACTTGCGCTTTCGCGCCGTTGCCGATTCCGACCATGGCGATGACTGCGCCTACGCCAATGATGATGCCGAGCGCAGTCAAGACCGAGCGCAGTTTGTTCCGGCGCAGAGCGCGGAAAGCGATTTTGAAAGTGGGTCCAACTCTCATGGTAAGATCGACAATTACATCTCGGCCGGTTCGTCGATGTCTTTCAGTTTTTGCGCCTCAGTCTTTGCATTAAACGGTTGCGCGACCGAACGGTCGCTTTGCACAAGACCATCGCGCATGACCACATTGCGCCGCGTGTACATCGCAATGTCGGGTTCGTGCGTCACCATGATAACGGTAATCCCCTTCTCGTTCAGTTGCTGAAAAACGCCCATGATCTCCACGCTCGTGCGGCTATCGAGATTTCCCGTCGGCTCGTCCGCCAACAAGACTTCCGGTTCGTTAATGAGCGCACGCGCAATCGCGACGCGCTGCTGCTGGCCACCAGAAAGCTGACTGGGATGATGATCTTCCCGGCCTTGCAGGCCGACCGACGCCAGAACGGCGTCAGCCTTCTCACGTAATTGCGCATTGCTCAGCCGATGTTTTCCGTAAAGCAACGGCAGCTCCACGTTTTCGCGCGCGGAAGTTCGCGGGAGCAAATTGAAACCTTGAAAGACAAATCCGATCTTGCTGTTGCGTATATCGGCGAGTTGGTCTCGATCCAAACGGGAAACATCGGACCCATCGAGAAGATAACGCCCGGCCGAAGGCCGATCGAGACAACCAAGAATGTTCATGAGAGTGGACTTGCCGGAACCGCTCGCGCCCATCAGCGCGACGAATTCGCCCTGCTGGATTTCGAGCGTGACACCGCGCACGGCGCGCACTTCCATCTCGCCGGAATGATACGTCTTTCGCACATCGTCCAAGTGAACCAGCGCGCCATTGGTCCGAGCCGGACGGGCAGATTCGTTGGACATAAGATTAGAAAGGTCGTCGCCCGCCGCCAAATGGATTGGCTGCCGGGGATTGCCCTGGAGATGCCGTGCTCACCGCCGCCGTCACGACAGGATCCCCTTCCTTCAATCCCTCCGTCACTTCGGTAACAATGCCGTCGCTGATTCCAATTTTGATCTGCACCGGTTTAGGTTTTCCACCGGACAAAACATAGATCGTGCGCTCGTTGCGCGGACGATCGCGCCCAGCCCCGCGCGGTCCCGGTTTCCCAGAAGAAGGAGGGTTCGGCGGCGAACTGTCGGCTGGACGATAACGAAAAGCCGCATTCTTGATCTGTAGAGCGTCATCACGATGCTCGATGATGATCGAAACATTCGCGGTCATTCCCGGTTTCAGTTTGAGATCGTCGTTGCTCACCCCAATAACGGTATCGTACGTGACAACATTCTGGACCGTGATTGGCGCGTTGCGCACCTGAACGACCTTGCCGTGAAACGTGCGAAACGGAAATGCATCCACGGTAAAATCGACAGTCTGATCGATTGTCACCGCGCCGACGTCGGCTTCGGCCACGTTTGAGTCGATTTGCATTTTGGTTAGATCATTGGCAATCGCGAAAATTACCGGGGCTTGCAGACTCGCCGCCACGGTCTGCCCGACATCAACACTTCGCGAAATCACTTCGCCATCCACGGGCGATTTGATTGTACAATGTTCGAGATCGGCCCGCGCTTTATCGAGCGCGCCTTGTTTAATTTTTATGTTGGCTTCGGCCTGATGCAGGCTGGCCATCGCCGCGTCGAGATCGGCCTTGGCGGAATTTTGCTTGGCCACAAGTTCCTGAGTGCGAGACGCAGTTACTTTGGCAAGTTCCAGCGCCGCTTGCGCATTGGCCAGGTCGCCCTCCGCCTGGGTGACGGTGGCCTGAAATAATACGGGATCGATCTGCGCGACTACGTCGCCCGCTTTCACCTTTGAATTAAAATCGGCAAACAGCTTCTGGATATTGCCAGACACCTGGCTGCCGACCTGCACGTTGACCACGGGATTCAATGTTCCGGTCGCGGTCACGAGTTGCGTGAGCGGACCGCGCGTGACCGGTGCGGTCTGATACGCAACGTCGCCGTTCCGGCGGCATTGTCGAATAATCAGCAGCAGGATCGACAGTCCAATGACGATGGCGAGTAATGGGAGGAACCGCTTCATGCAGGTGAGAGTTGACTTGGCATATACTTAAGACAGGAGAACCTCGTGCCTCGTTACATTATTGTTCGAGCTGATAGAATCGGAAATACAATCCGCTCAAATCAAATTGAAACGAATCGCAATAGTAACACGGGCGTCCCGCCTGTTTCTGAAGGCATTATGTAAAAGTTGACTTACAAGCGAGACGCTTGTCTTACACCTAAACGTCGTGCGCCGTTACATCGAAATCTATTCCATTATGTTGCGCAACTCGCTCATCCGGGAAATGAGCTTTAAGGCCAACTTTGTTCTCTGGATGGTGGTCGAAGTCCTGTGGTTTTGCGGCCAGATCGTTTTCTTCAGCATCATCTTCGGTCAGGTCGATCGAATTGGCGACTGGTCAAAATGGGAAGTGGTTCTGCTCGTCGGCACCCATCAAATGATCGCGCAATTGTTCCAGGCGTTTTTCTTCGTGAACGTGGCGAACATTCCCGAGCTCGTGCGCACTGGAAAGCTCGACTCGCTCCTCGTTCTCCCGGTTGACAGCCAGTTCGCCGTCTCCACTAAACAGTTCGGTCTCGACAGCGTGATCAACGCCGCGCTCGGCGGCGTAGTCGTCTGCTTTTCGCTCGCGCAACTCGGCATCGTTCCAAATCCGATGTCGGTCTTGCTTTATCTCGTCGCGCTCCTCTTCGGAGTCGCCGTGCATTACTCGATCATGCTCAGCCTTGCCGCCGTCAGTTTTTGGATCGTCCGTGCCCAGGGTTTGGTTTACGGCTATTTCAATTTTCTCAATATCGCGCGCTATCCCGACGTCATTTATCCGCGCCTCTTTCGCTTCATCTTCGGCTGGATCGTCCCCGTCGTGATCATCGCGAATATCCCGGCGCGCCTTCTCATCAAACCGCTCGGCCAGCCGTTATGGCTCATGTTTCACCTCATGATCGCCTCAACCATCGTCTTCGGGTTATCGCGTGCTTTCTGGCGTTTCGCCTTGCGCCATTACTCGAGCGCGAGCTCATAAGATGGACTTTTTCTGTAGCCCCCTCGCTCTGTCGAGGCGTCCGCAAGAACAGCTGAAACACGGCGACGGAGCGCCGTGGCTACAACCGCAAATTCGAGAAGGTGCGCCCTATTTTTTAGGGGAAATCTCCGCTTGCGCCTTTCCCCAAATGTTCTTAATTAAGCCTCCGTTTTCGGCGCCACCCCCAGGCGCCTTTTAAGTTATGGCCAAATCAAAGAAGAAGAAGACTGCAAAGAAGCCCGCCGCGCACAAAGCGAAGCCGGCGCGGAAGGCGTCTGCCAAGAGCTCGAAAAAGGCACCCCACGCCAGCCGTCCGAAAATTTCCAAATCTGCCAGCAAGAAATCCAATCGTTCGCCGAGTCCGTTGAAGCTCATCCAGACAAATCATCGCCCGCGCAAGCTCGATTCGTTCACGCGCGGACAGAAGGAGAAACTTCAGCAGTTGCGCGATGCCATGGTTGATTCGATGGCCGGCGTTGCACAGGACACGTTGCGTTCGCGTGCCGAAGGCAACGAAGCTTCCGCTTTTGGCATGCATCAGGCCGATGCCGGATCCGATGCGTACGATCGCGATTTCGCCCTCAGTTTGCTTTCCCAGGAACAGGACGCGCTTTACGAAATCGATCAGGCGCTCAAGCGCATCGAGCTCGGCACCTACGGTATCTGCGAAATGTCGGGTAAACCGATCCCCCGCGCGCGTCTCGAGGCGATCCCGTTCGCGCGTTTCACAGTGGAATGTCAATCGCAGCTCGAGAAACAGAATAAGGCGTCGCGTGTTCGCCAATCCGTCACCTCGCTCTTCGGATTGACGGACGACGAAGGCGGCGACGGTGAGGAAGAAGAGAAGCCGGAGCAGGAAGCCAAGGAGCGAGACTAACTGCCATGGCCCAGGAAATCATCACGCTCGAATGCACCGAAGCGAAAGCGCTCGGCAAACCGGTGTCGCGTTACATGTCTTCTCGGAACAAGAAAAGCCCACGCACGCCCAACCGGCTCGAAAAGAAAAAGTATAATCCTTTTCTAAAACGCCATACATTGCACCGCGAGACCAGGTAATCATCGATGCAACCCAAAACCGCCAAACGCCGTTCCGCCTTTCGCCGCGCCAATCGCACCATGCCGCGGCGCAGGATCGACATCTCCGTCGAGGCGATCGATTACAAGAACCCCGATCTTTTGAAAAAGTTCGTCACGGAAAGCGGCAAGATTTTGCCGCGCCGCGTCACCGGCATGCCCGCGCACATGCACCGCAAGATCACGCGCGAGATCAAGCGCAGCCGTTCCGTCTTGCTGATGAAATAATCGCAGGGCGTCTCTGTCAGGCGCCTCTTCTGTAGCGACGCTCTATTTATCACGCTGTAGTCTTGACGAAAGCGGATGAGCGTCGCATCCAACAAGGAGCGGCGGTTTCTAACCGCCGGGGCGATTTGGAAATCGCCCTTCCTTGATTTCGGCGGTCATAGGCCGCCGCTACAGTGTTGTTGGCATCCCGAGCGAAGTCGAGGGATCTCTTGCTACGCTTTCCGCGTCTTCTCCCCCTGCTCGATTAGCCTCCAAAACTCGCGCGTCTTGCTCAACGCAGCGTCTTCCGAGAGCGGCAGCTTGCTGCGGAAAAGAAAATCGCGAAACGTGTTCTTGTGCAGGACGCGATGCACGGTGATTCCTTCGTCCGTCTTGGCGAAGTAAATCCGGTACTCCTTCGCCCGATAGCGATATAACTTTCTCCCTCCGCGCTCGATCACGCCGAAACGCTTGGCGTCGAGATGATCAAGGTCCTCGGGAAGAATTTGAAATTCAGCCAGCAGATCGAGCTGCAATCGTTTCGGCAACGCCGACATCTCTGCGGCGCTCAGTTCATTGAAGATGATCTGGAACATGGCTGCCCAAACGTAAGACAAGGAGCGGCGGTTTCCAAGCTGCAGAGCACAGACCTAACCCTCACTGGCGCTTTGCGTCCGCCTCTCCCTAACAGGGAGAGGATTGAGGTGAGGGTCAGCCTTAAACAAATACCCGCGGAACCCGGCTGCCAACGCGTGTGATGATTTCCCAAGTGATCGTCTCAGAGCGTTCGGCCAATTCCGCGCACGCGATTTCTTCATCACCTTGCCGTCCCATTAGCACCGCTTCCTCGCCAAGATCGACATCTTCAATGCCGGAGACATCGATCATGATCAAATCCATCGTCACACGACCGAGTAACGCACATCTTTTTCCGCGAACCAAGACTGCGGCGCCGCGATTCGAAAGATGTCGCGGGTAGCCGTCGGCATAACCAGCTGACAGCGTGGCGACGCGCATCTGACGCGGGGTGATGAACGTGCGCCCATAACTGATCGAGCTGCCCTTCGGCATGTCGCGGACGAGCGCGATGCCCGTTTTCCACGTCATGACCGGCTTCAACAATTTTTGAAACTCAGGCAGCGGCGAAATTCCATAAAGGATAATGCCGCCGCGGACAACATCGAACGTCGAATCGGCAAAGGCGAGCGCGCCGGCGCTTTGTAAAACGTGGGCTTTGTAATTGCCCGGCACTTCTGCGCGAAACTGTTCAACGATCTTGCGAAATCTCGAAAGCTCGTCGCGCGTGTAGTCTACGTCCTCGATCGAGACCGGCATATGAGTCGAAACGCTGTGTATCTTTATCTTCGGTAACGCTGCAACTTTCTTAAATACCCCGACCGCTTCCGACTCCACCACGCCCATGCGCCCCATTCCGGTATCAACTTTGAAATTAATTGCGACTGGCCGGCCACGCGCCAGGCGATCGAAATCTTGCCCTTCTTCCAACGTAGAAACCGATGGAATGAAACCGCGCTCGGCGA
>WNFR01016710.1_pt1 | contig 16577 bp, 14 predicted proteins | sample 5400221 | NCBI WGS metagenome assembly WNFR01 (sample SAMN13153357, study PRJNA577476) | soil metagenome | isolation source: 40 cm soil under Madrone tree | place: USA:California | collected 2016-06-14 | reverse complement strand
CTTTGTCGGGGTCGGCACTGACGATTTTCAGCGTGCCCATCTTGTAGCGCTCACCTTCCTCGATGGGGATGGTGATATTGACGGCTTTGCCGTGGCTGCGCCCGGCGATGGGAACGCCCATGCGGAAGCCTTGGGTGTCGATATTCTCGAGGATGGGAGCGTTCACGACGACTTTGAAATAGCCATTGTCTTGATAGAGGCCGCGGACGCCGACTTCGAGATCTTCGTTCAATTTTTCGCGGTCGTACGTTTTCGTAAGGACAGGAATGTACCGGAAATAGAGAGGAATGGCGTAAGGGCGGTCGTGGCGCATGGCGCGAATGAGCTTGCGATCGCTGAAGGCGTGATTGCCGGTGAACTTGATGCGCCCGACCTTCACCTTGGGCCCTTCCTCGATTTTAAAGACCAGGATGACGGCGTTGCTGGCGGCGATGCGCTCGTATTGCGGCGTAACTTTTGCGAATTGCCGGCCATGTTCGCCGAGCAGCTCCTTGAGCACGACTTCGGCTTTTTTAATGCGCGTGGGGTCAAACTGACTTTCCACGGTGAGGCCGACCTTGCGCTCCTTGAAGCGGTCGAGAATGTCGGATTCTGAAACAGAATGGATGCCGTCGTACCGAATACGGCGGATGACCGGGCGCTCTTTGACTTCGAAGATTACATTTTTGTGATTGGGGCCGTCGGGCGAATCCTCGACACGCAACTTTACATCCTCAAAGAACTGCGTATTCCAAAGAGCCTGGAAGTCGCGGCGCAGGGTTTCTTCGTTGTAGGGATCGCCGTCGCGGCTGAAGATGCGGGCTTTCAGCGTGTCGCTGCGCACGCGGCGGTTGCCGATGAAAATGATGCGGTCAATGATGGTTCCGGCTGGCTCGGCAGGCGGGTTTTGGAAGGACGGCGCGGAGCCCGGACCAGCGGCGGATTCCAATTCGGCCGTAACTTTTGTCAGGTCAGTTGAATCAAAGAGGGAGGAAAATGAAGACGGAAACCCAGCCGAATTAGGATCGCGCTGCGCAGCGGCAACAACAGAAGACGCGAGCAAAAACACGATTCCCGCGACTGAGAGCCGGACGCGCATAACCCCAAACAGCAAAGAAACACTTGTGTAAGCGGCCACCGAGGTGGTCAAGGCCGCATCCCCAAACCCAAGATGTTCTTCTCCCGCCGAACCCGGTACGGGCCGGCCGTGCGTTTACCCCGTAGATTACGGGGTCACACATGTTGGTGTCAGATTCCCTAGTGGACGACCGGGGTTGCCTCACCGACAGGACGGAACGAAAGGCCTTCCCCTGCGACGTAAATTTGCAACGTCGCTGGTCTTTGGATTCCACCCTGAATGAGCGCCTCGGACAGCGGGTCTTCGACATATTTCTGAAGAGCTCGTCGCAGAGGCCGCGCCCCGTAACTGCGGTCAGCACACGTTTTTTCGAGGATCCACTGGCGTGCTTCCGGAGACAGTACAACCTGGACTTGCCGGTGGATCAGCGTGTCGTTCATCTGGCCCACGAGCAGGTCGATAATGCGCAGCAGGTCGTCGTCGCCGAGCGGGTTGAAAATAATGACTTCGTCCAGCCGATTGAGGAATTCCGGATTGAACGCCCGCTTTACTTCGTTCATCACCATGTCTTCCATGCTCTTGCGGCCGGCTTCATCGGCTCCGGACTGGAAGCCGATGGAAGTGCGCTTTTGCAAATGGCGCGCGCCCAGATTGGAAGTCATGATGATGATGGTGTTGCGAAAATCCACGGTGTTGCCGAGGCCGTCCGTCAATTGGCCGTCTTCAAACACTTGCAAGAGAATGTTGAAGACGTCCGGGTGCGCCTTCTCGATTTCATCCAGCAGGATGACTGAGTACGGCGTGCGGCGAACGCGCTCGGTCAACTGACCGCCTTCTTCGTAGCCCACGTACCCTGGAGGGGCGCCGATGAGCTTCGACACCGAGTGCTTTTCCATGAACTCCGACATGTCGAAGCGAACCAGCGACTTCTCCGAACCGAACAAGAATTCCGCGAGGCGGCGGGCGACTTCGGTCTTGCCGACGCCGGTGGGGCCAAGAAAGAAGAAGCAGCCGACAGGACGCGCGGGATTTTTGAGTCCAGCGCGGCTGCGGCGAATGGCGCGTGCGAGGGCGGTGATGGCTTTGTCCTGGCTGATGACGCGCTTGTGCAGCTCGGGCTCGATGCGCAGGAGTTTCTGCTGCTCGTCTTCCTTGATGGAGGTGACGGCGATGCCGGTCCAGCGCGAGACGACTTCCTCAATGTCTTCGCGGGTGACGATTCCGGTGGACGCGTCGTCGAGCTTGTAACGCTCGCGAAGGCCGCGGAGATTTTCTTTCTCTTTGCGCTCTTCTTCAGAATAAAAGCGCGCCTTCTCGAATTCGTGCGCCGCGATGGCGCTTTCCATGCGATGCGTAATGAACTTCACACGCTTTTGCACTTCGCCGACTTCTTCAGGGACGCTGGCCTGACGGAGTTTCACACGGGCGCCGGCTTCGTCGATCAGGTCGATGGCTTTGTCCGGGAGGAAGCGGTCGGGAATGTAGCGGTTCGAAAGATAGACGGAGTAGCGGAGCGCATCATCGGTGTAGCTGACGGCGTGAAATTTTTCGTAGCGCTCGCGCACTCCGCTGATGACTTGGATGGCTTCTTCTTCGTTGGGCGCGGGCACTTTTACGGATTGGAAGCGGCGCTCGAGGGAGCGATCTTTCTCGACGGACTTGCGATACTCGCCGGGAGTCGTCGCGCCAATGCACTGAATTTCGCCGCGGGAGAGCGCGGGCTTCAGAATGTTGGCGGCGTCCAGCGAGCCTTCCGCCGAACCGGCGCCGACGAGCGTGTGCAGTTCGTCGATGAAGACGATGGCGTTCTGGCTCTCCATCAACTCCTTCATGATCGTCTTGAGGCGCTCTTCGAACTGGCCGCGATATTTTGTTCCGGCGACGATGAGGGAGAGATCGAGGGAAAGGATGCGTTTGTCGGCGAGGAAGGGAGGCACGTCGCCGTCGGAGATGCGCTGTGCGAGCCCTTCGACGATGGCGGTTTTGCCGACGCCGGGTTCGCCGATCAGCACAGGATTATTCTTGGTGCGGCGGCAGAGAATTTGGATGACGCGCTCGACTTCGCCTTCGCGGCCGACCAGCGGATCAAGGGAGCCTTCCGAAGCCGCTTGGGTCAAGTCGCGACTGAACTCAGCGAGTAGTGAAGTTTCCTTTGGGCGGGCCGCTGTGGTTTTTTCGCCCGAGGTGCGCGCGAGTTCTTCGCGCAGGGTAGAGAGGCGCAGGCCACGCTCCATCAGGATTTCCGCGCCGAAGCACTTTTCTTCGCGCAGGATCCCCAGCAGCAAGTGTTCGGTTCCAACGTGCTTTACGCCGAGGCGCTCTGCTTCTTCCCCGGCCATATTCAAGATGCGTTTGCATTCCGCGCTCAGAGGCACTTCAACAGATGTTGAAATGCGCTCGCGGATAGTAATGCGCGCTTCAATCTCCTTGCGAATCGATTCGATCGAGCCCTGCTGGCGCAGGAAGCGATTGGCCAGGGCTTTGTCCTCGCGCATCAAGCCAAGCAGTAAATGCTCTGTCTCGATGTACGGACTGCCGTACTGGCTCGCTTCATACCTCGCAAAGAAAATGACGCGTCGCGCTTTCTCTGTATACCGTTCAAACACGATTAGCTCGCTTCTCCCACTGGGGTCCCCATCGCAGCGGTCGCAACCGCGCGAGTACTCAGAACGCCGTGTTCCAGAGTCAATATACGGTCACAACGCGCGGCAAGCGCCAGGTTGTGCGTCGCGATGAGAGACGTCAACTGGTACGCGCGGTGCAGCCGCTGCAGCAACTCGAACACGGCCCAAGCATTCTGCTCGTCCAAATCTCCGGTCGGTTCATCAGCCAGCAGCACGGCCGGCCTGGTGACGAGCGCCCTGGCAATAGCGACGCGCTGCTGTTCCCCGCCCGAAAGCTCCCCTGCGCGGTGCTCGGTCCGCTCTTGCAGGCCGACTTCCGCGAGCCACTTGCGCGCTGTGCTCATCGAGGGCGAGAAAGTCTCCCCTCGCAACAGCAACGGCATGGCTACATTCTCCGTGGCAGTAAAGTCCGGCAACAATTGATGCCGCTGCCACAAAAATCCCACGGCGCGGTTTCTAAATTCGGCGACCGTGGTGTCTTGATTCGTTTCAATGGGTTTCGAAGCGAAGTATACTGCACCGCTTGTTGGCGTGTCTAGCGCAGCCAACAGGTGCAGCAAAGTACTTTTCCCTGCTCCCGACGGCGCAACAATTGCTACCATTTCTCCGCGCCGCAAACTAAGATTGGCATCCGTCAACACCGTTAAAGATCGTGCGCCGACACCGTACGTTTTTCTCAAGCTGCGCGCTTCCAGTATCACTTGCGCGTCGCGCAAGCCGCTGGCGTTGGCGACCCCTACGTATTGCCCCGGATTGGCTTCAGAATTCATCCTAAGTCCACATCCCCATGCTGGATACAGTTGCGCGTTCCCATCAGTTAGATGCAGGAAAGGCAATTACAGTGCCGTCCCCGGTCCGAGAGAACGCATCGCCGTGACCCATCCCCTTCCCATTTTGTCCGGCGGTCTTGCTTAGCAAGAAGGCAGGCCCACAACGGGCATTTCGGCAAGCGCCTAATTGCTTTTATTTCAACTATTTATAGCCAGGCAGTTTTCCCTGTCGAGGTGAGAAAGCATCCTCGATCCTGCCGACTGCTTTCGCGGTACTCATAGGAGCAAACCGCGCGCCAAAGCTCGCATTTCCAGACGAAAATCGCTCTTCTGGGGTATGTTCCGACAGCGACTCCACAGTTTCCCTTCCTTCACTCATAACGCAGGATTTCCACCGGCAACAGCCGTGCTGCGGCGCGCGCAGGCAATAGCGTTGCTCCGATAGAAATGCCCATAGCGACGGCTGCGATCCATAGACCGTCCAGCACGCTGGGATGAAACGGCACATACGGCACCGCATACACCTGTGGATCGAGAGGAATCAGATGCCATGTCCCGGCGATCCATGCGAAGGCATACCCGACGCACAAGCCCGCAAAAGTGCCCGTCGCGCCAATCGCAATCCCTTGCCACAGGAAAATCCGCCGAATCTGCTGCTGCTTGGAACCCATCGACATCAGTACAGCAACGTCCCGCGCCTTGTCGGTCACCGTCATCGAGAAATTCCAGCACGCTAACTCTGTTACCCACGCCGGAGAGCCCTTGCGCGGCGACCAAACTCAGGAAGCACCAATTCTCGTCGTAATCGTAGAAGCCAGAATCGAAAACGCCTGTCACGCGGAACCGCCGGCTTCGCGGCAGCATACCGTACGGCGTCAATCGCCCGTTTTGCGGGCTGGTCAGCGTCACGTAATCCCCCGGCGACACCTTCCATTCCTGCGCGAGCTGCTTGCCCACCAACACCGCGTCAATGCCGTCCGCATCCGGCGAAAAATCCAACTTCCCGGCAATGATGCGCTGCAAGGCCTCATCGCTGCGGCGCTCGCGCTCCAGGTCAATTCCTTTTGAAACCACCCCGCGCGCCTCGCCGGCAAATGTCATCAGCACAGTCTGATATGCCGCGGGCGTTACGGAGCGCACTCCTGGAATCGCAGCAAGTTTGGACGCCAGCGCCTCATAGTCGCGGATGCCGCCCGCGCCGGGCCTGGTGATCGCCGCGACTCCGATCACGGAGAACGCCGTCACCAGGCGCAGCACTGCCGGGCGGTACGGCGACCGCAAGTACCGCCTGGCGACGAACCATTCAAATTTCATGCTGAACTCGTCAGGGCTTCGTCCCTTGCTCCGGATTCGATGGCGCCTCCGGCCGCAATTGCGGGAACAAAATGACGTCACGGATGGAGGGCGAGTCCGTAAAGAGCATCGTCAAGCGGTCGATGCCGATGCCTTCGCCCGCCGTCGGCGGCATGCCATGGCACAGCGCGCGAATATAATCCCAATCCACCTGCTTCGGCATTTCGTCTCCGCCCTGTGCCACCTGCGCCTGAAAGCGCCGCTCCTGTTCCACTGGATCGTTCAACTCCGAAAAGCCATTCGCGATCTCCATCCCTGCGACGTAAATCTCGAAACGCTCGGTCACGCTCGGATCATCCGGCTTCTGCTTCGACAAGGGAGAAATGTCCGTCGGAAATTCATACAAAATAGTCGGCTGCACCAACTTATCTTCGGCCATGGCCTCAAACAACAAACCGGTCCATTCGCCGTCAGTGAGCGAACCCTTGGAGGCCGCATAGGAAGCCCCCGCGCCCTTGGCCCACGCGTTGTACCGCTCCGTGATTCCGCGCGGCCCTCCCGGCGCACGCAGTTCCGCGAGAGCAGGAGCTTCGCCCGCGGCAGCTGGCCAATACTTCACAATCGCCTCCCGCATCGTAAGCCGCTCGAATTTCCCAAAGTCCAGCTCCGCGTCCCCGTAACGCACTATCGCCGAACCAGTGATCTTCTTCGCCAACTCCGCGAAGAGTTGTTCGTTCATGTCCATCAGATCGCGGTAGTTGCTGTACGCCTCATAGAATTCCAGCATCGTGAATTCCGGATTGTGCTGCGTCGAGATTCCTTCGTTGCGAAAATTGCGGTTGATCTCGTAGACGCGCTCAAATCCGCCTACGGTCAGCCGCTTCAAATACAGCTCCGGCGCGATCCGCAGATAAAGGTCGATGTCCAGCGTATTGTGGTGGGTCACAAAAGGCCGCGCCGCCGCTCCTCCGGGTAGTGGGTGCATCATCGGTGTCTCCACCTCGATATACCCGCGCGCATCGAAAAACCGTCGCAGTTCCTGGATGATGCGCGCCCGCGTCACAAAAACCTCGCGCGACTTCTCATTCGCGATCAAGTCCAGATAGCGCTGGCGGTAGCGCAATTCCACGTCGGTCAGGCCGTGCCATTTCTCCGGCAGGGGCAGCAACGCCTTTGACAGGAAAAAAAGTTCCTCGACCCAAATGGAAAGCTCGTTCGTTTTGGTGCGAAAAAGGTGACCGCGCACGCCAATCCAGTCGCCGAGGTCCAGTAATTTAAACAGCTCGAACCCGCGCTCTCCCACCACGTCTTTTTTTACATAGATCTGGATGCGCTTTCCGGCGCTCTGCAGGTGTGCAAACCCGGCCTTACCCATCAGGCGCAGCGAAACGATTCGCCCAGCAACCCGGCTCTCCCGCTGGTTGGCTTCCAAGTCCGCGCTAGGGGTCGCGCCAAAGTTGCTTGCCAGCTCGGCAACGGTATCGCTCCAGCGAAATTCATGCGGATATGCCTTCAGGCCCAGCGCCTGAATTTGCTCCAACTTTTTCTGACGCTGCTCAAACTGCTCGCGCGGCTCAAATTGCAACGGGAAAATCCTTTCCGCATAAATCGCAGGCGAGTATAGCGGCCAGCGCCGCCACAGAGCAACAATGCCAGGACAGGACAGTACCGAAACACTCGCGAATGTAGTTGCAAATGCTAGTTCGTAAGCGCCGATTGATTATGCAGCGGCTTTATAACAAATCTGTTACTTGAGGATACTGAGCCTACGGTGGTGCTGAAACCTTTCTGACTGTAAATGCCCTTATTGTAAGGGTTTGCGTCCTTCTCCACGTTTTCCGGAAAGTTTCCCATTTCGCTAAACACCGAAAATTAACCTTCCTTAATAAATTTTTACAGTTCCAAAACTATTTTGGTATACTCCCCCGCCTTAGGAGAGACCCTGTGCAGGTTCGCGCCCACGCCCTTCCTTCCAGGCATTCATCCGTGCAAGAGGACTGGAGTGCCTGGTTGCCCGCAGCCAAGGCCGAGGCCTTTGACTCTTGTGTCCGCCAACTCGAAATCTTCTACCGCATGTTTAGCGTTTCGCTAAATGAAGCCCTCGAGCTCCGCCGCATCGGAAAAGCAGGGCAATCCTGCCGCGCTGTCTTCGTAATACCGGCCTTGTGCGCCCGTTTGGCCCATCCTGTGGAGGGTGTGCTCCACACGCTGGGAGAGCACGCGAAGCACTTCGGCACGATTCCGAACACCGCTCCTCTGGAGGCTTCCAACTTCCGGGGTTACCGGGAGCAGCGCGCAGCGCGCATGAGCGACCTTTTAAGTCACGTGCTCCTTACCCAACGCTCTCAGTTCTTGCATAAGATCGACACTCTCGAAGAGATGGTGCTGACCATCCGCAACCACTTCTGCGAAGTAGCTTCCGATCTTGGCAGCGGCGTATCTGAGGCGCCCTCCTCGGATTGGCGCGCCTTAGATGATGCTCACTTTGACTTGAACACCTGCCTACGCGAAACTATCGTTCTCTTGAAGTCGTTCATAGTGGTGCTTCCCGACGACCAGGTTGGCGGGTTCCAGAAATCCATAGACGCCCAAATGCTCGCCCCTCACGATGCCGAACCAACCCGCCGTAGACGAATGGCCCTAATCGAGGGAGAATAGCAAAGCCTGCTACCTGCGGTTCTCGGAGTGCAAACTCGGCGAGTAATAAACGCCCGCTACGTGTTTAATCGCTTATGCGGGCCACTGTGAAGACAACTCTAGGGGGTATCCGGCGCATCCGAGAGGGTGGATGCGCCGCCATTGGACCGTTGGCCCGAAACAGACCAAGCGATTCCAGCGCATCAAGTGCCCCGCAGCCGCCTAAGGCGCTGACGGAAGCGGAAGCCATTCGCCTGGCGCAAGCCGGGAACGCCGCAGCTTTTGAGTTTCTGTACGAGCTGCACAGCCGCCGGGTTTACGCTTTATGTTTGCGCATGGTCAGCAACCCTTCCGACGCGGAAGACCTGATGCAAGAGGCATTCCTGCAGCTCTTCCGCAAGATTGCCACGTTCCGCGGCGAATCAGCGTTTTCGACGTGGCTGCACCGAATGACCGTGAACGTGGTGCTGATGCGGTTGCGCATTTGGAGCGTTCGATCGATAGGCTCCCGCCGGGTTACCGCACGGTGTTTGTTCTGCACGACGTGCAGGGCTACGAGCACAACGAGATTGCCGGCATCATGGGTTGTTCGGTCGGAAATTCGAAATCGCAGTTACACAAGGCGAGAACCAGGTTGCGCGATCTGCTCCAGGAGGAAATTCGCGAGCAGGCGCGCCAAGAACGTCACGCAGCGAAAACACAGACGGGAAGTAGCGATTGAGCTACAATAAGAAAAATTTCGGGGTGCGCTCAGCAAACGCAGACACGTCGCAAGGTTGTATTCGAGTCGAGCCGAAGAAGCTTCCGAAGCAGCGTGTCGCGGGGTGAATGGTCATGCAGTGTAGAGAAGTGGAAGTGGTCCTCGAGCAAGAAGGTTTTGTGCCCGTGCCCAAAGGGGCGCGCGCGCATCTCGCTGGCTGCAGTTCCTGCCAGAATTTCGTCGCTGATTTAGCGGCCATCGTGGCTACGGCTCATTTGCTTCCCACGGAAGTCGAGCCGCCCGCTCGCGTGTGGACCTCTCTGCGCGCACAATTGGAGCGGGAAGGCATCATCCGGTCCACGGCGCGGCGCCCCCGGTGGGCGAGTTTCTCCGAGTTCTTCCGCCCGCGCGTGCTCGCTACCGCCGCCACCGGTCTGCTGATTCTCGCCGCCGTCGGTTTGCAGCTCCAGCGTTCGGCCACGCAACCTACCGAAGCTCGCAACGCCTACGACAACCTGTACCAGGACACCAGCTTGACCCTCAGCAATGACGAAGCTCACCTGCCAGCCATGCAGCTTGCCGGCAATTCCAGCGTGGACGCTTCGCTCCGCGAGAATCTGGATATCGTGGACAAATTTATCGTGGATTGCGAGCAGCGCGTGAAAGTGCAGCCGCAGGATGATCTGGCGCGTGAATATCTGACTGGCGCCTATCAGCAAAAGGCGGAACTAATATCCGTGATGATGGAACGCGGGGGGAGCGGATACTAACATGAGCTGGCAAACAATCGGACGTGGAATCCTGGCCGTGCTCGGCGCGGCAGTGCTCCTCCTGCCTACGGCTTTTGTACAGGCGGCGCCTCAGCATTTCGAGAGGCATTTTGCTGTAAAAGGACGCCCGGTCATCGTCCTCCAGAACGTGGCCAACGGACGCATCGAGGTAAAGTCCTCGAAAAATCCCGAAGTGATCGTCTCCGCAACGCAAGCCTCGAATAAGATCGGCATTGAGACCGAACAGGCGGGCGAGCGCGTCGATATCACGGCCACTGTGCTCGATAATTCCGCGCCGGCCAACGAGCTCGAGGCCAATTTTCAGTTGACCGTGCCCGAAGAGGCGGAACTGCAGTTGCGCACCCAGACTGGTCTCGTTTACGTCGAGCAGGTCATGGGCGACATGACCCTGCAAAGCGTCGCCGGCGATGTTCACCTTAAAGAAGTATCCGGCTACATCGTGGTGCGCACCACCGGCGGATCGCTCGTTTGCACGCAGTGCGCAGGCAAGCTGGATTTCAACTCCGTCAGCGGCAGCGCCCAAGTCTTGCAGCCGGGGCTGACCAACGTCACGCTGTTCACCATGTCGGGCAATATTCTTTTTGACGGCGATTTCATCCGCACGGGCATCTATACTATGAAGAGCGGCAAGGGCACCGTCGAGGTGCATTTCTCCGGAAACGATTCGTTTGACCTCAAGGCCCAGACCGCCACCGGCACGGTCGACAATCAAGCGGAAGCGTACCTGAGGCCCGATTCGCACGGCGTGCGCCACATCGCCTCGAAATTCACCAAGGGCCTCTTCGGCACCGTCGGCACCGGCCTCGCCAGGGTCGAACTCTCCTCGTACAGTGGTACAATCCGCATCCTAAAGCGCGATTAGCGCGCGTTAAGCCGAAAGTCCCGGCCAGGCTATTCAAGTACGAATTAAATGACGCAACTTTCTTCGCGACCACCGCAATCGCGCCTGCAGGTGCTTTGCCTGGCCGGCTTCATGGGCTCAGGAAAAACTACCGTCGGCACGCTACTGGCCCGCCAATTGGCCTGGCGCTTTGTCGATTTGGACGATCGCATCGAAAACGCAGCCGGGCTTCGCATTCCTGAGATTTTCGAGCGCTTGGGCGAAGCCGCATTTCGCCAGATCGAAGCGGATCAACTGCGCGCAGCTCTCGGCCGAGCCTTGGAGCACAAGGAATCCGTGGTGCTCGCACTCGGCGGCGGGACCTACGCGCAAGCCGGCGCGCCGGAGTTTCTCCGCACCTCAGGAGTTCCCGTTGTCTGGCTGGACGCTTCGCTAGATGTTTTGCTGGCCCGCTGCATGACCATGAGCGGCCGCCCGCTGTTTCGAGACGAGCCCAGCTTTCGCGCCCTTTACGCGCAGCGTTTGCCTTCCTATCAGCAAGCCGACCACCGCGTGGACAGCTCGGGCGAACCAGCCCGCGTCGTTGCCGAAATTCTCCGGCGAGGCATTGTCTCCGCCGGTGCCGGCGATAGTCACCTCGTCGTGGAAGAGCCGAAACCGTGACCCATCTCTCCGCGTCAGCGACATCTCCAGGCTGCAAACTCGCCGGTAACACTCTGAGCGCAGACGCGCGCGATATCCGCGTTTCGCAGCGCTGCTGTGGCAAACTTTGTACTTCGCAGCCGAAGGAGCAGTTTCGCCGAAGGAGTCGTTTCGATGATGCTCAAATCTTTAAAGTCCAAAATAACGTTGGGCGTTCTGGCGCTGTGCATCCTGGCGTTGAGTACCGTGGCCTCGCAAGCGCAAAAAAAGGCGCCGGTTTTCGCCCCGGACAAAGGGAAATTCACCATCCAGCTCGATGGCCAAACCGTCGGCCACGAAGAGTTCGAGATTTCGCCCTCTTCTGTAGGCTGGTCCGCGCAAGGCGCCACGGATCTCAAGGCTCCCGATTCTCCCGCCACACACGTGACCGGCGCGCTCACTCTGCAGCCCGATGGCGCTCCCATCAGCTACGAGTGGAGTTCGCAGGCGGAAAAGACCAACGGCGCGCACATCGTTTTCGCGAACGGCGTGGCGAAGATTACTTTGCTGATGCAAGGCGCGCGGCCCTTCGAACAACACCTGACCTTCGGCACGCCGCTCATCGCGGTGCTCGACAACAATCTGTACTACCAATACGGCGTGCTGGCGCGTGTGTATGACTGGTCAAAAAGCGGCACGCAAAATCTTCCCGTGCTTATTCCGCAAGAGCTAACGCCCGGCTCCGTCAGCGTCGAGTCAACCGGCTCGGTCACCTCCAAGGGCAAGTCCTACGACGGGCTCCGCGTCACCACTTCCGACCTCGAGGTGCTGCTGTTCCTCGATTCGAATCACCGCCTGATGCGCCTCGAAGTCCCGGCCGCGAAAGTCTCCGTCGCCCGCGATTAGCCGCCGCTCGATCCGCCGAATTTCCCTTGTAGCGGCGCAGCTTTACCCTGAGATTCCGAAGGGCTGCTGCGCCAGTCCTGCTTCTGCCTTTGGCCATTTCCCCCGAAAACGCACGACGCAAAAGAAAAACGCGGCGTGACTTTTCATCACGCCGCGCTATCTTCGATTTTCGAGTTTCGATTTTCGTTTGTCGATCCTACCGCGCAAACGAACGTTGAAACGTTGGCTTCCCCGGAGCCGCAAACGGCGCGCCTGGACGCCGCAGCGGGTAGCCCTGCGGATGACCATGCGTGTGCGTCAGCGCATGCCCATTCGAATGGCCGGCACCGACGTTCCCGTTGCCGTTGCCATTCCCCGACGCGGGCTGCGGCAGCCGCGCCGGATTACCGATAGGGCGGAGATTCGTCGGCAGTGCTCCAACGTGATCGCTGATCGCCTGCAGCCTCTTCAATATCGATTGCCACTGTTCCCAATCCAATTGCCGTAGGAACGGTCGCAATCCCTGGATGAACGGATCCTCCAGCAACGCCTCGCCGTCGGATTCCGGAATGAAGAAGCGGTTCAGCCCCACGTTCAGCGCTTCGGAGATCTTCTCCAAAGTGCCGAGGCTGGGCGTCATCTGCCCGCTCTCAATGCGCGACAAATACGAGCGCGACACCTTCGAGCGCGACTGCAGTTGGCTCTGTGTCATGCTGCGCGATTCGCGCAACTGGCGGATCCGCTGGCCGATATTCTCGACCGTCTCGCGGTTGGCAAATTTCTCTTGGGCTGGTTCAGCGCCGGTTTCCTCCGCAGGTTCTGGGGGAGGAATCAGGAACTCCAAACGCTGAGGCAAGGCGCGCACGCAACGGCGGCAATTCCCCGTGCGCGTCCGGTACTGGACTAGACCGCATGTCTTACAGCGAATGACTTCCCTATCCAATTCTAATGAATTCACTGCTTCCTTCTCTAGTTGTGCGGACACCGGTACTCCTCGCTGACTTTTTCCGGCGCGCGGATAGGAGAGGAGACGTCGGAACGTGCTTCGGGGGGAAGGCAGTGTAACTGGCGCGACGGGAGTCTCTCGCGAATCACCTTTTTCTGTCAAGAGTATTTTTAGACTTTTTTTAGCTGTGCGCATATGAAACACAAACGCTACGCTAGCCGTTCGCCTGTTCGTTCGTACAGTTTTTCAGTTTCCGACCTGCGCCCCGACCTCGCCAACCTCCCGCATTGTCATTCCGAGCGTAGCCGAGGAACCCGCTTTTCTCTTAGCTCGTGGTCATCCTGAGCCCCGAAGCGTGTTTCGCCTTTCCGACTCTCGCCACGCGTCACTAGCCACTTCTGTTGCCGTTCTTATTACCGCAAACGCGCCGCGAACGCCACATCAATTTTTCAGATCCCCACAACTCAATCGATTTACCTTGTAGCGGCGAGTTCATCTCGTTTACCCGGAGCCTCGAAGGGCCATCCGATCCCGTCCGTGACAATTTGCGGGACACCAGCTTTACACAGCGTTTACTCGCCAGCCCCTAACACCCGCGGACTAGTCGCATCCAACGTAACGTACACGTTTTGAGGACGATTGATTGAACGATTGCTGGTCGAGGCCTGCGGTGCAACGCCAAGGGCAGCGGTGATCCCCAACAACACTCCAAACGACACAAAAGGAGAAGTAATGAAAACGATTTACGTTAGATTTTTGTCCGCATTTTTTGGGCTGGCTGCGTTGGCTGCTGCCACGCGGGGCCAAGCCGTCGATCAAGTAATTGTAAACATCCCCTACGAATTTGTAGCGGCAGGAAAAACACTCCCAGCGGGCACCTACACAGTCAAGCGCGCAAGCGATAGCGACACCACGGAACTAGCCATCACCAGCTTTGAAAATCGGGTGGGTGTATTGTTGCTTTCGAGTGAAGTCAGCCCAACTCGCGAAGACAAACCAGCCCTCAGCTTCGAGCACATTGGGAATCAATACTTCCTGAGCAAGATTGAAACAGCAGATCACATCTTCACCATTCCCGTGTCCACCAAACCCGCTCAAGTAATCGCCATGAAAAAGCAAACCACCCCGTCCGCCTCCAGCAGCTCTGGAAGCAATTAACGATTCACTCGCAAGCGCGAAACGCATCGCAGCAGGTGCCCCGTCCTCGGATTGTGAGGGCGGGGCTTCTTCTCGCCCCGTTGCTCTATTTATTGCCATCCCGAATCCATTCGCGCTCTTTGCGAGCGGTGTGAGGGATCTATCGGGATTAGTCCCCTTGCGGGCTTTTTCCGATCTCGCCGCAGCGGTGCTATCCTTTTCCTTTTTCGGAGGGGATCTTGCCGACGCGCGATGATGCCTGGAAACTGCTCTGCGAGTACACGCAGTCCGAAAGCTTGCGCAAGCACATGCTGGCCGTGGAAGCGTGCGTTCGCGCCTACGCCCGCAAGCATGGCGCCGATGAAGAACTCTGGGCAGTCACCGCTCTGCTGCACGACTTCGACTACGAGCGCTGGCCCAACGAAGCCCAGGCCCCGGACAAAGAGCACCCCGCCGAAGGCGCCAAAATCCTTCGCGCACAAGGCTACTCCGAGGAAATCGTCCGCGCGATCCTCTCGCACGCCGACTATTGCAACGTGCCCCGTCAATCCCCGCTGGAGCACGTCCTCTTCGCCTGCGACGAACTCGCCGGCTTTCTAACCGCCTGCGCCTACGTCCGCCCCTCTAAGAGCATCCTCGATCTGGAAGTGGATTCCGTCAAACGCCGCCTGAAGGATAAGGCCTTCGCCAAAGGCGTAAGCCGCGAAGACGTCCGCAAAGGCGCCGAAGAGCTGGGCGTCCCCCTCGAAGAGCACATAGCCTTCTGCATCGCCGCCCTCCGCGAACACGCCGACGCCCTAGGCCTCCGCGGCACCATACCTGTAGGGGCCGGGCTTTAGTTTACGCTGCTTGCCCTGAGTCAAAGCGAAGGGAGCCCCGAAGGGCCCGGCTAGCGAGCGATAAGCGAGCGCTCCCGCGTTAGGTTCGTACTTCTGGATGCCTCTTCTTCAATCCTAAGAAGCCCGGTGGGAAGAAAAGCAATCGCCGTCCCAAACAGCATGCCGCAACCACCTAGCCATTCGCACACGGCCACTCGAAAGCCCGAACGTCATAGCGAGATGTCCAACACTCCAGAGTGGCAGAACGCAGATGGATGGGTCAGTTCGCAAGCATGTGAAGGACAACAATCGCCAGTATGCCTCCCGCCGCCAGCGTTGTCGCGGCGACGGCGAGCAACTGTCGCGCGGTATGCGGCAGTTCACGGTTCCAGTTATATCGCAGCGTGGCGCAGCCGGTAACTAGCACGGTGAATGGCAGAGCAAGTAGCAGCACCCACAGGGTCCACATCCGCCCTGCGTACCACATGACGAGCTGCTGAGCGGTATGCGCCGGTTCGTATGGCAGCGGACTCAGGCTGCGGACGACGAGCGCAGTCATGAAGAGCGCGGCGGGGAAGATGAGCGCCAGTTCCATAGCCGCAATGATGCGCGTGCGCATAGTACTTTGTAACGCAAAGTGCGTATGCGTGTCAAGCAAATGAAGGAGATTGGTAGTGGCGGTGAGGATCGAAAATTGAATCTACTTTCACAAGTCCTGAGTGGTCAAAGGCGTAGCACCGCTGCCCTACCCTTTCGCAAGATTCTGACCTTTTCATCCCACGGTGATACCACGCTTCTTGAATACGATCCGGCAACAGCCGACATGGATGAAGTAAATAGGGTGATTGCCGAGTATGAAGCCAAGACCGGTGCGCAGCCGTTTGACATGGCAAGCGGTGGACGCATCGAGAAAGTCACGCGCGAGCAGAACGAAGTCTTGATGGTTCATCCCATCGCAGGCGGCTAATGGTGCGCCCGGGCGCTACCGACACCACGCCCGTTGGCAGCGTAAGACTTCGTAAGCATCCAGGCTGAACGCTCCTGGGGCGATAGTCTGTTTCCGATACTGGCTGTCTGTATGCTGTCTACAACGCTTTCTCTGATTGCATTCTTCGCGCTGATTGCATGGCGGTTTGTGTTCACGAGCCTGCGGCGGCGGCCGTTGGGTAGCGGAATCGCCGCACCGCAACCGCAACACAACACCTTCTTAAGGCTGGTCCTCAACTTAGAGCGGGCCGGTATGCCAGTCATTACCGGCGACCGCCTTGAGAACGGCTCGGCGGATGTAGGCGCCTTCAACCGAAAAGATAGCGCGCGCACCTATCTGGCGCGGGTTGTTGCCCTCACCGGCGCCACGCAAATGGGTAATGCTTATGAGCTAACTGTCGGCAATACGCGGTTTCATGTGCGCTATAGATTTGTCAGGCGGCTGCGAGACGTGACAGATCCCCAAGGCG
>WNFR01005736.1_pt1 | contig 16583 bp, 14 predicted proteins | sample 5400221 | NCBI WGS metagenome assembly WNFR01 (sample SAMN13153357, study PRJNA577476) | soil metagenome | isolation source: 40 cm soil under Madrone tree | place: USA:California | collected 2016-06-14 | reverse complement strand
CAAAGCCGAAGAACGGGTACTTACGTCATCAGCGGCTACGCTGTAGATCATACGTAGTCCGGCTGGCGTACAAGTCACACATTCGTCGCGGGCGGCGTCCAAGATGACCATCTGCGATAAAGTCACACAGCACCGTCTGATCGAGAGTATTCGTCGATCAGCGTCAGCATGCGGAGGGTTCTTCCGTCAGCCGTCCTACCGCTCACGAAATTGTAGCTCGAGACGTGGTTGGCCCGTTCCGGATAAGCAGCAGTGGCGTCTGGGACGACCACCGACCACCAACAATTTCTTGGCGTACTGATCAGCTTCGCGGGTCATTCTAAAATGTGAAGCACCTGGAGATGATTCGGCTCAACAGGCTGATACTTGCGCTCTCACCTCGAATGGCAGACCCTCGGGTTGCGAAACTGACGCTCGACGAAATGTTACAGTTTGAAGCACTCTACAAGAAGGCTCATGGACTTGACGAGGCAACGTACGCTGCTTCGTTACATCGCGGGCCGGTGCCAGCCCGAAGCTGAACTGCGCGGGCTGGACGTGTCCGATCAACCTACTCGATAACTGCGTACGGCGGGGTAAAAGACGTGGCCCCATCTGGCGTGCTTCCTGCACCGTTATGGGGCAACGAAAAAAACGGGACGACAGAGCCGGTTACTGCGAGGACGTGATTGGAAGCAACCCCAGCGTCTGGAGCGTTGCTAGGTCCGGCTTACCAGTGACTCGAAGACCGCTTGCCGACTGGAACTTCTTTAGGGCATCGAGCGTCTTCTGGTCCCATTCGCCGCTCGGCTCGCCGGTGTAGTAGCCCGCCTGAGCCAGCTTTGATTGAACCCCTATCCTTCCGCTCGGGAGGGCCATGCGGCGAAGAGCGGCGGCGCGCTGAGCAAACTCCGGCGGAGTAGCCGTGCTCCGCGCACTAGTTGGTGTCGTGAATGCATCCAACGACGGCTGAATCGGCGTCGTGGTCCAGACCAAATTAAGGAAATACCGTCCCCCGTTTTCGCGATCCTCTTAATAAAATTTAACGCAAACGAGCTTCAACACCGGATTCGAGAAACATGGCCGATACCGATAACGTCATTTCCAGACTGGCGACCAGGGTGTCGCTGTTCGAATTCGCACGGCCAGGGCGTGGTGTATAACCCCGGGTGTCATGGAAGTGTCATAGCTTTCGGCCCAGAACCGAACAAAAACGAATTAGAACCAATCAACACGCATTTGCCGCACCTGCTTGAGGCTGCTTAAATAATCGAAAAATCAACTCCAATCAAATCAGCCCTCTGAATTCCTAAACCGTTGCTCTCTAGCAGTCAATCGCTCGCTAAATTTCGCAGCAATAACCAAAGATTCGCCGGTCGTTCCGCAAGCCTGCGCACAAACCACGGATACCAATAATCCCCATACGCGATTAGCACTCCAGAACGCCACCCGCCTGCCGCCAGCCGCTCTTGTTCCCCTCGTTGAATGCCGTACAGCATTTGCACTTCGACTTCACTGCGCGGAATACCATTAACAGCGGCGAAATCCGTAATGTGATGAATTAGCGCAGGGTCATGCGTCGCAAATGCAGCGCGGCGCACGTTGCCTCGTACCTGAGCGCGCAGTAAGTTCTGCGCCAAGAGCAAATAATTTGCATCAATCGCTGCTTTGCTTCGTATCGCGGTATCCGGCGGCTCAGCGTATGCGCCCTTTACCAAACGAATCGTCGGCTTCATGTGACGTAGCGCGTCAATATCCGTTGCTGTTCGATGCAGGTAAGCCTGCAAACAGATTCCGGCGTTCGGGTAATCGGCGAGAAGCCGTGTGTAGATTCCGAGGGTAGCCTGTGCGTAATTGCTCGCTTCCATGTCTATCCAAAGTGTCTTTGGGGGATGTTCTGCCGCAAGCAAGCGGCGCAAATTGTGCTCGCAAATTTCTGGCGAAAGATCGAGCCCCAATTGCGTGAGTTTCACTGAAATTTCTATGTCCAGATTTTCACTACGGATTTTTCCCAGCGCGTGCTGGTAATGCGCCGCGACCTTTTCGGCTTCCTGTTTGTCGAAAACATTCTCGCCAAGATGGGTCAGCACTGCGGAGATGTTTTTTTTCTTCAACTCCCGTGCCGCGGTGATCGCGTCGTCCAGGGTTTCTCCAGGCATAAATCGCGAAACGCTTCTTTTCACAAACGTGTACCGGCTCGCACGTTCTCTCAACCAGCGATTTTGCGATGCTGCCAAAAGCAATGCGCGGGTCGCGCCCATCGGAGTCCTCTATCTTCAGACTACCAAGCTTTGCATGTAGGTTCGATCCATCGCCATCAACTATATTTTCCCAAGAAATGACGCTAAAGATATGTCGAGGGGGCAGAAGGAGGCAATAAAAAGCCTCGGCGCTATAAATCCTAATAGTACCAATAACCAATTAAGATATTTATAATCAGTAAGTTACAGCAACTTTGGGCTGAGTGAACAGCTAACGTTCTTCCGCCGGTCCTGTTCTGGTTGCCGATTATGAACGGAGGTCTCAACCGAACCGGGCGCCGTTTTCTCCTGAGTTCGTGCATGAATCTTGGCGGTCGCCTGGTGTCCGGATCTGATCGGCAACTGTAAATTATTGGTTCGCTGGCATCAAGTAATAGAGAATACGTGGTATTGACCAGTCCCTGCCAGTCGCTTCAGACTTCCGCTCACGATCGGCTCCAACGTGTACGCATAGCAAGCGGGCGTGAACGTGTGAAACAGGATGCGTGCCGCCGTTGAAGCCTCCGTCCCGCGCCAGCGTTTGAGCAAGAGTCTAAGGGGCACAAAACGTCACAGCATAGAATGCCGCTGTTAGCCTTGGTTGTTCTTTTGAGCATCGGACTGACGGGTGCCGCGCAGAGTTCTGCGCAGGATCCAGCAAACGCTGCAAGCAGAGAAACTAACTTGGCGACTCCGCCCACGCCACAATCCACGCAAGATTACAACGAACGACTGGAGAAACTGCGCGAGCAGTTCGCGCAGCAAGTTCATGCATCGGGAGACTACCGAATCGGTCCGCAGGACCTGCTGGAAATCAATGTCTTCGAAGCCCCGGAGTTAAACCGGACCGTGCGCGTTTCAGAGAGTGGGGAAGTGTCGCTGCCGTTGCTTGGTGGGATTCAGGTCGCTGCGCTGACTGCACGTGAATTAGAAAGCGCTCTCGCCCAGCACTTGCGAGAATTTCTGAAAGATCCTCACGTCAGCGTTATGGTTACTGCGATCGAGAGCCATCCCATTTCCGTGATTGGCGAGGTGAACAAACCAGGTGTGTTTCAAGTCCGCGGGTCGAAGACGCTGCTGGAGATGCTTTCGATGGCGCAAGGGCTGGCTGCGGAGGCAGGAGACGAAGTTCTGGTGATGAGGAGCGCCGGCTTCAGCGGTACCCAGGAACTGGGGCAGAAGGGAAGTCCGGCAGCACAACCCGCCAATAAGAATCCGGACGACCGCGAACCGGCAAGCGAAGAACAGCAGGACACAGTGTCTATTAACCTGCGGCAATTGCTGAATTCACGAGATCCGAGATTTAACGTGCCAGTATATGCGGGAGATATTGTGAAGGTTACGCGCGCCGGAATCGTGTACGTGGTCGGTGCGGTGAAGCGGCCTGGTGGATTTACGTTAAAAGGAAACGAGCAGATGTCTCTTTTGAAGGCCATCGCCCTGGCGGAAGGCTTGTCCAACACACCCTCGAAAGCCCGCACGAAAATTATTCGAACCGACGAGGGCAGTGGAAAGCGCTCGGAAATCACGGTGGATATCGGGAAGATTTTGGATGGCAAAGCACCCGATATGAATCTCCAGACGGCGGATATTGTCTTCGTGCCGAACAGCGCCGGAAGGACCGCCTTATACAAAGGAACCGAAGCGATCGTTGCGACAGCCAGTGGCTTGGTAATTTTTCACCCGTAAAAATATGGACGATAACAGACTCCAGCTCTATGAATCGCGGCAAAACGTTGCGCAATTACGCGCAAGGGATGCGGCAGCGAACTCCGTTCAAGATCCGGAAGCCGTTCCAGACCTCCTTGAATACTGGAATGTAATTCGCAAACGTTTTGTAACCGCGCTGGTGGTGTTGTTGATTGTGTTCACCATCGGACTTTTCGCGACGTTCCGCGGCAAGCCGGTGTACGAGGCGCACGCATTGATTGAAATACAGAAAGAGAATCCGGATGTGCCCAGTCTGCAGGAGCTTTTCCAGATCGACGGCGTATCGGACGCGTACATCGAGACGCAAAATCGTATTTTAAAGAGCGAAAATTTGGCGCGACGCGTAATTTCGCAGTTGCGGCTGGACCGCCTGCCGGAATTTACCCGGCAGAGTGGAAGTTGGCAGGAAGCGCGCGAAAAGCGAGATGACTCGCAACCGTTCACTATCGCTGGTGTATCTGGCTCTAGCCGGCAAACTTTTCCCGAAGCCGTACTGAAGAATTTTGAGCGGCAGCTGACGGTCGAACCGGTAAAACGCAGCCGCCTGATTGAGGTCACCTTTGAGTCCAACGACCCGCAAGTCGCAGCGCAGGTCGTCAACACTCTGACCTCCGTGTACATCGACGCGAATTTGGAAGCACGCTGGGAAGCGGCACAGAAGGCCTCTGACTGGCTATCGCAGCAGCTGGTGAGCATGAAAGCCAAGCTGGAAAAATCCGAAGACGCTCTGCAGAAATATGGGCGCGAAAACGGCCTGTTGTTTCTGGAGACCGACAAGGGCAGCAGCGAAAACATCGTGGTGGAACGGCTCCGCGATCTGCAGGAAGAATTGACTAAGGCGCAGGCGGAGCGCTACAAGAAAGAATCTCTGTATCGTTTGCTGGAAAACCAGGATTACGCGGACTTGCCGGGAGTTTTTGACAACAAGCTGATACAGGACTTGACGACCAGACTCGCTGACTTGCAGCGCGAACAATCGAAATTAGCCGCGAATTTCAATCCTTCTTACCCGCGAGTGAAAGAGCTGCAAAGCCAGATTGAGGAAAGCAAGGCCATGCTGGACGCCGAACGCGCTCGCGCCGGCAGTGGAATTGCCAATGATTACCAGGCCGCGGTAAGCCGCGAACTGATGCTGCGGGAAGCATTTACGGACCAGGAAAAACAAGCCAACGATATCGCGGGGAGATCCGTGCAATACAATATTTTGAAACGTGAGGCGGACACCAACAAACAATTGTACGTGGGCCTGTTGTCCAAGCTGAAAGAGACAGGCGTATCAAGCAGTCTTAAGGCTACGAATATACGCGTCGTGGACCCGGCATATCCCCCAAAGAAATTCGCGCGGCCAAGAATTTTGCTGGATTTGTCCATCGCACTGATCGTCGGAATGTGCCTGGGGATCACCGCGGCCTTCCTGCAGGAACATCTCGATAACACGTTGAAGAATTCCGAGGACATTGAACGATTTCTACAGATACCTGCTTTGGGATCGGTACCGGCTGTCATGTTGTCGGAGAACGGTAAAGGTCTGCACGGCTTGCGCGCAACAGAACGGCTGCTGGGGATTGAAAATCGCAACGGCGGTCGCAACGGGCACAAGAACGGCGCAGGGTGGAATCGTATCAGAGCGGCGGAAGGCAACGGAATTCAGAATAGCGCGCTGGCGGAAGCGTTTCACGGGTTACGAACCTCGGTCCTGCTCTCCACGGCCAAGCGACCACCTGCTACATTGCTGGTAACCAGCGCTCAGCAAGGCGAAGGAAAAACCACCGTGGCCGCGAATCTAACGGCGTCGCTGGCGCAACTGGGAGACTCGGTTCTGCTCATAGATGCAGATCTGCGGCGGCCAAGTTTGCACAAATTTTTTCAGGTATCGGGATCGGCGGGCTTGGTTAATTATCTGACTGGAGATTGCGACTGGCGAACTCTGACATGGAAGGCCTCTCCGGTTGGAGTTTCCGTGCTTTTCAGCGGCCCGGTACCGCCCAATCCCGCTGATTTGCTTTCTTCGGAATATATGCGCACGCTGCTTCGCGAGGCCTCCAGAGAATACAAATTTGTCGTGCTGGATTCTCCACCTCTGCTCAACCTTGCGGACAGCCGGATACTGGCGACGCTGGTTGACGGGGTAATTTTGGTAGTAGGCGGCGGAACGACGCCTCGTGACATGGTACACCGCGCGTACTTGACGGCCGTGGATGCCGGCTCCCACGTGCTCGGCGCCATGATTAATTTTGCGGACGTAAGAAACGATTATTATTACTCCGGCTATCATCATCCGGAGCCGGACAATCCCGAGAAGTGACGGGAACGAGGTTCTGCCTATCGAGGTGAGCGGATGTTGAAGGTCATCGAAGCTTCGCTCATGCTCTGCATTACTGCAGCGGTCATGGCCTTTGGCGGAACCGAGCCCGTTTCGCTAGCGCTCATTGAAGTGCTTCTTCTCGGGACCGCTGTCGCCGCGCTTTATGGCCTGAAGAATCTGGAGTCGCGCAGTGTCTGGCATGCATCGTGGGTTCCGGCAACTCTCCTGAGCCTGGTCGCTTTACAGCTCGTTCCGATTCCCGTGCGAGCGGCAGAATGGATTCGGTCCGACCATCACGGCTGGAACGCAATTGCTTCTGGGAGTCAGGCGACAAACTTTTCCAGTCTGAGCATCGCGCCATATTACACATGGACTCATCTGCTCGTTCTGGTTTGCTGCGTCGCCGTTTATTTTTTGGCACAAAGGCTCGGGCAAGAACGTGGAAGCCGCCGCAGATTAATGTTCTGGCTGTTGATCCTGGGCGCTTTCGAAGCGCTATACGGGCTGGTGCAATATTTAAGCGGATGGCAACAGATTTTTGCCTACGTCAAGAAATATAACCTGGAAGAAGCTACGGGAACGTACATCAATCGCAATCACTATGCGGGATTTCTCGAGATGATAATCCCGTTTAGCCTCGCGGTTCTGTTGCATGAACACTCCAAGTTTTCCCGAACAAATCAATCGGCGAGGAGTTGGAAGGGACTCCTTGCAGGTGGAAATTTATCACGCGTGGGGCTGTGGCTGTTCGCGGTAATCGTGATGATTGCCGCGTTGCTTTCCTCGCGCTCACGCATGGGAATTATCGCGGCAGTATCGTCTATCGCAATCATGTCGGTCTTTTCCGGATTTCAGCGGAGAGCTGGGGCTTGGCTTGGCGCGATGATCATGATCGCCGTCACTGTTTTGGTTTTGTGGCTAGGTGCGGGCTCCGCCCTGGGGCGATTCGGGAGTATCAGCAACGAATATGTAAGCTCCAATGACAGCAGGTTGTCGCTGTGGAAAGACACTGCACGGCTCATCGGAGATCATCCGTTCCTCGGAAGCGGGTTGGGGACTTTCCCAGTGGCTTTCACCGCGGTACAAGGCACGTTTTTGGGGAAATTTGTAAATCACGCGCACAATGATTATCTGGAGTTCGCAAGTGATTTGGGCATCCCTGCGGCTCTTTTATTTTTTGGCTCGGTGCTGCTGCTGCTAGCTAGACTGGCGAAGCGAACTCCGTGCAGCGAGGCCGGATTTGAGAGAGCGGTCGCGCTCGGATGCTTGGGCAGCATCGCCGCAATCCTTGTGCATAGTCTTACCGATTTTAATCTCTACATTCCAGCAAATGCGCTGTTGTTTTCGTTGATTCTGGGGTTGGCGGCGGCAATTTGTTCGGCTGGGCCCGCCCGTAGCAGGCAAGAACATGAAGCGTGAACTGCGACTGGGGCTAAAGAGAATGGCCGATGTAATCCTCGGGTCTTCGGCCTTGGTGATCTGTTTTCCCCTCATCGCTCTTGCCATGGTGGCGATCAAACTAGATTCCCAAGGACCGGTGTTTTTCCAGCTTTGTGCGGCCGGTCGGAGGTACAAACCATTTAGCCAGTGGAAATTACGAACCATGGTGAATGACGCGCGCGAGAAGGGAGACTACTTCGAAACGTTCTCAAGCGATCCGCGAATCACCAAAGTAGGCCGTTTCTTGCGGCGCTGGAGCATCGACGAGCTGCCGCAGCTGTGGAACGTGGTTCGTGGAGAGATGAGCCTGGTAGGGCCGCGTCCGATGATTTACGAATTGGCAGCAAGGTATTCGTCAGAGCCGTCGTATCGTCTGGCTATGCGCCCCGGACTAACCGGTCTGGCGCAAGTGAAGGGAAGAAACTCGCTTTCGTGGGCGGAGCGGATTCAGCTGGACGTCTTTTACGTTGAACACTATTCGTTGTGGATGGATTTTAGAATTATGGTCCGAACCATCCCGGTCTTGTTTCAATACAAAGGAATTTATGGAAAAGATGGTCGCGTGCGCATTCCGGACCTGGGATAGCGGGAAATGGCGAGAGACAGGGTGCTGGTTTGGGGCGCGGGTGGCCACGCGAAAGTCGTGGTGGATGCTCTTATGCTGAGCACAGAATGGGAAATCGCCGGGATTATTGATGAAGACAGCAAGAAAAGCGCCAGCGAGCTTTTGGGCGTAAAGGTCAGTTGGTTGGATGGCGACCTACTGGAAAACGCGAGGCGATTCAAATGCGACTGCGTGGCGATCGCCATCGGCGACAATTACACACGCCACGAGAAGTTCCAGCAAATCCGGAGCGCAGGACTCAGGCCCGTGAATGTAATACATCCCAGCGCCCAGATATCGCGATTCGTCAAGATCGCGGAAGGAGTGACCATCCTCGCCGGAGCCGTGATAAGCGTGGACACGGTGATCGAAGACAATGTTTGCGTGAACACCTCCGCTTCTGTGGACCACGACAATTATTTGCAGAATAGTTGCCACATTTTTCCTAACGCCACGCTCGCCGGAGGAGTGCGCGTCCGTGAATTTGCATACGTTGGTACTGGAGCTGTGATCGCGCCGAACCTAACGGTGCAGAAATATAGTTATGTCGGCGCCGGAGCCGTAGTTCTTAACGATGTGCCGGAAGGCAGGATTGTTTGTGGCGTTCCCGCGAAGATAACTGGAGAACAAGCCAGAAGGCCAGGGCTACAAAAATGATCACTATCACGAACGGCGCCAAGTTGGCGAGCAACACAACTGCTCCTGCATTTGCCAAGATGCTTCCTTTTGTCGTTCCTGAGGTTATATCGAGAGCTGAATTTCTCGACGACGTACAAACAATTCTTGCCAGCAAGCAGCTTACTTCTGGAACGTACGTCGGAAAGTTTGAAGAAGCGGCGGCGGCTTATTTGGGAGTTGAGTACTGCGTGGCAGTCGCCAGCTGCACGGCGGGACTTCTTCTGGTGATGAAATCGCTGAATTTGCGTGGCGAAGTCATTTTGCCCAGTTTTACGTTTCACGCCACAGCGCATGCGGTGGCCTGGAACGGACTAAGACCAGTATTTGCCGATTGCAATGCGCGTACGTTTTGCATCGATGCGAAGCAGGTGCGCCAGCAGGTCACTCCGCAAACGGCCGCCATACTTGCGGTGCACATCTTCGGTAATCCCGCTCCGGTGCGGGACCTGCAAGAGATTGCCAATGCTTCTGGCATTTCGCTGGTCTATGACGCGGCTCACGCATTTGGCAGCCGCAGCCTGGGGAAACACATCGGCGGCTTCGGCACAGCGGAAGTGTTCAGCTTTTCGCCGACAAAACTGGTCGTTGCAGGCGAGGGAGGACTGATCGCGACCAACGATGCGCGATTGGCAGCAAAGTTGCGGGTCGCACGGAATTACGGCGATACGGGAAATTACGATCCGGAAATTCTCGGTGTCAACGCGCGAATGAGCGAAATGCACGGAGCGCTGGCCCTTCGCGGATTGGCGGGGCTGGATGCCAGGGTTGCACGCCGCAATGAGATACGGAAGCGTTACCAGAGGAATCTCGAGGATCTACCGGGGATTCAGTTTCAGCATATTTCAGAAGGCGACCTCTCGACGTGTAAAGATTTTTCGGTGATTGTGAACGAAAATGAGTTCGGCCACTCACGGGATTGGCTGGTGGACGGCCTGCGGCGCGAAAACATCGACGTCAGAAAATATTTCGCGCCGTCAGTACACATGCAAAAGCTGTACCGCGAATTGTGGGACGGGCGGCCCCTAGCGGTGACGGAATATATTTCGAATGCAGTCATAAGCCTGCCGATTTATTCCTTGCTGACAGATGAATCCGTTGACACGGTTTGTGACGTAATTCGGCGGCTACAGCGATAAAGGAAATCCCGGGAGCAGAGAGTTCATGAACGGCAGCAGATTTAGCGATGAAAAAGAACACTCCCGGATTCTATTACTGGGAGGCGCGGGATATCTCGGTTCCGTGCTGGTGGCCAAATTGCTTGCGTCCGGGCGTCGCGTGCGAGTATTGGACTCTTTTATGTTCGGCGAACATTCTCTTGATCACTTCCGAACGCACGCAAAGTGTGAGTTGGTACGCGGAGACGTAAGAGACGTCGGAATCGTAGTGAAATGCATGCGGGGATACGACACAGTTATCCATTTGGCAGCAATTGTGGGAGATTCCGCCTGCGAAGAGAACCAACAGTTGGCGGCGGAAGTAAACCGGGCAGCCACGCGCATGCTCACTGATGTGGCGCTCGAATGTGGCGTACGGCGGTTTGTCTTTGCCTCTTCCTGTAGCGTTTACGGTGCGTCGGATTGTTTTCTAAACGAAGCCTCACCCGTGAACCCATTGTCCTTGTATGCAGAAATGAAAGTGGAATCAGAGAGGATTCTGCTGAAAGCAAAAAACGCAACTTTTGCTCCGACCATTTTGCGTTTGGGTACTTTGTTCGGACTCTCGCCAAGAATGCGGTACGACTTGGTAGTAAATCTATTCGTCGCGCGCGCTGTTTTCATGCGCAGAATTGCCATTTTGAATGGAGCACAATGGCGGCCATTGATACATGTTCGAGACGCCGCGAGGGCGTTCGTCACCAGCCTGGAAGCGGCTGCGAATACGGTGAGCGGCGAAGTATTCAACGTCGGAGCAGCCTGGCTCAACCTGCAAATTGAACAACTTGGTCGCGCTGTGGCACGCGTAGTATCTGGCACCGAAATAGAAATGTTACAAAATGAGGACCGGCGCAATTATCGCGTGACGTTTGACAAGATTTATGAGCGTCTGGGGTTCAGCTGCTGCAAAACGATGGAGTACGGAATTCAAGAAATTTATGGCGCCATTCGCGCGGGCCACATTACGGACTTTACCACCGAACAGTTCAATAACCAGATTGCGTTGCGAGCGCTGGTGCGCGCGGGAGCGAAGCAATCGTCTCCATTGCGAGAAATGGCCGCACCGGCGCCTAGCGCGAGCCAGCAAAATGATGCCCTGAAAGGCGACGGTGTCCGAAGCCACGCTGCCGGATTGTGACCGGAATTGCGGCGCAACTTTCGAAACACCTGGATGGAAGTGAATGGCCGAAATGCGAACGCAAGTTTCACGATCCCCTGAGGAAGAGTTTGAACAACGATTCAGAACCCTGGTCCGTCGGGATGAGTGGGTGCTTGACGCTGGTTGTGCGTCGGGCAAATTTTTCGGTAAGCGGCAAACGGATACTAACCATTTTAAGATTGCCGGCATTGATGTTCTGCAGGCTGTCCGGCAAAACGCTTATGTAGATTTTCGAATTTGCGGCAACGTGAACCAATTGCCGTTTGCTGACGATTCGTTTGATGTGATTTATGCCCGCTGGCTGGTGGAGCATTTGGAACACCCATTCGTAGCATTTCGAGAATTCTACCGGGTGTTGAAGCCCGGCGGGAGTTTAGCGCTCTTCACCGCCAATCTGCTGCACTATTACGGTGCCGCGGCAAAACTGACTCCGCACTGGTTTCACCTCTGGTTCAACCGAAGAGTAAGAGGATTCAGCAAAGACGATATTTTCCCAACTTATTATCGCGCCAACACTCGATGGCGCTTGCATGAACTGTTGCTTAATGCTGGTTTTAAGCGCTCGGATTTCGAGATCGCATTGCTGGAAGGCGCTCCAAACGTCCTGGCTTTCAATTTTGTGATGCACCGATTCGGTATGTGTTACGAATATCTCGTCAAACGGTTCGAATCGCTGTCATCTTTCCGTATGAACCTGATCGCTATTGCTCGCAAGGAGTAATGCGGCGGAATAATGGTTGCCTATCGGGTGTGCGACCGATTCTTTACAGTCTCCAGAAACGCACGTCGCGCCTGCTGAATAATCTCCTGCTTGAATTGTTTGGCCTCGGCAATATTTCGCTCGCTCATGGAGATTAATTGATCGGAATCGGACGCCACTTGTAAGATGAGCTTCGCCAGACGCTCCGGATTTCCAGCCGGCACTAGATTACCCGAATCGAGCAACTCCGAAATTCCTCCAACCGCACTTCCAACGCACGGACAACCACGGGCCATGGCCTCGATCAGTGCACGAGGCATTCCTTCCGCGCGAGAGGGAATAACAAACAAGTCGGTGGAGTCGAGAAAGTCGAAAACCTGTTGTCCGAAGGAAAGCTGCCCAGGAAACCGGGTGCGATCCGCGATACCTAGCGTCGCGGCCAGGGATTTCATCGGTGAAAGGTAGCGACCCTCACCCACCATATCCAGCGAAAAATTTAATCTACGGCGGCGGCACAAAGCAGCGGCACGGAGGAGCACGTCAGCTCCCTTGTACATTCGCGAAAAGCTACCGATGAAGCCCAGCCGGAAGAAAGTGCCGCTGCTCGTCTCTCGCCAGGGCAATTACGAAGGCGGCTGTGTCTTTCCTGGAGAATGTTCGCGGGCGCCTGCGCCTCTTCGAGCATGACATCGGAAAATGCCGCGACGTAAGAGTTCGCAGAGGGCGGATAGCGTTTCTGCGACCTTTTGGAGACGACGTAATTAACAGCCATCGCCCCAGCGCAGATGCGTTTCATTTGGCTGCTTGCTATCAGCCGAAAGAATGGTCGAGAAATATTGGGCCACGAGCCGGGACTGAGAGCGTCCCAGGGATCTCCGAGGACTTCTGCTGCGTAACGCTTATTTGTTCGCATGATTTCACGCCAAACCATCTGGCCCACCAGCCCGGGCACGCGTAGCAGATATGAGTTGCACTCCGCGACGGCGTAGCGGGCAATCGCTTGGGCTTGACGGCAAATGCGTAAATACTGCCAAGGTCCCGTGAAATTGGGCAACACCCGGAAAAAAACTCCGGGCCCGTCGGCACGTTGCCGATGATTTTCTTGGCCATGATTTTCCTGCACCCGCGCGAGCACGATCGCGCGGATGTAATGCTCTTCGCTGGTGATTAACAGGCGCAACTGATGGCGTTGACTAGACGTTTTTAATTCGCTCCAGCTTCGAATTGAATTTGGGAATGTGGGGATTTCGCCGGGCGAGAATAATCGAATAGGTTCTTGAAAAAGCTCGAATAGCGACGAGAGCTAGCAAACCCCAAACGGCTGGACGGAAAAAATTCGAGAAATCGTTTCTCGTGGTCCAAAGTAACGGTCCGAGGATCGACGCCCAAGCAGCCAAAGTGTAGGAGTTGTGGATGGACACTTGCTCAAGCCTGACCAGAAAGAAAGCGAGAACAATAAAATAGAGGACCACGCCGGGAAGGCCAAAATTCATGTAAGGCTCAGCAATCGCGGAAAATCCCATGCCTCCGTAATTCTTGTACGTCCACGGATCAACCATGGCGGTGATCCAGTGGCTCGGAGGCAACTCGTCTTCGGCCTCTTTCGCTGACACTTCCCATCTAAGTGCAAGATTCGGAACAATGCCTGCAATGCCAAGTAAATATGTTTTGCCCCGCCTAAAATCCTTTGCTCGCATGAGATCGACGGTTTCCACGAGTGGCCGGATACTCATTCCCATTTCGGCCGGTCCATCCAGGATATTGAAGTCCTTAAAACTCAGTTGAGAAAAGCGCTCATTCAGCGGCGCCTCGCGGCTGGTGCGGAGCACGGGCAAAATCAGCAGGACGCCCGTGGCAAGCAAAGGCGACCACCGGGAAATTGTCAGACCCTTTTTACGAGCAATGATATAAACGATGATCGCCGCGATGAGCGCGGGGCCACGAAACCCCCAATAAATCAGACTGAGGAGCCAGATGATTCCCACTACTGCGGCAAGTCGAAAACGACGCTGGGAAACGACGAACATGGTGATTCCCATTCCGAGCAACAGACAACCGGCAAAATAGACTTCGCTGTTTTCAGGTTCGCTGGCGGATGGGCGGACCGTGTTTGCCGCTTTCTTTCCCGCATACAGGGCGAAAATCAGGCCCGCTTGAAAAGCGATGATGGAATAATTGATCAGCGCGATCGATCGAGAGAGAGCGTGAGGAATGAAGGAAGGAGTTCTGGAAATATCGTAAATGCCCAATGCCCAGGGCACCACCAGCCCGAGATGAAACAGTCCCAGCAACATAAAGTACACCATGGGACCGGTGGCAAACGGTAATCGAAGAACATATCGATCGAATAGAAGAGAAACGGTAAAGAGAAGACCTGTAGCCAGGGCTGCCGTGGAGTCGTTGCCGCGCACAGTTGTCTGCCATATCGCGAATAATGCGCTGCAGACTAATACCGCAGAACATACAGGCGCCAATGTTTTAATTTGCAGCCGCACTCGCTCCTACCAGTCTTCCAGAATACAGATCGCTCAGGCGCGACAGGCTTTGCTCGATGCAAATATCGGTCTTCTCCAGCGCGCGTGTGCACATTTGTGCGTTGAGCTTGCCGCGATCCATGACCTCGATCATTTTCTCCGCCCATTCTTCTGGAGCAATCGAAAGCGGAAGCCGGGTCACCTGTTCAGGAAGTACAACCACTTCCTCGCTAATTTCGCTCGATATGACGCACCGCAGTCCCGCGGCTTGCGCTTCGATCACGGCCACGGGGAGTCCTTCCCAAAGCGAAGGAAATAGCAATGCATCGATGCAGCTTAGCAGCAGAAGCGGCACATCGCTGCGGGCACCGAGAAAGTGCATATTTTCTTGCAGGCCAATCGTTCGCGCCTGCATTTCAATCTGCGGGCGAAGAGGCCCGTCTCCGACCATCAGGAAATGGACCTCCGGACGGCGCTTTACGATTCTGTCCGCAATTTCCAGAAACAAGCTGTGATTCTTCGCGGCCACGAAGTTTCCTACGTGCCCGACCACCGGTGTACTCGCGCGAAGTTTCATCCGCTCGCGCCACAAATTTTGATCAACAGCGACTCGGAAACACTGCAGATCGATGCCGTAATGAAGTACAGCCACGCGCTGGTCTTTCTTCCAATTTGCAGTAAACAGGTCCACCGCCGCCGCACCAGAACTGGCCAATCCATGACTCGCGTATCGGCGAATCCAGTTCCTCATGAGCTTTCGGTACGCTCCTCGGGCCAAGGAATTGGGTTTGCCATCATGGCTACTATGACTGTGCGCTATTCGAATGGGCACTCCTTGCATCCAGGCCCACCGTAACAACGCCCCGGAGAAAAAATGTACGTGGCTGTGAACAACATCGTACTGGCCCTCGCGCAAGATTTCCTGGAACCGGCCGTGCAAGGTAGAAGAAGGAGATTGCGGGCACCGGTGTAGCTTCGATCCCGACCGCTGTACTTCGGGAGCATACAAACCGGCCTCGTTTCCAAAGACGCAAAAATCAAATTGCATTTGCTCCGTATTGATGTGTTTAAGAAGGTTTAGCAGCCAGGTTTCAACCCCGCCGGGATTCAGAGTACCCAGGCAATGCAAAATCTTAATCGCGGGTTGCATGGCTGGTGCGCGGAACTCTTCCGGCGAGCTTGGCATAAATTGTAGCGACTTCGCGAGCTGTGGTATCGACGTCGAAAAGGCGACGCGCCAGTTTTTGGCCTTCGAGCGCGAGCCGTCGAGTCTCGGCGCGATTTTCTAATGACCACAAGATGGTCTCGGCTAACATTTCCGGGTTGCGCGGAGCTACCAGCCTGCCAGTGACCCCTTCCTGAACGAGGTCGGGAAGGCCCCCGACATTCGTGGCAATAACCGGAACACCGCTGAGGAGGGGCTCAACCGCGCCGCCTACGTTTTCAGAGTGCGACGCAACCACAGCTAGATCGAGATCGGGATAAAGAGCGGGAACGTCAGCTCTGGTTCCGAGGAATGCCAAAGAATCGTTACAGGCGCGACGGCCCAGTTCACGCAAATGCTTCTCGTATTTCGTAGCGCCATTCCACGCGCCGCCGATAATCACGCCGCGAATTTCCGGTCGTCTTCTCTGTGCAATATGTAGGGCGGCGATGAAATCTTCATGTCCCTTAAGTCCAGTGGACTGGCCCAGAAAACGCTTCGGTGCATACATGTAGCAAACCATGCCAACCAACGGCGTGTGTGGTCCCAGGCCCAGCTCGCTTCGCAAAGTGTGAGCGGGAATTGCGTCGAATATATTCACGTCGGTACCGGGATAGGAAAAGAAAACGTGGTTTGGGTCTACGCCAAGCGCTCGATATTTTTGCTCGGTCCAACGACAGCAAGCGATCCAATGATCCCGTGGTCCGGCAGAGGAAAGATCGAGTCGTGCGAAAAAACCATGCTCAAGATGAAGTGGACCGGGCACTTGAAAAACTCGTGGGACAGAACAGGATTTTCCCGCCGCCGCCCTTAACGTCAATGTGGTGCCTACGTGATGAGTATGGATGACGTCAGGGCGGACCGACGCAATTAACTCTCTGCAGGATCGAAGGACAGCCGGAATTCGCCACGGCTGGCTGGATGGAAAGTCGAGCA
>WNFR01003360.1_pt1 | contig 16583 bp, 16 predicted proteins | sample 5400221 | NCBI WGS metagenome assembly WNFR01 (sample SAMN13153357, study PRJNA577476) | soil metagenome | isolation source: 40 cm soil under Madrone tree | place: USA:California | collected 2016-06-14 | reverse complement strand
CTGTTAGCCACCAGCGGCACAATGCCATCTGCCTCATAGTCAGCGAATTTCAGCCCGCCGATCCAGAACAGCACGACGATCAATCCCAACCGCATCAGGCCGATGCCAACGCGGTCGAGTTTTGCCGCCTGCTCGTAAATACGCCTTACCGCGGACTCCCGCGCGGAATACGTGCCAATGGCAGCGCTGACTTGTGTAGGCATAGTGGTTCTCCATTTCTCGGTGATCGATTAAGTCGACGAGAAGCTTTTCTGCTTAAATGACCCCATCGATCGCATAATCTTTGCACCATAGATTCAATAACAGCCAGTCCCAGATGGGAATTGGTCATTCGTTTTGCACTTGTTTTCGGGAACCGGGGCGACGCCAACGCTGTCCGAGAGTGCTTGCACAACCACGCAAAAACTTGCTGTAAAGCGCGGATGTTCATATTTATCTTGATGAGGAACTGCTCGCGAAAATCCCTGCGGAAAAGGAACTTGTCCTTGCAGGATAACGCGTGCTGAAGTTAAAACGGGCTCCGGCGAACTTGTAGGGGAAGCTGATTCTGCTTAGAGGTTCAGCGAAGCAAAAGAGTGCGGAGAAAGGAACCACAAGATGAACGTTCTTGAATTACGGCACGCAAATCACGACAGGGGATGGTTGGCTATACCAGAGACTTGCCCTGACACAGTCGTGCAACGGATTTGTGAGCGACGCGCACACGATATGCGGTCGGAAGGCCACACCGCTAAGCACAACCACGTCGTCGGTCAATTGTCTGATGCAGATTGGAAACGTCACGCGCAATTGAAAATCGCGCAAGCCACGCTGTAGACCCCAACACAATTTCTTAGTAAGGCAGGCGCACGTCGAAGTGTGTCTGAACCAACCAGCCCAGTGCAGGGGCATCGTACCGCACAGAAAGAAACAATTGAAAAACACAATTCAGTTTGAACTAGACACGCTCCTTGCCAAGCGTGATTTGTCTTCCAGTGATAGGAAGAAGGCCGACATTCTGTTGGCAAAGCAGAGCGCATTGCGTGCAGGTGAACAGGACGAAGTTGAAGTCCGTTCCGCAATGAAACATTTTTTGGTCACCGGTGAAGTTCGATCGGCAATGGGTGTCGGTGCCGGTGAAGCTGGCGCGACGTTCGTGCCCCAAGGTTTTGAGAACCGCATCAAGTCGATGATGCTTGCAGCAGGGCCGTTCTATTTCGGCAGCCCCGTCGTCACCAACATCGGGCCGACGAAGACCGGCAAACCCACCGCGCAGGTCGTACTAGACGACTTGATGAACGCAGGGAACCTTCAGAGCGCGGATAACACTCAGATTACGCAGGCATCGCCTTCGCTGTCGCGCGTGCTCTACGGTGCTCAGCTATTCAGTTCCGGCATTGTGCTGGCATCCGTCGAACTCGTGCAGGACTGTTTTGAGTCCATCGAAACCGCGCTGTTCACGACCCTGAGTAGCCGCTTGTCCCGCATCCAGAACAGTACGTTCCTTGCGTCGTTGTACACGGCCCTTGCTGCAAATAGCAGCGCGACTGTGAACGCAGCAGGTGCAAGCATCGCATCGGACGACATCCTTGAACTGATTTATAGCGTCAATGCGTCTTATCGTGCTTCTGCTTCGTTCGGTGTGGTGATGAACAGCGCAACGGCCAAGAGCCTTGCCAAGCTGAAAGGCAGTTCGGGAAATTACGTGTTCCCAGAGTTGCGCGACCAAGCTAACCCACGTATCGCAGGCACGAACGTGTACTTCTGCGACTACGTTGACAGCATTGCCAGCGGGAAGAACCCGGTGATTGCAGGCGATTTATCTTACGTCGGCATTCGTGGCGTCGTTGGCCCCGTACTTCAAACGCTGACCGAAACCTATGCGTCCAGCGGTCAGGTCGGAACGATTCTGAAACAGCGAAGCGACATGCAGTTCTTGGCTGCCCCGTCTTCCGAATCGCCAGTCAAGATGTTGCACTTCGCCTAAGAATCACAACAACAAGTTCGCTGTCTTCATCGGTCTGGCTGGCCCAGTCACTTCAAGTGTGGCACCGATGAAGGCAGAGCACAGAACCGCGTCCACAGAGTGGGCATGGTGTCTGAGCAACGCCATTGAACGTACCCGCCATGCGGTGCTGCACCCACAACCGGGAGCAGATGCAGGTCAGTACACACCACAAACATTCAAACGCGCTCACCTACGTGGAACTAGCTTTCAGCCTTCATTGGCAAACGTTGACGTGTGGGTGGACTCACGAAGGCACGGTGTGCCGCACAGTCGTGAAATCCAGTAGCACAGGACTCTTCAAATGAGTGTACGAAGCAAGGAATTACGAGAGGCACGCGCAAAGCTGATTGCTGACGCGCAGGCATTGCTGAACGGGAACGCGACTGCCGAAAATCGTGCCAAGTTTGACACCATGATGGCCGACGCCAATGTCATGAAGGGCGACATTGACCGGTATGAGGCAGTTGAAGCTGCCCAAGCAGAACTTCGTGGAACCGTCGTTCCACCCAACGCGCAGCCCGGTAACCGTGAGAACGCGACCGACCCGGCAGCCGTTGAAGCACGCAACAAGAAGCACGCTGCTGCATTCAGGTCTTATCTGATTCGTGGCGACCGTCAGGGACTCGCTGAGTTCAGAGATGACACTAATCCCATGAATGTGGCCACGGGGTCTGAAGGTGGTTTTTTCGTACCTCAGGGTTTTCAGTATGAAATCGAAACGGCTCTGAAGGCGTTCGGGGGAATGCGCGAAGTGGCGCGTCTGTTGCCGACCGCAACAGGCAACACACTGTCGTGGCCTAACTCCAACGACACCGGCACTGTCGGTGAAATCGTGAACGAGAACACAGCCGTTGACTCTGCGATTGCAAGCATCGGCCACGTCAATCTGGGTGCGTACAAGTACAGCACCAAGATGGTTCAGGTTTCTCTGGAACTGGTGCAGGATTCGGCGTTCGACATTGAGTCGTACCTGAAAGAGCAGTTCGTGATTAGGTTGGGTCGTATTACCAACACGCACTTCACGAACGGCACCGGCACCGCACAGCCCACGGGCATCCTTGCCGTGACTGGTGGCGCAACACAAGGCGTGACCATCACGGGTGACACCGTGAACAGTGGCAGCGATATCGCCACGGTTGGTTACAACGACTTGGTTTCCATCGAACACAGCATTGACCCGGCTTACAGAAAAGGTGCGAAGTTCATGTTCGCGGATTCTACTCTGAAGGCCATCAAGAAATTGACGGACACCTTGGGCCGTCCGCTGTTCGTTCCCGGTTTGGCAGAGAAAGCCCCGGACACCATCCTTGGTTATCAGTTCCAGGTTAACCAAGACATGCCTGCGCTGGGAAGCAACGCAAAGCCTGTTATTTTCGGTGGTCTGGACAAGTACATCATCAGGTCGGTGAAAGAACTGACGGTGCTGCGCCTGAACGAACGGTTCGCTGACTTCGGTCAGGTCGCGTTCCTTGGGTTCGCACGTTACGACGGACGATTGCTGGACGCGGGAACGCACCCGGTAAAGTACGCAGTCTGCCCCAACACCTAAACGACGTTGCAGGAAGGTCAAGAAGTATCACGGGGTCAGCCTAATAAATGGCCCCGTTCTCTCACCACAGTTTCAATTCACGAAAGAGGAAAGAGCGAGAAATGCAAGGAACAATTAAGGTCTGGAATTTTGCACGCGGCTTCGGTTTTGTCGCGCTGGACGACAGTCAAGGTGACGTTTTCGTACATGCGTCAGCCTTAGAGCCCGGTGTGCGTGAAGTCGGTTTGGAACCGGGACAGCGGATTGAACTTGATGTTGTTCAAGGCGTCAAAGGCAGACGGGCAGAGCGAGTGAGCGTGCTTTTCTAAAACACGACATTCCATCGACCCCAGTTGCCTTCACCGGTGACTGGGGTCTTTTTTGTTTTGAAAGGAAAACCAATGAGTGTGGAAACAGAACGAATTATCAACCAAGCACTGCGCGACCGCGTGGCTGGAAAAGATGTCACAGACGTGGTAGTCACCGGGCACCGCGTCGCAGATAGTTGGGAACTGGCACTTGCAGCGCGTGATGCGCGAAACAAGAAGCAGCCGGTGACCGCATGAACCCCAACCTAACCACGGGAAAGGCGCACGCTGCCGCGCCCCAACCGGAACCCCAAGGGCAGCGAATCGAAGCGATGCACGCACTGGCGCACATATTCGCTACGATGTTTGAAGCCTTACCACACGAACCTACCATTGCCACGGAAGCGAAGGCAGCCTAACATCAGGGCGTCCCTCGGTTTGGCACTTGGCCGTTCTTGAAACGGAATCAACAATGAACCACCTTGAACAACTGGTATCTGAGTGGCTTCAGTACAAGGAATATTTCGTAAGGGTGTCGGTCCCGGTCGGACCACGACCTCGGGGCGGCTTCGAGGGTGAGTTAGACGTAGTCGGAGTAAACCCCGGCAACGAACATCTCATCCATGTCGAATGCTCACTTGACGCTTTGTCATGGAAAATCCGCAACGAGAAATTCGCTAAGAAATTTGAGCGCGGCCGAAAATACATAAAGAGTGTTTTCAAGGGACTGGTTTTGCCTCAGAAGCTGGATCAGGTCGCGCTGCTTCAATTCGCAACGCACACCAATCATGAAGTTGGTGGTGCGCGTCTCGTAACCGGGAAGCAGTTTATTCGGGAGGTATTTGACGGTCTCAAGGGTACGTCTCCGAGTAGCGGAGCCGTGCCTTCGACCCTACCACTTCTGCGCACTCTGCAATTGGCCGCTGATGCCGAGCACACTGTTTCTGCCCCTGAGCAGCGACTTGTCCGTTTCTAGTGACAAACTGAGACATTACCTAATATCAATATGATGAAAGCACGCACAAAACAAGGGTCGGCAGCGGTTTTGTATCTGCGCGTCAGTACGAGTGACCAAGCAGACCCGATGAACCTTGAACGGCAGGAAGGCACGTGCAAACGGTTGTGCGAACAGCGCGGCCTTCCCGTCGCTGAAGCTATCATCGGGCCGGGTGAAAGTGGCCGCACCGCTGACCGTTCTTCCTTCGTTCGTCTTCTCGCCTACTGCAAAGCCAACCGTCGCTCTGTTGGCTTCGTGGTGGTGGAATCGCTCAGCCGATTTGCACGGAACGTAAAAGACCAAGGCAACGCGATTGCGGAACTGCGTGAGCACGGCATCATTTTGCTGTCCGTCGCGGAACCAAACATTGACGACACCGCTGCTGGCAGACTGGCTGCGAACATTCACGGAGCATTTAATCAATACTTCTCCGATGCGCTGTCTGAGAAGATGCGCGACCGTTCCGCTGCGTCCGTTCGCAGCGGTCGTTGGCCGTGGTCTGCACCGATTGGCTTTCTGAACGACCTGAAGCAGCCCGGTGGTGCCAACATCAAACCAGACCCGGTAACTGCACCGCTTATCCGTGAAGCCTTTACGATGTACGCCACCGGCAACCACACCAAGATTCAAGTTCTGAAGCATGTGACGGACAAAGGACTGCGCACGAAGCGTGGACGGAAGCTGACACCGCAAACGTTCGATGAACTGCTGAAGAAGCGTGTCTATTGTGGCTGGGTCACCAGCAAGAGTCTGGCTGAACCAGTGCGCGGCCTTCACACTCCCATCGTCAGTCAGGAAATATTTGACACGGTGCAGCGTGTGTTGTCCGGTCGGAAGCTAAGCAGCGCACCCAAGCGGAAGCACAACCCATCCTTCCCGTTGAAGCACTTTGTTCGCTGTGGTGTCTGTGGCACTCCGCTGACCGGTGGACTCAACAAAGGGAAGCTGAAGCACTACGCGAATTACTGGTGCCGCAATGCAGAATGCAGAGCCGTGAAGGTGTCACAGACCAAGCTGCACTCTGACTGGGTCGCGCATCTGAAGTCCTTGCAGCCTGACCCTGCCACCGTGGCTCAGTTCCCTGCCGTCGCTGCTGATGTGTGGGCAGCACGGCAAGGTGACGCCAGTGAAGCGACAAAGCGACTGAGTGACCGACTGGCTGAGCAGAAGCGGTTGAAGTCCGAACTGCTAAGGGCCAAGCTGCGCGGTGAAGTGAACCAGAGCGACTACGCGGCAGCTAATGCTGACTTCGACGGTGAGATTGAAACGGTGACCGAACGCCTCCACGCTCTGCGTTCTCAACGTGCAACGCTTGAATCCTTCGTGCGATTCTCCAAGCTGCTGCTGGTGGACATCGCAGGCGCGTGGCAGCGTGCGAACGCTGAGCAAAAACTAGGTGTTCAAAACTTCTTGTTTTTCGGAGGAATTGCGTACACTCAGGAATCGAAGTTTTTGAACACCACCAACCCTGTACTATTCCAACAACTTGCAATGATTTCGCACCCGGAAGTGGGTGTTGGCGTCCCCGACGGGATTTGAACCCGTGTTACCGCCGTAAAAGGGCCGTCGCGTATTGGATCACGTTGTATTTACAAGGCACGGGTCGCTCCGTAAGGCACTGTAAGGAATGGTTAGAAAGAAACCAATGTGTATCGTCTGTGTATTTTCTGATTGCCGCTCTGCCGGGTCTCCGTTCAATCAGACAACCGGCAGGTAGACAGGTTCGTGTCACCCAAGGTCTCGCTCCCAAGACATATTCATGCTTTCAGGGGACGGAGGAAAACGTGACGGCGATCGCCGTTGAAGACAGCACTCTGCTGATCGATGCCGGAGTGCCCATTATTGCGGGATGGCACCCGATATGCCTACCGGCTGACCTCCACAGGCGTTCAGTGGCCTTCCTGTTCGTGTTCTTCCACACCTCCACAGGGACTTGCGGGTCCCGTGGCCAATAACCGCACGTCATAGAGACAGTCTGCCGCGACGCGGGTCATCGCTGCATTCCCGGCTATTATTAATTGGGTACTGACATCCAAGGGCCAAACTTGATTTCAGAAACCTTGGTAAGCAATGGCTCATTACAAGCGAGGTCGGGCTTATCACTACCGCTTCCGGATCAACGGTAAACGCTATCGGGGATCCACGGAGAAAACCACGGTCACGGCTGATCGGAGAATCGAAGCACTTGCAATGGCACGAGCGGAAGAACCAGGAGGTGCTCTTCTATTGAGGCGTAGTCCGGTACTTCGCGAGTTCAGCGAGCGGTTTCTTGAATGGGTTGACAACCAAAGCACGCTGAAACAGAAGTCCAAGGACTACTACACCAACGGATGGCGGCTGCTTGGGGAGACGGATATAGCCGATATGCGGCTTGACACAATTTCCCAAGATGATACCGGGGTGCTCAGTTTTCCGGGCGGGCCGTCGAACCACAACAACGCACTTCGCACGCTTCGGCGCATGCTCGGCAAAGCCGAAGAGTGGAGAGTGCTTAGAGCAGCTCCAAAGATCAAGCTGCAACAGGAACGCGAGCGCGAGCGCATAATCGACGAACACATTGAAGCCAAGCTTTTGCCTTTCTGCAAACAGCCGCTCCGAGATGTGATCATGATCATGCGTGATGCGGGGATGCGAAACCAGAAGGAAGTATTCACGATGCGCTGGGAACACTTGGACTGGTCGAACAGCCGGTACTTCGTCTACGACAGCAAGACACCAAAGGGACGAAGGTACGTTCCTATCAGTCCGCGTGTCCTCCAAGCCCTGCTGGCGCGCTATTCCGATCAAAAGGAAGGTTGGGTCTTTCCATCAAAACGGGCAAGGTGTGGCCATCTCACTACGGTGGCCAGGCAATTCCAGGACGCTCGGAAAGATGCCGGCCTGCCGGATGACTTGGTGCTTTACTGTGCTCGTCACGGCTTCGGAACCGAAATGTACCGGGCAACTAAGAATCTCTTCGCCGTAATGAAGGCGATGGGCCACGCGGCAGTAGCAAACAACCATGAAGTATCAGCATCAGGACATTGACGAAATTGCCCACATTGCTAGTCAGCGAGTGCAATAGCGGACACAAAATGGACACAATCGGTGGCAAGCGGATCGGTCGAAGCCGCCAAGTCATTGAAAAGATGGTGAGCGCGGATAGGAATCGAACCTTCAACCTACTGATTAAGAGTTTGTGAATCAGCAGCAGGTCACTTCCGGTGGTCCCACTTTCGAATCAATAACTTGCCCACAACCAAGCCCGCACGGAAGCGCTCTGCCGAAGTATGACAAAAGCCCGAATTGGCGCACATCGGCTCGAAGGGCATGGCACGTTTATGCCACAGGCGATTTTGCAAAGTGTACACAATGGTGTACACTATTACGCGAGGAGAATCACCATGGCTGCGCTCAAAGTCGGTGTCCGCGAATTCAGAGAGCGAATTGCCAGTTTCCTGGAGTCAGACACGCCGGTCGCTGTCACTCGACGCGGCGAGACCCTCGGTGTCTATGTTCCAACACGGCGGAAACGACGCAAGTCAGCCGAGCTTTCTGAGCTTAAGGCTGCCGCCGATCGGCTTGCTCAGGCACTGGCAGATGTCGATGAAGAAAAGCTCGTGACCGAGTTTAAAGAGATGCGTCGGCGCGGGAAGGGCACGACGCGTTGAGATGATCGTTCTGGACGCGAACATCCTGATCCGCGCTGTCCTGGGCAGGCGGGTCCGACAATTGATTGAGACTTACGCATTCCAGGGAGTCCGCTTCCTCGCACCTGATGTTGCGTTCGATGATGCTCAGAAGTACCTGCCCCGGCTATTGAAGAAATGGGGCAAGCACACCTCCGATGTTTCGGCATCCTTGGATTACTTGCGACAGCTTATCGAGCCAGTTGATCGGGATATCTACGGCGAGTTCGAGAGCGAGGCCCGCGAACGTTTGCGGGGTCGCGACGAGAATGATTGGCCTATTTTAGCCTCCGCTCTTGGACTTGCCTGCGGGATTTGGACCGAAGATGCGGATTTCTTCGGAACTGGCGTTGCGGTCTGGACGACCAGTCGGATTGAGATCTTTCTAAAGTCGCTCATCAAAACTGGCGAATCTGAACCTTGAGTTCCCACCAATCCGATCCCAGAGAGTCCACATTATTGTGGCCTTTCAAGCAAACCATCCAGGATGTCCTCGTTTCCAACATCTCCGCTAAATCGCTACTCAAGCGCTGGTTCTCGGGGACCAACTGGAAGGCAAGCTTGTACCGGCCTCCGTGAAGACGGAAGCTTCGCGCTCATCTTGTGCAAGGCCCCACTCAATAGCGGCTGCTCTTATTTCTTTGAGTCTTTCCGTGTCGGTCGGAAACTTGATGATGTCCTGAAAAGTCTGGCCCTTGAAATTGTGGTATTTCGATGAAATTGTTCTCGGTTCCTGAATGTACCCGTGACCGTAACAGAGGCATTGCGCACCTTGTTTGGACTCAGAACGTGTGATAGTCGTGCCCATCGTTGCAAAGAAGGAGCGTGACGGAAGTGGCCCTGAAAAGAAAGACGGCTAAGAAGGCTCGCAAACGCACCGTGACACCCGCACTGCGCCTTATAAAGGCCGTCTCGACTTCCGACGTTGTTGTGGGGATTGACGTCAGTGAGGATCAGGGTACGATCGATTGGAGCGCGGCTGCCTCAAACATCAACTTCGCGATCATCAAGGCAACCGACGGCGTTGACGCCGATCCGAATTTTCAAACGAACTGGACCGCTGCACGAGCCGCGGGCGTGAAGACCGGTGCTTATCATTTTCTTCGAAACTTTCTCGCTGCCCAGGAACAATTCAATCAACTGAGTCAAACGGTAACGCATCCCGGCGATTTTCCGATCGCGCTGGACATCGAAAACACACCGAAGTACAAGCTGAAACGGAAGGACGTGCCTGTAATTGGAGAGCTACTGTCGCTCATTAAAGGCCAATATGGCAAGCTCCCGATCATTTACACAGACAACGGATCATTGGGCATCGCTAGGAAATCCGGAGTCAGCAAGCGGCATATTATTCGTGGAGTGTCCTTTGTGGATCGCATATCCGGCATCGAATCCATCCCCGCAGTATCCCTTGCCTTGGACTGCATGGACATTTTGGCAATACAGCTGGAGAGGATCGATTCCGGGAATGAAGAGCGATGTGGACCTCAATCGGTTTGCGGGAAACCTGACAGTCTTGCGGCGAATTGCGGCCGCCGTGTCCAATGAGCCGATACGCACGCGATCCTCGAGGCTAACCGGAACTGTCGTGCCTGTGAGTTCAAATCCCCACTGATCGCGCCGGCGCGCAGCCTTGCCGAAAGCACACAATACGCCAGAGTCTTCGTGTTACCAGATGTTGTCGAGTCCCCAGCGAAAGGCTGCAACTGTGACGAAGCTCCAAACGAAAATGGACTCTGAATTCGTTTATGCCACAGGACCAAAATGGGGCCACATTAGTCGAATGCGGTGAAGTGAATTTCGCGGGGGGAATACGCGCCAATGTCGGCCCGGGGTGCACAACGACTGTACCGCGCGTGCCGCTTTGCCCGGCCTCGGCTGCGGGCAATCTGACCCTCAGCGTCGACAGCGACCGGAACCGAGGGCCAAGTTTGTTCACTCAGGTTGCACAACCCCTGCGCGAGTCGCCTGCGCGGTACACTGAAGCGAAATGCTGGACTCTGACCCGATTCCGGAGTTGACTGAGGTTCTTATCGAGCGAAGTCGAGCGACAGTCGCAAAGAACGCCCCCCAAGAGCGGTAAGCGGCCTTCCCAACAGCGGTGATCCAATCACATTCCCTAAACTCACGTAGTTCCGGTTGCCGAATAAATTTTCCACGTTAAGGCCGATATCAGCGTGCAGTTTTTGTCTTGATATCGGAAACAATCTCGGCAACGCAAACCTACGATGAGCAAAAAGTTCCATACAATTGTATGCAGCTCCGTGAGCACTGTTTCGCGGTCTACCCGCGCGGTCAGTGTACAGCCCATTGTTCTCGACATCCACGCCACTGACTAAGTTTAAAGGTACTGCACTTCGGGCGACATCGACGAGGCTCAGCGAGGTAGCCTTCCCAAATTGAAGGTTAGCTACGACGGTCACGTTGTGACGTGAAATTCCACTAGCCGGACCCCATTCGCCCCGGATATTTTCCTGTATGGCAGGAAAGGAAAATGGTCCATCGGTATTGTCGCGGGCATGAGTCCACTCATAATGTGTCGTGAGGCTTTGACCTCTGCTTTCATAACGCATGCTCACATGAAGCTGGTGTTGCTGACGGGACCGATTCGATTCCAGCATGTCGATCCATTCGCCTCGCCCACGCATACGGCGCGAACCTAAGAAATGCGTTCCCGTGGTTCGGCTATATTCGATGCCAGCTAGCCAATGCCAAAATGCGCGCTCGACGGACACCTTCGACATCCACTCGTGAGCAGGAACCAAGCTGGGATCGATACGTGATAAAACCGGAACTTCAGTATTGGCGCCCCCTCTCTGGAGGTCCGCGAGGTCGATACTGGTTGACATTAATTGTCGCAGGTGGGCGCCGTCGTTCTGAATGGCTGTTAGAAGAACGCGATTCGACCAATCACGGGCAAACATACCAATTCCGGCTCTTAACACGAGTTTCCCGACGCTTGCTACTGCAGAGACACGAGGTGACAAAAGTACCTTCCCGCCTGTTTGGTAATCCATTCGCAGCCCGCCAGTGACTGCCGCACTAGACCACCGGTGAAGTTCGCCCTGAACGAAGGGTGCGGCTGTGTACGACTGATGATCAACCGGACTAGATCCCCGCGTAATTAACCAAGTCCCTGTATGTGCTTGCCCTTTGAAAGCCTTGATGTACTGTTCCCAACTACTGAACTCGACGACACCGAACGGATTCGTGATTGATACTTGCCAATCTCCAACTCGCGACAGGGTGGTTCCGACAGCCCAATAGTGCCCCCGGGAATTTAGCTCAACCACATTCTTGACCGTCCAATTTGAGCTGCGAACAGCTTCATGGGACACCGCTGCTCCCCCTGCCACAAAGTTCCCCAGCACGCGCAGACCAACCTCGATGCTATTCGCATTCAGGGTGATTCTTGACGAGCTGGTAACAAGGCCACCACGATAAAGGTAGTTGTCTCCGGTCTTTGAAAGAGTGGTGCGAATCTCGCGAGTGGTTGCACGTTGACTCATTCCAGCCTCCGGCAATGTCACCCCAGATACATTCACGTTTGACTGTCGACCGTCAGAGCTGAAGATGGAAATATTGGCACGTAAGTTTTTGTCTGTGCTGTAGTAGGCTCCAATCAGAAGTGACCTGTTTAGACTTGTAGCCGGAACTGACGTGCCGTTGGCATGTTGGTGATCTGTAAACAGCGGCATAACTGCTTCGATGGGCTCACCGCGACTCTGAGAAGCGACAGTTGCGTCGCTGGTGAAGGTGATCGGCAAATGGGGAATCGGGCCGCTTAATGCCGCCTTTGCGGTTCTGGAGGATGACTTGAGATGGGAATTCAATATGCTGCCCCCGCCACCTCCCAGTGAAGCACCTCCAAAGTCGAAATGAAACTTACGTTCTCGACTCTTCGTGAAGATGTCAATATGCGCATCGCTACCGTCGGAGTACTCGGGAGCAAAGGGATCTGCATTTACGGTGATTCTCTCGATGGATCCAGCAGGCGGCAGGGAATTTGTAGGTAAACCATCGAAGTAGATACGATCTGAACTCGAACTAACTCCGGCGAGGTGTTTAGCGTACTCGATCAAGTCCTTGGTATTGTCTGAGACGGCTTTCAACTCCGCTTCCGATAGTGAGACAGACAATAGCGAGGTCCTAGATAAAGTATCCCCTTGCACGCGGATGGTTTGCTTAACTTCCGCCAGGCGAAGTTGAAGAACAAAAACCCGCGCACGACCAACGACACGCTCAAGTTTCTCAAACCCTGGATGCGCAGCCCTGAGGGTGCAATCCTCAGTAACGATTTCACGGCGCAAAGTAAAACGTCCGCGGCCATCAGTTTTGTCAACGGTCGTTTCGTGTCCACAGGTTACTTCAACCGTGGCCTCCACGATCACACGCTGTTGGGGATCCAGGACTGTGCCTGACAAAGTCTCTGCCGGTGTGGAAACCGTCAGGCCCAGCAGGATCCCCAGAATTCCGAGTATTGGACCGAGCTCCTTCACGCATCACCTCGTTACTAAGGACACACGCCTGGCTCTTGTTTCAATCTAAGTATTTCGTCGCGAAGATTCGTACGAACAATTCTCGTATTTTTATCTTCAGCGCCGTCTAATGATCGTGAAAAAACAATTTTCTCGATGGAGTCAAAGGTTCGAGCAAATTCGTTCGATGCTTTTGTCATCGACTGATTTTTTGCGACGTCAGGCCAAAAAGGAACCATCAATTGATAGGTTTTACGCCCAAAGACGAGCAGGTCAACCTCTCGCAGGAGGTGCGTAAAATACTCATGGCTTTCGTCATCAGCAACTTGTTTGGTGTGGTCGCAGCAGCCATCCAGGGTAATGTTGATTGCGAAGATTACATTTCTCATTTGATTGTCCTGTCCCGCTCTTAGGGTACCAGCGCTTGTGCGCCCTTTGCACAGTCCGGCTTAGCGACCTTCCGTTCCGTCCGACCACCGTTGCACGGCAACCACGAACTGCGTCAGGTGCTCCACGGGGTCGTTCATACCAACGACGGGGGAACCCGGCAGATTCGCTCCCCAGATTGCGGGGTCGGTGCCCGAATAGAAAAACATGAGGTGGGGAGGCCAGTGGGGAGTGCTGTCGCCGCCGTATCCTTGCTTCGACAACTTGTAGCACATCGCCCCGGATTCCATCGGCGGCAGCTCTTTCTTGGCGATGGCAGCGGTGATGGACTCGGTCATCTGAGCTTGCGTACGCCCCGCCAGTCCCCACTCGGTCTCTTTGGTGAAGCGCAGAAGGTAAGAACGCGCGGCTGCCGCATTCACACACATGGGGACGCGCACCTTCGGATTCCAAAACTCAGAATCGGGCGCGGAAGTCCACCCCCGTCCCACGATACACACGAAACCGTTCTTGCCTTTCACCGCTGTTTCGAAACCATGACCTCCGAGAACCCGCACCTCGGCATCGCGTGCAATGGAGTCCGGTGCCGCACTTCGCGCCAGGGCTATCTCCGCACTTCGATCCGTCATGAGGTATTGGTCGATTGGGGCCATCTTAGGATATGGTGTCACGGCGTCCTGTGCCATCGCCCGGTACATCGTTCCGAGCACCACAAGCAGTGCGAATCCTTTGATCGCGATTGCGCTAATTTTCTTGATCTCTTTGATCCAGAGGCGGGTGAGCAGACGCTGAGGCAGGAATCGGGGCCTCCAGTAGTCGCTTGGAGCAGGAAGGAATCCGTACATAACGAAGTCAGCTTGGGTCAGATGCAATTTACGGTAGGCGTTTTTGTGTCTCCCGTACAACTGACCGCAAAGATTTAGCCTCGTATCCAGCATGTCGAGGCGTTCCAAATCAATTTTCTCCCACCACCCGGCCTTCACGTCGTTCAGGAATATCATGCCCGTTCGGACTCTTTTTCGCATTCGGCATCGGACAAACGGTCTGCCGGCTAGTCGTTTGATTACATTGAAGATGTGTTTCACTTCCTGCTTCAGCGTGAGGGGCTTCATTTTCGGCATCATGTTGCCATGACAATCACGCTGTCCCACATTGAAATTCTGCCTGCGACCACCTTTGTGCATGAGACTGACCCTCCCCGCCGGCACCGCCCAGAAAGGCAGAGCGCCCAGCCCGGTACCGTTTCCCGCAGAATCTACGGTTGTCCGCCGATGGATTCATCTTCCTCGATGCTTTCGCCGCGACCACAAGACGGGCAGAGTGAGCCCTCTTCATCGTGTGGTGCCTCACCGCATCGAAATGTACATCCGCAGAACGAGCAGCGGAGTCGCAGATCTGGATGAAGACAGTCTGACATACGCCGTTCATGCGCAATCCACTTACGGGGGACTGCGTTGGCGGGAAAGGCCGTCGTAGTATCTAGACGACGCGCAGTAGCATGATTAGACGGCGAATTTTCGATAACGATCTGAACAGAGACAGGGTTAGATCAACCGTGGCTCTGGTGTCTAGATCATTATGAGCCGGAGGCTTTATGGGTCGCGGCCCCCTCAAAGGGGGCTGATCGCGACCTAAAGTCAAAATCACCAGTCCCAAACTGCACTTGTGGGCCTGTGGGATCACAAAAAGCCGCCAGGTACATCATGCGACGACCGTTCGTCCCACAACAACGCCACGGCGCACTCCCGGAACTGTCAAACTTTGGGTGCCTCCCCAGCAGAGCCGGGAGGTCTCCTCCTCGTACTAGTACCAAGCTCCAGATCGTCTAGAGCGCGCAGGACAATTGGTTCCAGTTGAATCTTTCCCTTTTCGTACAACAGTTTTCGATACGCAGCTCGATCTTCGAGTTGTTGTTGCAGTAGATTTCGGGTGTCTTGCAAATCGGAAATCTGTTTGTTTAGGTCATTGATTTGAGACGCAATTGGCGGAAGGCCCGGCACAAAAATCGTCTTTGTCCAGTTGGGGGGAGGTGTGCCTTTGTATGGCATCTTTCCAGCGACCGACTCAGCTGCCCCTGCTGTTGCGAACAACGTCAGGACCTTAAGGTGAGAATCGGGCACTCTGTACAAATATGTGGTCCATGCTACTGTGCTTTTTTAATGTTTGAACAGCTTGTATACACCAATTGTGAGAGGGACTAGCCATCCGAGAAGGAATACCGTGTATAGCAGCGACACAATCCAGATGCCGATAAGCACCAGTACCCTTCTTCCCGGTTGCGGGCGCCAACTGAAAAACAGATTTCTCGGACCGGTTACCAGCCACAAAAAAACCAACGCAAGCCACACCATCGAAATGAGAATGAGTACCTTTGCGTTCATCTCGACCGCGAGTCCGTGCGCTTCATGCCAGATGTGCTAAACACTCCAATTCCCAAAACAGTCAAGAGACTGGGTTCTTTAGTCCAATACAACAATCTGCTACATTTCAATACGGTCCATTGCACTTATCCGCAGGGTAAATCCAATTTTGTAAAGTTGTACCCGGCACGACCTCAACGAGTCCAAGGACGGGACACGGCCAAAACGCGTTCTTCGAAGGCACCGGACATTGAAAGGCTGCTACGGCCTGCTCGCCATTCTGGCATGTACAAAGGTACAAACACCCTATCAATCGAATAATCCCGTACGGAAACACGGGTGTCAGGATACATGTGCAAAGCAGCGCGCCGTTACCACCGCCGCCTGGACCACCACCGGTCCCGGCCCCGTAGTCACCGTCGCCGTAATCACCATTGCCGTCGCCGTCTCCTCCCCCATCGCCGCCGCTTCCGCTGCCACCGGGTGCCGGCTTTAAGCCACAAGAATCTTTAAACCTGATCGGATTATTGGACGCGTACGCGAATAGGTTCAAACGCCCACGGAACCCAATCGGGTCCTCACTGATGAAACGCTGGAAACCTGGACTATTGTAACGGGCCCTGTGGAAATAAAGCCCCGTTGCGTCGTTCTCCCGGCCAGTGTATTGAAACGGGTTTGTACTTGGGCTTCCTTGCGAGGTCGTGTTACCGAAAGGCTCGTAGATATATTGCGTTTGAAGGGCGCCGCTCGAGTCCGCAAGTGCCAATGTACTTCCCAGCGCGTCTACGAGAAAGGTACGTGCGCCCGCCGAATCCGTCCGTTGAAACCTCTCATCCGTTCTCAGGCCGGCGATAAGGTTGGCCGCGGGAA
>WNFR01003359.1_pt1 | contig 16583 bp, 14 predicted proteins | sample 5400221 | NCBI WGS metagenome assembly WNFR01 (sample SAMN13153357, study PRJNA577476) | soil metagenome | isolation source: 40 cm soil under Madrone tree | place: USA:California | collected 2016-06-14 | reverse complement strand
GAAGTGGAAGGAAGGTTAAGAAATGAGAAGCAGCCTAGGCGAGATAACTGTCGGTGGTGGATTGCCTCCGGGTGGCACTCCCGGACCGTTTGGGGGAACGTCCTACACGTATGCGCCGGCTGGCCAAGTGGCTGTGCTAGACCCACGCTATCCGCCTGAATGGGGATACGTGATTTGGGTTGATGCCAATGATCCGCGGGCGCAGCATCCATTCGTGGCGACATCGCCTGCATCGCCGGCCGGCAATTCTTTTTTGTGGATACTTCTCGCCCTTGGGTTGGTGTTTGCGCTGCGGAAGTGAACTAGAAAAGCTGATGGACTGAATTTGCCAAGTTACAAAAAGGCCGCGTGCTAGCCAACATCTTTTGCACGGATAAGGGCTAACACGCGGTCTGGTCAAACGCTCGCTGATGACGCAGCGGCGCGACAGGACTAATCCTACCACGCGTCCCTACCATTGTCAGCAAGCAGAAATGCGAGCGGACAATTCTAGCTCAAAAAATAGATGCTGAAGCTGAGGCCAAACGTGGCATCGCCATATCCAAGCGCATCTGGCAGTCCGCGGTTGCTCGCGGTTCTGATCGTGCTCTTCGCCGCGCTGTTTTAGTGGGTCGTTGCTCAGATCCGGATAACAGCTGGGCGGCCGAGATTGTTGATAAGCACGGCCAACCCTTTGATGCGTTCGGACGAAAAACGTCTTGTTGCAGTCGAATGTGCCCACACTGCATAAAACTCCTGCAGCGGAAGGCGCAACGCCGGCTGGTCGCAGCTCGAGATGCTTTTTGGAAAACTCATCAGCGTGAACGTGGAAAGTTCGAGCGCTTTGTAACTCTCACAGGGCCGACTCTACAGGGCATATCGCTTGAAGATTCAAACAAAATCTATAACCGGGCATTCTCCTTGTTGGCTGATTGCTCCTTCTGGTCCAACCGCGTAGAGGCCGGCGCCAAGCATGTTGAATTTACCGTTAACGCGCATGGTTATCATACTCACATTCATGTGCTGACTTATGGAAGCTACATCGAGCGTGATGCTATTGAGGAAGCGAAGTCCAGGGCGTGGCGTGCTGAGTTGGCGGCGAAATATGAAGCGCGGAATATACGAAGTGTAACAGCATTGCCATCGCTGGGTAATTTGCAGGATGAGTGGACCAGATGTATTAGCCAGGCCGCGCAAGAGTTCGGCCGCTTGATTGAGTGGCAATCTGATGCAACAGACCAAGGCTGGTATTCGCGGTTTCCTTTACAAGCGGGCGAGGCTATTGAGGTCCAACCTACTGAAGCGCCAAAAGCGAATGTCGATGTGCGGATGGTGCGCGAAAAAGGCCGCGCATCTGATCAAGAGATTGGCCTACCCAGCGCGGTTAAAGAACTGACAAAGTACATAACTAAAGCATCATCGTGGTCTGAGGTTTCTGATGAACAGCTAGTTGCAATCGCGGAGGTCAAACGATGGCCGCGCTGTTTTGAGTTGCTCGGGGCCTGGCGCAATAAGAAGTGCGAATCTGCGGCTGCTATTCCAGAGCAGAGAGTTTTGCGCATCGGCATCGGTGAAACGTGGGAGGCCTACTGCCGCCGCATCGTGCGTGAGAATGGTCATCCTGACTCTTACGTTATCGCGTGGGACCAGATCGCCGCATGGGATATGCGAAGCGATGCAGGCACGCTCTACGCCGCCAGCGGTGGCGATAATGCTTCTCTCGATACGGATTCCGTATTTCGGGCCTCCTCAGAACCTTCAGAGTCACCACCTCCTGAAAAAATGTTCAAACGATCGCCGTCTCCGTCTCTGATGGAGCTTGGCGAGAGGATGAACTTCGAGGAATGGCTAAAACTCGTATCGATCAGGCTTGCAGATGGACGGCGGGCTCGGGCAAGACTGCTCGCTAAAAAATATCCCGATACAAGATTCTATTGTTTGGATGGGTCTGAATTTGGCGGCGCGATCTCCCGCATCTCCAATTCTGTTGATGGGCGCCGGCGAGAGAATGTTCGCCCTGCGATTGTTTTGTCGCAGGCAGCATAGAAATTAGCGGTTCCCCATCGGCAGCCGCTATCGCCAAAAGCGGCGAGGCTCGAGGAGAAAGGAATCTTCTTATGCACGCAAGTGAAGCTGTTGCCAGAATTCAACAACTCTCACCCAACACGGTGTTGAACGGTCGCTGTCCCTGGAAGGGCGACACGCGAGTGTCACGTCTTTGGTGTCCATGCCATGCAGGCCGCTGGGTTCGATTACTCGTCAGTTCTGACAAATCAAATGATGTGGTGCTGAATTGCGAAGCTGGTTGCACTCAAGAAGATGTTGAAATGTTCATCTTCGGTGCTGGCACGCGGCGCCATAGTTGGCGACAGCACACGGAGGATCCGATCGAATATTCGATGTGACGGAGAATCGTCACGAAGGAGCACAGTAATGTCATTCAATAAAGTAATTCTTGTCGGAAATCTCGGGCGCGATCCCGAACTTCGATATACGCCGCAGGGGACTCCGGTCTGTAGTTTCTCAATGGCCACCAATGAGCGACGTAAAGACAAAATCGGCGAGGCGCAGGATTACACAACGTGGTTTCGCGTAACGCTCTGGGGCCGCCAGGCAGAGACAGCCTCTCAGTATTTGACGAAGGGCCGTCCGGTCTACATTGAAGGTCACCTGCGAGTTGAAGAGTGGACGGACCGCGACGGCAAGCCGAGACACACTCTGGAGGTTCACGGCACCGATATGCAGTTCATAGGTGGCAATCGCGAAGATAATTCGTCCCAGGCTGAAAGCGCCGCTGTTGCTGCGACAGAATCCAGCATTTCGGATGACGATATTCCGTTCTGACTGTGCAGTGAGACGGTTCTGCAATGACTAAAAGATCTTCGAGTCACCACTGTGGGAAAACCGCACAATTTTTTTGTCGTTTCTGTCGTCATAGTGGGAAAACCCCACACCTCTCGTCGTTGGATCGGTCAAAAACTGTTCCCGTTCGACGTGTTCTTCTGTGGCCGCCCGTTTGCACTTAGGCCGCCGGGCGTCGCCGGGATCGGCGCGTATGCAAATGGAAAAGAAGTCACTACGAGATGTTGAGTCGGATTTGGAAGCCTTGATTCCGTTACGCGAGGCCGCGGGAATGCTTGGTCTCGACCCGTCCACCATTCGCAAGCGCGCCGCCGGCACCGCTGACCTCACCATAATTCTTCAAGGTCGGAAGTTCTTTTTGGTGCGCTCCGAAATCATTGCTCACCGTAGAAAATTGATCGATGATGCCCGTCAACGAAATGACGTCTTGCGCCTCGTTCGCCAATGATCAAGAAATTCTATTCCAACAAAAATCGACCGGGCTGGAAGTATGACGTTCGGCTGAAAAAGTATTACTCCTGGGGCTTTGATGTGCGCCTCGACGACGGCCGTCGAAAACGAGAGCCAGGCTTTGATAGTCGCACTCACGCAGAATCGGCCGTAGCGAGATTGCGCGCAGTTGAAAAGGAAATTCGATACGGGTTTATCCCACCAAAAGAGATCCCAACACTTCAGGAAGTCTGCGATAAGAAGCTGAGTCTAATAGCTAATCGAAGTGAGGAGGTTCGTGCCACGCGCGTTCTGCGAACGCTGTGTGCTGAGTTGCCCGAGATCCGTCGCATCACTGAGCTGGAGACGGCTCACCTTCAACGATTTGTCGAAAAGAGAAAGAGAGATGGACTGAGCGCCCCGAGCATCAATCGAGAATTGAATATTGTTTCGGCGGCGCTTCATGTTGGACCTGTGCATTTCCCTGGTCTAAAAAATTGGACCACACCGGCGATGCCCAGGCCGAAGCAATCAAAACGAAAGCGCGAGCGAGTCATCACAGCTGCTGAAGTAATCCGGGTGTTGACCTGGCTGTATGCACCACAGCGTGATGGTGAGACGGAAACTGAAGCTTCCAACCGGCGTAATGTTGGCCACGTGTTCCGAACGGCTCTATTGACGGGTGCCCGAAAAGGCGAGCTGTGCAAGTTGCGCTGGAGCCAGATTGATTGGGGCGCCGCCGTAATGCAAATAGTTGGCACGAAAACTGAGCATCGATCAGAGCAAACAGTTCGATATTTGAAAATCACAGAGACGCTGGCAGACATACTTCGTGAACGAGAACTGGAATCGCTGGGCGATTACGTGTTCACACGAGCTGGTGGCGAGGTCACTGACTACTATCAAATTCTCAGAGACGCTTGCGAGGCTACAGGTGTTGCCTACGGCCGCGACGCAGCTGGTGGCTTTGTCACTCACGATGCCCGTCACACGGCCGTTACGCGAATGCTGCAGGCAGGCCGCGATCTGGCAACCATCGGATCCATCACTGGCCACACCGACAAATCACTGATTCTTCATTACGGCCACGCGTCAACGGAGAGTCGCGATCGAGCTATGGATGTACTTGAAGATTTTGCCGGGAATGAAACTCTTGGACTCGGTTTGGACAGGGTTTCTAAAGATGCGCTGATTTATTCAGGAATTCGCAGAGGTGTGGTGCCGGAGGTCGGACTCGAACCGACATGAGTTTGACCTCGCCAGATTTTGAGTCTGGTGCGTATACCAATTTCGCCACTCCGGCTTTTGCGGGGCAAAGATAATAATTCGAGCGGGTTCGAATTCGCAAACAGAGAACGGCGGGTGCCCGCTATTTTGGAACCACTGTTATCGAGCTACTCTCCACCTCTGAGTTTCCTGCTTCAGGTCGTGAGTAATTGCCTTTGTAGCCGTAGTGATAATAGTAGTAATCGCTCGAGCGGACGTCGGCTTTATTCAACACCACCCCGATAATCTTGGCGCCAATTTCGTGAAGCATCTGCCGCGTGCGCTTCACCACCTGCCGCGAAGTCTTGCCGCCGTGCACCACCAACAGCACGCCATCAACCAGCGATGAAATGAGCACCCCGTCGGTGAACGAAGCAATGGGCGGCGAATCGATCACTATGTAGTTAAACGTTTCGCCAACAATGTCCAGCAAGCGCCTCATCTGAGCAGAGCCGAGCAGCTCCGCCGGGTTTGGCGGAATCGCGCCGGAGCTCAAGAGGTAGATGTTGGTGTCCCTGAATTTATTAATCTTCGACAACACATCGGCCTCGGTCATATCGCTGGAGAGAATCGCGCTCAGGCCATCGTTATTGCTTAAGCCAAACACCTGGTGCAGCCGCGGCCGACGCATGTCGGCATCGATCACTAAAACCTGCGCTCCTGTCTGCGCCAGAACGGTCGCGGTGTTAACCACCGTCGTAGTCTTTCCCTCAGCGGGAACGCTGGACGTGACCAATAAACTTTTCGGCGCTCTTCCCGCCGTCGATAAAAGTATTGAAGTGCGCAAATGTTTGTATGCTTCTGCCTGCAGGGATGGACCACTGGCGTTTATAAGCAACTCCGGACCGCTGCCGTTGCCATTCGTCCGTTGCAACGCTCGGGAAATGGGCAGGAACCGCTGCGTCGGTTTGCCGGCGATAGGAATGATAGCCAGCGAAGGCAGACGCAGACCGCTTTCAATGTCGCTGGGACTTTTCAGTGTGTCATCCAGGTATTCAAGGAACAGCGCCAGCGCAACTCCGAATGCAATCGCCAATACCAGCGCCAACATTACAGCCTGCATGCGCCGCGGGCCGATTGGTCCTTTGGGTATTGCAGCATAGTCGACCACGTGGATGTTGTTTGGCGTGCCTGCCATGGTCACGTCGTTCTCTTTGGAACGCTGCATCAAACCATCGAGGAGGCCCTTGTTGGTCTCGATCTCCTGCTTGAGGATGTTGTAGTTTATGGCTGCCTGATTCTGGGCCACAGTTTCGGCGCGCTGTTCGCTAAACGACTCGCGCAATGTCTTTTCGCGATCCAGCGCTTTGCGGTAGTTACTCTCGAGATTCGTATTGATTATCTTTTTCGCGCTGCCGCGAGTGTCCTCTAACTGTTTTTCGAGCGTTGCAATTTGCTGGGTAACATCCTTAACTTCGGGCGACTCTTCAGTATCAGTCAGCAGTAACTGCGCGCGTTTTTGTCGCAATTCGGAGAGGTGGGTCTTGAGATCACCAACCTGCTTATCGCTAACCTCCGCGTTTGCCTCTGCTGCTCCGGGCATCAGACTGGTCCGATAGGCGGCTTCCGCAAGACTCCGATCGTTTTCGGCTTCCAATAATTCTTTGTTTAGCCCGGCGAGCCGCTCCACCACCGTGTTCTGGCTGGCGTCGAGCGAAAGAATCTCATGACTTTGCGCGTAATTGAGTAGCTGCTCTTCGCCGTTGCGAATCTGCGATTGCAATTCGGCAATACGCTTTTGCAGGTAAGTTCCAGTAACACTGTTTGTCCTGGTCTTCACTTCCAGATTCCACAGCGCAAAAGCGTCGGCAGTGGCGTTTACTACCTTGGTGGCGACTGTTGGGTCTGTGTGGCTTGCACGGAGATCGATCAGCCTCGTCTTCTTGACCTGCTCCACTTCCAGCATTCCCTGCAGCGAATCAACATATGGCGTTAGCCGTTCAATCTCGGCCGGATCGTCAATAGAAGAAGTCACACTGGTCAGCGTGGGCCCCGTAGTGTCAGGCAAAGTGAGCTTGGTGTCCTTCACCGGCTTGGCTTGTTTAAACCCGAGCAGGCTCTGAATCGTAGAACGGGTTTCAATCGGCCCATCAAGAAAAGTGCGGTTGTGTTCCAGGTCAAGTGTCTTGGCCACGCGTCGCAGCAGCGAAGGGCTGGTCAGAATCTGAACCTGCGTGTTGAAGTACTCAGGATCCATGTAAGAGTTATCGATGTAATAGGCATTGCCTTTTGAAGCGCCCAGCGCCGGGCTGTAGCTTTCAGTATCGACCTGCACGCGTGCGCGCGCCTGATAGACGTCTGGTTCTTTGGCCTGTCGCAGGGCGGCGATGGTAGACACGATTAATGCAAGCCCAATTATCAACCACAGACGTTTGCGGATCGTCCGCCAGTAGTCACGCAGGTGCATTTCGCCTTCGGGCGAGTTTTCTTCGCCATAGGAAACGATAGGCGGTGTCGCGTAACCATTACGCGATGAACCGTTCGTGGGCTCAATGGTCGAATTCTTCAGGATAACTTCAAGAGCTTTAGTGAGATCGGAAGGTTCTTTCATGGGGGCGATTTCTAAGCCTTGTTTGATATTTTTGGGCCCGATGAACTGTCAAACTCGGAAGGCCCGATAATGCTGGCTGGTGGGCTATCTTGGCGGATTAGGGAACACCAGACTGCGGTTTAGTTGGCTGATGGAAAGTTAACACGGAGGGGGGCTAAGAGCCAAGAGCGAGAAAGGAAAAAGGAAGACCGTACGAGCATTAGGCGTACGACGGAAAGAAGTAGGGATTTACATAGAACCTTGTGGCATTCTGCCCACTGCTTTCGGCCTTGCGCCTCTCTGCTTTCTGCCCATCCCATTTGCTTCTGCTGCCACTGTCTTCCCCCGGCTACCTCACTCGCATCGTCGGGTCGCCAAAAAGTATCCAGGTGCGGCGTACGTCAATATTTGCGTTTCCTTTCTTCGCTTTGCGGATGGCTTCGCCCAGTCTCAAGGGTTGACTGCCGAATAGCTGTAAGTAGAGAGCTCTGCTCATATCAAACTGGGGCGCTGGTTCGGTCATTCCTGAAGAGCTCCAAACAGCTATCGCCCCGCCAGCATCGGCCCTAACAAGCGATTCCGCCAGACTCTCACGCGCCGGATTTTGGTAGTAGCCGTTCAAGCAGGTCATCATCAGAAAGACGGGCAAGCGCGTGCCATTGTTAAATGTCGCTGCGTCCGTGGTGGTAAGAATTGGGCCTCCCGTCCACACTTCAACAGAACCATGGCCCATGAAATTGACCAGCAGCGGCCCTTGATTTATGCCGTTTATTACCTGGTCATGAACGACGGAAGTAGCATTGCCGCGGCGGTAGATTTTTTGAACTCCAATGGTTGCCGGCAATAAAGAGCCTAGCTCATCGCTGGCTGCTTCGAAATTGAAGTTGGTCTTTGCATCCATGCTGTCTGCGACCATCACTGCTGACTGCACAGTGTTAGCGGGAGAGTAGTTGAGGATCTTGGAAACCAATATGTCCGCCTCGATAGCAGTGCGCACAGGCAGCCGGCCGAGTGCTATCTCACCAACACCATCGTTATCGAAATCCACAAACCAGTCATCAGAAACTGTTTCCAACACTGCCGTGTCAATGAGATGCGCCGGCATCAGATCTGTGTCCCCGTTATTAGCCAAATAGTTGCGCGGGTCATAACTGCCATCGCCTACCAGCAAAACGAATCGTGGCACCCGCGTCCAGTGCGTTTGCGTCCACTCGAGAAAGTCATGAATTGACCTTGAATCATGCGCACCATAGCTAAACTCATCGTAGACATCCTCAACATCAACTACCGCAACGGACATCCCTTCGTTCCGGCGCAACTGCGCCAGGGGCTCAACGCTGTTCCGGAAGTTTCGGTGCGTAATGATAACGAAGTCGGCGCTGTGAGTATTCGCGCTCCAGTTGGAGGGTTGGTTGCGAGTGAGGGCTGCTGGTTGCCCAACATTCTGATCCGCTAACGCCAGGAACGTGCGGGTCCCGGAGGTTTGCAAGGTAAAGCGATATCCGTCGGCTGCTTTTTCTGTTTTTGGATTGTAGAGACTAACTGAATTCGGATCTGTCGTATCCAGCAGTACAACATCTGCGGCGCTGAAGCCGCTCACTTGGGCGCGACCGTTAACAGTAAACTGCAAGTAGTCGTGGTCGGCCTGGTACGTGTGCGAATAGCTCAGCCGGAGATAATCGACCAGGCTTATGTCCATGTCGCCGTTCGTACGTTCGAGCGTCACTGTGTTGTCGCCTTCGCGGAGCACTCCGGCGCCGATGAGAAATTGTGCAACCTTGTTTTGTTGCCCGGCAAAGTTGAGAACACCAACTTCCGTTCCATTGATCAGCACCTTAACGACGTGATCGTGAAGCGTCACGCCCTGTAGTGCTACTTCCAATCGCGACGCCGCAACCGAGTTCAGGTGTTGCACAGAAAACGTCTGCGCGATCGGTCCGCTGTTAAGGACCTGCCCGAAGAAATTTTCTGTGTCCCCATTTAGGAGGCCTGAGAAGTAGAGCAGGCGCTCTTTGCGCTCGACGGTGTACTCAAAGCTTGTCAATAGTTCACCCGAACTAACGTTTCTTAAGCTCTGAGTCTTGATTCTCTTCCCCAGCGTGGTGCCGAAAACAAGCCAGTATTCGCGCCGGTCAGCAGACGGCGTATCGAGAGCCACGCCATAGAATTCGATTGAATCGCCCGCCTTGAGCGGGCCGGTGGCTTTACTGCTGTTGATTACGATAGGAATCTCTACACCGTCGGCATAGAGTTGCTGGTAACGCATGTCCCCATTCGGATTGAGCCCTGCGGCCACAAGCGCTTCCTGCGTTATTCGATACCAGCCGTCTTCTCGCACGGAGATTTTCAGGCTCGGCATTGCTGCTAATGCTTTCTGCTTATCTTGTGATTGGGATCTGCTGGTCGTAGCTGCTCTGGATAACTGTGAACCAATATCTGAAGACGCTGTCTTGTTTACGGAATCGGAAATGCCGGCCTCGCTGACTGGATTCTCGTTTGACGACGACCCGGCTGAAAAAGCCCGGCCTCTTTGTAAGTGCTGCGCGATTGTGTTGTCGCGAGCGCCGGCGTTGAGTTCGTCGAGCAGAATTGCATGACCCCATTTGGCAGAAACAGAATTGTCGCCGGCTGAAGGGGCGACCGGCCCATGCATCATGCGCGTGCCGTCGATGTCGATGTCTTCCAGGTAATAGACAGAATCGGAGGTACCATCAGGATCAACCCATGAATATGAGTTGCCAGCGGTCATGGCCGTTCCCGGTGCAGCCATCAAAGCCGAGCCTGCGATAATTGATGAGTTGATTGGAACGCGTTTGCCCTTACGTTCGCGATAAACCTTGAAGCCGAGGTTGTTGACTTCGAACCCTGTCTTCCACTCCAACACTACTCCCTTGGCGCTACTATTCGCTGTGAAGTCAGACATCTCCACTGCAGTCGTCGAACCAACCTGCAATGAGAAATCGTCAATGCCGATCCCATCATCAGTAGCGGCCCCCGAAACAGTGATGTCAACATCAGTCCACCGAATCCAAAAAGTCGATCCGTTAGGAATGCTTAATCCAGCGATTGTGAATGTGAGCGTCGTACGATTGCCCGAAGCATTGCCATCTACCGCCGCGCCAGTTGTGCTTGTGTTGGGTGGTATGAAGTCAAGCGCATCAACATCAGCCCACGTTCCAGTGGACAGACTGGTTGCGTCCAGACTGTATGCGAAATCCAGTTTGTCTGTGTTGGCATTAGCCGTTCGCCATTGCTCTCCGGTGTATTGGATTGTGAGTGCGGTAATTGTGGTCGCAGTATTGTTTTGGAAACTCGCTCCATCCTGTATCGGGGTCACGGTGCCAGAGGTGAGGCTGCCTAATGCACGATCGGCTGCAGTGTTAATACCTGCGACGCCAAAACTGTAAGTATCGCCCGTAGCACTCGAGCCTGTTCCTGCGGTGTACGTGGTATTCGCACCGGACCCGGCCTCCAGAAAGGCCCAGCTAGCCGGGAAGGTGCTGGATGTACTCGAACTCGCAAGTGTATCAAAGTTCTGAGTATAGGCTGTCCCTGTTGTTAGACTTGTTTGACCCTGTGCAGTTGTGTCAACTAAAAACGACACAGCCGCCAGCGCCAGAAGACTAATAAGGCTTCTCACTGCAAGGCCGAAAGCCATTCTCAATTTGCAATTGCGAATCGCAAATGACAAGTAAGATTGGTAAGTGATAAGAAACCTCCTCGGTAATAAATTCAGATATCGAAGCCAGCGCGGGTGGCACTCCAGCTAATTACGCGACGACGCAGCTGTTAGTAATAGGCGAGCAGACGCATCCCGGCGAACAAGTGCCGCGACCAGGACCGCCGGTGCATGGTCCACCACAACTAACCGCTGCCAGAGCTGTCGGCGCGCTGAGAGAAGTTATTAATGGCAAAAGTGCGACACTCACACCAAACCTGCGTACAAGGTCTCGTCTCAAAGAATTCACCGGCGGGCCGGCAATCTCATTTCCTTTAGCAAGCAAGTGGTTCGCACTTAATTGCTTTAGAGCCAGTAGAACGACAATTTCACCAATTGGGGTCCCCAGTAACTTGCTAGCAGAGCGGGTTAGCTCTGGAACGCCGGTGCGACCGTCGCACAGTTTCCAAATGGCGGCTGCGGTTTCGTTAAGACAGTGAGCTCGATCGCGCGTGCGATCGTAGATGAGCAGCTCGCCGTCAATATCCTTAGTAATTATTTCTTCGCTGCGTGCTTTCGGCAGATAAGCGCCCGAGTCATTTTTCATGTGACTCCTGTTATGGATTTTTATTGCGGCGGGTTGCCGGTAGCGTGGGTGAAGCGCCCGGGTTTGGATACTTACTTGATGAAGACAGGCTTAACGTAAAGTGCGTAAGACCAACATACTGTCAGGAGTGGCTACGCTCTTTGCCGTTATGTTTAGTTGCAACTATGCATTGCCGATTTACCTTTACGAAATGAACACGGATGTAAGTTCGGTCGGCAAAATATCACTCGTTCAATTCACGGATCAATGTCTTGCGGGAAAGACGGTTTTTAGTTGCTTACCAGATTTCTTGTAAAGCGGGATGGCCGAGTTTCTTGTAAGGCCGACTTGCCGAATTTCTTATAAGGACAGAATGGAGCGCAAGTGCGCGACCAATGGATGGTTCGATCAATGCGGAGCTATGCTCTTTGGACTGCGGCGGCTTGACGCCGCTTTCTCAGCGCGGCGGCTTGACGCCGCTTTTGCTTTGACTTGGACTGCGGCGCTTGACGCCGCACTCCAAAGGGGAACGCTTGCGAAAATTCGAGCGCGCTCATATTCTTCACAACTGCAATTCCTGATTCTTTCGCGAGGTCCCCCGATGCAGATTTTTCAAGAACTCGGCGAACTGATGGAGAGCCGCTGGAGAAAAGAAAACTACAGCGAAGAGCTTTTCCCGGAACTTGCGGCCGCTGCACTAACTGAATCTGACCTGCCGGCCAAAGTTGATCCCTGGGAAATCATTCGTTGGGTGCAGGGCGCCGCCGCCTTGCCCGATCAAAAAGACGCTGAAGGCCGTTTTGGCGATCCGCCAATTACGCTATTCGCCGGGCCGCGTTTCTATGTCGATATTTACTTCTGGCTCGACGGCACCACCTCGATACATCAGCATGCCTTCACCGGCGCGTTCCAGGTGTTGCTCGGCTCGAGTATTCACAGCCGCTATAGCTTTCGTGAAGACAAGATAATCAGCGAACAATTTTCGATCGGCGAGTTGAAGCTTGAAGAAGTGAATTTGTTAAAGAAGAACGACGTCCGCGAGATCCGCCCTGGCCGGCAATTTATTCATTCTCTGTTTCATCTCGATCGCCCTTCAGCGACTATTACCGTAAGGACTGAGAACACACCGTCGTCCGCATTGCAATGGGACTATCGCAAACCGTACCTCGCGATAAATCCTTTCTTCCGTAATCAGGTGATGGTCAAGAAATTGCAAACCATCGGATTGTTATTGGGAATGAAGCACAAAGACGCCGATAACATGATCGGGGATCTCATTTGCTCGTCAGATTTTCACACTGCTTACTTTGCGCTCGAAAACTTTTTTCATTCGCTGAAAGACAATCAGATGGATTCACTTTTCGGCTTGTCTACGGGAAACGATCGCTTCAACGCGATGTTGAAAAGGGCTCGCGAGGCGCATGGTGAGTTGGTGGATTTACTTCCGTCCGTGTTTGACGAGCAGATGAGGCAGCACAATATCATCCAGCGCCGCAAAACCATCACCGGCGACGAACATCGTTTCTTCCTGGCTTTGCTTTTGAACGTGCCCAACCGCGAAAAGATTTTGGAGTTGGTTAAGGCTCGCTTTCCGGAAACGGATCCGGTCGAGAAGATTCTGGATTGGGTGGAGGAGCTGGCGCAGACGCGCGTGCTGGGTTCAAAAGAAACGAATGCGCTGGGCATTGAGGGATTCGACGATGACTACATTTTTGTTTTTGAGTTTCTGCTACGCGGCAAGTCGATAGAAGAAATCAGGGAGCTTATTCAAACCGATGAATTTCAAAGGTTCGCCACTCTGGGCGACAAGCTGGACACGCTAGCTGAGGGACTGCAAAACTCACCACTCTTTAAGAGAATGCTGCTCTCAACGTCATGAGACCTTTGTCATGAGACCTACTGGCTGGCACTAATCACTACATAAAATTCTCACATTCAGGCGAAACTCCTTGATGCCGTGATAATGAAATTTTTGGCTCTTGAAATTGGCTTACAGTGTCTGCTCAATGAGTGGCTGGCAGAGTCAGGTACCTCACGCATCGAATGGCGTTAGACACAAAAACCACCAACGCAGTTATGGTTCAAGCACTGAGGAGCTGAGGTACACCCGCACCCGTTGGGTCGACTATTTGTGGAACACGGTGATTGCGCCGCTTGGACAGTAGGGGCGACAACTGAAATGACCAATGGAAGCACGAGAGCCGCCACTCCGAAAGTCTTCATTAACTTTCGACGATCGATGCCAGCTAATTCGGTCGGTCTTATTGCCGAGTCCTCAAGCAATTGAAATTTGTGTAGTTGCTCTAACGCCAGCCATGTCACCCGCTCGTCAAGCGCCACGCCGGTCTCCTTCGACAGTGATGCAGTGATCTCCAATACGGAATTCTTACCATCGCAGTTTTTCCAGACTAGCGCGGCGGTTTTGTTCAAACAATGCGCTTGATCCGTTTTGAGGTCATAGATCAGTACTTCATCTTCAACTTCTTTGACGATGAGTTGCTCGCTGCGGGCAAGCGGGAGTTGTCCAGGGCGATCGTTTCTCATAATACTTTCCTCGTGATCGCTGGCCAAAACAAACCACCTTTACCAAGGCTGCACGGCCAGCCAGCTTATGACATTAAACGCAGGCCTTCGTACTTGGTGCAGCGGGAGGCGGCGGCACGCAACTCGGAGTCTGCGCGCAATTGTTTGAGGCGCACTGCGTCGGATTGCCACAGCATCTCCCAACCGGCAACAACGAGGCCTGAGCGTCAGCAGTAGGCGCCGATATTGAGACGATTACCGGCAACGCGATCGCCGCAAATCCGACATTGCGAACCCATTGGCGGCGGCTCATACCTGCGAGATGCGCAGGTGCGGCCGGTGCTGTTGCAAGCAGGTTAAACTTCTTAAGCTGATCCAATGCCAGCCAGACGATAGTGTCATCCGCTTTCGTGTCTGTCTGTTCGCCCAGTGATTGTGCGATTTCGCTAATGCTGCTCTGGCCATCGCAATGCTGCCATATGCGAGCGGCGGTGCTGTTAAGACAATGTGCCTGGTCGTTTTCGCGATCGTAAACGAGTGTTTCATCGGTCAGCTCTTTGATAATAAGGTTATGTTTGCGGGCCCTGGGCAGTTGACTTATAGACTGATTTTTCACTGGGGCATACTCCTGTTCAGTTGATGATTACAAAAACTATTGCCCTGCGGCGGTGCGGAAGATCACTGCAAACTAAGTAACTTAAGGCGTGCAAACTAGCAGAGTATGCCGAAAAGATCAATAGATTCACCGCGATGGTGACAATCTCCCGACTACCACTGCGATGATGTATCTTTTGGTTTGTTTTTTTGCTGAGCATCTGTTGATGCTTCTGCAACGCGAGAGTGATGATTGGTTATCCGTCCTGCGTTAAGCCGGCGTTGAGTTGGCACGCGCCAGAGGACGTCGAGCATCTGCAAATAGGAGTCTCCTATGACGATTAAATCTACTTACCGGCTGGTTGCCATTAATCTCCTGAACACGGTGTTGCTTTTGATAGTTTTCAATCTCCTCTTAGCGGGGTTCTTTGCTCTAAGGGATTCACGGCAATACAAACGACAAGCGAACCCAGCGCACCTGTTTAATCCCGACGGCTCACCAGTCGACAACGGCAAGCGCCTGAGAGGCAATTTGGAGTGGTTTGATTATGATGCCACGAAGGAAGTTGGCGAGATTGCGGTCGCCGAAGTGTTGGACGACTTCTACGATTTGGCGCAAAAGGGATTTATATATCAACCCTGGACACAGTTCTCAGAGCCGTCATTCGCCGGCAAAAGAGTTTCGGTCGATCTCGACGAAGCCGGATTTCCGGTGCGAAGGAGCTTGAATCCTGCGGCCAATTCATCCAAGCGCGTCATCAACATTTTTATTTTTGGCGGCAGCACAACCTTTGGCTACTACGTCGCCGATGAGCATACGTGGCCTAGTTATCTCGCGGAGGTTCTTAATGAGCGAGCTGAACGCGAAGGTCTTAACGTTCAGGTCAGAGTGACAAACCATGGCCATGCTACTTATTTCCCCAGCCAGGAAACCGCACTTTGCATCGACGTATTCAAGAGTGGACAGCGCCCCGAGCTCGCCATCTTTATGGATGGACTTAACTGGGGTCCCGGCGAGGATAGTCCCGTGTTTACGGCTGAGCTCCAGCACGCGTTTTACTCATTGCAACATGCCGACACGAAGATGGCTAACGATCACTTGCGCGCGGAACTGCGAACCTGGATTCCTATGTATCGATTGGCCTCTGGCATCAGGCAACGCCTCACCCCTCAGGCCGAGGCAAGTGCTTCCACAGAAAATCGACATGACTTCCCTGATAAGTCAGCGACGACCCAGCAGTCCAGCATGGTGCAACGTTACGTGGAACGATTCCAGCAGAGCTCAAGAATCAGTAAGAAAGTTTGCGAAGAATACGGCACGCCCGCGCTGTTCTTTATACAACCAGATCCTTTCTACAACTATCCGCTCATTCTGGTTAAGTCTTCGCCCGATGGCACGCGCTGGCATCCGAATCAAAGTGAGCGCCAAATATTTCATCAGCAGTTATCACAAGATCCTCAATTCATTTCTCTCGATCAGGCCTTTAATGATTTCGGCGTGCAGCAGGGCAAAAAAGCAGTGCTGAACGGCGTTCACTACAATCCGGCGTTTAATCGTTTTTTGGCGGAGATTGTGGCAGGGCACATCGACTTGAAAAAGCTTGCGTCCGCTTCAGTGAGGTCGACGGCGAACGCCACCGGCACAAAGGGGCGAAGCTAGCGGCTGGGCAGAGCGGTACGCGACGCAATGAAGAACAGCGGGGCAAAACTATCTGACGTCGTAGTCGGGAAAAGCAAAGGGGCTGCCCGCGGCAGCCCCTTGCATCAGACTAAATTCGATTCTTGTGAAGTTCGCGTCCCTTAGACGCACTGCTTGCCGCTGTTCTGCGGATTCGGAGGGTAGAGAGTGCAAGGCGTTGCTGTTGCTGTACACGATCCGCTACAACAATCCTTCGGATTAACACAGCAAAAAACACTGCCTTGCGGAATGCACGAAGACCCTGCTAACGCCGTTGGCGAAACAATGGACACGATTGAAGGTATCGCGATTGCGGCAATGCCCAACCGCGCAACCATTTGGCGACGCGTCAAGCCGGCAAGAAATGCAGGCTTCGCCGGGGCTTCTTCAAGCAACTTAAACCTTTCCAGCTGATCGAGAGCGAGCCAAACTACTTCGTCTTTTACACTGGTGTTTGATTCAGCGCTGAGGATTTCGC
>WNFR01015509.1_pt1 | contig 16584 bp, 9 predicted proteins | sample 5400221 | NCBI WGS metagenome assembly WNFR01 (sample SAMN13153357, study PRJNA577476) | soil metagenome | isolation source: 40 cm soil under Madrone tree | place: USA:California | collected 2016-06-14 | reverse complement strand
GTTCGGCAGCGCAGCGAGATAATCGCGCAGGGAAGATTTCTCAGCGATAGGGCTTGCGAAGTCTTTGACAGTAACCTTGCTGGGCCGCGATGAAAGCGGATAGGTACTGACTTCGTCGAGACTGATCGGCTGAAGGTTTTCGTAAATGGACATGCTGGAGCGCACGCATCCTGCATCCGGTGCGCCGGCATCCCTGCCGGCTCTTAGCCGCTCGCTATCGCTGCGTGTCAGAACCGCGAGCGGTAGCGAGCGGATCATAGAGGCAACTCAGAAATCACAAACGGGGCCGGTCGCTACCGCTCCCGGTTCTGTAACGGGAACATCTCTGACTCGATCAATTCACACAATACGTGACCGACTAAGTTATGCGTTTCCTGAATTCGTTGGGTATCGTTGCTCGGAACAATCAACGCCAGATCGCAAAGCGCAGCTACGCGGCCACCGTCGCAGCCAAGCAAACCGATAGCTTTGATTCCCTGCTCTCGCGCTTGCTCGCAAGCGCGCACGATATTTGGCGACGCTCCCGAAGTAGAAATGGCAACACATACATCACCTTTCGTTCCCAGCGCCTCGATCTGTCTGGCAAAAACATTTTCAAATCCGGCGTCGTTGCCAATGCAAGTCAGCGCGCCGCCATCGGTTGTCAGCGCAATCGCCGGTAACCCACGACGCGTCTGAAGAAACCGATTAACTAATTCGCCCGCAATATGCTGGGCATCGGCTGCTGAACCGCCATTACCGAAGATCAATAGTCTTCCGTTGGCCTTAAACGCCTCGGCGATCAGGGCAGCTGCCTTGATAACTTCATCAGCGTGTGTCTCAAAAAAACGCCGCTTTACTTCGAGACTGCCACTGACGATGGATGCGATCCGATCCGTCATGACTGGGCCTTCGGCAAGTTCTCCAGATCGGCGAGATCTTTCAGTCGCCCGCTGGCCTCTTTGTTGATTCTTAAATCGCGCAAATTGATTACACTCACAGGCAAATCGTCCAGCGTCGTCTCGACCCTTTCGGGATAACAGTCGTCGAACTCAACTCCGGATATTGTGGTCATAACTTCAATGCGCACGGGCTCAACTCCCATCCGCACAATTTGATCTCGCTCAAGAAATAAGTCTCTCGACAATTCGGGAACGTCAAATCCGAAGTCTTTGAGAAGTCCTACGACGCGATTTGCGTTATCGGGACTCATTGCAATCCAAAAATCAATATCATTTGTAGCCCGCACGTAGCCATGGATTCCGACTGCGTAGCCGCCAATCAGGAGGTACTTAACGCCGTGCGCGCGTAGTAATTTCAAGAACTCTTTGAAGTCGTTCGGTAGCTCGAGATCCATAGTTTAACCGGCGCAGAAACTCGATTTGGCGCACCCGTTCCTGGGGAGAGCGCGAGTGCCAATATTCTCGGTCGTCGGCCTCTGCTTCTTCGAATGACGAGAAGACTTTGAATGCGGTTCGGTCAACCCTTGCGTTTTCGATATTCGGATCCATGAGGCAAGTATATCACGCAGTCTTCTTCGATTCTTCATGAGAACTAGTGAAAGTAGATTCTCGAATCTTCCTACCACCGTTCCTTCTTGCGTTCCGATTCAGTAGCGGCTTCAGCACTTGTCCGGTGTGCGAACGGCGCACGGCGGCGACTTCTTCGGGCGTGCCGGTGGCGACTAAGCGACCGCCGTTCGCTCCGCCTTCGGGCCCAAGATCGATGATAAAATCCGCGCTCTTGATCACATCGAGATTATGTTCGATCACGATCACGGTGTTCCCCAGACTGACCAGACGCTGAAGCACGTCAAGCAGCTTGTCCACGTCCGCGAAGTGAAGTCCGGTGGTTGGCTCGTCGAGAATGTAGATCGTGCGCCCCGTCGCCCGCTTCGAGAGCTCTTTCGCCAGCTTGATGCGCTGGGCTTCGCCGCCTGACAATGTCGTCGCCGCCTGGCCCAGCTTGATGTAGCCGAGCCCTACATCAAGCAGGGTCTGCAACTTCTGTTTTATCTGGGGAATATTTTCCAGCAGCGGCAAGGCCTCTTCAACCGTGGTGTCCAACAGGTCGGCGATCGACTTCCCTTTATACGTGACGGCGAGGGTCTCACGGTTGTAGCGAGCCCCGCGACAAACATCGCACAGCACGTAAACATCGGGAAGAAAATTCATCTCAATGCGTTTCATTCCCTCGCCTTCGCAGGCTTCACAGCGGCCGCCCTTCACATTGAATGAAAAACGGCCGGGCCGGTATCCGCGCTCGCGCGATTCCGGCAGCATTGCATAGAGTTCGCGAATCGGTGTGAATAATCCGGTATAAGTCGCTGGATTCGATCGCGGCGTGCGACCGATTGCAGACTGATCGATTTCGATAACTTTATCGATGTGTTCGAGGCCTTCGATAGTGTCGTGCGCGCCGGGCTCAGCCCGAGAATCGTAAAGGTTTCGCGCCAGCGCGCGAAAGAGTATGTCAGCCACCAGCGTCGATTTACCTGAACCTGAAACGCCGGTCACTACCGTCAGCAAGCCCAGCGGGAAAGCCACATCGATCTCTTTCAAATTGTGATGACGCGCGCGACGAATCGTGATTGCCTTGCCATTCGGTGAGCGGCGCGCCGCAGGAACCGGTATCTTACGCTCGCCCCGAATGTAGAGCCCGGTGATCGACTCAGGATCGTTAGCGACGTCGCTCGGCGTTCCCACGGCCACCACCGCGCCTCCGTGCGTGCCGGCGCCAGGTCCGAGATCGACCACGTAATCGGCCCGGCGAATCGTTTCTTCGTCGTGCTCAACGACCAATACGGTGTTGCCAAGATCGCGCAGCGCCGAAAGTGTATCGAGCAGACGCCGGTTGTCGCGCGGATGGAGTCCAATCGATGGCTCATCGAGCACGTAAAGCACTCCGCGAAGTTGCGATCCAATCTGAGTAGCCAGACGAATTCTCTGCCCTTCACCACCCGACAACGTCGCCGAAGGCCGATCGAGCGTCAGGTATCCAAGTCCTACCGTTTCCAAAAATCGCAGCCGGGCTTTGATCTCCCGCAAAATGAGTCCGGCAATCTGCCCTTCGCGCTCGCTGAGCTTGACTTGATCGAAGGCCCTAATCGCATCTTCGATCGTCATCGAGGTGTAATCGGCAATCCCGCGCCCGCCCACGCGCACCGCAAGCGAATCCGTGCGCAAACGACGGCCGCCGCATTCGCTGCACACAACGGGCGAAACCATCTCTTCCAGTGCAACTCTGATTCTTTCGGAGGGGGGATTGTCCAGACGCTCGCGCAGCCATGGCAAGGCGCCTTTCCAATAACTCTTGTAGGTATACAGACCCTGGCGGAATTTCAGTTGCGGCGAAAGACCTTTGAAGAAAGCCTCGCGAACTTCCTTGGGCAACTTGCCGAAGTTAGTGCTCGGATCGATTTTGAAATGATTGACGACGGCCAATAATGCGCTACGCAAATAAGCCGATCCGGCTTTGTCCGCCGGTCCAAGAAAAGCTATTTGCTCGGGACTCTCATTTTCGTTCGTGATCAGCTTGGCCGGATCGACTTCGATCACAGTTCCCAGTCCGTGGCAATGACGACACGCGCCATAAGCTGAATTGAACGAAAACGAGCGCGGTTCCAGAGGCGGCACGTTAATCCCGCAGTTGACGCACGCCATTCTTTCCGAGTACATCTTCTCTTCACCGTCGATCACAGAAACGAGCACGGCCCCATTCGTTAGCTTTAACGCCGTACGAATCGATTCTCCGAGACGCTCATTGATGCCTGGTTTGATTAGCAAACGGTCGACGACCGCTTCGATCGAGTGATTGCGCCGTTTGTCGAGACGAATCTCCTCATCAAGGGAGCGCAGTTCGCCATCGATGCGCGCCCGAATGAACCCGTCACGCGCCAGCTTTGCGATCTCTTTTTTGAACTCGCCTTTGCGGCCACGAACAATCGGCGCCAGGATCATGACCCGCTCGCCTTCGGGCAACACCAGAACGTTTTGCAGAATCTGATCGACGCTTTGTCGGGTAATCGCCGCGCCACATTGCGGGCAATGCGGCAGTCCGATCGATGAAAAGAGCAATCGTAGATAATCGTAAATCTCGGTAACTGTGCCTACCGTCGATCGCGGACTGCGCGCGACGGTTTTTTGTTCGATCGATATGGCTGGAGACAATCCTTCGACCGAATCGACATCCGGTTTTTCAAGCTGATCGAGAAACTGGCGAGCGTAAGCCGACAGCGATTCGACGTAGCGCCGCTGGCCCTCAGCGTAAATCGTATCGAAAGCCAGGGACGATTTACCCGAGCCCGAAAGCCCTGTAATCACTGTCAGTTTGTCACGCGGAATATCGACATCGATATTTTTGAGGTTATGCTGGCGGGCACCCCGAACGCTGATTCGATCAATTCCCATGGCGCTTGAAGACGAAACACGGCCACACGGAGACGAGTCTGGTGTGGCGCAGAACCTGCTATTCTAGCGAGCAGATCGATGGGCGGCAAGGTGGGGCTAGTTGCCAAAGCGTTAATAATTCCCTATTGTGTACTACAACCTTGTTGTAACAAGCGGAATCTTAGTTTTTCCTCTGGCAAAGGCGCGATGTGTCTTTAGCAAAGGGGTAGAGAGTCGACAATTATCGCTTTCTTTGGGCTAAAATTCGTACTGCGTGAAAGGAACATTTCCTAATTGATTAGATTAGAACACGAACAGAATGGAATTGAGTTAATGAGTCCGGCGACGTCTACATTTTCGGGCTTGAACGAAGAAGTGCTGGAAGATTCGATCTTGCCGCAGGACTTGCAGGAGGTTCTGGAGCGGCTGGGAACTGCGGAAGCCGGCGCAGAGGGATCTTTGATTGAAGACGTGTCTTCATCTGCGGCTTCGGGCGATGAAGATGGTGAACCTGCGGCTGAGGACGTAGCGCTGGATCTTTCGGCCGGTGAGTTTGATAAGGGCGCAGATCCGGTGAGGCTTTACATGCGCGAAATGGGTCGGGTGCCGTTGCTCACGCGCGATCAAGAGGTAGCCATCGCGAAACGGATTGAGTGGGGACAAAACCGTGCGCAGAAGGCAATCACACGCTCTCCGGTCGCAGTCGCGGAACTCTTGAAGGTCGGCGACGAGTTGGAGGCAGGCCGCTTGCCCATTCGGGACGTCGTCAGCTTCTCCGATCAGATGGAGGCGGAAGAACAAGACGACAAGGCCCCAGAATATCTTCAATGGACGATTGAAGGTATTGAAAATGTTCGCAAGCTCTATAACCGCGGTCTTAAGCAACTCGAGCAACTCCGGGCCGAGCAAAAACTCAGGCGGGGCAAAGCCTCAAAGAAGCTGCTGAGGCTCAAGCGGAAACTCGCGCGGACGCGACTGGAAATCGCTCAAGAGATCGCGGGTCTTCGGCTCAAAGAAGAGGCCCGGCAGCGTCTCGTTGACGCAATCGGCACAGTTTACCGTGAAACACGTGGGTGCGAGCGCCAGATCGAGAATTACACCGAGAAGCTGGGCGGCAAACGCGTAAAGGCCGAAGATGCCGAAGAATACAAACGACGCATTACCGCGGCAAAGCGCCGGCTGAAAGAGATCGAGGCCGAGCAACACCTCTCGCCTCTGGAGATCAAACGCGCGCATCAGATGATTACCATTGGCGAAGCCCAGGCTGCCCAGGCTAGACATGAATTGACCGAGGCCAACTTGCGGCTGGTCGTTTCAATTGCCAAGAAATATCAGAACCGCGGTTTGCACTTCCTCGACCTCATTCAGGAAGGAAATCTGGGACTGATGAAAGGCGTGGAAAAGTTTGACTGGCGGCGCGGTTACAAGTTCTCAACTTACGCCACGTGGTGGATCCGCCAGGCGATTACCAGAGCGATTGCCGATCAGGCGCGGACGATTCGCATTCCGGTCCACATGATCGAGGTAATCAATAAGGTCAAGAACGTCTCGCGGGAACTAGTGGTGGAAATGGGACGCGAACCGACCAAGCAGGAGATCGCGCGCCGGATGAACAGCACGGTTGATAAGGTGAGCAAAGCGCTCAATCTTATTCAACAACCTATCTCGTTGGAGACACCCATTGGCGAGGCTGGAGAATCGCAATTCGGAGACTTCATCGAGGACAAATCAAGCGTCAGTCCCGCGGAAAGGGTGATCACTTCCAATCTTCGTGACGTTGCCGGCGACGTGCTGCAGACCTTGAGCCCCCGAGAAGAGAAAGTCATACGCTTGAGGTTCGGCCTGGACAGAGATGGCCGTGAGCGTACTCTGGAAGAGGTGGGCCAGGACTTCCACGTCACGAGGGAGCGAATCCGCCAAATCGAAGCGAAAGCCATCAGGAAACTCCGACACCCTTCGCGGGCGCGCGTGCTTAAGAACTTCATCGAAGGCCAGATGTAATGAATCAAACCAAAAACTGATTCATTTCATTCCGAGATAGCCTCACAGCCGAGCGCTGCCGCAATAGAGGTAAGTAGACTCTTCGGTTCGACCGGTTTCGCTAAATGTAATTGAAATCCTGCTGCTAGAGCTGCCGATCGATCCTCGTCGGTCGCGTAAGCAGTGAGCGCTATGGCGGGAACCTGTTTGGCTCGCTTCGATCTGAGTTTTCTCACCTTTTTGATCAGACTGTATCCGTCTTCATTGGGCATCCCGATGTCACTCAACAGCAGATCGGGGCTCCACTCGGCGAAGGTCCGAATAGCCTCGGCGGCTGATTCACTGCATCTCACCTCGCCGCCACAACCGGTAAGGAGGGTGGAAATCAGTTCGCGCGAATCAGCTTCATCATCGACTACGAGAATCCGCACTCCGTCGAAAATCTTCGCGGAGTCCAGTGGCGGAACGTCGCTTTCGGCCAGCGGGATTGCTCCATCAGCAGTTGCATTCGCGGTCGCGGCAAGTGGAAGCGTAACGGTGAAAGTTGCGCCCTGATCCTCGCCCCGGCTTTCCACATCGACCCTTCCGTGATGAAGCCCGACCAAGTGGCGCACAATCGCGAGGCCCAGCCCCAGCCCTCCGTGTGTCCGGGTGGTCGAGCCGTCTGCCTGACTAAAGCGATCAAAAATATAAGGCAAGAATTCGGGAGTAATACCGACGCCACTATCGATCACGGAAACCGTAACCCTAAAGTCTTGCTCCCTGACCTGAACCCTAACCTTTCCGCTTTGCGGCGTGAACTTGACCGCATTACTAAAAAGATTCCAGAAGATTTGCTGGAGGCGGTTTGCGTCGCCAAGCACGCCGCAATCGCGAGATTCAAGGTCAGTTTCAAATTGAATCTCTTTGGCTTCAAACGCGGGACGGACTGAATCGATGGCCGCTTCAATGACCGTTGCCAGATCCACCGCGCGAGGTTCTATTGCGATCTTGCCGCTGATGATGCGCGAGACATCAAGCAGGTCGTCGATCAACTGAGACTGCACCCGCGCGTTGCGCTCGATCGTGCTCTTCTTCGGCTTGCTTGCGAACTGCCATCTCCGAGCGCAATTCAGCAGCATGACTCTCGGTCTCAGCGTAGAGCCTCGCGTTCTCGTAGGCCACAGACACCTGAGTGGTCAGCGTCGCTGCCAATCTCTCGTCGGCTTCACTGAAATCGTCGGCGTCAGTCTTGTTAAGTAAATAAAACCAGCCTGAGACACCCCCTGCCGACAAAATGGGCGCGCCCAGAAATGACTGCATAGAATCGTACTCGATTTCATCTCCGAGCATCGATTCATCGGCTTCGCTTAGGCGAAGAGCGCGCCGTTCCACAATCACCAGATCCAAGGCGCGTTGCACAATGGCCGGAACCGCACTCAGCGAGACTGTCTCGGTCTGCTCGGTACAATGAAAGAAATGACGCGTTGACGTGGCGCCCGCATCGAGGACGCAGACGGCCGCCTCTTCAGCGCCAACTATTCCCCGGCTCGAGCGGCAGAACTTTGCCAAAACCTGCTCCGGATTGTGCTCGGCGGCCAGTTCGTGCCCCAGATCGATCAGCATATTGAGACGCGCTAGATTAGCATTCTCGAGTTCCAGGTTCTTTTCATGAAGAAGCTGTGCCTGGCGCTTAATCTCTCGGGTCTTCTTAAAAAGCTCAACAAAAACCGCCACCTTCGATCGCAGGATCTCCGGCTCAACCGGCTTAACGATGTAGTCAACCGCGCCGAGGGAATAGCCTCGGCTCAGATGCCGGACGCCGGTGGTATTGGCGGTGAGGAAAATGATCGGTATATCTCGTGACTTCTCCCGCCCGCGAATGAGTTCGGCCGTTTGCAGTCCGTCGATGCCGGGCATGTAGACATCCAGCAGTACGACGGCAGCTTCGTTATCGAGCAGATATCGCAGCGCGTCCTCTCCGCAAGACGCCCTGATCAGATTTCGGTCCGGAGCCCGCAAGATTGACTCGAGCGCCAACAAGTTTGTCGGACTGTCGTCAACCAGCAGAATATTGATGCGTTCTTTAGCCAACAGATTCTTCTGTGCCTTCATGAAAACCCTCTCCTTTTGGGAAAGGGCAGGGTGAGGGTCCTACCTAGTCTATGCATTACGATTCCTCAAAGCCCGCTCCAGCGGGCGAAACGCGCCTTTGCCTCTGCCGCCCGCTAAAGCGGGCTTAAGAATATGTTGTAATCGCCGCCGCGCAAGCCCTTACCCCGACTTCTCGCCCAGGGGGAGACGGAGTTAACTCACTTCATCCCGACGGTAGAGCCACACACGCAAAAGCGAAAGCAATTGATCGATATCCAGGGGCTTGGAGATGTAATCCGATGCTCCCACTTCCAAACAGCGATCGCGATCGGCCTTCATTGCCTTAGCGGTCAAAGCGATGATCGGAAGCTGCTGGAACCTTTCCATCTGGCGAATCGCACTGATTGCTTCATAGCCGTCCATCTCGGGCATCATGATATCCATCAGGACGGCTTCGACGCCGGAGGTGGCTTTCAAAAGTTTGATTCCCTCCTGGCCATTCTCGGCGTGCAGCACCTTCATCTTGTACCCCTCCAAAGCGCTCGTTAAGGCAAAGATATTTCGCACGTCGTCATCGACGATTAAGACCTTGCGCTCCGCGAGCACCGGATCGCGACGATGAACTTGCTCAAGCAAGCGGCGGGTCGGCTCTGGTAGATTGGCTTCTACCCGATGGAGGAACAATGCCGTTTCAGCCAGCAAGCGCTCGGGTGAATCCGCTTCTTTAATAATGATCGAAGCGGCGACTCGTTTCAGATGCAGCTCTTCTTTGCGGGTCAATTCCTTTCCCGTGTAAACGATGATTGGCAGATCAGAGCGGCCGACCTCCGTCTGAAGCTTTTCGATCAAATCAAAGCCAGTCATGTCTGGAAGTTTCAGATCGAGCACCATGCAATCGAAGCGTTCACCTCTCAACATGCTCAGCGCTTCCTGGCCGGTGGCCACGGCGGTGGTGTTTACGTCGCCATTGCCAATCAATTCCACGACGCTCATGCGTTGCACGTCATCGTCCTCCACCACCAGTAATTTCCCGGGCCCGCGCTCCACGAAGGCAGTAATCTCGTCGAACGTCCTGGTCAGGTCTTCGTTGCTCACCGGTTTTTGCAGGTGTCTTAGGGCCCCTTGCTGTAACGCCCGGCGTCGATATTCTTCGACGGTAATAATGTGGACTGGTATATGCCTGGTTTTCGGATCGTGTTTCAGGCGATCCAAAACCGTCCAGCCGTCACGATCAGGCAGCCGGATGTCTAATGTGATGGCGACCGGAGCGTACTTATAGGCCAGAGCCAGCGCCACATTCGCCGACGTGGCAACCAAGCCCTTGAATCCTTTTTCGCGCGCCAGCTCCAGAAGAATCTTCGCAAAGTTGACGTCGTCCTCGACAATTAATACGGCGCGGTCGCCGTCTTGAATCTCGTTGCGATCGTCGATGATAGCGGCCGACTCACTGGAAAGCAGCGCCAATGCGTGATCGTCAAAAGTCTCAGCAGGCGTCCAGGCTGCTTCGATCTCTTTCAAGAGTTTGGGTGATTTCTGGCTCGGCTGAGCGACGACAGATCGAGACGGAACGTATGTCCGCGGCAAATACAGAGTGAAGACGCTGCCCTCTCCCGGAGCGGAGCTGACGCGAATCTCGCCGCCGAGCAGCCTGGCGATCTCTCGGCTGATGGACAAGCCCAATCCGGTGCCGCCGTACTTACGACTCGTGGTCCCATCGGCTTGCTGAAACGCCTCGAAAATGATTCGCTGCTTTTCGGCGGCGATGCCGATGCCGGTATCGCTGACTGAGAAAGCGACGACGTCGCCGACGCGGTTGAGCGAATCAAGATAATACTTTTCATCCTTCGGCGCGGGCGCGATCTTTAAAACTACGTTGCCCTGTTCAGTGAACTTGAAAGCGTTGGAAAGCAGGTTCATGAGTATTTGCTGCAAACGCTTATCGTCGGTGACCAAGCTCGGAGCCAGATCCTCGCTTCGCTCCACGAAGAAACCCAGATTTTTATCCTGCGCGAGCTGGTGGAAGCTGCGTTGAATTTGCAAGGTGACGTCATCGATTGAAACATCCGAAACCTCGATGCCCATCATCCCCGATTCGATCTTCGACAGATCGAGGATGTCATTGATCAGTGAAAGCAGATCGGAGCCGGAGGAGTGGATTGTTTCGGCAAACTGCACCTGCTTCGTGGTGAGATTTTCCTCGCCATTTTCGCCAAGCTGCCGCGAGAGGATCAGCATGCTGTTTAGTGGCGTACGCAGCTCATGCGACATGTTAGCGAGAAACTCCGACTTATACTTGGAAGTTAGCGCGAGCTGCTCGGCCTTTTCTTCCATCTCCCAACGAGCTTCTTCAACTTCGCGGTTCTTGGCTTCTACTTCCGCCTTCTGTCGCGCCAGCAACGCTGCTTTGTCCTGCAATTCTTCATTCGTTTGCCGCAGCTCTTCCTGCTGGCTCTTTAACAACTCTTCCGACTCGCGCAGCGATTCGGCTTGCTTCTCGAGCTGTTCGTTTGTCTTCTTGAGTTCATCCTGCTGGCTCTGCAATTCTCCGGCGAGGGACTGCGATTGCAGCAGCAGATCTTCCGTGCGAGTATTGGCCTCGATGGTGTTCAAAACGATGCCGATGCTCTCGGTCAACTGATCGAGAAACGTGAGATGCGTGTCGCTGAAAATATGGAAAGTCGAGAGTTCGATCACAGCCTTGACTTCGCCCTCGAATAGCACGGGCAGCACGACTATATTATTTGGCGGCGCTTCGCCCAGGCCGGAGCTGATATGCACGTAATTGAGATCATTAGCCAGGTTCTTGCGCTTGTTATAAGCATATCCGCCCAGCAGCCTCATCACGGGTTGGCCGTTGTCGCTGCCATTTACATAGAAAACTCCCTGCTGCGCTTCGACCAGTGGCGCCAACTCAGAAAGCACCATCTGCGCGACCGTCTTCATGTCGCGTTGCCCCTGTAGCATGCGCGTAAAGCGAGCCAGATTAGTCTTCAGCCAATCTTGCTCGGTGTTTTTCTGGGTCGTGTCTTTGAGATTCAGAATCATCTCGTTGATATTGTCTTTGAGCGCCGCCACCTCACCTTGCGCTTCCACGGTGATCGATCGCGTCAGATCGCCCTTGGTCACCGCCGTCGAAACTTCGGCGATCGCCCGCACCTGATTCGTCAGGTTTGCTGCCAGACCGTTGACGTTGTCAGTCAGATCGCGCCAAGTGCCGGCCGCACCCGGAACGTTCGCCTGCCCGCCCAGCTTGCCTTCGACGCCGACCTCGCGCGCGACCGAAGTCACCTGATCGGCAAAGATTGCCAGCGTGTCGGTCATGTTGTTGATGGTATCGGCCAGCTCGGCAATTTCACCTTTAGCTTCGACTGTCAGCTTGCGTTTGAGATCGCCATTGGCCACGGCGGTAACTACGCGAGCAATACCCCGCACCTGATTAGTTAGGTTGCTGGCCATCGAATTCACATTGTCGGTTAGGTCCTTCCACGTTCCCGCGACGCCGCGCACATCCGCCTGGCCGCCGAGCTTTCCTTCGGTGCCGACTTCGCGAGCCACACGCGTCACTTCCGAAGCGAACGAGTTCAACTGATCTACCATCGTGTTAATGGTGTTCTTCAATTCCAGAATCTCGCCCTTCACATCGACCGTAATCTTCTTCGATAGGTCACCATTCGCGACGGCGGTAGTTACCTCCGCGATGTTGCGCACCTGCCCGGTCAGGTTGCCGGCCATCGAATTAACGTTATCGGTCAGGTCTTTCCAGGTTCCCGCAACCCCGGGTACGTCCGCCTGGCCGCCAAGCTTTCCTTCGGTACCCACTTCGCGGGCGACACGCGTCACTTCGGATGCGAACGAGTTCAACTGGTCCACCATCGTGTTAATGGTGTTCTTCAATTCCAGAATCTCGCCCTTCACGTCGACCGTGATCTTCTTTGACAGGTCACCATTGGCCACGGCGGTTGTTACTTCCGCAATGTTGCGCACCTGGCCCGTCAGATTGCCGGCCATGAAATTTACGTTGTCGGTCAGGTCCTTCCAGGTTCCGGCCACGCCCATCACCTGTGCCTGGCCGCCTAGTCTTCCTTCCGTGCCGACCTCGCGGGCCACACGCGTCACTTCTGAAGCGAACGAGCTGAGCTGATCCACCATCGTGTTGATGGTGTTCTTCAGCTCCAGAATCTCGCCCTTTACGGTTACGGTGATCTTCTTCGAGAGATCTCCGTTGGCGACTGCCGTGGTGACTTCCGCGATGTTTCTTACCTGCGCAGTCAGGTTGCCGGCCATCGAATTCACACTATCCGTCAGGTCCTTCCACGTTCCGGCCACGCCTCGCACATCAGCTTGGCCGCCAAGTTCTCCTTCTGTTCCGACTTCGCGGGCCACACGCGTCACTTCCGAGGCGAATCCATTGAGCTGGTCCACCATCGTATTAATGGTGTTCTTCAATTCAAGAATCTCGCCCTTTACATCTACCGTGATCTTCTTGGATAGATCACCATTAGCAACTGCCGTTGTGACTTCGGCGATGTTTCTTACCTGGCCTGTCAAGTTGCCGCCCATCAGGTTCACGCTGTCAGTAAGATCCTTCCAGGTTCCCGCCACGCCCTTGACGTCAGCCTGACCGCCGAGTTTTCCCTCCGAGCCAACTTGCCGGCCATGAAATTCACATTGTCAGTGAGGTCTTTCCAGGTTCCGGCTACGCCGATCACTTGCGCCTGACCGCCCAGCTTTCCTTCAGTACCCACTTCGCGCGCGACGCGGGTCACTTCCGAAGCGAATGAATTCAACTGATCTACCATCGTGTTGATGGTGTTCTTCAATTCGAGAATTTCACCCTTGACGTCGACCGTGATCTTCTTTGATAAGTCGCCGTTCGCGACCGCCGTTGTTACTTCGGCGATGTTGCGTACCTGGCCTGTTAAATTGCTGGCCATGGAATTAACATTGTCCGTAAGGTCCTTCCACGTTCCCGCTACCCCACGCACATCCGCCTGACCGCCAAGTTTTCCTTCGGTGCCGACCTCGCGCGCCACGCGCGTCACTTCTGAAGCAAACGAGTTCAATTGGTCCACCATCGTATTGATAGTGTTCTTCAGTTCGAGAATCTCGCCCTTCACATCCACAGTGATCTTCTTGGACAGATCGCCGTTCGCGACGGCGGTTGTAACTTCGGCGATGTTTCTTACCTGGCTGGTAAGATTGCTCGCCATAGAGTTGACGCTGTCCGTCAAATCTTTCCAGGTTCCCGCAACTCCTTTGACTTTGGCTTCGCCACCGAGCTTTCCTTCAGTCCCGACTTCGCGGGCCACGCGTGTGACTTCGGAAGCGAATGATCCAAGTTGATCAACCATCGAATTGACGATCTTTACCGTGCGCAGGAACTCTCCCTTCAACGGTCGTCCCTCCACTTCGAGCGCCATTCTCTCTGACAGGTCACCGTTAGCGACGGCGCCGATCACGCGGGCCATCTCGCTCGTGGGGCGCGCCATATCGTCGATGAGCAGGTTTGTCGAATCGACCAGCCTAAGCCATGAACCTGCGGCAGCGGGCACAGCGGCGCGGTGGGTTATCTTTCCTTCTTTGCCTACCGCGCGGCTTACACGCTCAAGTTCCTTTGTTGTCTTGTCACTCAGCGAGATAATGTCGTTAAGGGTGTCGGCTATTTTGCCCGCCTCACCGGTCCAGTCGCCCGGAAGCCGAGTTGAGAAGTCTCCCTGCTTGAACGCTACCAAAGTCTTCAGAAGCAATTTAGTGTTTAGGGAACCAGTTGTCGGGACTTGAGTTGGCATGGGGTTTTCCTTTCGAAGTCTGCTTTCAACTTTTTAGTTAAGAAAATGATCTAGCTCGCTGTCGCATCGCCCGCTCGCGCGGGATGAACGTCAACAAGAGAAGGAGCAAGGCAACTGCTTTTCCGTCGGGGGAACCGCTAGGGAGATTATATATCTTTGTTCAATATTTGTATCTTGCTTGTTACGATCTGTAAACATTTTTTTGTCGGCCGTCAGAACCGCCTGCGGTAGCGGGCGGTTAATCTGAGTTCCCAGCACCGCCTATTCCTGCGTTTCAACTACTCGCTACCGGAGGCCGCTGCGGACTCTTGACACTCAACAATCGCGCAACCTAGACTCCGACTGTTGTGAATCTGCCTAATGCACTGACGCTTTCGCGAATATTCATCGTGCCGCTATTGGTCGTGGTGCTTTTGACTCCGGTGTCGGAAAACTGGCTCGGGGTGCCGCGGTATGTTCTGGGCGTGGCAATTTTTGTGGCGGCGGCGTTGACGGATTATTTCGATGGAAAGATTGCGCGGCAACGGCAACAGGTTTCAAACCTGGGTAAGTTGCTCGATCCAATTGCCGACAAGCTTTTGATTTCGGCAGCCTTGATTTCGCTCGTCGAGAATCATCTGGCGCCGGCATGGGCAGTAGTAATCATAGTCGGTCGCGAGTTCGCTGTGACGGGACTGCGCTCGATTGCGGCGACTGAAGGAGTCGTGATCTCCGCCTCGCGCATGGGCAAATTCAAAATGGTCGCGCAAGTCGTCACCGTTGGACTTTTGATTCTGTCTCTATCGCCAGCGGGCGGCGCGCCACACGTTTCGAATTTCGGCCGGCCGTTTCCAGCCATTCAGTTTTGGACAGTTCCTGAGTTGCGCGCTGCCTGGTCACACCTGATCGGACCAGGCCGCACAACCTGGAATGATTGGCAGATTCTGCTCTACACCTCGGGCAGAGCGATGCTTTGGGTCGTCGTGATCTCAGCGATCTTTTCTATGTACGGCTATTTTCGCGCGTTCTTCGGAAGTGTGGTTCGCCGGGAAGGACCAAGCGCGAAAGCAGCGACTGCCACGGCAGTGCAATATCACGAACGATAGGTAATTGTATTTTCTCTAGTCGTGCCTAGCTAAGCAGCTGAAGATTCTTATCGAGCTTAGACTGAAGCCCAGCAAGTGTTGGGCTTCCCGTAAATTCAGTCTGTTCTTGGGGAGTGAAAGCTGCCGGGAAGTAACCGATTAATTTGGCGGACAGTTGCATGTTACCTGGAGCCTGAGAGAATGTCCTCCAAGGTGCGTTCGTATCCCGGGCCTTGACGCGGCACATGCAAGACGCACCTTGCCAGAGCAATGAAATATTTCGCCCGCAGGAAGCTATTTTTCAAGTTGTCTCCAACCAAGCTGGTCCGAAGATAATCGCGCTCGACAAAGGGCGTGATCTCATTGAAATCGATAGAGTCGAGCGTCGCCGTGTCGTCGGTTGATACCTCTTTGCCGTTAACCACCGTCATCGTTATCACCTTGAAGACCGGCCCGGAAGAAGTGTTCGTTTTAGGCTCGGACTTCTTGAGTCTGTTGGCTGTTTCCGCGGCTTCCGAAAGTATGTCAAATCCGCGCTCCCGATCTAGGAGAACAAACTCTTTGGCAATAGATAGAAGCACTTCAAGCTTGGCTGGGGTATTGTCACCCTTCGCTGCAATCGAATAAGCGTCAGAAAGCAAGTCGACGGCCTCTGCACGATCCTTGGTGCGAGACGAAACTTGGGTCGCTACTTGAGCCAACCATTGGGCCCGCCTGTTGATATCATTCAGCCTGAGGGCTAATCTCTTAGCCTCGTCGTAAGATGCGCCACGAAACGCATTTTGTAACAGTACTAAATAAACGTCGTCTTCGGCTTGAGCGCGCAGATCGACATCGTCAATCTTCTTGGTAACTTCCAACGCTTGCTCCGGGTCACGTCGCATCAATTGAATGACTAGATTTCGCAAGAGAAAATTTCGCGTTGAACTATTCTTTTCCTGCTCTGCCCTGTGAATACGTGACTCAATATCACCATCGTTTCCGTTCAGTAGAGCAGTTCGCTGGTCGGCCAGAGAAGCTAGCGTGTCGGCTTGCTGCCTTTGGTCTACGCTAATCCCCTGCGCGAGCTCACTGACATTGCTTTGCAATAGCGCAACTTTATCCGGAGAGTTGCGCGCGACGATTGCCATTGCCCGGCTAATCAGAAAGCCATAGAATTGCCCCATCAACGCTTGCTCATCACTGGTGTGAGCATTCCCACTCCGCGCACGAGTCGCTTGCATGCTTGCCGCATCAGCGAAGTACTGAGTCATAAGATCGACGTCCGCAGACGATGCATCCGGGAAGGGTCTTCCATCCGAGAAGAACTCG
>WNFR01007834.1_pt1 | contig 16586 bp, 14 predicted proteins | sample 5400221 | NCBI WGS metagenome assembly WNFR01 (sample SAMN13153357, study PRJNA577476) | soil metagenome | isolation source: 40 cm soil under Madrone tree | place: USA:California | collected 2016-06-14 | reverse complement strand
CGCCGATGTCGATCACAATCCGGCTCGCCGACGACGTGGACGTCTCGCGTGGGAACATGCTCGCCGACCCCGCGCGCCCGCCGGTCGTCGCCCGCGAGATCGAGGCGCGGGTCAGTTGGATGAGCGAGCGCCCGCTCGAGCCGCACGCGAAGCTCGGCATCAAGCACACGACGCGCACCGTGCGCGGTCTCGTCGAGGAGCTCGTCTCGGTGGTCGACATCCACACGCTCGACGACGTCGCCGCGCCCAGACAGCTCGACCTCAACGACATCGGCCTCGTGCGCCTGCGGCTCTCGGAGCCGCTGTGCGTCGACCTCTACGCCGAGAACCGCGAGACGGGTGCCTTCATCCTGATCGACGAGTCATCGAACGACACCGTCGGCGCCGGGATGATCGTCGCAGCAGATCACCTATGACCTGGCAGTTCACGCTCACCGGCCTTCTGATCGGTTCGATCGTCGGTTTGACGGGGATGGGCGGCGGCTCGCTGATGACGCCGATCCTCGTGATCGTCTTCGGCTTCAAGCCGACGTTCGCCGTCGGCACCGACATCGTGCACGGCGCGATCTTCAAGTCATTCGGCGCGATTCGCCATCCTTCATCAAGCGCGGCGTCCAGCCGAGCGACAGCCCGTTCATCCTCTCGCGCCGCGACAAGATCATCGCCGTCGCGATCGGGGCAGTCTTCGGCTTCGTCGTCGGTCTCACGTCGGTCGGCAGCGGCACGTTCTTCGGGCTCGTGATGGTGCTCGTCTACCCGCTCACGATGTCGAAGATCGTCGGCACCGACATCTTCCACGCCGCCGCACTGCTCTGGGTCGCGGGTGTCGGGCATCTCGTGAGTGGCAACGTCGACCTGCACGCGACCGCGTGGCTCCTCACCGGCTCGATCCCCGGCGTGCTCATCTCGAGCCGCTTCACCGTGCGCGTGCCCGACGTCCTGCTGCGGATCTCGCTCGGAACGATCCTCGTCCTCAGCGGCCTGAAGCTCTTGAACGTGCCGCAGGCGCAGTGGATCCTGTTCGGCGGCCTGGCGGCGCTCGCGTGCGGGCTGGCCGCCTACGGCCTGCGCGCGTGGGCCGCGCGGCCGCGCGTCGTGTCCGAGCTCGCGTGACGCCGCTCGATCCGTTCCGCGACGGCATCTGGCTCAAGCGTGAGGACGAGCATCAGCTCGGCGCCTTCAAGTGGCGCGGCGCCGTCGCCGTGCTCGAGGCGCGGCAGCCGAGCGTCGTCGTGACGGCCTCGACCGGCAATCACGGCGCGGCGACCGCGTGGGCCGCGCGCCGAGCCGGAATCCGAGCGATCGTCTTCGTCCCGGAGCAGGCGAGCGCAGCGAAGGTCGCGTTGATCGAGGCTCAGGGCGGAGAGCTGCGCCGCGCGGGCGCCGACATGGACGAGGCGAAGGCCGCGGCGCACGCGCACGCGCAGCAGATCGGCGCGTTCTTCTTCGAGGACGGCGCGGAGCCTGCCCAGTTCGACGGCTACGCGGCGATCGGCGCCGAGCTGCTCGACCAGCTCGCGGAGCCGCCGGGCTCGGTGGTCGTCCCGGTCGGGAACGGCGCGCTCGCGATCGGGATCTTCCGTGCGCTCGCGGCTCGCGCGCCCGCGACCGAGCGCGCCGCCGTCTCGGCTGCGGCGGCGCCGGCGATGTGGGAGAGCTGGCGTGCCGGTCGGCCGGCCGACTCCGAGCGCCCGGCGACATTCGCCGACGGTCTCGCGGTCCGGGTCGCGATCCCGCTCGCCGTCGCCGAGCTGAACCCGCTCGTGCAGTACTTCGACGTCGTCTCCGAGCGCGAGCTGGCGCTCGCCGTCGGCGCCTACGCCGAGGCCGGAATCCGCGTCGAGGGCGCGGCAGCCGCACCGCTCGCGCTGGCTCTCAGGGAGAACCTGCGCCCGCCGATCGTGCTCATCGTCACAGGGCGGAACATCGACGACGAGCTCTGGCGGCGCGCGGTCGAGGCGCCGAGCTCATTCGCCGCTTAAGACTCCTGCATAGAATCGCGGAGCTTTGCAGCGAGTTCTGACGACTGCGACCCTCGTCGGGCTACTCGTGGCGACGGCCGCGGCGTTCGCGATCACCGAGCGGCTGAAGCTCGTCAAGAGCCCGATCTACGGCACCGTCATCTCGCCGGTGTTCTCACCCGTGTGCGCTTGCGCGAACGCGAAGGCCGCCATCAACCTCGGGTTCCGCCATCGCGACCGCGTCGACGTGATCGTGCTCGACGGAAGGCGCAACGTCGTACGCACGATCGTCTTCGGCAGGCTCGTCGCGCGGGGGGTGAGCGTCTTCCACTGGGACGGGAGCACCGACGTCGGGCCGCGCGCGCCCGACGGCCGCTACCGGGTGCAGGTGCATCTCGAGGGGCAGCACCGGACGATCCTCCTGCCCAACGTCGTCGTGCTCGACACCACGCCGCCCGACGTGCTCGATGCGCAGCCGAACCGGCCGCAGCTGTCCCCGGACGGCGACCGGCTCGGCGACACGGTGACGATCCACTACGTGTTGAGCGAGCCGGCACACGTGCTCGTGTATTTCCACGACCTCCGGATCATCCAGGGCCGCTCGCGTCTGCTCCGCGGAGGTGTCGTCTGGACCGGCCGGATCAACGGGCGATTGCTGAAACGCGGCATCACGACGCTGACCGTCGGTGCGGTCGATCTCGCCGGCAACGTGACGCCGCTCGAGGCGCGCGCACGCGTTTCGCTCGAGATCCGCTACATCGCCCTTGCGAACCATCGCATCACCGGCATTGCCGCGGGCTCGCACTTCGACATCGGCGTCTCGACCGATGCGAAGCGGTATCGCTGGCGCCTCGGCAAGCGCTCCGGCGTGGCGTCGGGCCCGGTGCTCCGCCTGCGCGCGCCCGTGATCCCGGGGCGCTTCACGCTCACCGTGACGGAGCACGGGCACTCGGACGCGGCGGCGGTGATCGTCGGATGAGCGGCCTCGCCCAGATCGGCGGCCCCGTCGCGTGTCTCGGGCTGGCGCTGCTGCTCGTTGCGCGCAGGCGGCGCGACCGGCTCGCCGGGCTCGGATTTGCGACGCTCGGCGCCGGGCTGCTCGGCCTCTCGCTCGCGCCCAACGCTCCGGGCCGGCTCGCCGTCGGCGTCGCGGCGGCGCTCGCGGCGGCCGGCGCGGCGGCGATCGCCTTCCGGCTCGTCCCGTGGCTCCTGCCGCTCGCCGCGCTTGCCTGCGTGCCGGTGCGACTCAACGTCCATCTCGCGGGCTCGGGCTCGAAGCTGCTGCTGCCGCTGTACGTCCTCGTCCTCGGCGCGACGATGCTGCTCGCCCGGGAGCTCGTGCGCGGCGACACGCGCGCACGCGAGCTCGGGATCGCGGCCTGGCCGCTTGCCGCCTATCTCGCGTGGACCGGCGTCTCGATCGTGTGGAGCAAGGACCTGCACGCGGGTGCGATCGAGCTGCTCGCCTTCTATGTTCCGTTGACGATTCTTGCGCTCTCGCTCGCACGCCTGCCGTGGAGCGAGCTCGGAATCCGCGCGCTTTATGCCGAGGTGACGCTGATGGGCCTCGTGTTCGCGGTCGTCGGCTTCTATCAGTACGAGACACGCGACATCTTCCAGAACCCGAAGGTGATCACGGCGAATGCGTACGCGCAGTTTTTTCGCGTCAATTCGGTGTTCTGGGATCCGTCGGTCTACGGGCGGTTCCTCGTCGTCGCGATCGTGCCGGGCCTCGTGCTGCTCGTGGCTGCGCGTGCACCCCGGCTCGCGTTCGTGGCCGTTGCGGCGATCGTCGTGCTCTGGCTGGGATTGCTGATCTCGTTCTCTCAGTCGAGCTTCGCGGCGCTGATCGTCGCGGTCGTCGGCGCATCGCTCGTCGCGTGGCGCTGGCGCGCGCTCGTCGGGGTCGCCGTCGCCGCAGCGGTGCTCGTCGGCATCGCGGCGGCGCAGCCGGTATTGCGGCACTCGATCGAGCATCACACGTCGAGCGGCCTGAACAGCGCGTCGAGCGGCCGCTACAGCCTCGTGGCGAACGGCATCCGCATCGCCGTGGCCCATCCGGCGACGGGTGTCGGCGTCGGCGGGTTCAGGCGCGCATACGCTGCGCGCGTGCACCTCAAGGGCAAGAAGCTGAGCAAGGCCGCGTCGCACGACACCCCCGTGACGGTCGCGGCGGAGACCGGCGTCGTGGGTCTCGCATTGTTCGTGTGGCTCGTCGCGGCGCTCGCCCTGCAGACGCTGCGGCGGATCGACCGGACGCCGCCGGGCCGAGTCGCGCTCGCCGCGGGTCTCGCGCTCGCCGCGATCCTCGTCCACTCATTGTTCTACAACGACTTCTTCGAGGACTCGACGACCTGGCTGCTGGTCGGGCTGCTCGCGCTCGCGGCGGCCCAGCGCGCGCCTGCGGCCGTCGAGGAGGCCGCGCCGGTCGAGCGCAAAGAGGCAGTACCGGTTTGATCGAGCAGTGGCAGAAGGCGCTCGTCCTCGCACCCCACACCGACGACGGCGAGTTCGGCTGCGGCGGCACGATGGCGAGGCTCGTCGAGGGGGGCTGCGAGGTTCGGTACGTCGCGTTCTCGATCGCGACGCGCTCGCTGCCGGAGGGCTTCCCCCCGGACACGCTCGCGCGCGAGGTGCGCGAGGCGACGACGGAGCTCGGCATCCCGGAGGAGCACCTCACGGTGCACGACTTCGACGTGCGCACGTTCCCCGAGCACCGGCAGGACATCCTGGAGCTGCTCGTTGCGCTCTGGGAGGACTGGCGGCCCGACGTCGTCTTCCAGCCGAGCCATCACGACATCCATCAGGACCATCGCACGATCGCCGAGGAGGGCCTGCGTGCGTTCAAGCGCACGACGATCCTCGGCTACGAGATCCCGTGGAACAATTTTGACTTCTCGTACCAGTGGTACGTCTCGCTCGAGCAGAAGCACGTGGAGAAGAAGGTCTCGGCGCTGGGGAAGTACGCGTCGCAGCACCACCGCCGCTACGCGAACGCCGAATACGTGCGCAACCTCGCGCGCACTCACGGCGTCAACGTGAACCGCGAGTACGCCGAGGTGTTTCAGGTGTACCGCGTCGTTGTCTGACGCGCTTTAGCCGAGCGGCAGCAGCGCGCCTTCGTGCTCGAGCAGGAAGCGCTTGATGTGCAACCCGCCGCCGAAGCCGGTGAGCGAGCCGTCCGCGCCGATCACGCGGTGACACGGCAGGACGATCGGCAGTGGGTTCTGGCCGTTGGCCGCGCCGACGGCGCGCGCTGAATCCGGGCCGAGACCGAGCCGCCGCGCCTGCTCGCCGTAGCTGGCCGTCTGGCCGTACGGGATCGTCGCGAGCGCGAGCCAGCAGCTCCGCTGGAACTCGGTGCCGGCCAGGTCGAGCGGCAGGTCGAAGTCGATCAGGGCGCCGGCGAAGTACGCCTCGAGCTGGGCGACTGCTTCGTCGAGGATCGGCGACGCCTCGTCGCGCAGGCCGTTTGCCGACCAGCGCACGCCGCTCAAGCCGTCGCCGGTGGCGACGAGGCCGAGCGTTCCGATCGGGGTGGAGACTGCGCGGGCGGCCATCGCTCTCGAGAGTAGAACGCGAATCGGCCGCGGGGTGTGAGAAACATGGGTTGCATAGCGCCACGCACTCTGATAGGTTTCATAAAGCAACTCGCAAGCGACGAAGGGAACGCCCGTGCCCGCCTCGGTCAACCCGCGGCTCGTATTTGCAGTGGTCAGCACGGGGATCGTGCTCGCGACGCTCGACCAGTTCATCGTCAACCTCGCCTTCCCTGCGATGGAGCGCACTCGCTCGGCCTCCTGCTCGCCGCCTTCCCACCCGAGAGCCGCGCCGGCGCGGTGCGCGCCTGGGCTGCCGTCACCGGCGCCTCAGCGGCGCTCGGGCCGGTCGCCGGCGGCCTGCTCGTCCAGGCGAGCTGGCGCTGGGTCTTCATCGTCAACGTCCCGATCGGGATCGGCGCGCTCATCGCCGGCCGCCGCCTTCTGCCCGCGCCGGCGCCGGAGCGCGGGCCGCTGCCCGACCTGCTCGGAGCTGCCTGGCTCGCCGGCGCGATCGGCGCGCTCTCGCTCGCACTTGTCAAGGGGCAGGAGTGGGGTTGGGACAAAGGCCGGGTCGTGGGCGCGCTCGTCCTCTTCGTCCTCTTCGGCATCGCGTTCGTGGTCCGGTCGCGCAACCACGACAGCCCCGTCGTCGAGCTGTCGCTCCTGCGGATCCGCCGCTTCGCATTGCCGACGGCGGCGACGCTCCTCTACAGCGCCGGCTTCGCGGGAATGCTCCTCTCGTCGATCCTCTGGACGCAGACCGCCTGGGGCTGGTCGCCGCTTCGCGCCGGTCTGCTCTTCGCGCCGGGGCCGCTGATGGTGCCCCTCTCGGCGATCGTCGGCGGCCGGATCATCGCGCGGATCGGTGCCGGCGCCACCGCCGCGATCGGCTGCGTCTCCTTCGCCGTCGGCCTGCTCAGCTGGGTCGACCGGATCTCACTTGCGCCGCACTGGGCGGGGGCGATGCTTCCGGGCTCGCTGCTCGTGGGCATCGGCGTCGGCCTGACGCTGCCCACGCTCGTCGCGGTCGCGTCGACGTCGCTGCCGCCGGAGCGCTTCGCGACCGGCTCCGGCGTGATCACGATGGCGAGGCAGGTCGGGTTCACGCTCGGCGTCTCCGTCCTCGTCGCAGTCATCGGCAGCCCGGCGACGGGCGCAGCGCGTCTGCACGCCTTCCGGTCGGGCTGGATCGTGGCTGCGGGCGCCGCGCTCGCCGCCGCGCCGCTCGCGCTCCTGCTCGTCAACCGCCGCGCGCGGCCCATCCCCGTGGCCGACGAGCTCTTCGAGGCAGAGGCGGCCTGACGTCTATCGTGCCGCCATGCTGAACCGCACCTACGACACCCAGAACTGCTCGGTCGCGCGCGCGCTCGAGGTCGTCGGTGAGCGCTGGTCGCTGCTGCTCGTGCGGGACCTGATGCTCGGCTTCCACCGCTTCGACGAGCTGCAGGAGCGGCTCGGGATCGCGCGCAACATCCTCGCCTCGCGGCTCGAGCGCTTGACCGACGAGGGAGTCGTCGAGCGGCACCTCTACCAGGAGCACCCTCCGCGCCACGAGTACCGGCTGACCGAGAAGGGGCTCGATCTCTGGCCCGTCATCGTCGGCCTGCTCTCCTGGGGCGACCGCTACCTCGTGGACGAGCCTCCCGTCGTGCTCGAGCATCGCGGCTGCGGCGGGCAGATCAACGACCGCCGCATCTGCGAGGCCTGCGGTGCCGAGGTGACAGTGCACGACGCGGTCGCGCGGCGCGGCCCGGGAGCGCGCGCTGCCGGTCTCGTCCCAGCCGCCCGCGCGGATTAGGGGGCAGCCCGGTCGGGCCGCCCCCTGCTTCCTCACGGTGTCGCGGTCGCGAAGTCGATCTCGAGGTTGTACGGCTGCGGATCGGCGACGCCCGTCCACGTCATCGCGGCGAACGCGTTCGTCGACGCGATGCCGTTGTAGTCGCCGATGAACGGGCGGAAGCCCGCGCCGGCCGGCACGCCCCATTGCGACGGGTCGTAGCCGGCGGTCGTGACGCGCGCCTGCCGCCAGGTGTGCCCGCCGTCGGCGCTCGTGGCATACGTCAGGTCGACGAGCTGGTTGCTCGAATAGCCGCGATCCCAGAACGACGCGTCGAGCCGCCCGTTCGGCGCGGCCGACAGCTCGCCCATGAAGCGGTCGCCGAACCCGGCCGGCAGCATGGTCGAGAAGTCGAGCGTGAGGTCCGGCCGGACGGAGTAGAGGTACATCTGGGCGTAGGGGCCGCCGCGGATGTCCGCCGTGAGCACGTCGAGCCGGTTCCGCACCGGGTCGAAGGCCGGGGCCGGATACGAACCGCCTGCCCTGAAGGCCCCGCCGGTGATGTTGAAGCAGTACGGCGGGAAGACGCAGACGGGGTTCGCGAGCGCCGCGAACTGCACGGGCGCCGACCAGCCGAGGCCGCCGTTCGTCGACTTCGACACGTAGAGCACCGTGCCCTTGCCGCCCTGTACGCCGTTGTCGAAGACGAGATACGCGTTTCCCGACGGGTCGGTCACAACGCGCTGGTCCTGGTTGTTTCGCACATTCCCCGCGGTGATCTTGCTCAGCGTCCACGTGCCGCCCTGGTCATGTGAGACCGCGACGTACACGGGCGAGTGCGTGTTGCCGCTGAATTCGGCCCACGTGAGGTACACGTAGCCCGTGATCGGATCGACGTAGATGTTCTCGTGATCCGGGAACTTCCCATTCGATCCGTTGGTCGTGCCGTTGCCGCTGAACGCGGACACCTGCACGAGACCGGTCTTCTGCCACGTGAAGCCGCCGTCGTACGAGCGGTTCAGGAGCAGCGCGATGTCGAACGGCGAGGTGAAGTCGAACGCCTGGCAGACGTAATACGCGACCTTCCCGTCCGGGCTGAACGCGATCGTCGGATCGCCACCCGCGTCGTATGCCCCGGTGCCCGCGACGTTCGGATCGTTCGTGAACGACGTGATCCCCGGCAGGAAGCCGTCGGGCAGCGTCGGCGTCCAGCTCGCGCCGCCGTCGGCGGTGGTGTTGACGGCGCAGCCGTCGTTGTAGTTCCAGTCGTTCGCGCCGGTGATCATGTTCGACGGGTTCGCCGGGTTGATCGCGATCGGCGTCTCGTTCTGGGACAACTGATCGCGACTGACGTCGACGACGCGCGAGATTCCTATCCGGCCCCCCGCGGTCGCAGCCGGTGTCGCGGCGATGCCTGCCACCGCAAGTGCGGCGAACCCCACGCGAATCGTGCGCCTCACAACTCCACCTCTTTCTCCCCAAGAAGACTCGTCGGCGGACGCGAGCCTATAACGCGACGCGGAATAGCCGCCTGCCGGCGCTCGTTTACTTGAGTGTGCAAGTAATCGAGAAAGGGATTTCAATGCAGAAGACGATTCAGCCCGAGCTGCACGCGACGACGGTCGTGTGCGCCGCGTGCGGTACGACCTATGCGCTGCGCTCGACCGAGGGCGACCTGACGGTCGACGTGTGCGCGCATTGCCATCCGGCGTACACGGGCGTCGAGCGGGCTCTCACGGCCGGCAGCCGCGTCGAGCGCTTCGAGCGCCGGCGTGCGCGTGCTGCTGCTTGACACGGGCCGCGTGACGTGAGAGATTGCCCTCGCCAAGTCCCTGTGGGCCCTCGGGTTCACGGGGACTAGGCATTTTCGGGGCCGTTTTCGCGGCTAACACGTGGGCTGCGTCGGATCGCAGAACGGATCGTTGATCCCCAGGTCATGCTCGGTCTGGGAGATCTCCGACGTCGCGATCGGCGAGCGCACGACGGCGGGATCGTTCGCGGAGTCGCCGCGGACGGCGTCGGCCCACGCCGCGTCGCTCCACGCCGCGTCGCTCCAGGCCGCGCTGCCCCAGGCCGCGCTGCCCCACGCTGCGTCGCTCCACGCTGCGTCGCTCCAGGCCGCGTCGCTCCACGCGGCGCTGCCCCAGGCGGCGCTGCTCCAGGCCGCGCTGGCCCACGCTGCGTCGCTCCAGGCGGCGTCGCTCCAGGCGGCGTCGCTCCACGCCGCGTCGCTCCAGGCGGCGTCGCTCCAGGCGGCGTTCGCCAGAGCAGCCGACTGCCACGCCGCGCTGTCGAAGACCGGCGCGCCGTTCGCGTCCGTCGTCACGTACTGGTCGAGCCCCGCGTTCGGGTTCGGCGGCGTCTGCACCATCCGCGCGAGCGGCACGTTCAGCTCGCCGACGCCGAGTGAGCCCGGCGTCGCCGCGGGCACACTGCGCGCGGACACCATCAGCGCGCCCTTGACCTGGTCCGGCGTCCAGTCCGGGTGCTGGGCGAGGATCAGCGCGGCCGTGCCGGCCACCGCCGGAGCGGAGAACGACGTTCCACTGAGCTGCATGTACCCCGGCGAGACGATGTGGTCGGGCCGCTCCGTTGCCAGCGTGGCGCCGTCGGGCACCGGTCCGATCATGTAGCGGCCCGGCGCGGAGAGGTCGGGCTTCGCGAAGCCGTCGACCGTGTAGCCCCACGCCGACCACGGCGCGGCGACGTCGTCGGCAGCGCTCAGCGTGTTCATGATGTCGGCCGCGCCGACGGTGATCACGAACGGGTCGTTTGCGGGAGCGATCGGCACGTCACTGCGCTGGCCGTCGAGGGCATAGTTGCCGGCCGCAGCGACGACGGTGACGCCGTTCAGCCACAACCGTTCGACCGCCCGGTCGATCGGATCGAAGAAGATGCTCGCCGGGTTCGACGAGTGCAGCGAGAAGTTCGCGACCTTGATGTTGTACTGGCTCTTGTTCGCGAGGATCCAGTCGCAGGCGGCGACGACGTCGGCGACGGTCGCCATGCCCGCGTCGCCCATCACGTCGACCGAGAGCAGGTTCGCCGACGGGGCGACTCCCGCCCGGCCGGTGGCCGCGCCCGCGGCGATGCCGGCCACGAAGGTGCCGTGCCCGTACGTGTCGCCGGGTCCGTTCGCGGTGCTCGCGAGCGAGACCTGGCCGAGCACGCGGTTGCCGAAGTCGGCGGTCCGGCTCGCATCGATGCCGGAGTCGACGATCGCGATCGTCGGCGTCTGCAGCGACAGCGCCTGGCCCGTCCAGTCGACGGCAGCACCGGTCGACCAGCCCCACTTCTCGCTGTTGGAGACGGGCAGGTTGACCGCGCTCGACCGCACGGTGTCGTTCGGCACGATCGACGTCACGGCCTTGCTCGTGCCGAGCGCGAGGATCTGCCAGCCGGTCAGCGACACGCGCGCGCCGTCGATCGAGACGAACTGGCGCTTGACCTGGTTCGTGGCGACGGAGTACCCGTTCGCCGACGAGTCCTTGAACGCCTGCGCGAGGAAATTGGCAGCCTTCTCCTGGCGGCCGCCCTGGAGGATGACGTCGAACGACTGCGCCGGGTCCTGCTGGGCCGCGCTGAGCAGCGCGTCCGGGATGTAGGCGCGCAGATGCGACGTCAGCGCCTTCACGAGTCCGGCCGGCGGCGAAGCAGAGGGAGGAGCAGGCGACCCGGCGGCGCCCGAGGCGGCGACGAGCACACAGGCGACGGTGGCGGCGAGCGCGCCGACGCGGCGTCCACCGCGGCCCCAGAGGGCGTTACCACGATTCTCACTGGTCGGCCGAAGGCGGCCCGGCATGTCGTCTCTCCCCTACCGCAAGGACACGGTGCAGCCGGTTGAACCTAGGACTTCCTGAGCGGGCGGCCCTCCCCCCAAAAGGGGAGTTGGCGCGATTTCCCCCGTTCGAGGCATGCAGGCCTGCCCCGTTCGCGCGGCGCTACAGCACGAGCTCGGCGAGCACGTGCAGCGCCTCCGGCTGCGGCGAGCCGACGACGAGCGTCGTCACGGGCGTCTCGCGCCACGCCTCGAGCCGGTCGCGGATGCGCTCCTTCGGGCCGACGAGGGCGAGCGCGTCGACGAGCTCGTCCGGCACGGCGGCGATCGCCTCGCGCTGGCTCCCGCCGAGGTAGAGCTCCTGAATCCGCTCGGCCTCGGCCTCCCAGCCGTAGCGCCGCATGAGGGAGTTGTAGAAGTTCTGGCCCTTCGCGCCCATGCCGCCGACGTAGAGCGCGAAGTACGGCTTCAGCGCGTCGCGTAGCGCCTGCACGTCGTCGCCCACGAGCACGTGCACCGTTGCAGCGATCTCGAAGTTCTCGGGGGCGCCGGCGATGCTCGCGCCGAACGCGTCGTCGAAGCGCTCGGGGTGGACGAAGATCGGCAGCCAGCCGTCCGCGATCTCCGCGGCGAGCGCGACGTTCTTCGGCCCGATCGCGGCGAGGTAGATCGGGACGTCGGCGCGGAGGGGGCGCAGCATCAGCTTGAGCGGCTTGCCGAGCCCGGTGGCGCCCGGACCGTCATACGGGATCGAGTAGTGCTCACCGTGGTGCTCGACGACCTCTCGCCGGAGCGCGGCCCGCACGATCTCGATGTATTCGCGCGTCTTACCGAGCGGTTTGCCCCACGGCTGGCCGTGCCAGCCCTCGACGACCTGCGGGCCGGAGGTGCCGAGCCCGAGGATGAAGCGCCCGCCCGACATCAGGTCGAGCGTCGCCGCCGTCATCGCCGCGTTCGCCGGAGTCCGGCCCGGGATCTGCATGATCGCCGCGCCGATCTTGATCCGGGTCGTCGACGCTCCGAGCCAGGCGAGGACGCTGACGGCGTCGGTGCCCCAGGCCTCGGCGGCCCACACGGAGTCGTAGCCGAGGTTCTCCGCCTGCTGAACGAACGGCACGAGGTCCGCGGGGTTCGTGCCGGGCGGCGCGTAGCCCAAGTTGACGCCGAGCTTCACAACGCGATCCTATGCGGATACTGTTTCGCGCCCGTGTCGCACCCCGAGCTCGCAGCGGAACAGGCCTACGTCGACCACGCGTACGTGTGCCTCGAGAAGATGCGCGAGACGCTCGGTCGCACCCAGAACGCGATGGCCACGGAGTTCGCCGCGCTCGCGATGGAAGCGTGGGCGAAGCGGCGCGCGCGCACGTTCCAGGACGCGGAACAGGGGCTGTGCTTCGGCCGGCTGATGCTCGACGGGTTGCAGAAGCCGCTCTACGTCGGCCGCCGCTGGGTGCATGACGACGAGCGCGAGCCGCTCGTCGTCAACTGGCAGGCGCCCGCGGCACGCCCGTTCTACACGGCGACGCCGGCCGATCCGCAGCGCGTCACGCAACGCCGCCGCTACCGGACCGACAAGCGGCGGATCGTCGACATCTCGGACGAGTCGCTCGACGGCAAGCTTTTAGAAAACACAGTCGTCTCCGACTTCCTGCTCGAAGAGCTCGAGCGGCGGCGCGAAGGCCGCATGCGCGACATCGTCGCGACCATCCAATCCGACCAGTACCGCCTCATCACCGCAGAGCCGGAGGGCGCGCTCGTCGTCCAGGGGGGCCCCGGCACCGGAAAGACGGCGGTGGGGCTGCACCGCGCTTCGTGGCTGCTCTACACGCATCGTGAGCAGCTGCGCCGTGTGCTCGTCGTCGGGCCGAACCCGACGTTCATGGACTACGTCTCCCACGTGCTGCCGGCGCTCGGCGAGGACGCGGTGGAGCAGCGCGCGGTCTCCGAGCTGCTCGACGGGGCGGTCGTGGAGCGGGAGGACGCACCCGACGTCGCGCGGCTGAAGGCGGACACGCGGCTCGGCGAGGTGGTGCAGCGCGCCGTCGAGTCGGCGGTGCAGCCGGCGGCGGAGGAGCTCGTGCTCTACGTCGACGGCGTCTTCGTGTCGGTGCGCGAGCGCGACGTCGCGGCGCTGCTCGACGATGCGCTCGATTCGGGCCTCGCGCTCGCGGCAGCACGCGACCGGTTCCGTATGGCGCTGCTCCGCCGCTTCTACGAGCGCTACGGCGAGGCGCTCGGGCCGCGCGCGCTCCTCAGCTTCGACGAGCTCGAGCGCGCGCTGCGCAAGGACGGGTTCCTCGTCAAGTACCTCGACCGCGTTCTCCCGCCGGTGCGGGCGGACAAGCTCGTCGCACGGCTGCTCACCTCGTCGGCCGCGCTCGCGGAGGTCGCCGACGGGATTCTCGAGCCCGCGGAGCAGAAGCTGCTGCTGCGGGACCGTCCGCGCCGCGCGGCCGACCTGCAGTGGAGCGAGCACGACCTGCCGCTGATCGACGTCGCGCGTGCGCTCGTCGACGGCCCGCCGCGCGCATTCGGCCACGTGATCGTCGACGAGGCGCAGGACCTTTCGCCGATGCAGCTGCGCACGATCTCGCGGCGCGCACTTGACGGTTCGTTGACCATCCTCGGCGACGTCGCGCAGGCGACCGGCCCCGTCGTCTACCGGCGCTGGCAGGAGCTCGAGCCGTACCTCCCTCCGGAGCTCGCGGTGACGATCGAAGAGCTCCGGCACGCGTACCGCGTTCCGGCGGAGATCATGGAGCTCGCGCTGCCGCTGCTCGCCCGGATCGCGCCCGACGTCGAGCCGCCGCTCGCGTACCGCCAGGGCGGCGCGCTGCCCCGGTTCGTGCGGGTCGCTGCAGACGACCTGCTGCCGGCGGCGATGCGCGAGGCGGCCTCGCTCGCGGAGCTCGACGGCCTGCTCGCGGTGATCACGCCGCGCTCGCTCGCGGTGGACGCGGACTTCGGAGATGCGCTCGACGAGGCGTCGGTGTCGGTGCTGACGCCGCGCCAGGCGAAGGGCCTCGAGTTCGACCACGTCGTCGTCGTCGAGCCGGCCGCGATCGCCGAGGACGGCGAGCAGGGCCTGCGCGAGCTGTACGTCGCGCTGACGCGTCCGACGAAGACGCTCGTCGTCGTGCACGCGCGTCCACTACCAGAGGGTCTCGGCACGACATAGTCGCCGCGGGTTGCCCGACCGTCTCCGTCTCCTCTGGCTCAGCTTCCTGCTGCTCTTCGTCGAGCTGGCGCTGATCCGCTGGACCGGCTCGAACGTCGTCTACCTCTCGTACTTCTCGAACTTCGTGCTGCTCGGCAGCTTCCTCGGCATCGGCATCGGCTTCCTGCGCGCGCACAGCCGGTTCCGGCTCTTCCCATGGGCGCCGGTCGCGCTCGGGCTGCTCATCGCGTTCGTGCACTACTTCCACGTCGAGATCGACCGCCGCGGCAGCCAGCTCATCTACTTCGGCTCGTTCACGCGCACGGGACTGCCGCTGTGGATCACCCTGCCGGTCGTCTTCCTCTGCACGGCGGCGATCATGGCGCTGATCGCACAGGAGGCGGGCCGCGTCTTTGCGCGCTTCGAGCCGCTCGAGGCGTACCGGCTCGACATCGCGGGCTCGATCCTCGGCATCGCCGCGTTCTCGCTCCTCTCGTTGCTGGAGCTGCCGCCGCTCGCGTGGGGGATCGTCGTCACGGCCTCGTTCCTCGTGCTGCTGCCGCGCACACGCGTGGCTGTGGTCTCGGTGCTCGCGCTCGGGGTGCTGATCGGCTCGCTCGCCGCCGAGTCGCACACGCCGTTCACGAGCTGGTCGCCGTACTACAAGATCGTGACGGCGAATCAGGGCGACCGCTGGGACGTCTCGGTCAACGGGATCCCGCACCAGGAGATCTCCTCCGCCGCCTACCGGAAGCGAACCGAGCCGGCGTACTACGAGCCGTACGCGCGGATCGGAGGCCGCGCGCCGGGCAACGTGCTGATCGTCGGCGCGGGAACCGGCACCGACGTCGCGATCGCGCTCGCGCACGGCGCGACGCACGTCGACGCCGTCGAGATCGATCCGCGCCTGCACCAGCTCGGCGTCGAGCTGCAGCCGGATCACGCGTACCAGGATCCGCGCGTGACGGCGCACATCACCGACGGCCGCGCGTTCCTCGAACGGACGCGCAAGAAGTTCGACCTGATCATCTTCGCGCTGCCCGACTCGCTGACGCTCGTCTCGGGCCAGTCGTCGCTGCGGCTCGAGAGCTATCTGTTCACGCTCGAGTCGATGCGCACCGTGCGTGCGCATCTCGCGCCCGGCGGTGCATTCGCGATGTACAACTATTACCGCGAGCAATGGCTCGTCGACCGGCTTGCAGGCACGTTACGGGACGTCTACGGCAAGCCGCCCTGCATCGACCAGGTACAGGGCACGGCCCACTTCGCCGCGCTCACGGACGGGAACGTGACCTGCGCGACGACGTGGAGTCACGACGGCCGGGTCGTTCCCGCTCCGGCGCGCGACGACTACCCGTTCCTCTATCTGCGCACGAGGTCGATCCCGTCGTTCTACCTGCTCACGCTCGTGCTGATCCTCGCGGCGGCGCTCATCGGCGTGCGCGCGGCCGGCGGGCCGTTCCGGCAGATGGCGGGCTACGTCGACCTCTTCTTCATGGGCACGGCGTTCCTTCTGCTGGAGACGAAGAACGTCGTGCAGTTCGCGCTCCTCTTCGGCACGACGTGGTTCGTCAACGCGCTCGTTTTCGGTGGGATCCTCCTCACAGTGCTCACAGCCATCGAGGTCGCGCGGCGCGTGCGACCGCCGCGCCGGGGCGTGCTCTACACCGCGGTGTTCGCGTCGCTCGCAGTTGCGTGGGTCGTGCCGCAGCACGACCTGCTGAGCCTCTCGTGGGGACTGCGACTGCCGGCCGCGGTCGCGCTCGCCTTCGCACCGATCTTCTGCGCGAACCTGGTTTTCGCGGAGCGGTTCAAGGACGTGGGCGCCTCGACGGTCGCGTTCGGCGCGAACCTGCTCGGCGCGATGCTCGGTGGAGTCCTCGAGTACGCAGCACTCCTCTTCGGCTACCGGGCTCTCCTGCTGGTTGCTGCTGGGTTGTACCTGTGTGCGTTTGCGTTCGGACGCGGACGGTTGCGCGTCGCCGCTGCCGCACGGTCCTCGGTCTGACCGGTAGCGTCGCGGCATGCGCACCCGAACGCTTGGTGACGGCGGGCCCGAGGTCACGGTCGTCGGGCTCGGCACGAACAACTTCGGCGGCCGGATCGACCTGCAGCAGACGCACGCGGTGATCGACGCGGCGCTCGACGAAGGAATCACGCTCTTCGACACGGCGAACATCTACTCGCAGGGCGCGAGCGAGTCGTTCATCGGCGAGGTGCTGGAGGGACGGCGCGAGCGCGTTCTGCTCGCGTCGAAGTTCGGCCTGCCGATGAACGGCGAGCCCGAGCTGCCGCGCGGGTCGCGCGACTACATCCGGTGGGCGGTCGAGGGGTCGCTGCAGCGTCTGCGCACCGATGTGATCGACCTGTA